>Ga0172370_10000524_pt1 | contig 59731 bp, 44 predicted proteins | sample LakKiv5m_FD_114538 | JGI IMG/M metagenome (GOLD analysis project Ga0172370, IMG submission 114538) | Freshwater microbial communities from Kabuno Bay, South-Kivu, Congo - kab_022012_11.5m | ecosystem: Environmental > Aquatic > Freshwater > Lake | place: Democratic Republic of the Congo... | reverse complement strand
GTGGTGGGCACGCTGGTCGAGATCGGCCAGGGGAAGCGCCCGCCCGACGACCTCCGCCGGCTCTTCCAGGTCCGTGACCGCACCCAGGCGGGCGAGACGGCGCCCCCGCAGGGGCTGACGCTCGAGCACGTGTTCCTCACGCGCGAGGCGCTGTTCGACCACCTGGGTCGCGAGGTGCGCATCTACAAGACACCCCAGGTCCAGCTGGAACCCTAGATCATCATTCGGGAAAGATCCGCGAGAGGTGCGCGCCGTCGGGGGCGTGGGCGGCCAGCAGGAAGCGCCCGCGCAGGTTGGCGCCCAGCGGATCGAAGACGGCCCGCGGCGACGACGCGGCTTTCAGCCACGCGACCGCGTCGCCATCGGCCAGCAACTCGGCCAGCAGCGCCTCGAAGCGCGTCGTGAAGTCGGCCACCACGTCGGACAGGTCGGGGTCGGTGGGCTCGTCGGGACGCAGAGGGAACGCCACCTCGGTCAGCACGGTGAGCGGCACCGGTCCCGCCACGACGCGCGAGAGCGTGAGCTCGAGGCGCTCCTGCAGCGGGGGCTCCAGGGCGGACACGCGCGCCGCGGCCACGTGCCAGGTAGCGAGCAACGGCGCAGCCGAGCCCCTGCGTGCGCGTTCGAGCGCCTGATCGATGGTCAGGGTAGGGGGAACCTCGATGGGGGGATTGGCCACGGATTGCCTCCGGAGTGGGATCACGCGTACTGGATCTCGGCGAAGATCTCGTCGAACTCCTTCAGGGGCAGGGTGAACACGCCGTTGGCCTCGCCCGGCGCGCCCTTGGGGTTCGAGCCCCAGGGGTTGCGGACGGTGATGCGATCGGTCTTCGCGTCCCAGCCAATCACGCTGTAGGCGTGGCCCTTCGGCAGCTTCAGGCGATTCTCGGTCATGACCGCCGCGGTCACGATGCGTCCGTCCTTGAACGCACGCGTGAGCTTGTTCCGGGTAGCCGCCAGGCCGGTCAGCGCCAGGAAGTCGTGGTCGCCGCGCCCGCCCGAGAACGTGCGGACGCCCTCGCTCAGTTGATCGCCCTCGCCCACCTCGGCCTGGCGGTCGGTGGCGGCGGATTGCCCCCGCACCTGGCCGTAGGCCTTCTCGAGCACGGGCAACCACAGGCCGTCGGCGCCCGACGAGGAGTAGCGCGCCACCTCGGCGTCGGTCGGCGGCGCGACGGTCACGCTGCCACGGCCCGGGAACGTGACCGTGTAGCCCGTCACCTTCGCGCCCTGCTTGACCTCGCGGATCATGCGCACCACGGCCTGCGGGTCGCGCGCGATGACGCTGCCGAGCGCCGACAGGAAGTAGCAGTCGCCCAGGCCCCCCTGGCGCAACGCCGCCAGCGTGGGCGCGCCGTTCGGGAACAGCGCGCGAGACTGGCCCTTGATCTTGGCGCGGCCATGGCCGTACAGATTGTCGGCGGTGCGACCGCGCCCCTGCTCGTAGGCCAGCAGGTCGGCGCGCGTCAGCCCGTCGTTCTCGTCGCCGAGCTCGTCGTTCGACAGCTCTTCCAGGTCCTCCACGGCCTTGTGCAGCGCGGCCACGGCCGCGGCTTCGTCGCCGGTGATGCGCGGGTCGAGCATGAGCGCGTTCGCCTCGGCCCGCGAGACGAACCCGTCGCCGTCCCGGTCCCACGCGGCGAAGCGGGCGCGCGCGACGGCGGCCCACGACGAGGGTGGAGGCGCGGTCTTGGCGGGTGCGCTCCCCGCTCCGGCCGGACGGAGCGCCGCGGCCTGGGCCGCGTAGCCGGTCGCGGGGATGGCGGGCTTGGCCACGGCGGTCTTGTCGGCGACGGCGGGCGTCGGCTTCGCCTCGGGTCGGGTCGCTCGATCGTGGGGCACTCGATCCTCCAGGAGCCAGTGCAACGGGGACGATCCCGCTCGGGTTGAAAGGATAGGAGATTCACTCACCGACCGCAACGGCCGCGAGCCCGTCGGCGAGGATCGTGGACATTTGGCCCGATTCGGCGACAATGCGTTCGATTTCGGGCCCTGCCCTCACGGAGAAGATTGCCATGCGCCTCGCAGGCTTGCTCGCGGTGATCACCCTCGCCCTGCCCCTGCCCGCCGCTGCCCAATCGCCCCTCGGCTCCATGCCGGGCGTGGGCGGCGAGAACGTCGACATCTTCTCGATCCACGTCGTCGTCGGCCCCTCGGAGCGCGACCTCGAGTCGGTCGCCCTGTGGGTCAAGGAGTGCGAGCCCTCCGATCGCCCCGCGGTCTGCGGCGAGCTCCTGCGCCTCTTGAACAAGGACCTGCAGCTCACCGGGCTCTTCAAGCTGGTCGATCCGTCGGCGCTCATCGTCGATCGCGAGAAGGAGACGTACGAGAACACGGCGTACCAGGGCTGGTTCGACAGCGGCGCGCGCTACCTGGTCAAGGGCTCCGTGCGCGACGGCAAGGTGTTCCTGAAGCTGCACAACGTGCTCGAGAAGGGCAGCTTCCGCTTCAAGAACGAGTCGTTCCCGGCCGACGAGAAGAACCTGGTCAAGGGCGTGCACGCGTTCATGAACGAGCTCGTGCTCGCGCTGTCGGGGCAGAAGGGGCTGTTCGACTCGGTCATCTGGTTCGTCTCCATGGGCGCCAAGGGCACCAAGTCCATCCGGTCCTCGTACCTGGACGGCACCGGCCTCTCGACGCTCATCGACAACGGCTCGGTCAACCTGTTCCCCGCGCCCGCCCCCGGCGGCAAGGTGCTCTACACGTCGTTCCTGCCCGGCATGCCGCAGATCTACATCGGCGACAAGCGCATCACGCACGACGACCTGCAGTACCGCGGCGCCCAGTTCTCGCCCGACGGCAAGCGTCTGGCCGTAGCCGTGAACGTCGAGGACGAGAACGCGGCCGAGACCCAGACCGACGTCTTCCTGATGGACCCCGAGTCCGGCCGGCTGGGCAAGAACCTCACCGACTCCGACGCCGACGAGGTCACGCCCTCCTGGTCGCCCGACGGCAGCCAGATCGCCTTCGTATCGAACCGCAGCGGCAACGCGCACATCTACGTCATGAACGCCGACGGCACCGGCGCCCGCCGCCTGACCTACGCGGGCATCTACAACAGCACGCCCGACTGGGGCCCCAACGGCCTGATCGCCTTCACCGGCCTCGACGAGGGCAACGCCGACATCTTCACCGTCGACCTGGGCGGCAACATCCGCCGCCTGACCCAGGACCAGGGCAAGAACAAGGACCCGCGCTGGAGCCCCGACGGCCGCTACATCACCTACGTCTCGCGCCGCTCCGGCTCGTGGAACCTGTACGTCATGACCCCCGACGGCCGCTACCAGTGGATGGTGGTGAACGAAGGCGGCGACCTCTCGACGCCCTGGTGGTAACCAACCCTCCGCTCTTCCTCACCGGCCAGGCCCACGAGAACCAATCCCGGTCCCCCGGCGACGCCGGACTGTCCCGTCCGAGCGGGCGGGTCCTGCCGCCTGGGCCTTGTCGGCTTCGCGTCGGACGCTCCAGGCGAAAGGCCTCTACGGCGTCACCCGCCTTCCTTCCGGGCGTCGCCCGTGTTCCGCCGACAGGAACGCGAATCTCAGGCCTGCGAAGAGAGCGAGGCCCGGTCGAAAGGCGGGTGACGCACAGCGGCGGCTCGTCCCCCGCAGGCGCCTCGCCGAGGATGAACGAGTCGCCCGTGCGGCAGGACCCGCCCGCTCGGACGATACCGTCAGGCCTCGCTTCGCTGGGCCTGAAGAACGATCTCGTGATGCTGAAGGAAGATATTGGGGGGGACCAGCCGGAAAGGGCGCTAGCCTTGAGGATTGAACACGAACGGCCACTTGACGATGCAGATGCCGCCCTTGGGCTTCTGGAACTTCATGCGGCGGATGTTGCGCAGGACGCAGTCCTCGACCTGGCCGTTCTTCAGCGTCGTGGCGATGACGGTGGCCGTCTGCACGTTGCCTTCCTGGTCGATGGTCCAGCGGATGTCGATCTTGCCCGCCAGGTCGGGCGCCAGGATCAGCTGCTGCTCGTAGCACGCCTTGATGGCGCCCTTGCGGCGCATCACGACGTTGCGGATGTTGTTCTTCTCGCAGAAGCCCTCGGCCGAGCCCTGCCCGAAGTTGATGTGCGCGACCTTGGCCTTGCCCTTGCGACCCAGGCTGGCCTTCATGCCGACGCCACCCCCGGTATCGATCTTGCCGAGGCCCTGGATGCGGCCGTAGCCACCGATGCCGCCGCCGCCCCTCCCGGTGCCCTTGAAGCCCAGGCCTCCGGATCCGTGACCGAGCACGAACTCGGCGCCCGTGCCGCTCATGGCGACCGCCAGCTTGTTGCTGAAGCCCGACATGTCGTTCGACAGGATGTTCGAGATGGCGCTGTTGTTCAGGTTGTTGCTGGACAGCAGGTCGTTCAGGCCGACCTTCTTGGGGTCGATCTCCTTGACCATCTTGCCGTCGCGCTTCGGGACCTTGCTCTCGAGGTCGGGGTCGATGTCCGGATCGCCGAACTTGCCCTCTTCGCCCTCGGCCTGCTTGCCCGTCGTGTCTTCTTCCTCACCCAGGTCGAGCGGCTGGAGCTCTTCCTTGAAGACCTCGACCTCGACCTTCATGGTCTTGTTCGGGTCCTCGACCTTCGGCTTGGCGGGGGACTCGACCCAGCTGAACAGCGAGAAGAACAAGAGGCCGAACTGCAGCACGAACGACGCCAGGAACACGCCGATGAGGTCGCGGTCGAACATCATGCCCAGCGAGCCGAAGCGGCGGTGCTGGCGGACGAAGCGGAAGAACAGGTTCACGCGGCCGATGTTCCACACGCCCCAGTCGCCGTCCTTGAAGGGCACGTAGTTCACGCCCGAGACGTTGAACGTGTCGGACTTCAGGTAGTCACCGATCTCGCTCTTCTTGCCGCCGATGCAGACCTGGCCCTTCATCGAGGTCGACAGGCCGATCTTGTAGTCGCCGTTGCCGGTGGCCGTGAAGAGCTTGAAGCTCTTGGGCATGTCCGACGTGGGCACCGTAAACGTGTTGGCGATGCCTTCGCCCGCCGTGACGTCCTGCGGCTCGGTGAACATGAGCTCGTGCACGACCTGGCCGTGGAAGAACTGCGCCACGCGCAGGAACGGGCCGTGGGGCAGCCAGCCGGTCTCGGCGTTCACGGTGGCCAGGCCGCCGACCAGCATGGCCAGCGCGCCGAGCGTCGTGAGGTAGTAGCCCGTGAGACCGATGATGACGTCGGTCTGGAAGATCTGCGGGCACGCCAGGAAGATGTAGCCCTGGATCGCGAACGCACCGAGCGCGAACACGACGTTCAGGGCGCCGTACGCCCGGCGCATCTTGCGCACGTAGATGATACCACTTGCTATAAGCGATAGCAGCAGCGTGGCGATGAGCGATTGCCCCTCGGCGAACTCGTAGCCCTTCACGTTCATGAGGAGCTGCTCGAGCTCGAAGAAGGAGAACACGGTCATGCCGATGAGTCCGACGACCGCACCCGCGATAGATATCAAGAGTCCCTTTTTCATGCCGTGCCCTCTCCCCAGAGACGTGGACCAGCCCGGGCAGAACGGATGGTATCGTAGTGAGGTGGGGTGGGGGCGTCAAGCGATTTGGGGCGCCCGGAGAGCGCCCGGAAATTGGTTGACACTCCTCCGACCCCTAGTTATCATCCCGTCCGTTGCCCGGCCGGTTGTTTGGCCGCGGTAGGTTCATTCCTGTCTATTCTGGGAGGAGCCAGATGAGCTTCATCGCGGAGTCGTTCGAGAAGGGCGGATTCATGATGTGGCCGATCCTCATCACGAGCATCTTCGTGTGGGGCGTCGCGATCGAGAGAATCATCTACTTGTTCTTCCGTGCCAGCGCCCCGGCCGAGGCGCTCCTGCACCTGCTCGAGCGCTCGATCATGTCGGGCGATCTCGCCCGCGCGATCAAGGACTCGCTGACCCAGAACTCGCCCCTGGCGCGCATCATTCGCTCCGGTCTCACGAAGGTCGAGCGCGGCACCGACGAGGTGCAGGCCGCCATCGACGAGGCCGCCCTCCGCGAGCTGCCGAAGATCGAGAAGCGCACGGCGTACCTGGCCATGTTCGGTAACGTCGCCATGCTGCTCGGCCTGCTCGGCACCATCACCGGCATGATCATCTCCTTCGGCGCCGTCGCGAACGCCGACCCGTCGGAGAAGGCGTCGCTGCTCGCCCGTGGTATTTCCGAAGCCATGAACTGCACGGCCTTCGGTCTCATCACGGCCATCCCGGCGCTGCTCCTCTACGCCATCCTGCAGGGCAAGACGCAGGCGCTCGTCGATGACATCAACGAGGGCTCGATTCGCGTCGTGAACCTGGTGCTGGCGCACAAGGACCAGCTCCTGTCGAAGGAGTCCGCGCGCACGAAGGGCTAACCGCCCCGTTCGCGATCCTGACTCCCTCCAACCTGCCTTCGGGAGGAGCACAGCATGGCTGGTGGTGGCGCCCCTACTCCGACCAAGGGTGGCAAGAAGTCGGTCGACTTCGTCGTCAACCTGGTCCCGATGATCGACCTTCTGTCCGTGCTGATCTCGTTCCTGCTCATCACCGCCGTGTGGACGGAGCTGGCTCGTATCAACACGGACAACGTGATGGACAAGTCGGACGTCAAGCCGAAGCAGGAGCAGCAGGAAGAGCGCAAGGACCTGAAGATCCTGCTCGACGACAAGGGCGTTCAGATGCGCTTCACGGGCGAAGAGCCCGTGCGCGTCGAGAAGGGCGAGGACGTGCTGACCCGTTTCCGCGAGAAGATCCTCGACATGAAGAAGCGCGCGAAGCAAAACCAGAAGGTCATCGTCGCCGCCGAGGACAAGGTCCAGTACGAGATGCTCATCCAGATCATGGACGTCTGTCTCGACGTGGGACTGAAGCAGCTCTCGGTCGGCGACCCGAGCGCGTTCGAATCCTAGGTCGCGGGAGGTATCGATGCCCGTAAAGAAGCCTCAGAAGCAGATCGGCAAGACGATCGGCCTGAAGTTCTACAAGAAGAGCGCCCACGGCAAGGCGTCGATGCTCGCGGACCTGAACGTGACCCCCATGGTCGACATGCTGATGATGCTTGTCGTCTTCCTGCTGATGTCCTTCAGCGCCTCCGGTGAGATCCTGTTCATCACCAAGGACATCACGCTGCCGAAGGCGTACAACTCCGTGTCCCTCGACCGTGCCCCGGTCATCGCCGTTTCGGCCTCTGCCATCGCCCTCGAGGGTGAGCTCGTGATGCGCACCGGCGACGTCGACGAGCGCTGGTACTCCGACTGGAAGCTGCCGCCCGTCATCGAGCGCCTCGAGCGCATGCGGCGCCTGTCGCAGGAAGCGAACCCGGACAAGCCCTTCAAGGGCGACGTCATCATCCAATCCGACGGACAGGTTCAGTTCTCGGTCATCAAGATGGTCATGTTCTCGTGCGCCCAGGCGGGCTACGTGAACGTGAACTTCGCGGTCCAGAAGGGCGGCAAGCTGGTCGTGGCTCCCACGCCGGGCGCCTGATCCGCGCGCCTCTCTACGGGCTCCCCGTGTCGCCCTCCCCCACTCGCACCTTCTTCCCGCGCCATCGTCTCGGTCTCATGGTCGCGCTGCTCCTGGTCGTCGTCTGCGTGGTCGGATTCTTCTTCCTGGCGTGGCGCAACCGCTCGGTGATGCACGACTTCTACGAGCCCAAGCTGCTGGCGATGCGCGTCGGTGGCGTGCTGGTCTACCCGCGCGCCAACGGCGCCGCCGAGGTGATGGTCGGGCTGCCCGTCGAGGTCTCGTGCGACGTGGTCTCGCCCGGCAACAAGGGCGAAGAGTCGCACTTCGTGGTGCAGGGCCCGGGCGCGCCCCTCGAGGCCCCCGATTGCAAGACCAACCTCACGTGGACCGGCAAGCCCGGGACGACCGGCTCGTTCTCGATCGAGTACCACGTGAAGGCCGCCGACGGCACCGACCGCCTGGTCGAGCGTCGCGAAGCGACCGTGACGCTCGTGCCGCAGCGCGAGTACCTGCGCATCCACGCCCTCGAGGATGGCGCCCAGCACCGGCTCGACACCTTGAGCGTGCCGCGCGCGGTCGTGCCCTACGTCGACGCGGCCCTGCGACTCGAGGGAAAGCCCGACGACTACGCGGTGCTGTTCTTCGTGCGCAAGCAGGGCAGCTTGAGCCCGGTGTTGCAGATCTCAGTGCCGCCCGAGAACCCCAAGGGGTACAAGCCCATCGTGGCGCCGCTGCGGCGGTTCCGATCCTGGGGCGGCGACCTGGTCGGCTACGCCGCGTGGCCGGGAGGGCTCGAGGTCCGCAAGAACCAGCAACCCGACGCCATCCAGGTGGGCAACCAGGACGAAGTGCGCGAGGCGTTCGAGGTCTTCGCGGGGCTCTTCCGTGCGGCCGACGTGCGTCGCGTCACCGACGCCGCCATCAGCCTCAAGGAGGTCGCGGGCGACAGGGCCGTCTTCCAGGTGAAGGGGGTCGAGCTCGAGACCATCCGCCAGATCGCGTACAAGGGGTGGCTCACCGAACCCCTCACCGTCGTCCGTACCGAAGTCGCCCCCGAGGCCTCCACGTTCGAGTGGAAGGTCGAATGAGGATCCTCGGCCTGAACTTCTCGAACGACGCGGCTGCCGCGCTGGTCGTCGACGGGAAGATCGAGGCGGCCGTCCAGGAAGAGCGCTTCACGCGCATCAAGCACGACCGCGGCTTCCCCTTCCAGGCCGTTCAATACTGCCTGCGCCACGGCGGACTGCAGCTGACGGACCTCGACGCGGTGGCGTTCTTCTGGAACCCCTTGCAGCACATGGACGCGTACAGCGCGCGCATGAACAGCACGTTCCGGCACCACCTCGAGTACCTCTACGACGTGCCGGCGAGCCTGGCCCGGCACCTGCCGGTGGCCTGGACGCGCGCGCCCTACGTCAAGCTGTCGATCCCGTTGCCCGACGGCCGCGAGTTACCGTTCTACTTCGTCGAGCACCACCTGGCCCACGCCGCGTCGGCGTTCCTGGGCTCCCCGTGGCACGAAGCGGCCATCCTGACCGTCGACGGCTACGGTGAGCGCACCACGACGCTCACCGCAGTCGGAAAGGGTACGTCCATCGACGTGGTGGGGCGGGTCGACTTCCCGCACTCGATCGGATCGGTGTACGCGGCGGTCACGGAGTTCCTGGGGTTCAAGCCGAACCGGGACGAGGGCAAGGTCATGGGCCTGGCCTCGTACGGCCGGCCGACCTACCTCGACGCCTTCCGCGAGCTGGTGCGGCTCACCGACGACGGCTACGAGGTCGACCTCGGCGCTTTCCGGTACTACCTGGAGGCCCCGCGCCGGGTGAGCGACGCCTTCGTGGCCCGCTTCGGCGCGCCGCGGGCTCCCGAGGGTCCCCTGACCGAGCGCGACCAGGACCTGGCCGCCAGCCTGCAGGTGCGCACCGAGGAGGTGCTGCTGCACGTGGCGCGCCGCCTGCGCGAGAAGACCGGGCAGAAGGCGCTGGTCATGGCCGGCGGCGTGACGCTCAATTGCGTGGCCAACGGCCGCCTGCTGCGCGAGGCCGGGTACGGCCAGTACTTCTTCCTGCCGGCGTCCAGCGATGCGGGGGCTTCCCTGGGCGCGGCCCTGTACGTCGAGCACGTGCTCGGCAGGAACCCCGCGCGCCTGCCCTTCCCCGGCGAGTACCTGGGTCCGGGCTACACCGATGAGCAAATCGAAGAGCGGCTGGCGCGCGGCGGCATCCGGGGCCAGCGCGTCGACGCTCTCGAACGGCGCGTGGCCGAGTTGCTGGCCGCCGGAAAGATCGTGGGCTGGTTCCAGGGCCGCGCCGAGTTCGGACCGCGCGCCCTCGGCAACCGCAGCATCCTGGCCGACCCGCGCCGCGCCGACATGAAGGACGTGTTGAACGCGCGCGTGAAGTTCCGCGAGCCCTTCCGGCCCTTCGCGCCGTCGATCCTCGAGGAGGCCTGCGGCGAGTTCTTCGATCGTTCCGAGCCCTCGCCCTACATGCTGCGAGTCTACGACACGCTGCCCGAGAAACGGGACGTGCTGCCGGCCATCACGCACATCGACGGCGGCGCGCGCGTGCAGACCGTGAACGCCCGGCAGAACCCCCGCTACTACGACCTCATCCGCGCCTTCGGCGAGCTCACGGGCGTACCGTGTGTCGTGAACACGTCCTTCAACGTGCGCGGCGAGCCCATCGTGACGACGCCCGAAGAGGCCTGGCGGTGCTACGCGTCGACCGACATGGACGCGCTGGCGATCGGGTCGTTCCTCTTCGTGAAGTAGGGGCGCTGCTTGCCGCGCCCGAGCGTTGCCGCGCCCGTTCAGTTCAAGCGCGGGTCTTCGGGCTCTTCGTCCAACCCCAGGTTCATGCGCGAAAGGCTGGTGAACAACTCTTCGGCCGTGACGGCCGGCGACGTGGCGTCGTCGGCTTCGGGGAAGGACAGGTCGTCGGACTCGGGCAGGGGCTCCTCGAAGCCCGGCAACCCCAGCGCGTTCAGCGCCTCGGGGTCGCGGCCCAGGATGGCGCGCAGCATGCGCACGAGATCGGTCTTGCGGAAGCGCGCCAGATCGTCGAGGAACTCGACGAGGTCGAAGAAGCTCTCTTCGTCGCCGACGTAGGCCATGCCCACAGCCACGGCGTGCTCGCAGTGGCTCACGGACGACCCGCAGTCGCAGCGCGTGGTGAAGCTGTAGGCGCCGACCTCGACCTCGACGTGGCAGACCATGTCGTCGGTGAGGACCTGCGCCATGACAACGTCACCGTTCGTGATCCGCCGGAACACCCGGCCCTCGGCCACCAGCGAAGCGGCCCGTTCGAGCCTGCGCCGGCTCACGAGGTCGCGCAGGTGACGATCGAGCTTCTCGGACTTGGACGACATGCGTGCCTCCGAATCGCGGCGAAAGGATAGCCACCCCTGGCCGCGATTCAACCGGAATACGCCTCGGAGTCGGCGTCGCGCACCATCCGCCGCGACGGCAGGAAGCCGACCAGCCCCACCAGCACCGCGAACCACAGCGTCGCGAAGCGGATGACCAGCGTGGCGAAGACGGCCACGGATTCGTCGGGGACGAGCCCCAGCAGCAGCAGCAAGCCGACCATGCTGCCCTCGGTGGCCAGCAGGCCGCCCGGGAGCATGGACACGGCGCCCGCGAGCGCCGCCACCGTGTACACGAACGTGGCCGACTGCAGCGTGGCCGTGCTGCCGAGCGCCGAGAGCACCAGGTAGAACGCCAGGGCCTCGGCGCCCCAGGCCGCGAGCCCCAGTACGTTGCCGAACACCAGCGGCCCGGGGCGGAGCAGCGAGCGCAGGCGATCGAGCACGATCTCGGCCCGGGCGGCGAGCCCCGCGAGGCCCGGCGAACGCTCGAGGCGCCGGAACAGGAGCCGGAGGGGCGTGCGCCACAGGATGAGCAGCAGCAGGGTGCCGATCATCAGGGCCCCGGCCAGCACCAGGTCGCCACCGACGCCCAGGCCCTCGAAGCCCACCAGGCTGAGGAGCAGCACGGACGTGAGGTCAGTGAAGCGCTCGGAGACGACCACGGCCGCGGTCTCGGAGATGGGGATGCCGAAGCGCCGCTTCAGGAGCACCGACTTCAGCACCTCGCCCACCTTGCCGGGCGAGATGGCCATGAACAGCCCGGCCAGGAAGATGGAGAAGCTGGCGCGCACCGGGATGGCGTGGCGCTGCAGGCGCAGGTAGACGTGCCAGCGCACGAAGCGCACCAGGTAGTTGCCGAAGGCCAGGACCAGCAGCAGCGGGAAGCCGCTCCAGGCGTAGGAGCGCGAGAGCTGACCGAGCTTGGAGAGGTCGGCCAGCAGCATGACGACCACGTAGAGCGCGAAGGCGGCGACCACGACCGCGAGGAGCACGCGCCCGCGGGTCATCCCACGGCCTCGCTGGGCACGAGCGGCACGATGTCGGCGGCGGCGCTGGGCGAACGCGCCAGCCAGGCGGCCCAGGCCTCGAAGACCGGGCGGCCGGTGACCGGGTGGACCCAGCCGGGGGCCAGGTCGACCAGGGGCGCGAGCACGAAGCCCCGCTCGTCGATACGTGGGTGCGGCAGCGTGAGCTCGGGGGTGGAGAGCACCGTGTCGCCGTGGAAGAGCAGGTCGAGATCGAGGGTGCGCGGGCCCCAGTGGCTCCGGCGCACGCGGCCGAACAGGGTCTCGACGAAGTGCAGCACGTCGAGGACGTCGCGCGGGTCCAGGACCGTACGGGCGCGGAAGGCGCCGTTCACGTAATCGGCCTGGGCAGGACCCACCGCGCGCGTGCGATACAGCCCCGAGACCTCGAGGTCGACGAACGCGCCGTGCTGCTCGAGCACGGTGAGCGCGTTGTCGAGGATCTGCAGCGAGTCGCCGACGTTGGAGCCGAACGAGACGAAGATCGTGTGCAGGGGCGCGCGCATGCGGGGCATCCTACGGGGCGCCCCGGGACGCGTCAACCCCGGCCTCGGGCGGGGGCAACGTGGCCAGCAGGGCCTCGAGCTTCTTGAGCCCTGCTTCGCTCTTCTGCATCCACTCGTTGTCGGCGTGGACCCGCCGGCCGAGCTCCAGGTTCTTGCGGTAGACCTCGATGGCGCGCCGGACGAGGGGCGCCACGTGGCGCTTCAGCTCGACGAAGTAGACCTCGCGCGCCTCGGCGTCGAGGTCGGAGGGCACCTCGGCGGCGTGCAGATCGGCGTAGAAGTCCTCGTAGATCTGGCCGATGCGGTACCCGGCGGCCAGCGCCCAGTAGTGGTCCTTCAGGCGGACGGCCTTCAGGAAGGCGTTCTGCGAGTGGAGCAGCAGGCGCCCCTTGCTCTCGAGGTCGATCCGCATGCGCTCGAGGGGCAGGAGCAGCGGGACCTGGGCGAAGCGCTCGGCGTAGAGGTCGCCCACCTGGTACTGCGCGCGCGCGGCCCAGGTGGGGTGGTACTGCAGGTACAGATCGGACGTCTGCTCGTAGAGCTGGACGGCCTCGCGGTAGTGGGCGCGCGCCCTGTCGTACTGAAAGGCCCGCTGGCGGCAGATGCCGGCGCGGACGAGCTGCTCGACCCGCTGGGCGGGCACGCTCTCGGTGACCAGCAGGTCCTCGAAGACCTCGGCGGCGGCCTGCCATTGCCCGAGCCCGGCCCAGGCGATGGCGGCGTGGAAGCGCGCGTCACGGGCGTCGCCGCCGTCGCGGGCCGCGCTCTCGGCCAGCTCGAAGTCGCGCGCGGCCTCGCGGTAGTCTTCGAGGTGCATCTCGATCAGGCCGCGGTTGTAGGCGTACAGATCGCGCCAGCGCGAGTCGGGGTGCGCCCCGAGCAGCGTGCCATAGATGTGGCGGGCCGCGGTCAGGTCGCCTCGCTCGTAGGCACGCACGGCCTCGTCGAACAGGTCGCGCTCGTCGCCCATCACGACCGTGGAGCGCCCACCCTGGTCGAGGACGAGCACGTGCGTGGGATCGAGGGTGACCTCTTCGACCGGCCGCTGCGTCGCGCCGCACGCGGCGATCACGGGGAGCACGAGGGCAAGGGCGAGGCGCTTCATCGCGCCCATTGTAGGGACCTGCGCGCCCGGGTCAACGGCTCGTCGGCCCGCCAGCCGCCACGCGCGAAATCCGCTGGCCCGAGAAATCGGCTGATCGTAAGATCGAGTTCGAAGTCGACAGGGTGCACCTTCGGAAGGATTCGCTTGACGCATCGCGTCAGGTGCCTATCCTGTCGCCTTCACGGGGAGTCCCGAGGAACCATGACCCGGCCGGATCCTACAGGAATCATCGTGGCGCCGGTGCGGTGCCTGGTCGTCGACGACGACGACGACGATCGCTTCCACCTGATGCGCATGCTGCGTCAGGACGCCGACGTGACGTACGAGTTCAGCGAGGCGCCCACGGGCGAGTTGGGGCTCGCGGCCGCCACGGAGGGCGTCTTCGACCTGATCGTGCTCGATTACCGCCTGCCCGGCGACGATGGCCTGACGTTGCTGCCGCTGTTCCGCCAAGCCTGTCCCAGCGCGGCCGTGGTGTTCCTGACCGGCGTGCAGGACATGGACGTGGCGCGCAACGCGCTGGCGGCCGGCGCTCACAACTTCCTGTTCAAGACCGAGCTGTCGACCACCGCCGTGAACCACGGCATGCGCGCAGCGCTCGGCCGGCGCCGGCTCGACGCGGTCGCGGGCGAGTTGAACCGGGTCGGCGACGTGGCCCGCACGTTCTCGGCGTTCGTCCCGGCCGATCTGGTCGACCGCGTGATGCGCACCGACACCCACGGCACGGGTCCCTCCACGGCCCAGCGCCTGCCCGCCGGCATCCTGTTCGGCGACGTGGCCAACTTCTCGAGCATCGTCGAGGTGCTCGGCCCCGAGGGCACCATCGAGTTCCTGAACCGCCTGGTGGCCCGCTTCGAGGTCGCGCTGCGCGATCGGCACGGCATCCTCGACAAGGTCATCGGCGACGGCGTGCTGGCCATCTTCCCCGCGAGCGACCAGCCCGGCGAAGACCGCGCGCCCCTGATGGACAGCCTGCTGCGCAGCGGCGCCGCGATGATCCGCGCCTTCGACGAGGAGTGGCGACGGACGCCCTTCCACCAGGGCATCCCCAGCGGCTTTCGCGTCGGGCTGTCGTTCGGCGAGGTCATCCGCGGGCACGTGGGCTCCGAGCGCCGTCGCGACTACACGGTCGTCGGGCGCACGGTGACGCTCGCGAAGCGCCTCGAGTCGCAGGCTCCGATCAACTCCATCCTGTTCGATGCCTCGGTGCATCGCCACGTCCAGCCCCGCCCCAACGCCCTCGACCTCGGCGCCATGAAGCTGAAGGGGATCCCCGAGAGCGTCCGCGTCTATCGCCTCGACGCCGACTGGATCGAGTAGCGAACGCCGTTCGCGCTCCCGTGTGACGGTGGTACACTGCGGCGCATGAGAGCCATGGCGCGACGCCTCCTCGATCCCGCACGGCGGACCTTCCAGGTCTTCACGGACGGGCGCGGCTTCCAGCACTCGGCCGCCATCAGCTACTTCGCCGTGCTGTCACTGCTTCCGTTCCTCGTCCTGCTGGTCGCGGCGTTCGGCTTCGTGGTGACGTTCCTCAGCCCGAGCTCCGGCTCCGAGGAACCCCTGCTCGAGGTGATCTCGCGCGCCTTGCAGGACCTGGCGCCCTTCCTGGTCGAGCGGATCACGACGCGCCTGCGCTCGGTCATCCAGGCCCGCGACGCGCTGGGGTTGGTCGGCCTCGTGGTCCTGCTCTGCGCCGCCAGCCTGGTGTTCGAGGCCATCGAGACGGCCACCCGCGAGATCCTGGGGTCGCCGCGCACGCGTCCCAGGCTGCTGTCGCGCCTGTTGTTCCTGGCGCTGTTCACGGGCGTCTTCCTGGGCGTGGCGGTGGTGGGCGTGCTGCTGGCCATCGTGCGCTCGTGGCTGGCCATCAGCGACGACGCGACCATCGCGGCCCTGGTGACGCGCTACCGCTTCCTCGACTGGGCCCTGTCGGTCGCGTTCTTGACCAGCCTGTTCGTGGGCATCGTAGCGCACGTCTCGCGCCGGCACCGCTCGATCGGGCCGCTGCTCGCGGGCGCCGCCGTCTTCCTGGGGCTGTTCGCCCTGTCGCGCCTGGCCTTCGGCGTGTACGTGGAGCGCTTCGCGCGCTTCGACCTGGTGTACGGCTCGCTGGCGACCATCGTGATCGGGCTCGTGTGGATCTACTACGTCTCGCTCGTGTTCCTGCTGGCCGTAGCGGTGGTGCGGGTGGTCGGCGAGTCAGCGCGCCCCGAACAGGTCGGTGCCGACGCGCACGAGGGTGGCGCCCTCGGCGATGGCGACTTCGAGATCTGAGCTCATGCCCATGCTGAGCTCGCGGAAGCCCTCGCCGAGCCCCGGGACGCCGCCCCGCATCTGATCGCGCAGCTCGCGCAGGCGCCGGAAGTGCGGCCGGACGGCCTCGGCGTCGAGGAAGGGCGGGATGCCCATGAGGCCGCGCACCGACACGCCGGGGAGGCTCACCGCGCGCGCGAGCAGCCCCGGGAGATCGGCTTCGGCGCAACCCGACTTCGTGTCTTCGTTACCGACGTTCACCTCGATCAACACCCCCGTGACGAGCCCGGCGCGTTCGGAGCGCGCCGCGATCTCGTCGAGCACCGAGGCGCGATCGACCGAGTGGACCAGGTGCACGCGCCCGACCAGGTACTTGACCTTGTTGGACTGCAGGCCGCCGATGAAGTGCCAGCGCAGGTCGCGCTCGGCTAGCGCGTCGGCCTTGGCGCGCCACTCCTGCACGTAGTTCTCGCCGAAGTCGCGGAGCCCGGAGGCCCAGGCGGCGTCGAGCAGCTCGGGGGCGTGCGTCTTGCCCACGCCGACCAGCGTGACCTCGGCCGGGTCGCGACCGGCACGACGCGCGGCGGCATCGATGCGCGCGCGAACGGCGGCCAGCCGCGCGGCGACCTGCGGGAGCGCGGGGACGTCAGAAGGGGAGGACGTCATCGGCGCCCATCTCCTGCATCATCTCGACCAGTTGGCAGAGCGGCAGCCCGACGATGTTGGTGTAGGAGCCGACGATCGAGTCGACCAGGTAGCCGCCCACGCCCTGGATGGCGTAGGAGCCGGCCTTGTCGGCGGACTCGCCGAGCGAGATGTACTTCTCGACCTCGCGCGGGCGCAGCGACTTGAAGCGCACGACCGACGTGACCGCCTGCAGGCCCTCGCGGTTCTTGACCAGGTCGTAGAGGCAGAAGCCCGTGATGACCACGTGCTCGCGGCCCGACAGGCTGTTCAGCATGCGGATGGCCTCGTCGTTGTCGCGGGGCTTGCCCATGATCTCCTCGCCGAGCACGACGACCGTGTCGGCGCCGACGATCCAGCGCACGTTGGTGAAGCGCTCGATGGCGCGCGCCTGCGTGTAGGGCAGCTGCTTGTGGTCCTCGGGCAGCGCCGTGGCCTTCAGGCGCTCGACCACCGTCAGCACCTTCTCGCGGGACACGCGCTTCACGAAGTTCTCGGGCAGCTCGTCGGGGCGGATCTCCTCGGGGATGTTGGGGGGCATGACCTTGACCTGGAAGCCGAGCCCCTCGAGGAGCTCACGCCGCCGCGGCGACGCGGAGGCCAGGATGATTTGCTCCGGCATCGCACCCTCCATCTGGGGCTTTCCGTATAGCTCCCCGAGGGGTCGGGCGTCAAGATCGGGCGAGACGGCGAGCGGCTCCCGCGCAGGGGCTTCGCGGGCGGTCTCGGTGCGGCTATAATGGAGGCTCAGCAGCCGGAGGCACCCATGCACCTCGACTCGTCGCTCGTCGGGCTCGCGCTGAGGCCGATCGAAACGCACGTGACGTGGCGGCAGACCACGAACTTCGCCGCAGCCGTCGGCGACACCAACCCGGTGTACCTGGACGACACGCTCGACGACGGGCTGGTCGCCCCGCCCACCTTCCCGGCCGCGCTCACGTGGCCGCTGCTGGCCGCGCTGCCCGAGCACGCCGACCTGCCCTTCGGCTCCGAGATCCTCTTGTCGATCGTGCACTACAGCGAAGCCATCGTGCTGCACCGCCTGGTGCGTCCCGAGGACCACCTGCGCATCGCGGGCGAGATCGCGGCGTTGATCCCGCACCGCGCCGGCTCGCACCTGGTGTTGAAGCTGACGGCGTGCGACGAGCGCGGCCGCGTGGTCTTCACCGAGTACGTGGGGGCGCTGCTCATGGGCATCCCGTGCCTCGACGGGGGGGCCGGCGCCGAGGATCTGCCCGAGGTCCCGCCTCCGCCCTCCGAGGCCGAGCCCCGCTGGGAGGTCGGCGTGCCCATCCTGCTGGAGGCCCCCTGGCTCTACGACGGCTGCACGGGCATCGAGAACCCCATCCACACGTCGACGGCGTTCGCGCGACAGGCCGGCCTGCCCGCGCCGGTCCTGCAGGGGACGGCCACGCTGGCCTACGCCGTGCGCGAGATCGTGAACCGCGAGCTCGGCGGCGATCCGGCCCGCGTCGAGCTGGTCTCGGCGCGCTTCACCGACCTGGTGCTGCCGGGCTCCGAGGTGCGCGTGCAGTTGCTGGGGGACGTCGCGCTGGAGCACGGGCACGGCCTGCACTTCCGGGTGATGGGGGGCGGCGGCAAGCCCGCCGTGAACCGGGGGTTCTTGCGGTTCAAATAAAGTGTATGATGACGCGACTTCTTCCGCCTGGGAGCCTCGCATGCGCTGGATCCTCCGGGGGCTCGGGATCCTGCTGCTCACGGCGCTGATCCTGGTCGGCGCCGCGTGGGCGGTGCTGGTGTTCACCGATCTGCCGGCTCGGCTCGCCACCGCGGGGTTCAACGAGGAGAACCCCGAACTGTGGCTGGAGGCCCGCAGCGCGCGCCTGCACGGCGACCTGCTCGGCGTCACCGTCGAAGGCGTGGCGCTGGCCGAGCGGACGAAGAAGGCGCCCATCGTGCACCTGGACCGTTTCGACGCCGCGCTCGGCGCCCTGCCGTCCGACGCCCTGGTCAGCGTCGATCACGCCGACCTGGAGGGGCTGCACGTCGAGATCGACGCGACGAACCTGCCCGCCCTGCAGGAGCTCGTGCGCAGCCAGGCGGCCACGACAGAGCCTTCCAAGCCTTCGCCGCTGGTGCGCCTGGGCCGGCTGCGCCTGCAGGACGCCTCATTCGTATGGCGTGGTCCCGCCGACTCCGTCGAGCTGAAGGATCTGGACCTGGAGCTGAAGGGCGTGGTGGGGGCCACGATCGACCTGACGCTGACCCTGGCGCTGGCGGCCGTGGAGGCGCGGGGGTGGACGACCGATGGCGTTCGGCTCGACGAGCTGGCGCTCTCGTGGCAGGGCCTGGGTGGAAAGCTGCGCCTGGACGGCCTGTCCGTGGGGCACCTGGCGGGTCCTGGCTTCGAGCTGACCGACGCGACGCTGGGGCTCGCGGCCGAGGGCGGGGTGACGGGCCTGCAACTGACCCGCGCTACGCTGACTTCGGCCAGCCTGTCGGCCGCGCTCGACGGCCATGCCAAGCCGACGTTCGGCCTGACGGGCCAGGGTCTCGAGGTGGTGCTGCAAGGCACGCTCGAGGCCGCGCCTGCGGCCCTGCTGCCGGGGACCTGCCCGGGCGTGACGCACGCCAGCGGGCGCTTCCGCGTCGTGGGCGATCCGACCAAGGGCGGGCTCGCGCTCGAGTCCCTCGCGTTGTCCCTGACCACCCCGGCCGGCGTGCGCGAGGTGACGCGCACCGGCGTGTCGCTGGCCGATCGCGCCAGCCTTGGCGCCTTGCTCGCCCGGGTGTGCGCCGAAGCGGGCGTCGGAGCGCCGTGACGACCCCCGCGCCCCAGGAGACCCCGCCGCGGGCCGGACGCCGGCGCCGGGGAGGCGTGCGGCGGCTCGGCCGCTGGACCGTGCGCCTCCTGGTCGCGCCCCTCCTGCTGCTGGCGCTGGCCTACCCGGTCGCCTGGTTCGCGCTCAACTCGCCCGAGCTGCTGACGCGCGTGCTCACCTCGGTCAACGAGTCCATCCCCGGCACCATCCAGGTGGCCGAGCTCGAGTGGGGCCCCCTGCCCTGGCGCCTGCACCTGACCGGCGTGCGCATCCTGGCCCCCGACGACCCGGAGCCCGTGATCAGCGTCGACGACCTGGTGGTCGATCTGGCGCTGGCCGACACGGTGCGCAGCGCGCTCGACACCCTGGTCCGGGACGACGGCTTCTTCCTGCCCATCGACTCCGTGACGATGCGGGGCTACGCGTGCGCGCTCATCTTCGACGATGCCTTCAACCTGCGCCTGCAGCGCGCGTTCGTGGTCCCTGCGCCCGACGGGGCCGAGGCCGCGTCGGAGCCCGGGTCGAACGACGGTGGCTTCACCATGGAGGTACGCCGCGTGGTGGGCCGGGGGGGCCGCTTCCGCATCGAGTACCCAGCCTGGGGCGCGTGGACCGACGGCATCGACCTGTACGCGGTGTTCCGCCTGGACGTAGGCGGCACGCCCTTCGTGCTCGCGTCGACGGTCACCACGCGGAGGGGTGAGGTCCGCGTGGGCAGCGGGGCGGACCCGATGGTGCTCCCGTTCGAAGACTTCGAGGTGCACGGCTACATGCTGGACCACCTCTTCGAGCGCTTCGGGAGCATCCGCTTCGAGACCGAGGGCGCGAAGGTGCTGGCCGACGGCCACCTGGCGACCGACGACACCACGCGCTGGTCCGAGCTGGTGGCCAAGGTCGAAGTACCCCCCGACGCTCCGGCGTTGCGGCGCTGGACCGGCGACTTGGCGCGCCTGGTCGCTCCCGCGTCGTTCGAGTGGCGCCTGGAGGGCCCCTTGCAGAACCCCGACATGACGGTGGCGTCCGGCCCGCTGCGCCTGAAGAGCCCCTTCGTGTCGGGCCTGATCGCGGTAGAACCGTTCCAGGCCACGCTGGCCTTCCGTGACGACGAAACCACGCTGGGCGTGCCCCGCCTGGCGATCGCGGGGGACTGCCTGCCCGCGGTCGAGGGACGCGACCTGAGCCTCGGGCTCCACTCCCTGACGGTGCACGGCGACGTGCGGGCCGGAAAGCTGTCGCGCGCGTTGTGGCCGCTGCCGTGGCCCGCCGCGCTCGGGACCGTCAACGCGGCCGGGGGCTCGGTACGGATCACAGGGGCGCTGCCGTTCGGCGAAGCCAGCGGGCGGCGGCTGGAGCTCGAGGCCGACCTCGACCTCAGCGGGTCGCGCGGCCTGACCGGGCGGCTCGAGTGGGACCCCGTGCGGGTCACGCTCTCGGACTTGACGCTGAAGATGGACGCGGGAGAGGCTTCGGCGACGGGTTGGATCGAACCCGACGCTGGTCGGCTGGACCTGCGGACCGCCGGGAAGGTGCGCGACCTCGCCCGGTTCGCGAAGCGGCTGAACCTGCCCGTGCAGGTGGCCGGGGCGGCGGAGTGGACGGCGGAAGCGCGCGGCGACTGGACCAACCCCACCGCGCGCCTGGCGCTCGACGCCCGAGGCCTCAAGGTGCTCGGGTTGCCGCTCGGGACCGTGCGGGCGCGGGCCGAGCTCGACGCCCGGGTCGTGCGGGCGTCGAGCCTGAGCGTGAGCGGGGAGCTGGGCACCTACGAGGGACGCGGTCGCGTGGAGCTGAACGAGGCCTGGAAGCCGCGACGCGTGGCGCTGGACCAGGTACGGGCGTCGCTGGAGGACCCCTCGGCGATCGTACCCGGGCTGCCGGTGGCGGCGCGCCTCGAGGTGCAGGGCACCGGCGTGGCGCTCGACGTCGCCGAACCCTTGCAGACCCTCCGCGGCGACCTCGTGCTCTCGGCGAAGGGCGTGGCGTGGCTGGGCGAGCCCATCGACGAGGTGCTGGCCGAGGTCCACGCTCCGGGCGGACACGAGCTCCGCGTCGACACGCTGGAGGTGCGCCGGAAGGGCCAGCGCCTGCTGGCGGGGCAGCTGCGCATCGATCGGAAGCTCGACCGCCTGGCCGGCTCCGCGTCGATCTCGGCGCGCGTGAGCGACCTGCCATTCCTGCACGACCTGCCCTTCCCCCTGTCCTCCGCGGTCGCGCTGTCGTTGGGTGTCGAGGGCTCGCCCGGCGACCCGTTGGTGCACGGCGTGCTGCGCCTCGACGACTGGGAAGTGCGCCCCCACCACACCCTGGTCGCGCGGGGCGAGGCGGCCACCGTGCGCGTGTGGGGCCGTCCCTCGACCGGGCTGCACCTGGCCTCCGACGATCTCTTCCCCGGCGTGCGCCTGGACCAGCAATCGACGCTGAGCCCGGAGGGCTTCGACTTCTTCCTCGAGATCGACGGGCTGGCGCCGCTGGAGCTGCTGGAGGAGCACGCCGACCTGCCCGCGTCGATCACGCTGGGGGGCGCGCTGCGCGTCAGCGGCAAGCTCGGCGACGCCTCGTCGATCACGGTGCTCGGCCGCGTTCCTCGGCGCGGCCTGCGCCTCTCGCTGCTCGATGACGAGGTGACGCTGTGGAACGAGGAGGAGACCGTGTTCGGCGTCTCGCCGCTGGGGCTCTTCCTGAACCGCTTCCGGCTGACGGGGCAGCGGCTCGAGGCGGCCGTGTGCGGCGAGGTGGGACCCGACGGCGGGCTCGACGTGTCGGCCGCCGTGGAGGCGGACGTGGCCGCGCTGCCCGGGCTGAAGGAGTTCCTGACCGAGCGGGGGGGCGTGCTGCGCACCGAGGGGCTCGGCGGGGAGCCGTCGTGCCTGCCCGGTGCGGGTGGCATCCACGTGGGGGGGACGCTCGCGAGCCCGAGCTTCTCGGGGGCCGTGGTGTTCGACGACCTGGCGGTCCACCCGCGCGGGTTCTCGGGCAACGTGCAGGTGCCGGGGCGTGCCCGCCTGCTGGTCACGCAGGAGGGCGACGAGGCCTTCCTGCGGGTCGATGCGGCGGCGCCCCTGAAGGGCGTGCTCGACGAGGGCGCGTTCGAGATCACGGGCTCCGCGCGCTTCCGCAGCTTCCGCTTCGAGGAGGGCTCGTTGACGGTCACCGGCGCCAACGTAGCCTACACCGTGCCCGGCGTGACCGAGTTCACGGCAAACCCGCGGCTGACCCTCTCCGCCCGCCCGGGCGCCGAGGACCCGTACGTGCTGTCGGGCGACGTGCGCTTCGTGAGCGGCCTCTTCTACAAGGACTTCGATCAGCTGCGCCAGATGCTCACCGGCGTGCTCGGCGACCGCCACGCCGCGGTCTACTCGCGCCCGCTCGACGAGATCCTGCCGTTCGTGAAGGACCTGCGCTTCAACGTGCGCCTGCGCGGCCAGAACTACGACGTACGCTGCCGCCTGCCGTTCGGCGAGACCGACCTGTCGCTGAACCTCGACCTGCTCCTGGGCGGCACGTACAGCGAGCCCGAGCTGTACGATCGCGTCGAGATCGTGCCCGGTTCCATGGTGACCTACCAGCTCGTGAAGCGCGACTTCGAGGTGACGCACGGCACGCTCGACTTCGCGGGGGAGCCGTCCCGCCCCGAGGTCGACATCCGCGCCAAGACCGACATCGACATCCTGGTGCGCGCCGGTGCCTCGAGCAGCGCGACCACGGCCTGGGTCGACACCGACCGCGAGGAGACCGTCACGCTGATGCTGGCGCTGTCGGGCGTGCCCCCCGATCTGCGCTTCGACCTGTCGTCGACCCGCAGCGACTTCGACCAGGAGGACCTGCAGTACCTGCTGATCACCGGCCAGCCCAAGCAGTCGGGCGGCTCGGCGCTGGTCAGCGGCGTCAGCCTGAACCTGCTGACCCAGGACCTCGTGAAGTCGGTGTCCAGCTTCTTCCTGGCGCCCTTCCTCGACCGCGTGAGCTTCGGCTTCACCGCCGAGGGCGGCGTGAACGCCGATCTGATGACCCGGCTCGGGCGCCGCGTCCAGCTGCGCACGCGCATCCTGCAGGAGGGCACCGACGTGCGCTACTCCGCCGGCTTCACGCTGAAGCTGGGCGATCGCCTGAGCCTCGACGGCCGCATGAAGGCCATCGAGACCGAGGGCTTCCAGAGCCGCACGTACGAGGCCAAGCTGCGCTACCGCATCGAGGTGGACTGAGGTGGCGCGGCAGGTCCCAGGACTCGCGCTGCTCGCGGCGCTCTGGCTGGCGGCCGCGCCCCTCCGCGCGCAGATCGTCTCGGTCGAGGGTGTGCCCGACGCCGGGCCCTGCCTGGGCCACGCGGTGGCCGAGGTCCGCATCGCGCGCTGCACGCTCGATCGCTGCGCCGACCCCGAGCTGGTGGCGTCGCTGATCGGCTCGCTCGGCCTGTCGCCGGGGCTGGTCCTGCAGGTCGACGACCTCACGCGCGCCAGCGGCCGCCTGGCGGCCCTGCAAGTCTTCCGCGCCGTCGAGCTGCGCTGCGTGCCGACCGACCACGACGCGGTGCTGGTCGAGCTGGACCTCGACGGCCGAGCGGTCATCGACGAGGTGACCATCAGCGGGCACCGCGACCTGTACAAGTCCGACATCCTGAAGCGTACCTACGTGCGCGCCGGGCAGTATCTGGAGGACGCGAGCCCCGAGGCCGAGGTCTTCCAGAGCCAGGCGCGCGCCATCGAGGCGCTGCACGAGCGTGAGGGCTTCGAAGGCAGCCGCGTCGAGGTGGTGCCGGTCGAGCTGCCGGGCAATCGCGTGCGCGTCGAGATCCGCATCGAGCCCGGACGTCGCCGCGTGCTGGAGCGCGTCGACGTGACGCTCGAGGAGCCCCCTCCCGAGTCGGGCTGCCCGGCCCTGGGCGACAGCCAGGTGCGCAACGCGTTCGGGCTGAAGGCCGGCGCCACGCTCACGCCCAAGGTGCTGAAGGACGCGCGCCGCCGGCTGCAGTCGACCCTGTGGAGCTTCGGCGTCGTGAGCCCGCGCGTCACCACCGAGGTCGACGCGAGCGGCACGGTGGTGCGCCTCACGGTGCGCCACTCCCAGTGCTGGCGCGTGCAGTTCTGGAAGGCCGAGGACAACCCCGCGCGCCCCTACGCGCCCGCCGATCCCGGCGACTGGCGCGACGTGCTCACCTTCAAGGACAGCGGCACCTTCGACTGGGAGGAGGCCGAGATCGGACGCCTGGCGCTGGTAGAGCACGTGCGCGAGCGCGGCTACGTCGACGCCCGCGTCACCATGGACGTACGCACCCCCGCGCCCGACGGCAGCCGCGACGTGCAGGGCCAGGTCGACTACTTCCTCGACCTCGGCCGCCAGCCCACCATCGACCGCATCACGTTCGTGGGGCGCCAGAGCCTGCCCGAGGGCGTGCTGCGCGAGCTGATGCAGACCGAGGAGTACAGCCTGTTCTCGCAGGGCGGGACGCTGCTGGTCGAGCAGCTGTTCACGGACCTGGCCCGCATCGCCGAGCGCTACCGCGCCGAGGGCTTCCACGCGTTCGCCTTCGAGGGCGCGCGCGCCGCCGACGATACCGGGCAGCAGGTCGAGCGCCGCGACGAGGGGAAGTACGAGCTCTGGCGCTGGTCGCGGGGCGAGCTGGCCTTCGACCTGGTGCGCACGCCCGGCAAGACGTCCGTCGACGTCCAGATCCGCGTGCTCGAGGGCCCCCAGAGCGTGCTGGAGGCCGTCGACGTGACGGGCGCCACGCGCCTCAGCGAGGCGAAGCTGCGCCGCGAGCTGAAGCTGACCGCGAACCTGCCCTGGAGCGCCCCGGAGCTCGCGCGCCTCGAGGCCACGCTGCGTCGCACCTACAGCGCCCGCGGCTTCTCGTCGATGACCTACCTGAGCCGCTGCGCCGCCCGCGACCCCGACGTGGAGTGGGGCCCCTGTGACCCCGAACGCACGAAGAGCCGACGCGTGCGGCTGCGCTTCGTGATCGACGAGGGCGAGAAGGCGGCCGTCGACCAGGTCTTCGTGTTCGGGAACCGTGTGACGCGCTCGTCGTTCATCCTGGCCACGCTGCCGAAGCCCGGCCAGCCCTACGACGTCGAGCGCGTACGCGCAGGCGTGACCGACCTGCGCAACACCGGCCTGTTCTCGTCGGTGCAGGTCACCGCCGTGGGCCCCGACGAGCAACCCCCGGCCCGGCACGTCACGCTGGTCGTACACGTCGAGGAGCTCGAGTACCAGACCTTCGACGTGGCCGTCGGCTTCGAGACCATCAACCGCCCCGGCGAGAGCGCCCCCGCCTTCGTGTCGACCCTGATCCGCAACAGCATCGCGGTGGCCGACGCGTCGCTGACCGGCAACGAGGAGCGCTTCCTGACCGAGCTGCCCGACCTGCTGATCACGAGCGAGGTGGCCTACACCAACACGAACTTCCTGGGGCGCGCCCGCCAGCTGTACGTGCCCCTGAAGTACGGCTTCTCGATGACCAGCCCGCTGCGCTACGCGTCGTTCTCGCCCACCTACACCGACCCCTACTTCACGCGCCCGCGCCTGACCCTTCAGGTCACGCCCTTCGTCACCTACGACCGCGCCACCGAGGCCATCGACAAGGCCCTGTTCGGCCTGACGACCGCGCTCTCGAAGACCTTCCTCGGCCACTACCACGTGTCCCTCGGCGACGAGATCAGCGAGATCAGCTACCGCCTGCCCGGCGACCCGGTGCGCGGCCAGTGGAGCCCGCTCGGCCTCCAGAACAAGGTGAACCTGAAGGGCGCCGTCACCTTCCTGGACAACCCCCTGAACCCGTCGCGCGGCGTGTTCCTCGGCGTGAGCACCACCTGGCTGAACGCCTTGCAGCAGGGAGACTTCCGCAACTTCGTGAAGTGGGACGTGCAGCTGAAGGGCTTCCTGCCCGTGCGCCGCTGGCTGGTGATCGGCTCGATGGCACGTTACGCCGACAGCCGCTCGTTCGAGGGCGCCGCCCTGCCCGACTACGAACGCTACAAGCTGGGCGGCTCCAAGGGGCTGCGCGGCTACGACGACGACGCCGTGACGCAGTACTACGCCGACGGCAGCCCGCGCTACCAGGTGATCCCCACCACGGACGGCGCCACCACGACGCAGCAGGTGGTCCAACCCTTCGGCGGCGACCTGCTGATCCAGGGCTCCGAGGAGATCCGCGTCCCCGTATGGCAGGCGGTGGGCTTGTGGGTCGGGGGCTTCTTCGACTGGGGCGCCGTCGCCGAGCGCGCCCTCGAGCTGCACGCCAAGAGCTTCCGCACCTCGGCGGGCTTCGGCCTGCGCTGGCTGCTCGGGGGCCAGGTGCCCCTGCGCATCGACTACGGCTTCAAGCTGGACCGCCGCTGCGAGAAGCTCGGCTACGCCGACCCGAGCAAGGCCGGCCCCGGCGACGCGCCCATCTGCCTGGCCCGGGAGAACCTGGGCGCGCTGCACTTCGGGTTCCTGTACACGTTCTGAGGCCGCACGCGCCGCCCTACCCGGCGGCCTCGTTCGGATCCGTGGTCTCGAGGCGCACGATGCCGTCCTGGTCCAGCACGACGCGCAGGCGGCGGTAGGCGGCCTTGGCGGGGTCGTCGCCGCGCCAGAAGCGCAGCACGGCGTTCACGTGGTAGGTGCGCCGCGCGGTGACCTGGCGGGGGCGCAGCGTGTCGGGGTCGAGGATCTGGATGACGGGGCGGGGCTCGTCGAGGGCGTGCAGGAAGTGGCGCACGTTCATGCGCAGCACGTCGGTCAGGGCGGTGGTGCGCCGGTGGGTGCCGAAGACCCGGCGCGGCAGCAGCGTCAGCACCTTGGTGTAGCGGAACACGGTCTCGGAGAACTCCTGCGCCGCCAGCGCCGACGTGGGCCCCTCGTTGCGCACACGCCGGACGTCCTGTGGGACGTCGGAGGAGGCCAGGTACAGGAACTTCTGGCGGAACTGCCCGATGCGGGCGCCCGTCGACGGGTCGGTGATGACGATCTTGTGGTCGGGCACGGCGCGGCCGAGCCAGCGGTTGAAGAGCGCGCGGAAGAGCTCTTTCATGCGGTCCTTCAGCATGTAGCTGACGACCAGCACGGCGAACAGCGTCCACGATAGCGGCGCCAGGCTGATGGCCAGGAACGACACGGCCGTCGCGAAAGCCATGGCGATGCCGGCGGCGATGGCGAAGGCCATGTGCTCGGCCGACGTGCGCGCGTCGGCGCGCCGGATGCGCAGGTACTGCACGTTGGACACGAACTTCTTCAGGAGCGAGTTCCGGAAGACGTACGCCTCGTTCTCGGAGTCGAGGGTGGCCACCGAGTGGTAGCCCCGCTGAGTACGATAGGCGACCTCGCCCTGTGCGACGCGGGCGATGCGCTCGTGCAGCTCGGCCTGCGGGTCGCGCAGGGCGTCCAGCAGGTGCATGGCGTAGGACTCGGCGGTCAGGCTCAGGTACTCGTCGACCAGCCGCAGCGACGCCAGGGGATCGGCGGGAAAGCCTGGCAGCAGCACGCCCGCCGCCGTCTCGCGGAAGCGGGCCAGCACCGCCGCCAGGTTCGGCAGCGAGGCCGTGATCAGGCGCCCGGCGTCCTCGGCGTCGAGCGGCGTGCCGCGCGCCCGGGTCTGCACCACCAACTGCCCGAGATCGCGCAGCGTCGCGCGCAGGATGCACCCGAGCACCTTGGCCTCGAACACCAGCGTGCGCAGGTCCTCGTCGGTCCAGGCGGCGGCGCGCAGGCGCTGGACGCAGGCCGCCAGGCGATTCAGGGGCGACAGCGGGCTCGTGCCAAGCAGCTGCTCGAGCGTCATCTGCGGCGTCTTGAAGCGCACGTGGTCGCGCACGTCGCGGTAGAAGTCGCGGCCGTCGTACGTGTGCTCGTTGACGTTGAAGGTCTGCGCCAGGAAGAAGTAGGTCTCGACCGTGTAGCTCTGCTCCTCGGCGTCGGGATCGAGGGGGTAGTCGAGCTTGACCTCGAACTGGTAGCGGTCGTGGCGCTCGACCTTCTCGAGCAACGCGTTCTCACCCGTGAACAGACCCACGGCACCTCCCGGAAAGAATACGAGCTTACCTGGTTTCGAGGGACTTCAGCAACGTCTCGGCCGGGTAGGTGTCCGGATGCGCGGCCAAGAAGCGTTGCAGCGGCCCTTTCGCCGCGGGATCGCCGGCCAGGCCCGCGCCCACGCCCCGCAGCAGGTCGCGGAGCTCGGCGAGCTCGAGGGGCGCGCGCAGCCAGCCCGTGGGATCGGGCACGAGCGCAGCCGGGGAGGCCGTGGGCAACACGGCCAGCACGTCGAACCGACCCGCGCGCGCCAGGCCCAACAGCACGTCGCGCAGGAAGGCCGGGTCGGCAGCGGCCGCAGCGGACGTCCCGAGCCAGGCGCCGAGCGCGTCGATGAAGGGCTGGGGGTTCGGCTCGTACAGGATGGACGTGGCGTGGCCGAGCAGCCAGGCCTGGGCGCTCAGCCAGGCGGGCTCGGGCGCCGGTGGCTCGGCCAGCGTGGGGGCCAGGCGCGGTTCGCCGTAGCGCGCGAAGAGCTGCTGCCCGAACGGATCGTTCGGGAAGAGCAGGCGCCAGGCCCAGGTGAGCGAGCGGAGCAGCGCGCGGTCGGTGCTGCCGAGGCGCGCCTCGAGATAGGCGACCAGCGCCTGGATCGTCGTGGACGACAGGCGGTGCGTGCGGATGAGGTCGGCCAGGTGCACGCGGCTCTGGGCCAGGGGCACCAAGCGCTCGTCGACCCGCCACAGCAGGTTCGAGCGCGAGCCCGCGAAGAAGGCACGCGGCGCGGCATACTCGAGCACCGGGTGGGTGTCGGAGTTGAAGGGGGGCTCCCCGGGGAAGAGCCGGCGGAAGCGCCACGTCGACAGGATCTGGTTGGCGAGCAGCACCTCGGGGTCGTGCAGGGGCTGGCCCACCACGGGGCGGTTCAGGTCGTTCTGCACCGCGGGGAGGGCCAGGCGCGCGCGCACGTGGGCCAGGTCGAGCTCGACGGGCTCGACGGAGGCCACCACCAGCACGTCGCGCGTGTTGCACTGCCACAGCTCGACGTTCGGGAAGACTGCGGCCAGCGTGTTGAGGATCACGCGCAGCAGGGCGTCGTCGAGCTCGTACAGGTGCACCCACTGGACCAACACGCCGCCGGGGGCCAGGTGCGCGCGGATCTCGGCGAAGTACTCGAGGCTGAACAGGTTGCCGATGCCCGCGATCCAGGGGTTCGAGGGCTCGCTCACCACCACGTCCCAGCGGTCGTGGGGTCGCAGCTTGAAGAACTCCTTGGCGTCGCCCACGTGCAGGCGGAAGCGGGGGTCCTCGAGCAGGTTGCCGTTGTAGGGCGCGAACCAGCGCGCGCCTTCGACCACCGTGTCGGCGATCTCGACCAGGTCGACGTCGGCGCCAGGGTGGGTGAGCACGGCCGAGGCGGTGATGCCGCTGCCGAGGCCGATGATCATGGCGTGCTTGGCGTGGGCGTTCAGGAACATGCCGAGGTGCCCCAGCCACAGCTGGGTGGTCATGTCGTGGCCGGTGCCCGCGTCGGTCTTGCCGTTCACCTTCAGGTACAGGTTGTCGGTGCGCGTGTCGCGGATGACGGCTACCGAGGTGTCCGCGCCGTCGCGGGCGTATTCGACCTCGAAGGGCTTCAGCTCGTCGAGCATGGCCTCGTACGAGTCGGCCGCGAACTGCTTGTGGCGGAACAGGCCGAAGTGCAGCGCCAGCGGGTTCCAGGCGGGCAGCACCAGCGATTGCAGCACGAGCGCGGCGAGGACGACCGACGAGATCGCGAGCCGGCGCGGCCTCGGCAGGTCCGAGACCGCCAGCAGCAGCACGCCGAGCAGCGCCGACAGCGCCAGGCCGAGCTCGAGCGTCAGGCGCAGGCCGAGCGCGGGCAGCAGCACGAGGCCGGTGAGCCCCGCGCCCACCACCGTGCCGAGCGTGTTGATCGAGAAGACCGAGCCCACGCGGCGCGCCAGCCGACCCAGGTCGTCGACGCGCACGCGGCTGGCCAGGGGCAGCGTCATGCCGATGAAGAAGGTGGGCAGGAACATGAGCGCCACCGCCACCGCCACCTGGATGGCCAGGTAGCCGCCGAACGCCTCGGGCGCGCGCGGCAGCAGCGACGCGATGGCGGCGAAGGTGTAGGGCAGGTGGTCGTACAGCGGGATGAGGGGCAGGATTGACGCGAACACGCCGATCTCGGCCCAGGCGAACCAGCGCACGGGGTCGTGGCGCTCGGTGAAGGTGCGGCCCACGGCCCAGGCGCCCGCCGTGATGCCGGCGATGAACGTCAGCAGCATGATCGAGAACGAGTAGGCCGACGACCCGAGCACCAGCGAGAGCAGGCGCGTCCACACGATCTCGTAGAGCATGGACGCGCCGCCCGACACGCCGATGGCCACCAGCACGGCCCGCTGCTGGGCGCGCGTGAACAGCCGGTTCGGGGGCTCGTCGTCCGGCCGCGCTGCCGGGCTCGGGGCTGAAGCCGCCGGGGTGGCTGTCACGCCCTGCGCCCCCTGCTTCAACCGCCGCGCGGCTAGCAGGAACGCGCCGGCCAGCAGCACGTTCAGCACCGCGCTCAGGCGGATGGCGCCCGCGAAGCCCCAGGCCGGGACCAGCACGAAGCCGCCCAGCACCACGCCGAACACCGCGCCCAGGCTGTTCACCGTGTAGAGGTGGGCCACCGACACCGTGACCTGGCCGAGGTCGCGCACGATGGCGCGCGTCAGCACGGGCAGGGTGCCGCCCATCAGGAAGGTCGGCAGCAGCACCACCGAGGCGGCCAGCGCGACCTTCAGGGGCAGCGTGAGAGGGTTGCCGAAGCCCAGGGGCCCCGCCAGGCGCACGTACAGCTCGCCGAGACCCGCGAACAGCTCGGGGAAGACCAGGCACACGAGCCCCACGCCCAGCTCGAGCCGCGCGTAGAGGCCGAGCGGGTCCGCGCTCGTGTCGGCGCGGCGCCCGAAAAGCCAGTTGCCGAGGGCCAGCCCGCCCATGAACGTGGCCAGCACCACCGTCTGCGCCAGCGTGGTGCCGCCGATCAGCAGCGTCAGCGCCTTGGACCAGACGATCTCGTCGATCAGGCCGGCCAGGCCGGAGACCAGGAAGCCGGCGGTGATGAGCCGACGGAGCCAGGCGGGCGGGACCGGCGCGCTCATGTCGGGCTCACTTCTGCTTCTTGCGGTGCACCGAAGCGGGCGCGACCGAAGGCGTGTCGCAGGCGGGCACCTTCAGGCGCCCGAACTTGCCGAGGAGGGCCAGGGTGAGCCAGATGTAGCCGGCGACGGCGAAGGGGATGCTGAGCAGCTGCCCCTCGGTCAGCCACGACTGGCTGGGGGAGAGGGCTTGGTATTCCTTGAAGAACTCGACAAAAAAGCGCCCGGTGAAGTAGACCGACATGAACAGCCCCGACAGGATGCCGCGCTTTCGGCCGTTGTCGGGCAGCAGGCGGTCGACCAGCAGCAGCAGCAGGAAGATCGCGCCGCCGATGCCGGCCTCGAACAACTGGCTGGGGTAGCGCCCGTTCGCGCCGTGGTCCTCGAAGCGCGGGAAGCACACGGCCAGGGGCCCGTCGGTCACGCGCCCGACGATCTCGCTGTTCATGAAGTTGCCGAGCCGCACGAACGTGGCCCCCATGGTGGTGGGGATGGCCATGCGGTCGAGCACCTCGATGTAGGGCAGGTGGTACTTGCGGCAGTACAGCCACAGCGTGAAGATGATGCCCAGCGTAGCCCCGTGGCTGGCCAGCCCGCCCTTCCAGACGAACAGGATCTCGAGCGGGTGCTTCAGGTAGTACAGCGGCTCGTAGAACAGGCAGTGCCCCAGGCGCGAGCCCGCCACCACCGCGACGACGCCCCACACCAGCCACTTGTCGGCGACCACGAGGTCGTACCCCAGGCGCTTGCTCTGGCTCATCCAGAACTTGAAGCCGAGCAGCAGCCCCGCGACGAACAGCAGGCTGTAGTAGCGGATGGCGAGCGGGCCGATCCGCAGGAGCTCCGGGTCGACGTTCCAGACCAGGCAGTCGTGCATTTTCCGCGTTCCCGCACGAAGTTCGAGGGCGGACGATAACGAACGACCGGGGGGGCGTCAACGGATTCTCCTTGCGTGCACGGATTCCGGCGCTACATAAAGCCGCTATGGAACGCGCCCCTGTCATCGAGATCGTGGACGTCCGCAAGCGCTACGGCGAGGTGACGGCCGTCGACGGCGTGTCACTGGCGATCGCCCCCGGCTCGTGCTTCGGCCTCATCGGTCCGAACGGCGCGGGCAAGACGTCGCTCCTCAAGATGATCGTGGGCCTCAGCCCCCTCACCTCCGGCACCATCCGCGTGTTCGGACAGGACGTGGCCGCCCATCGGCGCCAGGTGAACCAGCGCGTGGGCGTGGTGCCCCAGGAGGGCAGCCTCGACACGGCGGTGACCGCCTTCGACAACCTGGTCATCTACGCCACCTACTTCGGCATCGCGCGGCGCGACGCGCGTCGCAAGGCCGAAGAGCTGCTGACCTTCGTGCAGCTCGGCGAGAAGCGCGACACCGAGATCAGCGCCCTCTCGGGGGGCATGGTGCGCCGCCTGGTGCTGGCGCGCGCGCTCATGAACGACCCCGAGCTGCTGGTGCTCGACGAGCCCACCACCGGCCTCGACCCCCAGGCGCGCCACCTGCTGTGGGATCGCGTGCGCCAACTGCGCGCCCAGGGCCGCTCGGTGCTCCTGACCACCCACTACATGGACGAAGCCGAGCGCCTGTGCGACCGCATCGCCGTCATCGATCGCGGGCACGTGCTGGCCGAGGACACGCCCGCCGCGCTGGTCGAGCGCTTCGCGGGCGGCGAGGTCATCGAGGCCACGGTCTCGGACGATCCCGCGGCCTTCCTCGGCCTGAAGGCGGTCCTCGAGCCCACCTACGCCGTCGAGCTGCACGGATCGATCGCCCGCGGGTACGGGCGCGACGGCATCTCGCTCGACGCGGTCGACCACCTGCCCGGCGTGCTGGCCGTCACGCGCCGCCGGGCCAACCTCGAGGACGTGTTCCTGCGCCTGGCGGGGCGGGAGATCCGCGAATGAGATCCCTGCAGCTCGGCGCGATCCTCGGAGCCCTCTTCAATCGCTTCACCGCCCGCGTGGTGGCTCGCAACCTCTACGTGTGGCGCAAGTTCCTGATCCCGAGCTTCCTCGGCAACTTCGGCGAGCCCTTCCTGTACCTGCTGGCGCTCGGCTTCGGGCTCGGGCGCATGATCTCGGCCGACCAGCTGGGCGGCCAGGACTACGCGACCTTCATCGCGCCCGGCCTCGTGCTGTCGACCGCCATGTACACGGCCACCTTCGAGTGCACCTTCGGCACCTTCACCCGCATGAAGACGCTGCGCATCTTCGAGGGCATCCTGGCCACCCCCGTGCGCATCGAGGAGGTGGTCGCGGGCGAGATCTGGTTCTCGACCTTGAAGGGCGTGACCGGCTCGCTGGTGGTCTTCGCAGTGGTGCTGCTCTTCGGGCTGGTCGACCACGGCGCCGCCCTGTTCGGCTTCGGGGTGGCCCTGATCGTGTCGTTCCTGTTCTCGGCGCTCGCAATGATCGTGACCGCGCTGGCCCCCACCTACGACTTCTTCAGCTACTTCTTCACCATCTTCGTGAGCCCCATGTTCCTGTTCTCGGGCATCTTCTTCCCGCTCGACAACCTGCCCGCCTGGGCCCAGGCCATCGCCTGGGTGTTCCCCCTGACCCACGCGGTCAACCTGATCCGTCCGCTCTACCACGGGGTGGTGCCTCCGGCGCTCGGCGCCGACCTGGCGTGGTTGCTGGTGGCGTCGCTGATCAGCTACGTGGCGGCGTCGGCCATGCTGCGCAAGCGCGTCATCGTCTGACGGCCCGGCCTCCCTGGCGTTCAGAAGAGCTCGAGTGGAGCGACGTCGAGGGTGAGGGTGTCGATGCACCACGTCTCGCCGCCCGCCACGGGGGTGGAGGTGAGCGGGATCTCGGTCGCGATGGTGACCTCGCGCGCCCGCAGGCCCGTGAAGGTGGCGGTGAAGTGCCCGCCGGGATCCTCCCAGGTCGTGACGTCCATCGTTCCCGCGTAGACCAGGAACGTCTTCGCGCAGCCGCCCTCGTTGGAGCAGCCGGCCTCGATGCGGATGCACCGCTCGCAGGTGGCGTAGTTCTCGTCGACGAACGTGAAGGACCCGAGGGTGCGCTCGTCCAGGAGCAGCTCGAGCCCGAACACGTTGGCCGGCGCGGTCGCGCTGTCGGCCGCGCGCAGGTCCAGGAACCCGCCCTCCTCGGCCAGGCTCGTGGCCGCCTTGGCCGCCACCACCTGGAAGCCGTCGTGGGTGCAGGGCTCGCCGACGTCCTGCTCCGCAGCCACGTCGGGGGCTATGTCGGAGGCCGTGTCGGGGGCCGTGTCGGGAGCCGTGTCGGGGGCCGTGTCGGGGGCCGTGTCGGGGGCCGTGTCCGCCGCGACGTCGACCTCGTCTCCCCGCGCGTCCGCCGGGCTCCCGGGCCCGCCCCCGCAGCCGAGCGCGGTCATCACCACCCCGAGCGCCACCGCGAACCTCCACCGTCGTCCGTGCACGTCGTGCCTCCTTCGATCGGCGCCCGCCGGGCGCGGGGCGTTATATACCCTGGAACGTACGCGCGGCCGATCACAATCGGACGCGGCCGTTTCGGTTGACATCGCCGTCGTCCTCCCGTCAGATCGGCCCGACCTGCCTGGAGTCTCGGATGCTCGGAGACGTGCTGCCCCTATGGACGGCCCTGCCCTTCGCGGGCCTGCTGCTGGCGATCGCGCTCTTGCCGCTGGTCGCGCACGACTTCTGGGAGTCGAACCGCCACAAGGCCCTGGTGGCCGCGCTGTTCGCCCTGCCGGTCGCCGTGTACCTGCTGGCCGCACACGGCGCCCCGGGCGGGCACGCGCTGCTCGAGAAGGGCGAGGAGTACGTGGCGTTCATCGTGCTGCTGCTGTCGCTCTTCGTGATCACGGGCGGCATCCACGTGGGGGGCTCGCTCTCGGGCACGCCGCTCGTGAACACCGGCATGCTGGCGCTGGGCGCGGTCCTGGCCAGCGTGATCGGCACGACGGGCGCCTCGGTGCTGCTGATCCGGCCGCTGCTGCGCGCCAACGCCCCGCGCCAGAACACCGCGCACATCGTCATCTTCTTCATCTTCGTCGTGTCGAACTGCGGGGGGCTGCTCACGCCCGTGGGCGATCCGCCGCTCTTCCTCGGCTTCCTGAAGGGCGTGCCCTTCGCCTGGACGCTGGGGCTCTGGAAGGAGTGGCTGCTCGTGAACGGCGCGCTGCTCGTGGTGTTCCACCTGTGGGACGAGCGCGTGTTCGACCGCGAAGAGGTGGAGCGACCGGGCTCGCAGCTCGAGGAGGTGCAGCACCACGCGCCGCTGACCGTGACGGGACGCCTGAACTTCGTGTTCCTCGGCGGCGTGGTGGCCACCATCGTGCTGTCGGGCGTCGGCTTCCTGAACGACGGCCGCCCCTGGCCCTTCGGGGTGCAGGAGGCGCTGATGCTCGGCCTGACGGCGGCCGCCTGGCTCACGACGCGCCCCGCCCTGCGCGAAGCCAACCGCTTCACCTTCGGCCCCATCGTCGAGGTGGCCGTGCTGTTCGCGGGCATCTTCGTGACCATGGCGCCGGCGCTGCTGATCCTGAACGCCTGGGGTCAGGGCGCGCGCCAGGTGGGCGGGATGGCCTTCGGCCTCGCCCAGCCCTGGCAGTTCTTCTGGGCGACGGGCTCGCTGTCCAGCTTCCTGGACAACGCCCCCACCTACCTGACCTTCGCCGCCACCGCGGCCGGCATGCACGGCGTCCCCGCCGAGGGCACCACCTACCTGGGCGACCTGCTCGCCAAGGGCCCCGACGCGGTGGCGCTCCTGCAGGCCATCTCGTGCGGCGCCGTGATGATGGGCGCCAACTCGTACATCGGCAACGGGCCCAACTTCATGGTCAAGGCCATCGCCGAGGAGTCCGGCGTGAAGATGCCCAGCTTCTTCGGCTACATGGCGTGGTCGGTGGGGATCCTGATTCCCATCTTCGTGGTCGTGTCGGTGGTGTTCTTCGGGTAACGAGGCGTTGATGGCCATCGTCTTCCTGCACCCGCGCCGCATGGCGCGCACGTACCGCCCCGACACGGTGACCGCCGTGTACCGCGCGGCGCTGGCGCGCGAGGCGCTGACCACGTACCGGCTCGACGTGGTGCTCGACGAGCCCGCCGTCGAGGCCGCGCGCCTGGCCGAGATGACCGCGTGGCTGGTCGCTCGCAAGGCGCGCGTGGTGGTGATCGAGCACGGCTTCTCGGAGCCCTTCCTGGCGGCCGTGCGGACCGCGGGCGTGCGGCACGTGATCGCGCTCGGGCGCCCCTCCGAGGTCCGCCGACCCGGCATCGATCTGGCCGCCGAGGTCGTGTCGTCGGCCACCTTCGCCCGCCTGGTGCTGGCCCTGCAGGACGACGTGCGCGTGCCGGCCCTGCCTGGCGTCTGGCGGCACGACCACGAGCGCGTGCAAGAGCCCCTCGAGCACGATCGCTTCGACGTGCGACACGAGCTGGCACGCCGCCCCCTGTGGACCGACGAGCACCGCCTGGGGGGCCCGGAGGAGGAGCCCTGGCTCTCGCGCGGCATCCTGGCCGACCTGGGCTGTCCCTACCGCAACCGCCCCTGCGCCTCGCCGCTCTTGCAGGGCGTGCCGCTGCCCACCGACGTCCCCTCCGGGGGGTGCGCCTTCTGCGAGCGGCCGCCCGCCCAGCGCCTGCCCACGTCGTTGCGGATCGAGCGGCTGGTGGCCCAGGCGCGTCACCTGGCCCACGAGCGGCCCGACGTGACGCGCCTGCAGGTCCTCGACGAGCTGTTCGTGGCCTACGTCGATCGCTTCGCGCGCGCGCTGATGGAGACGGACGTGCCGCCGCGCGACCTGCTGGTGGCCGCGCGCCCCGACTGGCTGCTGACCCACCTCGATCGCGTCGAGGCCGCCGCCGCCACGCTGGCGGGTCGGCACCGGCTGGTGCTGTTCTCGGTGGGCATCGAGAGCTTCTCCGACGCCGAGCTCACGCGCTTCGGCAAGGGCTTCGACGCCCGCCTGAACCTCGACGTGCTCCAGCGCCTGGACCAGGCCCTCGCGCGCCACCAGGACCTGGTGGTCGAGCCCGCCTTCGGGTTCATCCTGTTCACGCCCTGGACGCGCCTGCGCGACCTCGCGGCCAACGCCAAGGCCCTGCGCGCCACGCGCTTCGCGCGCTTCCGCGAGGGCGTGATCCACTCGCGCCTGCGCCTCTACCCCGAGATCCCGCTGTACCACCGGGCGCGCGCCGAAGGGCTGCTGCTCAGGACCGAGCGCACCGTCGGACCCGACTTCGGCTACGGCGACGCCCTGTGGCGCTTCAAGGACCCGGCCGTGGCCGACGTGTACGACGCCGTGCAGCGCGAGGGGCTCGGGGGCGATGACGTCGACGGGTTCGCGCGCCTCGTCGCGCACGCCGCCTTGGCTCGGTGAGGGCGGCCGAAGCTACTTCGGAGACGGCGGGACGGCACCGAGCAGGCCGCCCAGGATCTCGTCCCACTTCTCGGGCGAGAGGTACCCGGCCATGACCTTGCCGTTCACGACGAAGGTGGGCGTGCCCTGGATCTGGTACTGGCGCGCGCGCTCGATGTCGGCCGCCACGGAGCGCTTGAGGCTGCCGTCGGGGTCGGACAGGCAGGCCTTGAACGCGGGCAGATCGAGCCCCACCTGCTGCGCCAGGTCGAGGATGACGCGGTCGTCGAGCTCCTTCTGGTGCTCGAACAGCAGGTGGTGGTAGTGCCAGTACCTGCCCTGGCGCGCCGCGCAACGGCTGGCGTAGGCGGCATAGCAGGCCAGGCGATGGAACGGCTTGGGGATGTAGGGGTTGCAGGCCTGGTCGAGGGGGTAGTCGACGTGCTCGAAGCGCACGCGATCGCCGTACTTGGCCAGGACCTGCTCGATGGCCTGGGCCGCGCGCCCGCAGTAGGGGCACTGGAAGTCGGTGATGCCGATGACCGTGACGGGCGCACCGGCGGGGCCGCGCACGGGTTCGCTGCCCTGCTGCCCCGCATGGTTCTGGTTCTCGGTCACCAGCCTGAGGCTGCCCATGGGGTGCGCCCAGAACCAGCCCACCGCCGCCAGCCCGGCGGCCAGCACGACCACCGACGCGACGGCGCGCAGGCCCGAGAACAGCCACGCGAGGTCGGTCAGGGCCTCGCGGGCCAGGTCCCGTACGTCGAAGCGCCGCTCGGCCAGCACCAGCAGCACGAGCAACAGGTTCAGCGCGTACGTGCCCAGGCACACGATACACATGGCGCCGATGCACGTGAGCTGCAGGTAGACCAGGTACACGTCGTCGAGCAGCACGACGAAGGGCAGCCACAGGAAGACGGCGTCCCACCGGAACGCGCCCTCGACGCGGCGCACCAGCCGGACGATCGCGCCGACGAGCAGCAGGCCGTAGAGCAGGATGCCCCACAGGGCGTAGGGGACGCCCAGGAAGACCGAGTACTCGCTGGCCGCCACCTTCTCGCAGTCGAGGGCGTCGGAGAGCGTACAGAAGCTCTCGCCGGTGGCCTCGCCGAGCCGTACCTCGAAGAAGACGTCGAGCAGATACACGCTGGCCGCGAGCCCCGCCAGGGAGATCAGCGCCACCAGGGTGGGGGTGAGGATGCCGCGTCGAGGAGCCTGCACGGAGCCTCTTTGCCGGCGCGGTCGCCGGGCCCGGTCGAAGTCGCCCCATTCTAGACGGGGTCGAAGGTAAATCAACTGGAAAGCCCGAGTGCCTTTCGTATACTTTGTGTCGTGATCGCAACGAAGGGCGCGGCCCCCCATGGACGCCATCGAAAAAGGCAAGCTCCTGCAACGCCTGGTGAAACGCACCGGCGAAGGGGCCGGCGGCGAACGCTTCGTGTCCGGGCTGCTTCACAAGTACCGCTCGGGGCAGACCGCCGACGGGCGTGACGCCGGCCAGGTGAAGCACGCCGCGCGCGCCATCGGCGACGAAGCCCCCAAGCGCCTCGACGCTCCCGTCCAGTCCCGCATGGAGGCCATGCTGGGCGTCGACCTGTCCGACGTACGCATCCACACCGGCGAGGCCGCGCAGCACGTAGCCGAAGACGCCGGCGCGCGCGCCTTCACGCTGAACGACCGCGACATCTACTTCGCCCGCGAGGAGTTCGCGCCCTCCAGCACCGAGGGCCGCGCCTTGCTGGCCCACGAGTTGACCCACGTGGCCGAGCGCCGCCAGGGCGCCTTCCCGGCGTTGCGGCACCCGGCCCAGTCGCACGACAGCGAGCGCGCCGCCGAGCGCACCGAGGCCCTGACGCTGGCCCTCGAGGAGGCCTCTGCCGAGATCGTCGAGCGCGTGCTCCGCACCGAACGCATCGAAGAGGTCATCGACGAGAGCATGTCGCTCGAGGAGAAGAAGCGCTGGCTGGTCGAGCACGCCTGGCGACGCTTCATCGAGGCCGAGCGCCGGCAGGTCGATCGGCTGGGGTCGTTCTGAGCACCGTCGGTTTTCCTCCATGACCTCTTCCAACGACGACCACGGCGCCCTGGTGCGATCGGCGTCGCAGCTCGCGCTGGCGGGCTCCCTCGGCGCCACGGGTTGGGCCGTCCAACGCCTCGACCTGGTCGGCGACGACGAGGTCGTGCTCACCTTCGTGACCCGCACGGGCGGCCATCGCTACGAGGCCCGCGCGGGAAAGCACCCGCCGCGCGGGGTGCCGGCGCGGCGCTTCGGGCACTGCGCGATCTGGACGCGCGACTCGGCCCGGGGCTTCCCGCCCGCGAGCCGGCGCGAGCTCTCGGCCATCGTCTCGGCCGTAGGTGCGTCGCTCGACGCCCGGCTGGCCGAACACCCCGACGCCACGCTGCGTGAGCTGTTCGGAGGCTCTCGGCGGGCCGGGCGCGTGGTGTTCGGCCGCGACTTCGTGCGCGAGGCGCTCGGCACGACGCTCGGCGAGACCGCCGCAGGGCCGAGCGGCTGGCGACTGGTCGACGTGTACCCGACCTCGCACCTGGCGTCGCGCGACGACCCACGCCTGGCCATCCTGGCCGAGCTGCGCCGCGACGCCGACGGCGGCCGACTGCACATCCGCGTGGCGCCCTTCGATCCCGACCGACGCTACCTCGAGCGCACCGAGCACTTCGCCATCGACTACCTGTCGCTCGGCCGCCAGGCGCCCGACGACGCCGCGACGGTCGCGTCGCTGGCGGCCTTCGCGCTGAAGCTGGTCGACCACCCCGGGCTCGAGGTGGTGTTCCCGGGCGCCGAGCAGGACGTCACGATGCCCGTGCTCGAGGCCGCGCCGTCCGATACGCCCGACGAGGCGGCCTCCGACGCGGTGCTGAACCTGGCGGTCAACTGCGACTGCGGGCAGGAGTGCTCGTTCTGCTCGCAGCTCGACGTGCTGCCCCCCGAGACCGTCGACGAGGCCGCCGACGCCCGCCTGCGCGCCCAGCTGGCCGAGAACCGCCGCCGCGGCACCCGGGCCCTGCGCGTGAACGGCTACGACCCCCTGGCCTACCCCGGGATCGTCGGGCTGCTCGACTACGCCCGCCAGCTCGGCTACGCGAGCTTCGACGTCTACTCGCCCTTCACCGCGCTGGCCGATCCCACGCTCTGCGCGCGCGTGGCGACGCGGCTCCCGGCCGACACGCGCTACCACGTGCCGCTGTACGGCCTCGAGGCCGCGGTGCACGATCGCGTCGTGGGGCGCGTGGGCAGCTTCGACCGCGTGACGCGCGCCCTCGACAACCTGCGCGAGCACGCCGCGCCGCGGCAGGTCGTGCTGTCGGTCATCCCCACGGTCGACAACCTCGACCAGGTGGGCCCGCTCGCGGCGTGGGCGGCCGAGCGCGGCTACGGCTTCAAGGCCCACACGCTCTTCGCATGCACCGAGTCCCCGTCGGACCGCTACTTCACGGCGGTGCCCACCGAGTCGCAGATCGCCGACGCGCTCGTCGCCCACTGGCGCCGGACGGGCCGGGTGGCGCCCGTCCGGGGGGTGAAGCCGTGCGTCCTCTTTCCGCGCGTGCGCGCCGCGGGCGGCCACCTGCGCGCCTGGCTGGGGTTCGAGACCGACGACCTGCGCGTGCCGGGCGTCGAGTACCGCGACGCCCGCATCCAGCACGCCGCCCAAGCCGACGAGCACGACGCGCGGGTGGCGCAGGCCGTACCCTGCCCCTACGCCGCCGACTGCGCGCTGGCGCAAGCCTGCCCCAAGGCCGTGCTGCGCTCCTATGTCGAGCGGTACGGGCTCGGCGAGCTGGCGCCCGTACCCCTGAGGGACCTGCTCGAGGCCGAAGCCGGACACCCGCAGGACGGGAAGCCGGGCGTATCGCCCTAGAACATCTGGCCGACCACGAAGTCGATGGTGGTGGCCTCGGAGGACACGCCCAGGTCGACGCGCATCAACGTGACCTCGTCCCAGGCCGCGCGCAGGCCACCGCCACCCGAGGCGTGCACCCACGTCGACAGGCGCCCTCCGCCGTCGTCCTCGCGGCTCCAGACGCGCCCGACGTCGGCGAACAGCACGCCGCCGAGGTCGAAGCGCTGCCCCCACACGAAGAACGTGAGCGGCATCCAGCGCGCCTCGAGGTTCGCGAGCACCTTCAAGGGCCCCACGAAGCGCCGACGCGGTACGCCGCGCATCGACGTACCGCCGCCGAGCCCCTGGAACGGGTCGACGTCGCGGAACGCCGACAGCTCGAGCAGGGGCACGTCGCCGAATGCCGCGTCGACCGAGAAGCGCCCCGCCAGCACCAGCCGGCCGAGCGGCGACCAGAAGCCGCGCGCGGTCCAGTTGCCGCCGCCCATCCAGTGCTCGCCCCCCACGAAGGGGCCAGCGGCGCGCACCGTCATGGCCGTGAACGTGCCGCGCGTGGGCAGCCACTCGCTGTCGCGCGTGTCGACCAGCAGCCCGAAGAACACGAAGCCGTGGCGGCCCCCGTCGGCGCCGGCGGGGTGCTCGCTGGCGAGCAGCGAGCCGGCGGAAGCGTCGATGGCGGCCCACTCGAACTGCACGCCGTGCACGAGCGACAGCGGGGGTGCGAGGGCCACGCGGGCCGTGACGCGCGCCCACGGACGACGCAGGCGGAAGTACGTGAGGCGCGGGGCGCGGAATCCATCCGCGCCCGGTGTTTCCCACGCGCGCTGGTAGGGCGCGGCGTTCCCGACGCCGAAGTAGCGGTCGTCGGGCAGGTCGGTGTAGCCGGCGGACACGAGCAACCGCAGGGGCGACCCGCCCACGCGGGGAAGATCGAGGGCCAGGAAGTGGTCGTGCATGCGGCGCCAGGTGCCCACGCTCTGCGCCTGCACGCGCCATCTGTAGGGAGCGGCGCCGTCCCCGTAGTCGACCAGGTCACCGTAGGCACCGAGGAGCCAGCCGAACTCCCCGCGGTAGCTGCAGATGGGCCAGCCCGTCAGGTCTAGGCCGCGGTGGTAGTCGGCGGGCTGGTCCGCGGCGCCGAGGGATTGCGCGAACAGGAACGGTATGACGAGGAGGATCAGCAGCCCGCGCGCCACCGACGATCGATCTCCACGGGGATGGCGTTTCAAGCTAGCGCGGATCCGCCATCGGCGCAATCGCTTGACTTCGTCCGTCATTCCGGCGAAAGCCGGAATCCAGGACACACGATCAGGGCGGACGCGGAAGGTCGTGGGCATACCGTACGATACCAACCCGCATGCGGAGTTCGCCGGAGGAGCGCCACCGGGCTCGGGAGAACGCGCCTGGATTCCGGCTTTCGCCGGAATGACGAAGGCCTCCCGGGGCGGGTGGTACCCGGCCGGGCTGCTCCTGCTCGCCCTGGCCGGCTGCGCCGGCCCCACACCCGTCGACGGCGGCCCCTGGCACGTAGGGGAGGTCGTGGCCGACGGCTGGCACGTCACCGCCGTAGAGTCCCAGCCAGAGTTCGTGCGCCTGCGCGTGGCCGACGGAGGACGGGTCACGGGCGTCGAGGTCGGCGCCCGCGGCGCCGAACCCTCGGAGTGGGCCACCCTGCAGCACCGCGTGCAACCGGCGCCCGGCGAAGAGCCCCCCGAGGCGCTGCTGGTCGCCGTGCGCGACGGGCTGCGCGCGTGGGAGGCCGGGCCCACTGGGCGGTCACTGCTGCGCCGCACCGCCGACACGGCCTCCCGACCCGACGGGGCTGCCGCGCAGGTCCTGGGCGCCCTGGTGGCGGCATGGGCGCTCCTCCTGGTCGCCACGCTGGCGCTGCTCGCGCGTAGGGAGCCACGCGCGAGACGACCGCTGGTCCTGGTCCTGGCCGGTGGCGTCGCGGTCGCCATCGTCGCTGCGCGGGTCCCCGCCGCGCGCCTCCCGGTGGCCTGGCTGACGGCGCTGCACGAGGGTCTGGGCCGCTGGGGCATCGAGCAGCTGCACTCCCGCGCCGTGCACGCCGGCCCGCTGGCGGGTTGGTTGGCGCGGGCCGTGAGCGCGGGCGCCGAGCCGGGGCTGCGCGACGTCGCCTGGCTGAACACGCTGCTCGCCGGCCTCAACCTGGCCGCGGGCGCCGCCTGCGCCTGGCTCGCCACGGGACGGGTGCTCGCGGCGCCGCTGGCCGCGGCGACGCTGCTGCTCTGCCCGCCGTTCGTGCTGGCCGCCGGCTCCGAGCTCGTCGCCCAGCCGGCGGCCACGCTCGCGTTCGGCGCCGCAGGCGCGCTCGCTCTGCTCGCGCGCGCTCCCGGCCGCGGCGAGCGCGCCCTGGCCTGCGCCAACCTGGCGCTCGCCGCGGCGCTGGCCGGCCTGCTGCGCGCCGAGCTGCTGCTGCCGGCGGGCGCCGCCCTGCTGCTCGCGCTGGCGCGCACCCTCCTCGGCGACGCCCGCCTGACCGAGCTCACCGCGCGAGGCGGCGCGCGCTTCTCGCCCCGACCGGCGCGCGCCGCCCTGCTGCTCGGCGTGCTGGCCGCGGGCGGAACGCTGACCGCGCTGAACGGCCCGCACCTCGGCAAGCTCGAGTGGGCCGTGGCCGGCCTGAACCCGCTGGACCCCTCGCTGCTGCACGTCCCCGCCGCCCTGGCGCTGGCCCTGCCCTGCGGGGCCGCGCTGCTCGTGCTGGTCGCGCTGGGGCGCGCCCTGTTCGTACCCGGCGCGCCCCGGCTCCTGCCGCTCACCGTGCTCGTGCTCGTGAAGACGGCCGTGGCCGCCAGCCTCGACAACCCCTACGTGCTCACGCGCCTGATGGCCTACGTTGCGCCCGTGGCCCTGCTCGCAGCGCTGCCGGCCTGGCCCCCGCTCGCCGCCTTCGTCGCGCGGCTCACGGCGCGCCCGGGCCGTCCCCGGCTGGCGACGACGGTCCTGCTCGGCCTGGGGCTCGTGCCGGGCGCGCTGTCGGGCCTGCCGGCGCTCTCGCCCTGGGCGCCCACGCTCGCCCGCGACGGCGCGCCGCACTGGACCCTCGACCGCAACACCCAGGCCGAGGTACGCGCCCTGGTCACCTGGACCGAGGCCCACCCGGGCTGCGTCCTGGTCGCGCGCGTGGTCGCTACCGACCGCGTGGAGGCGACGCCCCCGCCCTGGCAGTGGAAGGTGTTCGGCGGGCCCCTGGCCGAGTCCGTCGACCGCCCCTGGCGCCCGGACGACTACCCCGCGGAGGTCGCGGCCCGGGCCGCGCCGCGCGCGACATGCCGCCTGCTCTACTGCGGCCTCGACACCAACCTGGTGCCCGCCGACGGCCCTGTCCCGCCTGCCCCGAGCGACGTCGAGGGTTGCCCCGAGGCCGCCGGGCTGCCGACGGTCGAGGAGTGGCGCTTCCCGTCGCGTCCCTACGTGCGCCAACAGACCTTCGGGGCACACCGCGCCGAGATCCGGCTCGGCCTGTACCGCCTGCCGTCGCCCTGATCCCGTGCGCTCCACGGGCGGCGAGGCCGCTCACTCGCCGGGCGGCTTCGGCGCGAGCTCCAGGCGCAGATCGTGCGCCGCCTTGCGGATGAGGGTGTGGTCGGCGCCCAGGTGCAGCAGCGCCTGCCGCGTGAGCTCCAGGGCAGCCTCCAGCTCGGGCTGCACCACGCGCACGCCCCCGAGCGCCGCCAACTGGGCCGCCAGCGAGGGATCGGACGTGCGCGCCGTCACGTGCAGCTTGGGGCGGAGCAGGCGCGCCTGGCGCACGACCTCGGTGACGACCAGCGGGGACGGCACGGTGATCAGCAGCAGGCTCGCCTCGGCCAGCCCGGCCGCCGCCAGCACGACCGGGTGCGCCGCGTCGCCGTAGATGGCCGAGAGCCCCGCCGCGCGCGCCTCCTCGAAGCTGCGCTGATCCAGCTCGATCAGCACGAACGGCCGCTCGGCCCGCGCCAGCACGGCGGCCACGTGCAGCCCGGTGCGCCCGGCCCCCACGATGATCACGTGCTCCGTCAACCCGCCCTTCGGCAGGAACACGTTCTGCAGGGGTTCGCCCGGGAAGCGGCGCCGGAACACGGCATACAGGCGGGCGGTCTGCCCCGACAGGAGCGGCGTCAGCGCCATCGAGACGACCGCGACCGACAGCACCAGGCTGTAGAGCGCCGGCGAGATGGATCCGCTCTTCACGCCCACCTGGGCCAGCACGAACGCGAACTCGCCCACCTGGAACAGCCCGAAGCCCACGGCGAGCGGGATGACGTTGCCGTACCCGAACACGCGCACGATGCCCGCGAAGATCAAGCCCTTGCCGAGACCCACGCCCGCGACCAGCAACAAGACGCTGCCCAGGTGCTCCAGCAGGAAGCGGGGCTCGAGCAGCATGCCCACCGACACGAAGAACACGAGCCCGAACAGGTCTCGGAGCGGCGCGATCTCGCCGAGCGCCTGGTGCCCGTGGTCCGACTCGGCCAGCACGAGCCCGGCCACGAACGCGCCGAAGGCGAACGACAGGCCGACCAGGTACGTGGCGTAGCCCACGCCCAGCGCCACCGCGGTGGAGGTCAGCAGGAACAGCTCGCGCGAGCGCCAGCGCGCGACCCGCGCCATGAGGAACGGCAGCAGCCGGGCCCCCCCGAACAGCATGGCCGCCAGGAAGCCCGTGGCCTTCAGGACCGCGACGCCGAGCGCGGGCAACCCCACCAGCGGATCGTCGAGGGTGGGCAGCATCAGGATCAGCGGCACGACGGCCAGATCCTGCACGACCAGCATGCCAATCATCACGCGGCTCGACAGCGTGCCCAGCCAGCCCTGGTTCGCGAGCGTCTTCAGGATCACCATGGTCGACGACAACGACACCATGGCGCCGAGCCAGACGCTCTCCTTCCACCCGAAGCCCATCGCCTGCCCGAGGCCATAGCCCACGGCGATGGTCAGGAGCATCTGCAAGGGTGTTCCGAGCAGGGCCACGCGTCGGACCGGCGCCAACTCGCCGAGCGAGAACTCGAGGCCGAGCCCGAACAGCAGGAGCGCCACGCCGATCTCGGCCAGCAGCTCGATGTTGTGCACGTCGGTGACGGTGACGCCGCCGGTGTACGGCCCGATCAGCACGCCGGCCAGGATGTACCCGAGCACGAGGGGCTGGCCGAGCCGCCGCGCGACGATGCCGCCGAGCAGAGCGGCCAGCAGCACGATCACGATGTCGGTCGTTATCCCCACGCGCTCTCCCGAACCGCCGTGGTCAGCGGCGGACCCGCGTCAGGCCTCCGGTGCCTTCCCGGCGGTGTTCGCCGCGGCCACGCGCGCCTGCACGGCCGCGACGGCCAGGGGCTTCAGCTTCTCCACGGCGTCGCGCAGCCGGAACTGGACGATGGGCTTGCCGAGCGCCTCCATCGTCTCGAAGAGGCCGGGTGACGCGGCACGCCCCGTGGTGGCGATGCGCACCGCCATGAACAGGTCGCCCGCCTTCCAGCCCTCGGCGTCGGTCCACTCGCGCAAGGCCGCCTCGACGTTCGCGAGCGTCCAGTCGACCACCTTGTCGAGCCGCTCGGCGACCGCCTCGAGGGCGCCCTGCACGTCCTTGGCGTCGTGCCGCTTGCGGCACTTGTCGAACAGTAGCTCGGGGTCGTAGTCGAGGCGCCCGTTGAAGAAGAACGTGGTCGCGTCGATGAACTCGTCCAAGCGCCGGATGCGCGGCTGGATGTGCTCGACGAACGAGCGCACGTAGTCGCGCCGCAGCACGTCGGCGAACACGCGCTCGACCATCTGGTCCGGCGTGAGCGCGCGGATGTAGTGGCCGTTCAGCCACTCGAGCTTCTCGAGGTCGAACACGGGGCCGCCCAGGCTCACGCGCGCCCAGTCGAAGGTGGCAATCATCTGGTCCAGCGACACGATCTCGTTCTCGTCGCCCGTCGAGTAGCCCATGAGCGCCAGGAAGTTCAGGACCGCCTCGGGCAGGAAGCCCGCGCGGCGGTAATAGTCGAGCGAGACCGGGTTCTTGCGCTTCGAGATCTTCGAGCGGTCCTTGTTGCGCAGCAGCGGCAGGTGGTAGAAGGCCGGGGGCTGCCAGCCGAACAGCTCGTACAGGCGCAGGTGCTTGGGCGTCGAGGGGATCCACTCCTCGGCGCGGATCACGTGCGTGATGCCCATCAGGTGGTCGTCGACCACGTTGGCCAGGTGATACGTGGGGAAGCCGTCGGACTTCAGGAGCACCTGGTCGTCCATCTGGCTGTTCAGGTAGCTGACCTCGCCGCGCAGCCCGTCCTGGATCAGCGTGGCGCCCCCCTGGGGCATCTTCAGGCGGATGACGAAGGGCTCCCCGGCGTCGGCGCGACGCCTCGCCGAGGCGGGATCGAGGGCACGGCAGGCGCCGTCGTAGCGGATGTCCAGCTTGTTGGCGCGCTGCTCCTCGCGCAGGGCGCCCAGGCGATCCGCGGTGCAGAAGCACGGGTAGGCGCCGCCGGTCTCGACCAGCTTCCAGGCGTGCTCGCGGTAGAGGACGGTGCGCTCCGACTGGCGATAGGGACCGCAGGGACCGCCCACGTCGGGGCCCTCGTCCCAGGCCAGGCCGAGCCAGTGCAGGGCGCGCAGGATGGCCTCCTCGGACTGGCGCGTCGAGCGCGTCTGGTCGGTGTCCTCGATGCGCAGCACGAACTTGCCGCCCATGTGCCGGGCGAAGGCATAGTTGAACAGCGCGATGTAGGCGGTGCCCACGTGGGGGTCGCCGGTGGGGCTCGGGGCGATGCGGACCTTGACAGTGGACATGGCGCGGGGTTCTCCGTTCAGCGTGGGGTTCCGGTGGCGACGCCCTGGAACGTGGCCAGCACGGCCTTGGCCAGGGCACGGCGGCGCGAGGTGGCGGCGCGCTCGGCGCGCACGATGGCGGCCAGATCGCCCGCCGCGGCCTCGAGGTCGTCGTTCACGATCAGGTAGCGGTAGGCCTCGTAGCCCTGGCATTGCGAGGCGACCAGGCCCAGTCGACGCCGAATGGTCTCGTCGTCGTCTTTGCCCCTCAGCACCAGGCGCAGGCGCAGCGCCGCGAACTCGGGCGGCAGGATGAAGATGCTGACCACGCCCGGCAGCTGGGTCATCAGGTTGTGCCCGCCGACGATGTCGAGGTCGAACAGCGCGTCGCGCCCGGCGGCGTGCAGCCGCGCCACCTCGCTGCGGGGCGTGCCGTAGCGGTGCCCGTACACCTCCGCCCACTCGAGCAGCAGGTCGCCCGCCAGCAGGCGGTCGAACTCGACCTCGGACACGAAGTGGTAGTCGCGCCCGTCGACCTCGCCGGCGCGAGGCGCGCGGGTCGTCACCGACACCGAGAAGCCGATGCGCGGCTCGGCCTCCATCAGGCGCCCGATCAGCGTGGACTTGCCCGAGCCCGACGGGCCCGAGACCAGGAGGACCAGCGGGTCAGTGGACATTGGCGGACTGCTCCCGGATCTGCTCGTTCCACAGGCGCGCCTCGATGAGCGGCGCCACGACCTCGGCGCTGGCGTTCTTCGACGCGCACGTGTTGAGCTCGCGGTGGATCTCGACGCACAGGTAGTCGAGCTTCTTGCCCTTGGGGGTCGTCCGGGGCTCGTCCAGCAGCCGCGCGAGCTCGTGCAGGTGCGAGCGCAGGCGTTGGAGCTCCTCGCCCACGTCGGCGCGCTCGACCAACAGCGCCACCTCCTGCTCGAGCCGCGCGGGATCGACGCCCCCGCCCACGGCCTCGCGGATGCGCGCCAGCAGGGCCTCGCGGCGCTTGGGCCCTGCCGCCGCCAGCAGCACCTCGGCCTTCGCCACCTCGGCCTCGAGGCCGGCGACGCACGCCCGCACGTGGGCCTCGGTACGTGCGCCCTCGCGCTCGGCCATCTCGCGGTGGTGCGCCAGGGCCTCGTCGACCACGGCCAGCGCGGTGGCCTCGTCGAGCACGGCCTCGGCGCCCGGGGACGCGAGCAGCAGGTCCTTCACCTGCAGCAGGTGCTCGAGCTCCACCAGCGGAGGCCGGTTCTTGTTGACCGCGAGCGACAGGGTCGTGAGCCACTCCACCACGCGCTCGACCCGCGCCGGGTCGGCCGGGAGGGACTCGATCTCGGTCGCACGCGTGACGCGTAGCCGTACGTCGACCTTGCCGCGCGGGATGCGATCCTTGACGCGCGCCTCCACCGCCGCCTGGAGTGCCGCCAGGTCGTCGGGCGCCATCACGCGCACGTCGAGGAAGCGCGCGTTCACCGAGCGCACGACCACGCTGAGCGAGTAGCCCCCGGCCACGCGGGAGGCCTGTCCGAAGCCACTCATACTGATCATGCTGGGTCTCCGTCAACGACCGGCGATTCGACCTCAGGGAAGGTCAGCACGAAGGTCGCTCCCTTGCCGGGAACGCTCTCCACCTCGAGATCGCCGCCGTGCTCCTGGGCGAGGAAGTTCGAGATCGTCAGGCCCAAGCCCGTACCGCGGTCACCCTTCGTAGAATAGAACGGCCGGAAGATGTTGTCCAACTCGTCGTGCGGGATGCCGGGCCCGAAATCCTTCACGCGAATGCGGACCTTTCCGTCGCGTGCCCCCGCCCGGATCTCGACCGCGCCCTGCCCGCCCATGGCGTCCGAGGCGTTCAGGAACAGGTTCATGAGGATCTGGTGCAGGCGCGAGCCGGGGATGGCCACCCGCAGCGGCTCACGGTCGAGCAGCAGGCTGAGTTGGATGTTCTTGAACTTCTTCTGATCCTCCAGGAAGCGCCACAGCTCGCGCACGGTCTCGCCCACCTCGCAGTCGTCGTCCTCGTCGACCGTGGGCCGGCTGAAGTTCAGGAGGTCCTTGACGATACGCTTGATGCGGGCGATCGAGTCGTCGAGGATCTTCAGGATCTCGTTGCGCTCCTCGGGCCCCAGATCGCCGCGCTCGAGCACGGACAGGTAGCCCTGGATCACGCCGAGCGGGTTGCCGATCTCGTGCGCGATGCCGGCGCTCATCTCGCCGATGGTCGCGAGCTTGCCGCTCTGCACCAGGTGACCCTGGGTCATCTCGAGCTCGCGGTTGATGCGCCGCAGCTGCTCCAGTTGCCGGGCGGCGCGTTCGGACTCCTCGCTGCGACCGGCCGCCAGCAGCTGGATCGACGCCGTCAGCCGCTTCAACTCGGACAGGAAGGGCCGGTTCAGCTCGCGCCACTCGTTCTCGGGGATGTCGACGTGGCGGGCGGCGTCACTCACCAGGCGCTGCACCGGACGCACGATGAGCGCCGTCAGCCACGTGTCGGCGAGGAGCAGCGCGAACAGGAACGCGATGACCCCCACCAGGAGCGCCAACTGGCGGAAGGAGGTCAACCGGCGCTCGAGGGGGCGCGTCGACGACACGCCCACCAGCACCCGGCGCGGCTCCGACAACCGGCACGTCAGCAGCACCTCGCGACCGTCGGTCAGGAAGAACCGCGAGGGAGCGCCGTGCCCGCCCGCACACTCCTCGAGGAAGCCCTGGGGGACGCCCACGCGCGACGCCGAGCGGCGCAGGGACAGGAAGCGCGCCTGGGCCAGGTCGATCAGCAGGACGTCGTCGTCGGGGTCGGGCAGCACGGTGGACGTCGTCTTGAACACGGACTCGTCGAGCGTGAACAGGTGCGCCAGACGCGTCGACGTGAAGCCCTCGAGCGCCGCCACGTAGTACAAGCGCTCGACGGCCACGTACAGGAACGCCAGCGCCGAGGCGGTCAGCAGGCTGGTGGCCGCGAGCAGCCACAGGCGAAGGCCGACCCGGCTCAGGACAGCGCGGACCATCGCTCGAACTCCGCCAGCAGGACATCGGACAGGAACAGCCACTCGAGCGCCGCCAGCGCCAGGAACGGACCGAACGGGATGCGCAGCCCCTGCGCGCGCACGCGGCGCCAGAACAGGGCGGTGAACACCAGGCCTTGCAGCGACGACGCCAGGAACACGAAGAGCAGCGACACGGGTCCGAGGAAGGCGCCGATGAGCATCACCAGGATGACGTCGCCTTCACCCATGCCCTCCTTGCGGCGCACCAGCAGGAACCCGAGCGACAGGAGCAGCAGCCCCCCACCCCCTGCCGCGGCGCCGATGAGCGCGTCGTGGAACGTCACCAGGGCGCGGCCGCCCAGGGCCCCGGTCACCAGCGGCGCCAGCACGCCCACCGCGATGCCGGGGGTGACCCACGAGCCGGGGATGACGAACGACTCGGCGTCGATGAACACGACGGCCAGCAGCACGAACACGAAGAAGAAGACCGGCAGCACCGACACGAGCATGCCGGTGGGGTCGAGGTCGGTGGGCAGCAACGCCTGCACGCGCAGGTACACCGCGACCGTGAGCAGGGCGGTGAGCAGCTCGACCACCGCGTAGCGCACCGAGAAGGGCGCGTGGCAGTCGGCGCACCGCCCCCGCAGCAGGAGCCAGCCGACGATGGGCACGTTGTGGCGCGCGCGGATGGGCGCCCCGCACACCGTGCAGCGCGAGCCGGGACGTACCAGCGATAGTCCGCGCGGCAGGCGGTAGACCACGACGTTGAGGAAGCTGCCGAACGCGGCGCCCCACACGAACCAGAACACCAGGAAGAGCCCATGGATCGCGAGCATGGCGACATCCTATCGGAGGAGCCGGGCGCTGTCAGCAACCGTGTCGAGTCGCGGGCCTCCGGGGGGTTCATCGGAAGGATTCGGATTGTGAGCCCCGGCGGAACCCGCTATGATTCGCGCGTTATCTGCTTGCCGAGGGTGTGGGGATGGGCGAGCAGCTCGAACGCCGCCGGTTGCCGCGCAAACCGCTCCAGAAGCAGGTGTACTGCTACGTCGAAGGGCAACGGCTCGACGCCGAGACCGCCGACGTCAGCGCGCTCGGGGTCCTGATCCGCACCGTGTGGACCGACGCCGCCAGCGGCGACGCCCTGGTCTCGCTGTCGTTCCGCACGCGCGAGCCCGAGATCCGCGACGTGTTCCTGTTCGGTCGCATCGAGCGCGTGCAGGACACGCCGTCCCGCGGGTTTGCGCTCAGCTGGATGCGCGCCGTCACCACCGGGCCCCGCGTGGGGCTGGTCACACTGCTCCGCGACACGCTGGGCGTGCCCGAAGACGCCATCGAGAAGCAGCGGCTGTCGGCCGACGGCAAGCCCGCCAAGGTCTTTCACTTCGAAGCCATCACGCGCCCCGACCTGGCCCCGGGTACCCAGCCGTCCGAGATCCCGGGCGTTCAGGCGGCGCGCGTGCCGACCTCGGAGCACGATTGGCGCCGCTACCCGACGAAGGGGCCGCTGACGCGCACCATCGAAGTCCCGGGGGAACGCGAGCCCATCACGCTGAAGGCGCTGCTGGTGTCCGGGGCCACCCGCCGCAACGTGCGCATCACGTCGCTGGGGTGCCACTCGCTCACGCTCGACATGAAGGGCGACCTCGAGGGCATCGGCGAGACCGCCACGGTGCGCTTCAACGTGCCACTGCGCCGCGGCGTGGGGCTGGCCGCGGTCACCGGCCGGATCGCCAACTCCTCCACGCGCCCCTCCGAGGGCATCGCCTGGCTCGAGATCACCGTCGAGAGCGTCGACGAAGGCGATCGTCCGGGCGTGATCGAGCGCTACGTGCGCTGGCTTCACCAGCGCGCGCTCGGCACCGCACCCGACGCCACCTCCGAGGACCAGGGCCCCGACGGCTCGTTCAAGGCGTGACAGGCTCGCGAATAACAACGAGCTCGGGCCAGCCTGTCTCGTCCGCGATCCAATCTAGTAGAAGACGTCGCCCGAGACCGCGCCGTCGATCGTCTCTTCGATGACGTAGGTGGCGCCGCGTGCGGGATCCGCGAAGAACAGCGACGTGATCTCGTCGACCCACACCATCTCTTCGGGGAGACCGCCGGTGGCGATCCAGCGCGGCTGCACGCCGCCCGAGATGCGGAAGCGCCAGCGCACGTCGCGCTTGGGAGCGAGGGGGCGGTACTTCAGGGACTCGAGGCGCTCGCAGCCCGGGTAGATCGTCAGGCCGAACGACGGGTTCTGGAAGGGATGGGGCGTGAACGCCGTCGTATCGCCGATGGCCGGGCAGGTGTCGAGCTCCACGCCGGGCGACGCGGGCTCGGCGACACGCGCGCGCGATACGAGGCGGGGATCGGCGCCCTCGCGGGCCACGCAGCGTCCGCCGATCGACGTCCACGGGTGGAGCAGGCCGGTGCGGCTCCCGGTGACCAGGAAGGCCCCCGACGCGCGCACCTGGTACTGCAGGCCCGAGCGGCCGCACTGCCCTTCGAGCACCGCGGGCTCGGCCGGCGCCACGCCGTCGGCGGGGGTCAGCGTGTCGAGCACCACGCGGAGCCGATCACTCGAGACGGCCTCGATGGGCACCTCCCAGTCGCGACCGAGCAACGGCGCGCAGTCGGGCTCGACGTCGGGCAGGTGCAACACGAGCACGTCGCCCTCCTCGACGCCGAGCTCGCAGAAGTCGGCCGACGGATCGACCAGGCTGCCGGTGTCGGGGTCGAGCACGGCGCGTTGGCCGCGGCTGTCGGGCAGGAGCCCCTCGTACTCGAGCGTCCAGGTCTCGGACCGCAGGTCGACCGCGTCCGCGGCCGGCACGATGCCGTAGAACACCGAGCTGCCGTCGGGCTGGTCCACGACCTCCATGACGCCGAAGCCGGGGTAGGCAAAGGGGCTCGACAGGCCGACCTCGACCGCCAGCTCGCCGTCCTGCAGCAGGGGCTTGGTGATCGTCGTCTGGGCGGGTTCGTCGATCTCGATCATGGCCAGGTGGAAGCCGCCGTCGTCGGTGGCCTTCAGGCGGTAGACGAGGCCGTCGCCCGCCAGAGCGTACACCGGCACGACGCCCTCGGCGTCGGCCAAGGCCGTGACCACGCGCAGCGCCGTGACGGGCAGCGGCGTGCCGGGCACGCGCTCGGCCTGCTGCAAGAGGGGCACCGTGACCGGAGCGACCTCGGCGTCGGCCTCGAGGTCGAGCACGTGCAGCGAGCCGTGGCGACCCTCGGCCAGGACCAGGCGCAGCCCGTCGGGCAGGAAGGCGAGGCCGGTGGCGTTGGGGCGGGGGTCGCGGGCCTCGTCGAGGTCGAAGATCGACGTGCAGTCGGGGTCGGCGGCATCGAGCACGCCGTCGCCGTCGTTGTCGATCCCGTCGGCGCAGGGGTACGTGAACAGGCGGGTGCCGCAACGGGGCGTGCCGTCGACGGCCGTCGTGCAGAGCAGCGCGTCGGCGCCCTCGGCGTCACCGTTGGTGCCCGAGCAGCCCGGGTCGGCCGCGTCGACCTTTCCATCGCCGTCGTCGTCGAGGCCGTTGGCGCACTCGCCGGCGTCGGGGACCGCCGCCCCGTCGGCCTCGTCGGTGTCCCAGGCGTGCTCGCAGCCGGGGTCCCGCGCGTCGACCACGCCGTCACCGTCGTCGTCGAGGCCGTTCTCGCACGCGGCGAGGAACGGGAGCAGGCGCACATCGCGGGTTGCCAGGTCGACCCAGCCGATGGCGGCCACGTCGAGGTAGCTCCAGGCGATCACGCCGGGCTGGGACGAGATCGCCAGCCGATCGGGCACGTGGGGCAGGTCGAGGGCGTCGACGACCTCGAGCGTCGTCGGATCGCGCAGCTCGAGCCTGGCCTGCCCGTCTTGCAGCAGCGCCAGGAAGCGCCCGTCGGGCGTGTCGAGCCACTCGAGGGCGCGGGGCGCCGCGGCGAGGTCGACCGACGTCGTCGCGGAATCGGCGAGCGTGAAGCGCACCAGCTTGTCGGGCCCGGCCACGCCGACCACCAGGTCGGGGGCTCCGTCCTCGGCCACCACGGCGCGGGGCAGCCCGCCGAACGTCCAGCCGTTGTAGCCGGGGATGCCGGGGCTGGAGTCGAGGTACTCGCCCGCCGCCCAATCGACGACCTTGACCTCGGACAGCGCCGGGTCCAGCACCATCGCGAAGAAGGTGCCGCCCTCGGACAGGCACTTGCCACCGAGGCGGAACGAGCCCGTCGCGTCGCCGCAGGCCACGCGCACACCCATGGGATACTCGAGGTTGTTCGGCACCGAGCTGGCGGTCTGCTGACAGCCCAGGAGCCCGAGGACGAGGAGCGACAGGAGACGGCGTGCCATGGTGCTCACCGGACGAAGGCGATGGTCTGGAGGTAGCGGTCACTGGCCGGATCGAGGTCGAGCACCCCGACGCGGTGGTCGGTGAACGACGAGAAATAGGCGCGGCGCAGGCCGAGCACGGGCAGGTCGACCAACGCCAGCTCGTAGGGCCGGCGCTGCAGGCCGAGCACGCTCTCGAGCTCGCCGCTGGCCAGGTCGAGCACCGCGAGGCGCCGGTCGTCGAAGCTGGTCAGCACGAGCTTGCCGTCGGGCGTGAGCGCCAGGCTGGTGACGCCGGGGATGGCCGGCAGCGTGCGTACGACCTCGTTGGTGCGGGCGTCGAGCAGGACCACGCGATCACTGTTGCGATCGGCCACGTACAGCGTGTCGCCCACCGCGATCATGCGGCGGAAGTAGTCGCCGGTGGCGAGGCCGACGGGCAACGACACGTCGCGCCGCTCGCGGACCTCGAGGGGCGAGGTGCCGTAGTCGATCTCGAAGGTCGTGATCGTGTTGTAGAACTTGTCGGGGACGTACACGCGTCCGGTGCCCGGCACGTAGACCGGCGTGAGCATCCCGGGCAGGTCGAGGGCCACGCGCCCCACGGGCGAGGGGGTGCCGTCGTCGCCCAGGCGGAACACGTCGATGCCGCCGCCGGCCAACTCGGTGACCACCAGCATATCGGCGTCGAGGAGCGGCTCGTGGAAGACGGCCGCGCCGAACGGATCGGAGCCGATGACCGTCTCGTCGTCGATGACCGTGACCCGGTGGGCGTCGTCGCAGACGGGGGAGCCGTCGGCGGCACACGAGAGCTGGGGCGTTCCGTCGGCGGTGTCGATGTCGACCACCACCAGGGTGTCGTCCTCGCGGACGGGCACGTAGGCGTTGACGGGCTTGCCGTCCCGCACGAGCAGGGCGATGTCGCCCGCGAAGTTGCCGATCTCGACGCCACGATCCTTCAGGACCGCGTTGCGCTCGACGTCGAGCACCGACAGCCCGCCGGCGCGGTACTGCAGGTCGAAGTTGGCGCTGGCGACCAGCACGAAGCGCTGGTCGGGGGTGGGCGTCAGCGTGACGGGGAAGCGGAGCTCGCCGATGGGATAGGGCACGCCGCCGAAGTCCCGCGACTTGCAGCCGACGAGCAGCCCGAGAAGCACGACCAGGACGAGCCTCTTCATCCCTCTTCCCTTCAGAACTGTACGCGCGTGAAGTCGGCGAAGCGCCGGAAGCGATCGGCCACGGCCCGCACGAGCCCCAGCCGGTTGGCGCGTACGGCCGGATCGTCGGCCATGACCAGCACGCCGTCGAAGAAGGCGTCGATGGCGGGCTTCAGCTCGACGATGGCCCGGATGGCGATGTCGTAGTCGCGCTCGGCCATGGCCCCGTCGAAGTCGATGGTCATGCGCTCGAAGGCGTCGGCCAGGGCGGTTTCGGCGGCCTCGAACAAGCCGCGCCGGTACGTGGCGCCCGGGTGATCCTTCGAGATGTTCATGACGCGCTTGAAGGCGATCATCATGGGCGCGAACTCGGGCGAGCCGGCGATGGCCTCGAGGGCGGCCAGGCGGCGCGACAGGTCGGCGGGGTTGCCCGAGCCGGTGCCGAGCGCCGCGCTCACCAGGTTGTTGTCGTGCCCTTCGTCCAGCAGCTTGACGCGGAAACGGCCGAGCAGGAAGTCGATCACCTTGTCGACCAGGGCGGCCCGGTCCTTGACGATGGTCGGGCCGAGCGCGTCGGCCGCCAGCCCCACCAGCCCCCGCAGGTCGAGGTCGAGTGGGACCGGGGCGTGGTTGCCGCGGGCGCCGTCCTGCAGCAGGATGCGCAGCACGCCGATGGCCTGGCGGCGCAGGGCGTAGGGGTCCTGGCTGCCGCTGGGCTCGAGGCCCAGGGCGAAGGCGCCGGTGATCGAGTCGAGCTTGTCGGCCAGCGAGACGATGGTGCCCTCGCGCGTCGAGGGGATGGCGTCGCCCGCGAAGCGCGGCTGGTAGTGCTCGTCGATGGCGCGGCACACGTCGGCGTGCTCACCGTCGGCGGTCGCGTAGTGGCGGCCCATCACGCCTTGCAGCTCGGGGAACTCGCCCACCACGTGCGTGCCCAGGTCGGCCTTGGCCAGGCGCGCGGCGCGCACGGCCCGCGTGGCCAGGTCGGCCCCCGCGAAGCACGGCGCCAGATCGGAGAAGCGGTCGGCCAGGCCGGCGGCCAGCACCTCGAGGCGGGCGGTCTTGTCGTAGACGGTGCCGAGCCCTTGCAGGAAGATGCGGCCCTTCAAGGCCTCGACGAACGAGGCCAGGGGCCGCTTGCGGTCGTCGTCGAAGAAGAACGCGGCGTCGGCCAGGCGGGCGCGCAGCACGCGCTCGTTGCCGGCCACCACCGTACGGCACACCTCGGGCGACGCGTCGGCGGGCAGGTTGGTGACCACGGCGAAGCGCGCCAGCAGCTTGTCGCCCTGGTGCCCGGCGGTCCCGTCGGCGTGCAACCAGATGGGGAAGTAGCGCTGGTGGTGCTTCATGGCCGTGACCAGGATCTCGGCCGGGATCGCCAGGTGGCGCTCGTCGAACGAGCCGACCAGCACGCGCGGCGACTCGGTGAGGTTGGACACCTCGCGCAGGAAGTCGTGGTCGCTCTGCACCTCGCGGATGCGGTACTGACCGCCTTCGGGAGCGGCGCCGAGCGAGGCCAGGGCCTCGCGGAGGCCGAGGGCGATGCGGTCGGCCCGCGCGTCGGCGTCGAACTCGACGTGGGCCGCGCGCAGCATGAGCGCGTAGTCGCTGAAGTCGGCGACCGTCAACGGGGCGTTGCCGCGGAAGCGGTGCCCGCGCGTGGTGTCACCGGCCTTCACGCCGGCGATCTCGATGGGGATGACCTCGCCGCCCAGGAGCGCGACGATCCAGTGGATGGGGCGCAGGAACTGGAAGCGCTCGGCGCCCCAGCGCATGGTCTTCGGCTGCGGGAGCGTGCGCAGGATCTCGGGCACGGCCTCGGCCAGGATCGCGGACGTGGTGCGACCCGGCACGAAGCGGCTGGCGACCAGCACCTCGCCCTTGGGCGTGACCTGGCGCCGGAGGTCTGCCACCGCGACGCCCTGGGTCTTGGCGAAGCCCTCGGCGGCCTTGGTGGGCGCGCCGTTGGCGTCGTAAGCGATGCGCACGGGCGGGCCCTGGACCTCGACGGTCTGGTCGGGCTGGCCCGGGTAGACGCGCGGGGCCACGAAGACCAGGCGCCGCGGGCCGCTGTACGACCGCGGGGTCTCGCCGTCGGGCAGCAACCGCGCCTCGGTCAGCTTCTTGACCAGCGCCTGGTGCAGCTCGGCGTGCAGGTTGTTCAGGTGGTTCGAGGGGATCTCCTCGCAGCCGATCTCGAGCAGCAGCTCGCGGGTGTCGCCGCTCATACCGCCACCTCCGCCGCAGCCGCCAGGAGGGGATGGCCCATGGCCTCGCGCTTCTTGACCCAGCCCTGGGCGCACAGCCGCGCCAGCTTGCGCACGCGGCCGATGTACTTCTGGCGCTCGGCCACGCTGATGGCTCCGCGCGCGTCGAGCACGTTGAAGGCGTGCGAGCACTTCAGGCAGAAATCGTACGCAGGGCGCACCAGATCGAGCTCGATCAGGCGCAGGCTCTCGCGCTCGTAGTCGTCGAACCAGCGCAGGTGCGCGGCCACGTCGGCCTGCTCGAAGTTGAAGGTCGAGAACTCGACCTCGTCGTTGTGGTGCACGTGGCCGTACTTCACGCCGGGCGCCCACAGGATGTCGTACACGCTGTCGACGTTCTGCAGGTACGTGGTGATGCGCTCGAGGCCGTACGTAATCTCGCCGGTGATGGGCGAGAGATCGAGGCCGCCGGCCTGCTGGAAGTACGTGAACTGCGTGACCTCCTGGCCGTCGAGCCAGACCTCCCAGCCGAGGCCCCAGGCGCCCAGGGTGGGGCTCTCCCAGTCGTCCTCGACGAAGCGGATGTCGTGCTCGTCGGCGCGGATGCCGAGCTCGGCCAGGCTGGCCAGGTACAGGTCCTGGATGTCCTTGGGGCTCGGCTTCAGCACCACCTGGAACTGGTAGTAGTGCTGCAGGCGGTTGGGGTTCTCACCGTAGCGCCCGTCGGTGGGGCGGCGCGAGGGCTCGACGTACGCGGCCTTCCAGGGCTCGGGCCCGAGGCAGCGCAGGAAGGTCGTGGGGTTGAACGTGCCGGCGCCGGTCTCGAGATCGATCGGCTGCGTCAGCAGGCACCCCTGACGCGCCCAGAACTGGCTGAGGCGCAGGATGAC
>Ga0172370_10000523_pt1 | contig 59748 bp, 49 predicted proteins | sample LakKiv5m_FD_114538 | JGI IMG/M metagenome (GOLD analysis project Ga0172370, IMG submission 114538) | Freshwater microbial communities from Kabuno Bay, South-Kivu, Congo - kab_022012_11.5m | ecosystem: Environmental > Aquatic > Freshwater > Lake | place: Democratic Republic of the Congo... | reverse complement strand
TGGGTGCTCGACAACAAGGGCGTGAGCGCGGTCGACGTGCTGGTCGACGGGCAGGTTCGGGGCAACCTGGGCCTGACCGTGGCCCGCCCCGACGTCTGCGCCTCGTGGCCGGGCTACGCCATTTGCGCCGGTCCTGTGGGCTTCTCGGGGACCGTTGGCCTGCCCGGTCTCACGCCCTGCCGCCACCTGCTCGAGGTGCGCGCGACCGACACCGACGGCAACGCGCGCGTGATCGGCGCTCGACGCGTGGTCGGCCTGGGCCCGTACTGCAGCGCCGAGGTGTGCAACGGCGCCGACGACGACTGCGACGGGACGATCGACGAAGCCGGCGCGTCGGGCTGCACGCCACGCCACCGCGACGCCGACGTCGACGGCTGGGGGACCTCCGAGCTGCTCTGCACGTGCACCCCATCCTGGCCGTACACGGCGGGGCAGGCGGGCGACTGTGCCGACGGCGACCCGGCGGTGCACCCCGGCGCGGCCGACGGCTGCAACGGGGTCGACGACGACTGCGACGGTGTGACCGACCCCGGCTGTGTAGACTGGACCACGCGCCCGATCTACCGCTACAACCTGCCCGGCGAGGACCACATGTTCGGCACCGAGCCCAGCGCGCCGGGCGGCTACACGTTCGAGGGCCAGCACCTGGCGCTGTACGTGTCGCCCGCGCCCGGGCGAGCGGCCCTCTACCAAGTCACCTGTGCCTCGTGCGTCGACCACATGCCCACCCTCGATCCTGGCGAGGGCGCTCCGGCGTATGCGGACGCCACGCTGCTCGGCTACTGCTCCACCACGGCGACCGCCGACAGCCCACGCGCGTTGCGCCGCCTCCACAACGCGGCCACCAGCGACCACTTCGCCTCGGCCTCGCCCGACGAGTGGACGTCGGCGCAGGCGATCGGGTACTCCCTCGAGGGTGTTCTCTGCCACGTTCCGTGAGGTTGGCCGTAGGCGTCGTCACGTCCAAGGGCTAAGATTTCTTCCGGTTCCCCAATCCTCAGAGGGTACCGCCTCGCGAGGCTCTCGTCCCGAGGCGGTGGAGCAGGATGTCAGCGAGCGAGCCCCTCGAGCAGCAGGTCGCGAGAGCCCGGCGCTTGTCCGCGATCGTGCTCGTCGTCCTCGGCGTCTATGCCGCCTGCCAATGGGGCAAGTACGCGCTGCTGAGCACCGGCGGGATCGAGCTCGACGTCTTCCGCGTCTCGGCGATCGTGAACTGCGGCCTGACCCTGGTCATCGCGCTCTACCATGGGGCGTTGCGCCTGCTCTCGGCGCGGCACGCGATCACGACCGACATCTACCGGCGGCTGACCTTCGCGTTCGGCGCGATCATGCAGGGCGTCTGGGTCTACCAGTACCACGTGGGCGGCAGCCAGAGCTGCAACATGCTCATGGTCATCGTGGCGTCGCTGGCGGTGTTCGCGTGGGCGCTGACGCCCGGGGGGCTGGTGGCGCTCACGGCCCTCACGCTGGCCGGCATGGCCGGCGTCACCGCGCTCGAGTGGGCGGGGGTGCTCGAGTACGCCCCCATCTTCGTCGAGCGCGCGTTGTTGAGGGAGGTGTTCCTCGACGGGAACATCGTGGCCATGAACGTCGCCGTCACGGCGGCTGCCCTGGGCAGCGTGCTGCCCATCCTGATGCACCTGCGGGCCTCGCTGAACGCGCAGCAGGCCACGCTCGAGGCCCACGGCCAGCGCCTGCAGCTCGAGGTCTTCGAGCGCGGCGTGGCCGAGCAGCGCCTGCGGGCCTCGGTCTCCGAGTTGGAGCGCTCGAACCGCGACCTCGAGCAGTTCGGGCACCTGGTCTCGCACGACCTGAAGGCGCCCCTGCGCGCCGTGCGCGGCTACCTGGGCGTGCTGGCCGAGGATCCCGCGAACGTGCGGGAGGGAGAGCCCTCCGAGTGCCTGGCCGCGGCCTCCGACGCCGCGTGCCGCATGCAGAACCTGATCGACGACCTGCTGGCCTACTCGAAGCTCCACGGCAGCCGCCGCAAGCCGGTCCCGTGTGACGTGGGCCGCGCGGTCGACGACGCCCAGGTGCTTCTCCGCGCGCTCGTGTCCGAGACGCACGCCGAGATCACGTGCGGCCCGATGCCCGCGGTGCTGTGCGATCCCGGGCGGCTCATCCAGGTGTTCGAGAACCTGCTCGGCAACTCGCTGCGCTACCGCAGCAGCGCGCCGCCGCGCATCCGCGTCGAGGCGCGCGCCGAGGGCGACGAGTGGCTGATCTCGATCGCCGACAACGGCATCGGCTTCGATCCGAAGTTCCGCGACAAGATCTTCGATCCCTTCGAGCGCTTGTCACCGGCCCGTCACACGGAGGGCACCGGGATCGGCCTCGCCATCTGCCGTCGCATCATCGAGCAGTACGGGGGGCGCATCTGGGCCGACAGCCGCCCCGACGAGGGCGCGACGTTCACGTTCTGCCTGAGGGCGGCCCCACCCGGTTGACAGGCTTTTTCGGAAGCGAGATAACCGGTCGGCCATCCAACCCGGGAGGATCCCATGAGCCGCACCGACGAAAACCTGCACACCGCGTTCGCGGGCGAGTCGATGGCCCGCAACAAGTACACGTACTACGCCAAGGCGGCCGAGAAGGAAGGTCTGCACGCCATCGCGAAGGTCTTCCGCGAGACCGCCGACAACGAGATGCGCCACGCCAAGGATCACTTCCTGCTGCTCGGCGGCCTGGGCGACACCAAGGCCAACCTGAAGGCTGCGGCCGAGGGTGAGCACTACGAAACGACCCAGATGTACCCCGAGTTCGCGCGCGTCGCCCGCGAAGAGGGCAACGTCAAGGCCGCCATCCTGTTCGACCAGATCGCCAAGGTCGAAGCCCGCCACGAGGCCCGCTACGAGGAGCTGCTGGAGCAGCTCGAGAACGGCACGCTCTACAAGCGCGACGAGCCCATCGAGTGGAAGTGCGACGTGTGCGGCTGGACGCACACGGGCAAGGAAGCCCCCGGCAAGTGCCCCTGCTGCGGCCACCCCCAGGGCCACTTCCTGCCGGGCGATCTCTTCTAGATCACGCCGGGTTTCCGGCCCCCGGGTCTCCCGCCCGATCCCTCGCTTGCCTTTGCGCCGGCCTGCGTGTACCTAGGCCGAAGGGCCGACGTCGTGGAGAAGTGGGATGAGCCGTCGTTCGTCGTTCGCGTTCCTGGTGCTCGCGCTGGTGTCCGGCTGCGGTGGCTCGACGTCGTCGCCGGACGACGCGGGGATCGATCTCGCGCTCGACCTCACCCTGCCCGACACGGGAGCGCCCGACGGCGGCGACGACCTGGCCGGCGACGCGTGGGTGGTGCCCGAGGTCGACGTCGCCGCCGGGGAGGCGGACGCGACCACGACCGACACCGCGGGCCCCAGACCCCTGGGCGCGCCCTGCGTCGACAACAGCGAGTGCCTCGGCGGGTACTGCATCGAGGGCTTCGAGGGCTCGGTGTGCAGCCAGGCGTGCACCGACGCGTGCCCGTCAGGCTGGTCGTGCCGTTCGGTGCTCAACTACTACCCCGACGTGGTCTCGATCTGCGTGCCCATGGTGTTGCGCCTGTGCTCGCCGTGCGCCGACGACTCGCAGTGCTTCGGGGGCGCGTGCGTAGCCACCGCCGAGGGACGCTTCTGCGCGGCCGACTGCGCCGAGGCGGCCTGCCCCGAGGGGTACACGTGTCGCGACTGGGACGACCCCTCGGCGGGACCGCGCCGGGTCTGCCTCCCGCTGAACGGCTCGTGCGTCTGCCAGCCAGGGGCCGAGGGGCGCCTGCGCACCTGCTCGCGCACCTCGTCGGCGGGCACGTGCCCGGGCGTCGAGACCTGCGACCCGGCCGTCGGCTGGACGGCCTGCACGGCACCGGAACCCGTCGCCGAGACCTGCAACGGCCAGGACGACGACTGCGACGGCCTGGTCGACGACGGGCTGGCCGCCAGCCACGCCTGCGAGCGCACCGTCCCCGGCGTGGGGACCTGCGACGGCACGTCGGCGTGCGTGGGCAGCGCGGGCTGGGTGTGCGACGCGCCCGTGCCGACGATCGAGACCTGCGACTACGTCGACGACGACTGCGACGGCGTCACCGACGAGGGCTTCACCACGGGCGGTGGCGCCTATGTCTCGTTCGAGCACTGCGGCGCCTGCAACGCCTCGTGCGCCGGGGTGATCGAGCACGGCACGGCGCGCTGCGACGCCTCGAAGGGGGTGCCGCGCTGCGTGGTCGATACGTGCGAGCCCGGCCTGTTCGCGGCGACCGACACCACCTGCGCCCCGGTGGTCGACTCGTCGTGCAAGCCCTGCGCCGACGACGGCGACTGCGTAGTGCCCGGCGACGCCTGCCTCCCGGGGGCCGAAGGCGGGTTCTGCGCCATTGACTGCGGCGCCGGCAGCCTGCACGGCCTGGGCGCGGGGAAGTGTCCCCTGGGGTACACCTGCGCGCCGAACGCCGGAGCGGCCTACTGCGTGCCTCTCTCGGGGACCTGCTCGTGCCTGGCCGAGGACGCCGACACCGAGCGCGTGTGCCTGCACGCCAACGCGCACGGCGCGTGCTATGGCACCGAGGTGTGCGACCCCGGCCTCGGCTGGCTCGGCTGCAGCGCCGAGGAACCGGGCGTCGAGACCTGCAATGGCGTCGACGACGACTGCTCCGGGCTGGTCGACGACCTGCCCGGCATCGGCGCGGCGTGTAGCGTGGCCATCGCGGGCGTGGGCACCTGCACGGGCACCCGCGTGTGCACCGACGGCTCTCCGGCCCTCACCTGTTCGGCGCGCACCCCCGCGGTCGAGCGCTGCGACCACGTGGACAACGACTGCGACGGGCAGGTCGACGAGGGGTTCACGCTGTCCCAGAGCTGCACGGCGGGGAAGGGCGTGTGCCAGGTCTACGGGGTGCTCGTGTGCGCGGCCGACGGCCTCTCTGCCGAGTGCAACGTGAAGGCGGGCGCGCCTCAGACCGAGGTGTGCGACGGCCTCGACGACGACTGCGACGGCCTGACCGACGAGAAGTGGCCGGACAAGGGCTCACCGTGCCAGGCGGGCCTGGGGCGGTGTGCGCGGCCGGGGATCAGGGTGTGCGACCCCGACGATCCGGACGGCGCCACGCTCTGCGACGCCACGCCGGGAGCGCCCGCGACCGAGGAGTGCAACACGCTAGACGACGACTGTGACGGCCAGACCGACGAGGGCTTCCTGGTCAACGGCCAATACCGCGGCGTGGCCGACTGCGGCGCGTGCGGCAACGACTGTGAGGCCTGGTGGCCGGGCGGATCGGCGCTCTGGAGCGTCGTGCCCGTCTGCGACACCACCGGCGCCTTCCCGGCCTGCGGGTACGCGTGCCTGCCCGGCTGGGACGATCTCGATGGCGTGTCGGGGAATGGCTGCGAGTTCCGCGCCGACCCGCTGGCGGTCTACGTGGCCACGCCCGCCAACGGCGGCAGCGACGTCGGCTCGTGCGGGCCCTACGACCGGCCCTGCGCTACGCTCGGCGCCGCCCTCACGCGCGCGGCGGCGGGCGGGTGCTCCGCGGGGACCGGCTGCCGGCGCGTGCTGGTGTCCGACGGCCTGTACGAGGAGAACGTCAGCCTTGCCCAGGGGTTCGAGCTGATCGGCGGCCACAGCCACGCCAACTGGACGTACAACCCCACGTTGAACGTCACCGGCATCCAGGGCGTGACGACCACGACCGGGCATCACCGCACGTTGAGCGTCGTCGGCGCCACGACCAAGGATACGCTCCTGAAGGGCTTCCTGATCATCGGCGGCGCCACCACCGACGCGGGCAAGAACGCCTACGCGCTCTACGTCCGCAACTGCGACGCGCACCTGACCGTCGCCGACAACCACGTGCTCGGCGGTCGCGGAGCCGACGGCGCGAGGGGGACGAGCGGCGCCAACGGGACGACCGGCGCCCCGGGAACGAAGGGCGCCCAGGCCCTGAACCTCACCTCCAAGTCGTGCTCGGGCACGACGGCAGCGGGCGGCGTCGGCGGATCGCTGACCTGCTCGGGGACGGTCGTCTCGGGCGGCGCCGGCGGCTCCTCCGCCTGCCCGGTCTCGTGGGACCACCACCAGGCCGGCGGCGCGACGGGCTCGAACGGCGGCGGCAGCGGCGGTAGCGGCGGATATGACTCTGATTACTCTTACTCGGAAGATAAGTGCGACGCCTGCTGGAGCCCCGACACGAACCACACGACGCTCGGCAAGGCCGGATCCGCCGGTGGCGACGGCTCCGACGGGAACGGCGGCTCCGGGTGTGCCGGGAGCGCGGGCAGCGTCACCGCGGGCGAGTGGGTCGGCGGCGGCGGGTCGGCGGGCGTCGCGGGCGTCCACGGCAAGGGCGGCGGGGGCGGCGGGGCCGGCGGCGGTGTTGACGTCGACACGCAGTGCGAGAACGCGCTCGGCCTCGGCGGCGACGACCTGGGTGGCGGTGGTGGCGGCGGCGGCAGCGGCGGCTGCGGCGGCGCGGCGGGCTCGGGCGGCCAGGCGGGGGGCGGGGGCTTCGCGCTCTTCGTCACGTCGGACGCCACGCCCACGTCGCTGCCCACGATCACGGGCAACCGGCTGCGCGGCGGCGTGGGCGGGCGCGGCGGCGACGGCGGCAACGGCGGCGTGGGCGGCGTGGGCGGCGACGGCGCGGCGGGCGGCGGCGAGAACCCCGCCGACAACTCGTGGTGCGCGGGCGCCGGCGGCGCGGGAGCCCCCGGCGGTGACGGCGGGCACGGCGGCGGCGGTGGCGGTGCGTGCGGCGGCGCCTCGTACGGGTTGCTCCTCGACAAGCGCGGCGCGCTGACGGTCCCCTGGGCGAGCGCCAACACCTTCGAGGCCGGCGGCCAACCGGGCGTCGGCGGCCAGGGCGGCACGTCGCTGTCGGGCAAGGTCGGCACGAACGGCGCGGCCGGAGCGACGGGAACCGCATCGATTCCTCTTTGACGAAAGGCGAATCGATGGCCATCGTTCATCCCACGCCCCAGCGGCTCGTCGAGCACGGCCGCATCCACACCGGGTTCTTCCGGACGCCTTTTCGCGAGGCCAACCTGCTGGACGCCGACAACCTCGGCGGTCCGTTCGCGAGGCCGGTGCGCTGGCTGCGCCTGAAGGAGTGGGTCGGCTTCGGCGTCAACCACCCGCGCCTGTTCGGGGGCATCCTCATCCAGAACGCCACCTACGCCGGCAGCGGTACGGTCTACCTGTACGATCGCGAGGCGCGCCGCCTGCTCGAATGGCTGGTCGTCGACGTCCCCTGGCGCGTGAAGATGGCGCCGACGATGTGGTCGGCTGAGACCCGGTGTGGCCGCGGCGACGCGACGATGCGGTTCGAGCACGACCTGGAGCACTTCCGGCACCGGATCGTGCTCGACCTCGCCGAGACGCGGCGCGCTCCGGCGCTCCGGGCCGACCTGGTGCTGCACCAGGACTGGCGGACGGTCGACCCCCTGGTGGTCAGCCTGCCCATCCCGCCCGATCACCACACGTACACGCACAAGTCGCCCCTGCACCTGGAGGGGACGATCACGATCGGGACGACCGAGCACCACTTCGAGCCGGCGCGGGACCTCGGCAACCTCGACGAGCAGAAGACGTTCTACCCGTACCGCTCGCACTGGAAGTGGGGCTGCTTCGCCGCGCGCTCCGAGGAGGGGCGCGAGGTGATGCTCAACGTCGTCGACCAGATGACGCCCCGGGGCCAGCCGGGCGAAGACGCCCTGTGGGTCGACGGGAAGCTCTCGTTGATCGAGCAGCCGGAGTTCGTGCCGCAGGCGGCGGCCGGCGCCTTCCGGATCGTCGACAGGGCCGGGCGGTGGACGCTCTCGTTCACGCCCGAAGGCTCCAAGTCCGAGAAGCGCTCCTATGGGTTGATCGCGATGGACTACGAGCAGTTCTTCGGCCGCTACGACGGCGAGATCGTGGGCCACGACGGGGTCGTGCATCGCATCGCGGGAGCCTTCGGCGCGCTCGAGCGCATGGAGGCCCGGTTCTAAACCGCACGCACGAGGAGGCAACAGCCATGACCCGCGAGCTTCGAACGACGCCGCCGTGCCTGGTCGACGACGGTCGCGTGGTGGCATTCGGCCACTTCGCGAGCCCGTTCCGGACGACCAACGTGGTGCAGGCCGACGTCCTCGGCCTGGGACGGCTCGGCGCGCGCCTGGTGAACCGCTTCCGCCTGAAGGAGTGGCAGCACTTCGCCGTCTTCGGCCCCGACTTCCTGTTCACGTTCGTGGTGCTCGACGCCCACTACCTCGGCAACTCCTTCTGCTACTTCGTCGATCGGGCGACCGGCGCGATGATCGAGCACCATCGGGAGGGCCCGTCCCTGGTCGCGAAGCTGTCCCGCGACCTGTGGGACGACCGCTGCTCGTTCCGCATGCCCGGCTACGCGATCGGCCTTCACAACCACCTCGACGAGGGGCGGCACACCGCGTCGATCGAGATCCGGGCGGCGTCCGGCAAGCCGGCCATCTCGGCCGACCTCGAGCTGCTGGCCGACCTCGCGCGGTACCAGCCCCTCGAGGTGGTCCTGCGCCTCCGCGAGAACCGCCCGGCGTACTCGCACAAGATGGTCTGTCCGGCGCGCGGCCGGATCCGCGTCGGCGATCGCGAGATCGTCCTGGACCCGACGCGCGACCTCGTGGCCATCGACGTCCACAAGGCCTTCTACCCGTATCGCATGGCCTGGCGTTGGGCGACGTGCGCGGGCTACGACGAACAGGGCCGGCTGGTGGGGCTGAACCTGACCCACAACGTCATCGAGGACGACACCGACAACAACGAGAACGGCCTCTGGGTCGGCGACCGGCTGTCGATGTTCGCGGCCGCTCGCTTCACGTTCGACGAGAAGGACCTGCTGGCGCCCTGGCACGTCGAGACCGAGGACGGGCGGTGCCGGCTCGACTTCCGCCCCGCGGGCGAGCGGGCGGGGCTCATCAACGCCGGGGTCGTGTCGTCCGACTACCACCAGCCGTACGGGACGTTCTCGGGCGAGGCCATCGACGACGCCGGCGAGACGCACCGGATCCGGGACTTCTTCGGCGTGACCGAAGTCCATCGCGCCCGCTTCTAGGGGCAAAGGGGGGCGTGGTGAGGACGACGCTCGGCGTGCTGCTCGTTCTGCTGGCGTGCGGCCAGGCCCGGGCCGGCGGCTCGTTCATGCCCGACATCGGCGTCCGTCGCCTGGGCATGCTCGCTGTGGTGGCCCGTCCCGACGACGTGACGGCCATCTTCCACAACCCGGCGGGGCTCACGCTGCAGAAGGGTACGCACCTCTACCACTCGCAGTCGTGGTTCCTGGCCGATCTCAAGCTGCGCCTGTACGACTCGCAGGGCGTGCTCCGCCCCGACCACGAGATCAGCCCCGACTGGAACGTGGGCGCCATCCCGTTCCTGGGGGTGGCCTCCGACCTCGGCACCGAGCGATGGCGGCTCGCGATCGCCGCCTACGCCCCCAACGCCTACGGCGCCGCGCTGCCCAAGGACGAGCCCACGCGCTATCACGCCACGCGCGCCCTGTTCCTGGCTCCGCGCGTGGCGACCGCGGTGGCCTACGAGGTCACGAAGAAGCTCAGTGTCGCCGCCACCGTCAACCTGGTGATCAGCTACCTGTCCGCCGCGCGCATGATGAACGCCGCCGTCCTGGCCGATCCGGACCGGCGCTTCGACCCCGTCGAGGAGACCCGGGCCACCGACTTCGAGGCCCGCATGAAGGGCCTGGGCGTGGCGTGGTCCCTCGACGCCGGCGTGCTGTTCCACCCCACCGAGACCTTCTCGATCGGCGCCGCCTTCGCCGGCGGGTCCGACGTGCGCATGAAGGGCCCTATCTCGCTCACGTACGCCGACGGGACCACCGAGAGCACCACGCAGCACACGCGCACCGTCATCCCCTTCACCCTGCGCGCGGGCTTCAACTGGGAGCTCGCGCCCGACTTCGAGCTCGGCATGGACGTGTACTACTGGCACTACCAGGTGCTGCAGGAGCAGCGCGTCACGTTCGACGAGTCCCTGGCCGGCATGGACGGCCTGGTCGACCCCAAGGACTACGGCAACTCGTGGGACTGGAACATCGGGTTGTTGTACCACCTGACCGACGAGTGGGAGCTGATGTGCGGCTTCCAGATGGACTTCACCCCCATCCCCTCGCAGGCGTTCTCGCTCGACAACCCCACGCGCGACCTGCTCGGGATCTCGGCCGGCGCGCGCTGGGACATCTCGCCCCACTGGAAGGTCGGCGTGGCCCTGATGCAGAACTGGTTCGACGTGGCGAACGTGCAGGACAGCGTCTCGACGCCCCCCAGCAACGCCAAGGGCCACGGAGGAAACGCCGCGTTCGGGATCGACGTGTCGTATACGTTGTGAGGCGTCGGTTTCGGCGTTTCTGACGCGCGATGGTCGCGGTACGCAGGGGGCTTGACCGATACCCCTCTTTCTCTCTCATCGGGCCCAGTCACCGTTGCGGTGCTCCCTCGATGGTCTCCGTCACCCAAGCGACGACAGCGTCGGCCAACCTCAGGGCTTCTTGGTGCTCCTCTTGGGTTGCGGGCTCGTAGGGGCCGGGGTAGCGCGCTTCGACTGCGTAGCGCGTCAGCGCGATGGCTTCTTTCAGGAGTTCGGGAGCTTCGGTGTCGTGGCCGACGATCTCCGTCGCCAGCTCTTCCAGGTCGTGGGTGAACCGGAACTTGCGACCGCGGAAGACCAGCAGCGCCTTCAGCGCCTTTTCGACGGCCTGCTGGGCCTCGTAGCAGAGGTCCTCGTAGAGGATTTCGTTGGTCTTCTGCGCCCGGGCGAGGGCCAGCGCACCGCGGGCTCGCGCGAGCCACTCCCGGGCGGTTCCCCACGTCTTCTCAGGCCGACTCATGCAGCACTCGTCCCTCGCAGAGGGCCGTATGAACGATGCTGAACGGATCGTCGTGCAGGGTGGACACGTCACCCTCGGTGACCACGACGATGTCCTTGGCAAAGCCGAAGCCCCACATACCGCGGTAGATGGCCTCGACCGTTCGGCCTCGGTGCACGCCGTCGGGCATGACCACCAGCACGTCGAGATCGCTGTCCGGGCTCATCTCGCCCCGCGCGGCTGAGCCAAACAGCACGATACGGCGCGGGTGCACGACCGCCAGGATGCGCCGGACCAAGTCGTTCAAGCGGGCGGGGTCGGGAGCCAAGTCGACCTCCATGACCACGCAACTATAGGCGTGCGCGGCGTGGGCGTCCAGGGCGAGAGCGCGGTCCCTAGGGCCTGGGCAGCCGCCGCCCCCGGGCCTATCGCCCGCCCGGCATCGGCAGTACGTACACCAGCATACACACCCAGTGGCACACGCTGCCCGCGAGCACGAACAGGTGCCAGATGGCGTGCTGGAAGCGCAGCGACCTCCACAGGTAGAAGGCCACGCCTCCCGTGTAGGCCAGGCCTCCGGCCAGGATCCACAGGAGGCCGCCCAGCGGCAACGTGGCGATCAGCGGCTCGATCGCGAAGACCGCGGCCCAGCCCATGCCGATGTAGACGGCCACCCCCACGCGCCGGAAGCGCCCGAAGAGCAGCGTCTTCACCAGGATACCGACCACCGCCAGGCCCCACTCGACGCCGAAGAGCGTCCAGCCCCACGTCCCCCGCAGCGTGACCAGCGCCAGCGGCGTGTAGGTCCCCGCGATCAGCAGGAAGATGGCGGCGTGGTCCAGGCGGTGGAAGACGGCCTTCACCCTCGGCCACGGGAACGCGTGGTACAGCGTCGAGACTGCGTAGAGCAGCACCAGGGTCGCGCCGTACAGCGAGAACGAGACCACCCGCCACACGTCGCCGTGGAGCCCCGCCAGGGTGACCAGGACCGCGAGCCCGGCCGCCGCCAGGCCGGTCCCGACCCCGTGGATCACCGCGTTGGCGACCTCTTCGTGACGGGACTGCTGGCTGAAGGCGTGGCTCATGAGGGCCACATTTTATACCGATGCTGGAATGGCGCCAGCGGGGTTTGAAAGATGAATGTTCCTGTCGAGTTCCATATTTCGCCATTCTGATTCCGAATAGCCTTGCCAGGCCGCCGGTCGGTTAGTAGAATCTCGCGCGGCACGCACCAGGAGGATGGGAGATCGATGAGCACCGCGAACGATGTCGTGCGCTATGACGATCGCACCCCGCGGCTCTTCTTCCTGGCCGCCTTGACGTGGGCGGTGGTCGGGATGCTGGTGGGCGTGGCTGTAGCGGCCATGTTGTTCCTTCCGTCGCTCAACTTCGCGCCGTTCTTCACGTTCGGGCGGTTGCGCCCGTTGCACACGAACGCGGTCATCTTCGCGTTCTGCGGCAACATCATCTTCGCGGGCGTGTACCACTCGACGCAGCGCCTGTTGAAGACGCGCCTCTTCAGCGACACGCTCTCGAAGATCCATTTCTGGGGGTGGCAGTTGCTCATCGTGGCCGGCGCGGTGGCGCTCGTCACGGGCAACACCCAGGGCAAGGAGTACGCCGAGCTCCCCTGGCTCCTCGACCTCGTCATCGCCTTCCTGTGGGTCGCCTTCGCGGTCAACTTCTTCGGCACCGTCGCCATCCGCCGCGAGAAGCACCTGTACGTGGCCGTCTGGTTCTTCATCGCGTCCATCGTCGCGGTGGCCATCCTGCACATCGGCAACAGCATGGCCATCCCCTACTCGTGGCTGGGCAGCTATTCGGCCTACTCGGGCGCGAAGGACGCCCTGATGCAGTGGTGGTACGGGCACAACGCCGTGGCCTTCGTCCTGACCACGCCCTTCCTGGGGCTCATGTACTACTACCTGCCGAAGGCCGCCGAGCGCCCGGTGTTCAGCTACAAGCTGTCCATCATGCACTTCTGGTCGCTGGTCTTCGTCTACATCTGGGCCGGCCCGCACCACCTGCACTACACGGCGCTGCCCGAGTGGGCGTCGACGCTCGGCATGCTCTTCTCGCTCATCCTGTGGATGCCCTCGTGGGGCGGCATGGTCAACGGCCTCATGACCCTGCGCGGCGCCTGGGACAAGGTGCGCGACGAGCCGGTGCTCAAGTTCCTGACCGTCGGCGTCACGTACTACGGCATGTCCACGTTCGAGGGGCCCATGCTCTCGATCAAGTCCGTGAACGCGGTCTCGCACTACACCGACTGGACCATCGGCCACGTACACGCGGGCACGCTCGGCTGGAACGCCTTCATGTCCATCGGGATCATGTACTGGGCCATCCCGCGCCTCTTCAAGACCGAGCTGTACAGCAAGAAGCTCGCGACCACGCAGTTCTGGATCGCCACCATCGGCATCATCCTGTACCAGGTGTCGATGTGGGTGGCGGCCATCACGCAGTGGGCCATGTGGCGCGCCTTCGAGCCCGACGGCCGGCTGATGTACCCCGACTTCATCGAGACCGTCCTGCGCATCGTGCCCATGTACTGGGTGCGCCTGGTCGGTGGCGTCCTGTTCTTCGGCAGCATGCTGCTCATGGTCTACAACATCTGGAAGACCATCCAGGCGGCCCCGGCCGGCTACGCCGACGAGCCCGAGGTCTATGCCCCGAAGCTGGTGCCCGACCTGGCGGCGCCCGGCGCGACCACGCCCGCCAACACCTACGACTACGCGTTCTACCGCTTGCAGCACTTGGTGCGCCACGGTTGGCACCGCGTCCTCGAGGGCAACGGCGTGCTGCTGACCGTGCTCACGACCCTGGCGCTGTCCGTGGGCTCGCTGGTCGAGGCCCTGCCCATGTTCTTCAACCAGGACAACGTGAAGACCATCGCGGCCGTGCAGCCTTGTACCCCCCTCGAGGTCCTGGGACGCGACATCTACCTGCGCGAGGGCTGCTACAACTGCCACTCGCAGATGGTGCGCCCCTTCCGCCACGAGACCGAGCGCTACGGCGAGTACTCGAAGGCGGGCGAGTTCGTGTACGACCACCCGTTCCAATGGGGCTCGAAGCGCACCGGGCCCGACCTGCACCGCGTGGGGACCAAGTACCCCTCGCTCTGGCACGTGCGCCACATGGACAACCCGCCGTCGACCACGCCGGGCTCGGTCATGCCGCGCTACACGCACCTGCGCACCACACCGTTCGACGCCAGCGCCATCGCCGCCAAGATGTCGGCGCTGCGCCAGGTGGGCGTGCCCTACACCGACGGGCAGATCGAGGCCGCGTCGCAGTCCATCGCGGCGCAGTCGGCCACCCTGGCGGCCGAAGTCGAGGCGCAGCAGGGCCCCAAGGGGCTGGCCGACAAGGAGATCATCGCCCTGACGGCCTACCTGCAGCGGCTCGGCACCGACATCAAGTGGAAGCGGCCCCCCGAGCAGCCGTTGACGGTCGCGCCGGCGGCGATCGGAGGGAAGTAGCATGCTGCAGCAAGTGGCGGCCGACAGCGGCGCGGTGGGCTGGGCCATCGGCTCGATGCTGTTCTTCCTCTGCTTCTGGGTCGTGATGGCGGTGCGCACCTGGCGTGCTCGCCCCGACGAGATGCGGAGCCGGGCGTCGCTTCCGCTCAACGACGACTGAGAGGGACTGCCATGGCGCGGTACGAAGACAAGGTGCTGCACGAGCTCGACGGCATAGAGGAGTACGACAACCCGCTGCCGGGCTGGCTGTGGGCCATCTGGTGGGGCGCCGTGCTCTTCGCCGTCCTCTACATGGCCTTCTTCGCGCTCAGCTTCGGCGACGAGTCGTACGAGGCCGAGTACCGCAGCGGCGCGGTGCAGGACCTGGCGGCCGTCCAGGCGCACTACGACGCGCACCCCCTGGTGCCGCCCACGTCGGTCGAGCTGCTGGCCGGCGCCAAAACCCCCGAGGTGCTCGCCAAGGCGGCGGCCCGCTTCGCCAAGACGTGCGCGCCCTGCCACGGTGAGAAGGCCCAGGGCCTGATCGGACCGAACCTGACCGACGATCGTTGGATCCACGGCGGGCAGGTGGCGCAGATCTTCCAGACCGTCGCCAAGGGCTGGCCCGCCAAGGGCATGCCCCCGTGGGGCCGCGCCCTGCCGCCCGACGAGCTGGCCGCGCTCGTGTCGTACATCCGCAGCCTGCAGGGCTCGAACCCGCCGGGCGGCAAGCCCGCCGAGGGCGACCCCGCGGTGCCCGAGCCGCTGCCGGAGGGATAGGTTGGAGCCCGAAGCCCCCAGGAACGAGGCCCGGCCGGCGTCGGCTCCCGAGCCGCGCGAGGCGGTCTTCCACGTCGCGCCCGAGGCCGAGCTGCTCTACAGCTTGGGCGCCGACGGCAAGCGCAGGTTCATCCGCCCCGTAGTGAAGCGCGGACGGTACTGGAAGCTGCGGCGCCGCTTCGCGTACGGCCTCATGGCGCTCTTCTTGCTCCTGCCCGTGGTGCCCGTCGGTGGCAACCCCGCCGTACAGTTCGACCTGCTCCAGCGGCACTTCCACTTCTTCGGCGGCACGTTCTTCGCCACCGACTCGCTGCTGTTGCTCGCGTTCGGAGCGGGCGTCATCCTGACCGTGTTCTTCGTGGGCTCGACGTTCGGGCGCATGTGGTGCGGGTACACCTGCCCGCAGACCGTGTACCTCGAGTTCCTGTTCCGCCCCATCGAGATCCTGCTCGAGGGCGCACCGCTGAAGCAGAAGAAGCTGAACTCCGCCCCCTGGACGGCCGCCAAGCTGGCGCGCAAGGCAGGCAAATGGGGGCTATGGACCCTGGTCGCCCTGGCCATGGCGTCGACCTTCGTGGCCTACTTCGTCGGCTGGAAGCTGCTCGTCCTCGGGACGCTCACGGCCCCCGAGCACATGACCGGGGCCCTCGGCACCATCGCCGCCCTCACGGGCCTGATCGTGTTCGACTTCGGCTGGTTCCGCGACCAGATGTGCACGGTGGCCTGTCCGTACGGTCGCCTGCAGAACGTGCTCAGCGACGCCGACACCATCCTGGTGGCCTACGACGAGAAGCGCGGCGAGCCCAAGGCGCGCGTCATCGATCGCTTGAAGGAGCGGATCTACGGAGACTGCATCGACTGCCACAGCTGCGTGAACGCGTGCCCGACCGGCACCGACATCCGGCGCGGGCTGCAGCTGGAGTGCATCGGCAGCGCCCAGTGCGTCGACGCCTGCAACGGCGTGATGACCGGCATGGGGAAGCAGCCCGGCCTCATCCGCTACACGTCGGCCGCCGAGCAGCAGGGGCGGCCCCGGCGCCTGTGGCGGCCCCGGACGGTGGCCTACCTGGCCCTCCTGGCCGTGGCGTGGTCGGCGCTGGCCGTCATGATCGTGACGCGCGGCGCGGCCCAGGTCGAGCTCGTGCGCGGCGGGCGCGAGGCGTACCGCATGCTCCCCGACGGGGGGGTGGCCAACCAGCAGCGCCTGCGCGTGACGAACCACCTGGCGAGCGAGCAGCGGTTCACGGTCGAGGTGACCGCGCCCGCCGGCGCGAAGCTCGTGCTCAGCGAATCGCCCATCGTGGTCGCGCCCCAGGAGGTGGTGACGGTGAACGCCGTGACGACCGTCCTGCCCGAGCTCTTCGTCGACGGCCAGGTTCCGGCGACGTACGTGATCCGATCCGACACCGGGTTCGACCAGCAGGTGCAGTTCCTGCTGCTCGGCCCGTATCGCTAGGGGGCCAGGTACCGTGAAGGTGCGCGAGCTGCTGTCGAAGTACCGCTGGCCGTTCTACCTGGGGGGGCTGCTGTGCCTGCCCATCGTCGCGAACGGCGTCCTGGTCTACGTGGCCACGCGCCCCGACACGCCGCGGCCCCTGCAGGGCTTCTACGAGGCGTCGCTGCGCTGGGACGCCGACGAGGCCGTGCAGAGCGCCAGCCGCCAGCTGGGCTGGAGCGTCCGCTACGACCTGCCGGAGGGCGTCCCGACCACGCCGGGCATGCCGCGCCCGGTCGACGTGATCGTCGTGGATCGGACGGGGAAGGCCGTACCGGGGCTGGCGGGACGCCTGCTGGCCCAGCGGCCCGCCGATTCGCGCGCGCCGGTCGCGGGGACGCTCGTCGAGCTGCCGCAGCAGCCCGGCACGTACCGCACGCTCGTGGCGCTCGACCCGCCTGGGGCCTGGGAGCTGCGCGTCGACGCCACCCAGGGCACGGTGCGCTTCGTCCACGGCGCGCGCGTGACCGTGCCAGGGTCCACGGCCGCTGACGGAGGGACGAAGTGACCGGTCCCCTCGATCGCCGCCACCTCCGCGTCGCCCCCGTGGCGTGCGCGCACTGCGGCCTCGAAGTGGCACCCACGCTCTTGCATGAGTCCGAGCCCCACCAGTTCTGCTGCGCGGGGTGTCGCCAGGTCTACGGCCTGATCCACGCCTGGGGCTACGACCAGTACTACCGCCTGGTCGACCAGCAGCAGGCCCCCCTCGAGCCCGCGCGCGTCAGCGGGCGCACCTTCGAAGACCTCGACGACGCCGGCGTGCAGGCCGCGTGCACCGAGGCGACGGGAGCCGACCGCTTGCGGTCGCGGCTGTACCTCGAGGGGGTCCACTGCGCGGCCTGCGTGTGGCTGGTCGAGCGGCTGCCCGAGGTGCTGCCGGGGCTCGACGCCGTGCGCCTCAACCTGGCCAGCTCGGTGGTCGACGTGGTGTGGGAGCCAGGCCGCACGTCGCTGTCGGCCGTCGGCCGAGCCCTCGACGCGCTCGGCTACACGCCGCACGCGCACCGCGCCAGCCAGTTGCGCGACGCGCGCCGGGCCGAGGACCGCACCCAGCTCATCAAGCTGGGGGTCGCGGCGGCGTGCGCCATGAACCTCATGTTCTTGCAGGGCGCGCTCTACGCGGGCGAGGCCCAGGGCATGGCCGCGTCCTTCCAGGTCTTCTTCCGCTGGCTGTCGTTCGGCGTGTCGCTGCCGGTGCTGTTCTTCTCGGCGCGCCCCTTCTTCGTGACCGCCTGGGCGGGGCTGAAGAACCGCATGGTGCACGTCGACCTGCCCATCGCGCTCGCGCTGGTCGTGGCCTACGCGTACAGCGCCTGGAACACCGTGACCGGGTCCGGGCACCTGTACTTCGACTCGCTGGCCGCCCTGGTGGCGGCCCTGTTGGGAGCACGCCAGGTCCAGCGCAGCGCCCAGCGTGCGGCGCTCGAGCGCGCCGACAGCCTGCGTGGCGTGGCCTTCCTCGAGTTCGCGCGCCGGCTCTCGGGCGACGGCCCCGACGCCCCCGCGCTCGAGGTGCCCGTGGCCGCGCTGGTGCCCGGCGAGCGCGTCGAGGTGCGCTCCGGCGAGCTCGTCCCCGTCGACGGCGTGGTGCTGCTCGGGCGTTCGAGCCTCGACAACGCCGTGCTCACCGGCGAGTCCGAGCCGACGGCGGTCGCCCCCGGAGACACGGTGAGCGCGGGCGCCACCAACCTGGGGGCGCGGCTGGTCGTGCGCGTCGACGCCGCGGGGGTCGAGACCCGGGTGGGTGCGCTGCTCTCGATCGTGCAGGAGGCCCTGGCCCGGCGCCCCAAGGTGCTCCAACTCACCGACGTCCTGGCGCGGGGCTTCGTCTGGACGGTGCTGCTGCTGGCGGGGGTGACGGCGGCGCTGTGGGCGCACGCGGGGCTGGCGGTCACCCTGGAGCGCGTGGTGGCCCTGCTGGTCGTCACGTGCCCCTGCGCGTTGGGCCTGGCCACACCCGTGGCCTTGTCGGTCGGGCTCATGCGGGCCGCGCGCGCCGGCATCTTCGTGAAGAACCCTGACGCGCTCCAGCGCCTGCGCCGCGTGGGCGTCGTGCTGCTCGACAAGACCGGCACGTTGACCGAGGGGCGCGCGCAGGTTGGCGGATGGCGGGGCGACGACGCTGCGCGCGAGCTGGCCTGCACCCTCGAAACCGAGTCATCGCACGCGGTGGCCCGCGCCTTCCAGGCGGCGTTCCGGCGTCCCGTGCACGTGGCCCGCGCCGTGAGCCAGGTGCGCGAGGTGCCGGGCGCGGGCATCGCCGGGCAGGTCGACGGGCACGCCGTGGCCGTGGGTACGCGCGCGCACGTCGAGGCCGCCGGGGCGACCATCCCGAACGACCTGGGCGCGCACGCCGAGGCGCTGGTGGCCGAGGGGCAGAGCCCCGTCTACGTGGCCGTCGACGGCGTGGTGGCGGGTGTGGCCGGCGTGGGCGATCCACTGCGGGCCGACGCGCGCGCCACGCTCGACGAGCTGCGCCGCCGCGGCGTCCGCCCCGTGCTGCTGTCCGGCGACCACCCGGCGGTGGTGGCGCGCGCGGCCGCCGCGCTGGGCGTCCCGGCCGAGGACGCGCGCGGCGGCCTGACGCCCGAGCAGAAGCGCGACGTGGTGGCGGTCCTGGTGGCCGAGCCCGATCGCGTCGGAGCGGTGGTCATGGTCGGCGACGGCGTGAACGACGCGGCGGCCCTGGCGTTGGCCGATGTCGGCGTGGCCGTGCTGGGTGGCACCGGGGCGTCGATCGTGGCCGCCGACGTGGTGCTCACCCGGGAGGGCGTGGCGCCGCTGCTCGAGGTCCTCGACGGCTCGCGGCGCGTGCTCGGCGTCATCCACCGCAACCTGGGTTTCTCGCTCGTCTACAACCTGACCGGCGCCGGGCTGGCGTTGGCCGGGCTGGTCGGGCCGTTGCTCGCGGCCGTGCTGATGCCCGTCTCGTCGCTGACCGTGATCCTGCAGTCGGCCCTGTCGCCCACGTTCCGCCGCGCGGCGCGTGCCGCGACGCCGCGGCTCGCGTCGCGCCGGGCGGAGGGCTAGATGGAGACGATCTTCGTGCTGCTGCCGCTCGCGCTGCTCATCGCGGGCATCGCGCTGGCCTTCTTCGTGTGGGCCGTGCGCTCGGGGCAGTACGACGATCTCGAGACCCCCGCCGTCCGCATCCTGTTCGATGACGAAGCGCAGCGTCCGACCGGCCCGTCCGCCGCCGTTCCTCCTCCGGAAGCCGCACCCACAAGGAGCGACCATCCATGAATCCGAAGAAGAAGCCGATCCGCATCCTGCTGCTGCTGGCGGCCCTGATCGGGGCGGGGGCCCTGGTCTATGCCGTCAGCAACGTGCGCAAGGGCTACGCCCCGCGCCAGCCGATCTTCTTCCGGCACGTCCGCATGGCCGGCGCGCCCCAGTGGGAGAAGACCGACAAGGGCGAGCTCGTGAACAACGGCGGCTTCGGGATCCCCTGCCTGTACTGCCACACCATGCCGTACAAGGGCCGCCACAGCACGGTGCCCTCCACGGCCGTGTGCATGAACTGCCACAGCACCGTGGGCCTCGGCCGCGAGTGGGTCCTGAAGCTGCGCGAGTACTGGGACCGCGGCGAGCCCATCCCGTGGGTCAAGGTCCACGACCTGCCCGACTTCGTGTACTACGACCACTCGGCCCACCTGAACGCGAAGACCGACAAGGGCAAGCCCAAGGTGGCCTGCGCCGATTGCCACGGCAAGGTCGAGGAGATGGAGGAGGTGGCGGTGCAGCACCCGTTCAACATGGGGTGGTGCCTCGACTGCCACCGCAAGCCCGAGATGGCCGGTCCTGTCGACTGCATCGCCTGCCACCGCTAGGGAGACGACGATGACCCCTACGAGCAACCTGAACCGGCGCGAGTTCCTGCGGCTCGGCGGCACCCTCGCGGCCGCCGGGGCCCTGGTTAGCGCCGGATGCCAGCCGGCCCAGGAGGCCACGGTACCCTTCCACGACATGCCCGAGAGCCTGGTCGACGGGGTGGGCAAGGCCCGCTTCTTCGCGACCGTGCTGGACGGCAGCCCCGTCGTCGTGCGGACGCGCGAGGGTCGGCCCATCCTGGTGTCGCCCGACGCGCGCAGCACCAGCGGCCGCGGCCTCACGGTGCGGCACCACGCGGCGCTGATGGACCTGTACGACCCTGACCGCGCCACGGGGCCGCTCTCGGTCCGCCGCGGGCAGGGCAACCCCGTGGCCAGCTCGTGGGCCGTGGTCGGCGCCGAGGTGGTCGCGCGGCTCGGGAAGGACAAACCGCCCGCGGTGCTGCTCACCGGTCCCGTGGCCAGCCCGTCGCTGCAGGCGGCGATCCGCGAGCTCTCGGACGCCACCGGCCTCCGGCACGTGGCCTACGCGCCCGTCGAAGCCGACGCCGCGTCGGTCGCCTGGCGCCTGGCGCTCGGTACGGCGCACCCGCCCCGGCCGCGGCTCGACAAGGCCGACCTGGTGGTCGGCTTCGGCGCCGAGTTCCTCGATCGCCCCGCCGACGGCCTCGAGCGCGACTTCGCCCTGCGCCGCACCCCCGACGGCCACGAGGGCGCGCCCATGAGCCGCTTCGTGCAGTTCGAGGGCCGCCTCACGTTGACGGGTGCCAACGCCGATACGCGCGTGCGCGTGCGCGACTCGCAGTTGGCGGCCGTGGCCTCGGCCGTGGCCCACGAGCTGATCATCGGGCAGAAGGTCGGGCCGCTGGCCGCCGATCGCGCGGTGCTGGAGGCCCTGGCGCCCTTCACCCCCGAGGTGGTCGCGGCCACGTCGGGCCTCGACCCCGAGCTGATCCGCAAGCTGGCGGCCAGCCTGGCCCTGGCGCGCGGCAAGGCCCTGGTGCTGGCCGGCGGCTCCGCCAGCGCCTCGACGCACGGCCCCGCCCTCGAGCTCGCCGTGCTGCTCCTGAACCTGACGCTCGACGGCTTCGAGGTCGGCCTGTTCGACGACGCGGGTGCCGAGCCGCTGGTGTGGGGCGGCGCCGAGGCCCTGGCGCGCCTGGTCGACGACCTGCGCGCCGGCAAGGTCGGTACCCTGCTGATCGCGGGCGTGAACCCCGTCTACGACGCGCCCTCCGGCCTCGATATCGCCGACGCTTTCGGCAAGGCAGAGCTGGTCGTGTCGCTGAACGATCACCTGGACGAGACCTCGCAGTTGGCCGACTTCCTGGCCCCCGCCAGCCACGCCTTCGAGTGCTGGGGAGACGCCACGCTGCCGCGCGGCCTGGTCGCCCTCCAGCAGCCCGTCATCCAGCCGCTCTACGACACGTACGGGCTGCTCGACGCGCTGGTGGCCTGGGGCGCCGCCGCGGGCGTCACCGGACCGCTGGCCGAGGCGGCGGCGCGCACCGCCCCGACCCCCGTCGCCGGCGGCGGCGCGCCCGCCGCTGCCCCCGTGCTCTGCACCAGCGGCGCCTACCACTACGTGCGTGGTCGCTGGGCGCGTGAGGTGCTCGGCCTCGACGCGGGCACGCCGGCCTTCGCCACCGCCTGGAACGAGGCCCTGCGCGCCGGCGGGTGGCAGGGCCCGGAGCCGCGCCCCACGGGCTCGCGGCGCCTGGCCCCCGGCGCGGCGGCGTTGCTCGGCGACCTGCCCGCCGCGCCCGCGGGCCTCGAGCTGCAGCTCTACCCGCACCTGGCCCTGCACGACGGTCGCGCCGCCAACAACGGCTGGCTGCACGAGTTCCCCGATCCCATCACGCGCATCTCGTGGGGCAACGCGGTCTCGATCGCGCCGCGCCGCTTCGACGAGCTCGGCCTGGCGAACGGCGACCTGGTCGAGGTCGACGCGGGCCACGTCACCCTGACGCTGCCGGCCTATCGCCACGCGGGCATGCACCACGACCAGGTGGCCGTCCCGCTGGGCTTCGGGCGTACCGCGTGCGGCGTCATCGGCGCCGGCGTGGGCGTCAACGCGTTTCCGGCGCGCGTGCTGTCCGGCGGCCGCGTGCTCGGCGCCGGGTTGCCCGTGGCCCTCCGGCGCGCGTCGGGCAACCAGCCGCTGGCCCTGGCGCAGGGCTCCGACGTCATCGACCGCGATCGCCGCCCGCTGGTGCCCGCCACCACCCTCACCGCCTACGAGGCCGATCCGCGCTCGGGCACCGAGCAGCGCGAGGGCGGCCCCTCGATCTGGCCCGAGCACGACTACCCCACCGCCCGCTGGGGCATGGCCATCGACCTGTCGAAGTGCAACGGCTGCGGCAAGTGCAGCCTGGCCTGCCAGGCCGAGAACAACATCCCGGTGGTCGGCCGCCAGGGCATCGTCGACGGGCGCGAGATGTCGTGGATGCGCATCGACCGCTACTACGACGCGCCCCGGAAGGACGGCCGCTGGGGCGCCGAGGTCTGGGACGGCCCGCTCGAGGTGGTCGAAGAGCCGAGCACCCTGTTCGAGCCCATGCTCTGCCAGCACTGCGGCAACGCCCCGTGCGAGACCGTGTGCCCGTTCGTGGCCACCATGCACAGCACCGACGGCTTGAACCAGCAGGTCTACAACCGCTGCGTCGGCACGCGCTACTGCGCCAACAACTGCCCGTTCAAGGTGCGGCGCTTCAACTGGTGGGAGTACTCGAACGCCAAGGACAGCGCGCTCTTCACGGCGCTCGAGCCGCGCATGAAGCGCCTGGCCGAGCTCAACACGCGCGGCCGCATGCAGATGAAGAACAACCCCGAGGTCACCGTCCGCGCGCGCGGCGTGATGGAGAAGTGCTCGTTCTGCGTGCAGCGCATCCGCGAGGCGCGCGCCGAGGCCACGCGCAAGGGCCAGAAGAAGGATCACTTCGCCGACGGGGTCGTGGTGCCCGCCTGCATGGAGGCCTGCCCCACAGGCGCCATCACGTTCGGCGACGTGCACGCCGCCGAGTCGCGCGTACGTGCGCTGGCAGAGCACCCGCGTGCCATGCGCCTGCTCGAGGAGCTCGGCGTGAAGCCGTCCATCTCCTACCTTACGAAGGTGCGCAATGACAAGGCATGACGGTGGGCTGCAGAGCCCGTACGCGACGATCAGGGACGACAGCGAGCTGCGTGGACGGGCCATCGTGCACGAGGGCGCGGGTCCCTACGGCGGCGCCCTCGAGGTGCCTGAGCCCCTGGTGACGGGCGGCAAGACCTGGGCCGACGTCGACCGCGACATCTGCGCGCACACCGAACAGTTCCCGACCCGGCGCTGGTGGATCGCGTTCTCCATCGCGCTGGCCATGCTCGGGGTGCTGATCGTCAGCCTGATCATGCTCTTCTACTCGGGCATGGGCATCCTGGGCATCAACTCCCCGGTCGGCTGGGGCTCGTTCATCATCAACTTCGTGTTCTGGATCGGCATCGGCCACGCCGGCACGCTGATCTCGGCCGTGCTCTTCCTGTTCCGCCAGAAGTGGCGCACCGGCATCAACCGCGCGGCCGAGGCCATGACGCTCTTCGCCGTGGCCTGCGCCGGCATCTTCCCCGTCATCCACCTGGGGCGCGCGTGGTTCGCCTACTGGCTGATCCCGTACCCCAACGCGCGGGGGCCGCTGTGGGTCAACTTCAACTCGGCGCTGGCGTGGGACATCTTCGCCATCTCGACCTACGGCCTCGTGTCGCTCACGTTCTGGTACGTGGGGCTGCTGCCTGATCTCGCCACCGTGCGCGATCGCGCCACCCACCCGTGGCGCAAGAAGATCTACAACGCGCTCAGCTTCGGCTGGACGGGCTCGCACCGCGCCTGGCGGCACTACGAGTCGGCCTACATGATCCTGGCCGCCTTCGCGACGCCCCTGGTCTTCTCGGTGCACACCATCGTCTCGTTCGACTTCGCCACGTCCGTCATGCCCGGTTGGCACACCACCATCTTCCCGCCGTACTTCGTCATCGGCGCCATCTTCTCGGGCTTCGCCATGGTCATCACGCTCATGAGCATCATGCGGAGCGTGTTCAACCTGAAGAACTACATCACCCTGAACCACATGGAGGCCATGGCCAAGGTGCTCATGTTCACGGGCATGATGGTCGGCTTCGCCTACTCGACCGAGTTCTTCATGGCGTGGTACTCCGGCAGCGAGTGGGAGGGCTTCGTCTTCAAGAACCGCGCCTTCGGCCCCTACGGCTGGGCGTACTTCATCATGTTCACCTGCAACGCCATCGTGCCGCAGATCTTCTGGTGGAAGCGCATGCGGCGCCATGCGGTGGTGCTGTTCGTCGTGTCCATCCTCGTGAACCTCGGCATGTGGTACGAGCGCTACGTCATCGTGGTCACGTCGCTGCACCGCGACTTCCTGCCGTCGTCGTGGGGCATGTACGCGCTGACCAGGTGGGACATCGCCATCCTGATCGGGTCGTTCGGCCTGTTCTTCACGCTGTTCCTGCTGTTCGTGCGCGTGCTGCCCGTCATCGCCATCTCGGAGGTGAAGGGCGTGATGGACCCGAAGGTGGCGCAGAGCGCGCCGGCCGATGCGCCTGTCGCCGTGGCCGCGGCGGTCGGCGAGGAGGTGTGAGATGATGCCGACGTCGACCAAGGGCCTGCTCTGCCACTTCCTGGTGCCCGACGACGCGCTGGTCGCCGCGGCCAAGGTGCGCGACGCGGGCTGGAAGCACTTCGACTTCCTGACGCCGTTCCCCATCCACGGTATGGAGGAGGCCATGGGCCAGAAGCGCTCGTGGATCCCCTACGTGACGGCGGTGCTGGCGGTGTTCGGCATCCTGGCCGCCCAGGTCATGCAGAACTACGTGATGGTCTTCGACTGGCCCATGAACTTCGGCGGTAAGCCGAACGCGTCGTGGCCGGCCTTCATCCCCATCACGTTCGAGGCCATGGTGTTCTTCGCCGCCATCGGCAGCGCGATCCTCGCCATCGTGGCCGGCAAGCGCGACACCGTGCCGCAGCCCCCACCCATGCTCGTGAAGACCGGCGCGACGATCGACCGCTTCGTCCTGTGGATCTCGGCCACCGACCCCAAGTGGGACGCGGGCGAGGTCCAGGCCTTCGCGCGGTCGCTCGGCGCCCACGGTGTGCGCCTGGTCGACACGGAAGGGGGCGCAGATGCGTAAGGCCATGATAATCATTTGGATTTGCGGTCTCCTCGCGGCGCTTTACGGCTGCGACGTCGGCTTTCCGGCCGGCCGTACGCCGCACCGTGAGCTCAACTACATCGACATGGGCGATCAGCCCAAGCTGAAGCCCCAGCGCGGTGACCTCTTCGGGGCCAAGCCCACCGGCATGCTGGCGCCCCAGGCCGGCACCGTCGCGATCGGCGACGATCCGTACCCCTACGCCCAGGACGAAGCCGACAAGGCGGGCGCCGAGTTGAAGAACCCGCTGGAGCCCACGCCCGAGGTGCTGGCCCACGGTCAGTTCCTATTCGAGAACGTGTGCATCGCGTGCCACGGACCGAAGGCGGCCGGCGACGGGCATGTCACGGCGCTGTTCCCCAAACCGCCGAGCCTCATGACGCAAAAGGTACGCGACTGGCCCGACGGCCAGCTGTTCCACCGCCCCAAGCGCGGCCAGAACTCCATGCCCAGCCACGCGCGCCAGGTCGACGACACCGACATCTGGTCGATCATCCACTACGTCCGCAAGCTGCAGAGCGAGCTGCCCGTGGCTCCGCCGCCCCCCGTCGTGGCGGCCCCGGCGGCCGCGCCTGCGCCCGGGCCCGCGCCCGCGCCCACGCCCACCGAGGGAGGCCAGCCATGAGCCACGCGGTCCTCGTTCCCGACGCGCCCGCGCCGCAGAGGCTCGCGGGCCTGGTGCGCCTGCTGGCGGCGGCGGCCGTGCTGCTCGGCGCCGGCGCGCTGGCCTGGGCCTTCCAGGCCGGGCACGCCGAGTTGGCGTGGAGCTCCTACCTGATCGGCGCCTTCTACGGGCTCGGGCTCGGCGTCTTCGGCGTGGCCTGGATCTCGATCCTGTACCTCAGCCGCGGCGTGTGGTCGGTGTCGATGCGCCGCATCCCCGAGGCCATGTCGGCGTGGCTGCTGCCCGGCGGCGTGCTGATCCTGGCGGTGCTCCTGGGCGCGCACTCGCTCTACCACTGGGCCGACCCCAAGGCCGTGGCCGGCGACCTGCTGCTCACCCACAAGTCGCCGTTCCTGAACCCCGGGCTCTTCCTCGCCCTGGTCGGCGGCGTGCTGCTCCTGTGGCTGGCGTTCGGGGCCTGGATGGTGTCGAACTCGCGCCGGCAGGACACGGTCGGCGGCCTGCAGCTCACGACCACCAACCGCACGCTCTCGGCCGTCTTCCTGGCGGTCTTCGCGCTCGGCCTCAGCGTGATCAGCTTCTACCTGCTCATGTCACTCGAGGCGCACTGGTTCTCGACCATGTACGCCGTACTGGTCTTCACCGACCTCGTGCAGACGGGCACGGCCTTCGTGGCGGTCGTGGCGGGGTTGTTCGTGGCCAGCGGCCGCCTGAAGGGCTTCGTGAACGAGAACCACCTGCACAGCCTCGGCAAGATGGTCTTCGCGAGCACCGGCTTCTGGGCCTACATCTATTTCTGCCAGTTCATGCTGATCTGGTACGCCAACCTGCCCGAGGAGACCGCGTACTTCCTGCGGCGCTCCGGGAACGGCTGGCTGCCGTACTTCCTGGCGCTGCCGGCCTTGAAGTTCGTGATCCCGTTCGTGCTGCTGGTGCCCCGCGAGGCCAAGCGCAGCGCGAAGCGCCTGGCGGCGATCTCGATGCTCGTCCTGTTCGCGCAGTTCTTCGAGCTGTTCGTGATGGTGGCACCCGCCATCGGCCACGGCGAGGAGGCCGCGCGCGCGCACCTGCCGCTGGTCGAGCTCGCGGTCACCCTGGGCTTCGTCGGCCTGTTCCTGCTGGTCTTCGACGCGTCGCTCGGACGCCACGGCGCGGTGCCGCTGAAGGATCCGAACCTTGGCGAGTGCCTCGAGTACCACTCCTGAGCCCGGCCCTCGTCGCGCGCGAAGGCGGTCAATCGCACCAGACCAGGTCGTACGAGAGCCGGACCGACGCGAGCGCCCGAAGCGGGTCCGCCGGGTGCACGGCCAGGTGCGAGAGGACGGTGTAGTAGGCGTCGTAGCCCTGCAGCTCGGGGAGTCCACACTGCACGGGCTGCCACGTACCCCCGACGTTGCGGAGGATCACCGAGGCGAAGTCGCACCCGGACGGCTGCGCGCACCACGGGTCGTCGGGCTCGGCTTCGCCGAGGCGACCGTTCGTGCGATAGCCCCAGGCCGGGCCGTCGGGGCCGAGGGCCACCGTGTCGAACGCTCGTGCGTCGGACGCGGCGTAGACCTGCCACGAGAGCCCCGCGTCGATGGACTCGTACAGGGTCGGGCCGGTCTTCCAGTGGTCGCCACCGCGCCAGACGTGGTCGGCGTCCAGCGGATCCACGAGGAGGAAGGCCCGGGCGTAGTCGCCGGGATCGGGCAACGCGGCCCAGTGGGCGCCGGCGTCGTCGCTGACGTACAGCCTGGTGTCGACCCGCAGCCCGGCGTAGACGCGCGCGGGCTTCGAGGGTGCGAACGCCAGGCTCTGCACTCTCCAGCTGCCGTCCTGCATCTCGAGCCCGGGGTCCCGCCACGTCGCGCCGCCGTCGGTCGAGCGGAGCAGGTTGGTCGTGTCGACCAGGGTACCGCCGAAGCCGTGGATGATGCCGCCCACCAGGACCACGTCCTGCGACTCTGGGTTCAGCGCCATGGCGTAGACGCTGGCCTTGGTCTCCTTCCCGGGGCAATAGCCGGGCTGGCACACGTAGAAGGCCTGCCACGTGGCGCCGTGATCATCGGAGCGGTGCAGCATCACGTGTCCGTCGGCGGGCTCCAGCGCGAGCACGCGCCCGCTCAGGGGGTGCACCTGCACGAACGTGCAGAAGATCGGGAGCACGAGGGTCCACGTGGCGCCCCCGTCGTCGCTGCGAAAGACGCCGGCCAGCGTCGCCACGTAGACGCGATCCGGCGTCGTGGGATCGAAGGCGGCCTCGAGCGGGCTCCCGGCCGCCAACTGCGTCGCCCCGAGGTCGTCCGGAGGCCACACGAGCGCCGGTCGCCAGGTCCGGCCGCCGTTCGCCGTGCGGTACAGGCCCGAGATGGCCGCGCCCCCGGCGTGGAAGCACGCCGGATCGGGCGAGAGGCAGACCTGGCTCGCCAGGCAGGGCTCGGCCGCGCAGGCGGTGGCGCAGTCAGCGACCGACGTGACGACGATGGGCTCGGGCGTGCACGGTTCGGGGGCCGCCGTGTCGGGCGCGTCCGGTGCCGGCAGGTCGGCGACGATCTCGAACGGCGCCGCGTCGACGTCGCCCGAGCGGATGGCAGGCTCGCACGCCGCCACGACGGCCAGGAGGACTCCCGGCAGGAAGGGCAGGGCTCTCATGCTCCCACCTCCGGTGAGGAGATCGGCTTCGTGGAGATCACCCTTCATGGATGGCAGGATTTCCGTTCTTTCGCAAGCCGGCACCGGTGCGGTAAGGTAGCTGCGACTCTTCGGAGGCGACCGTGAAGGCGAGGGACGCGATCCTCGGCGCGCTCCTGGTGGTCGCCCTGGTCATCGGCTTCTGGCTGGCGCGGGGCGGCTCCGAGCCGAAGCCCAGTGCCGGCGAGCCCCCGGACATCTCGGTGATCGACGGTGTGCTCGACCTGGGCGGCCTCCGCGTCCGGGTCTCGGCAGCGCCGCGGCCCATCACCGCCTTCGCGCCCACGCGCTTCCGGTTGCGGGTCGAGGCCGGGGGCAAGCAGGCGCCGTTCGAGCAGGCCCAGGTCTCGTTCACCATGAGCATGACCATGGGCGACCACCGCTACCGCCTTCTGCCTGTCGCCGACGGCTGGTGGGAGGCCGAGGTGGTGCTGCCCGCCTGCGCCAGCGGCCACAAGCGCTGGTACGGCGACGTGACGCTCACGACGGGCGGCAAGCCCTTCGCCGCTCGCTTCCAGTTCGACCTGGAGCCCGACGCTCCGCCGGGTGCAACCCCATGATCGAGTCGATCGATCTGCTCGGCTTTTTGACCCTCGGCCTGCTCGGTGGCTTCGGGCACTGCGTGGGCATGTGCTCGCCCTTCGTGCTGCTGGTGTCGCGACGCTTCGTGGCGCCCGACGCCCCGCGGCGCGTGGCCTTCCGGGCGCAGCTGGCCTACACGGCCGGGCGCGTGCTCACGTACGCGCTGCTCGGCGCGGTCGCCGGGGCGCTGGGGGGCGTGGTACAGCTGGCCGGCTCGCTGCTCGGTTTCCAGCGCGCAGCGGCGGTGCTGGCCGGTGCCGCGTTGATCCTCTACGGCGGAGGCGCGCTCCTCGGCCTCGTGCCGGCCCTGGCCCCTCGACCCGGCTCCCCTCGGCTTCGCTCGGGGCAGGCGGGGCAGGCAGGGCAGGGCGGGCCGCTCTTCGGGCGGGTCGCAGGGCTCCTGAAGCGCCGCATCCCCGGGAACCCCTTCGTGCTCGGGCTCTTCCTGGGGCTCCTGCCCTGCGGCCTGATCTACTCGGCGCTGATCGCGGCGGCGGGGCAGGGTGGGGCGCCCCGGGGCGCGCTGGCCCTCATGCTCTTTGGCCTCGGCACCGCGCCCGCGCTGCTCGGGCTCTCGCTGGCCGACGAGCTGCTGGCGCGGCACCGCGCGCTCGTGAACCGGCTCAGCCAGGTGTTCGTGCTGGCCATGGGCTGCTGGTTCGTGTGGACGGGGCTCGGGGCGTAGCGCGCGACCTCGCGTCAAGGCCCTGTCGAGCAGGGGTCGTCGAGCAGGGGTCGGTCTTACGATCTTAACGATCTTGGGGGACGGTCTTACGATCTGGCCGTCACCCCCGCCGCTTCGCGCGGCGCACCTTGGCGCCGAGCTCGCTGAGAAACCGCTCCATATCGGCCAGGCCCTCGAAGCGCGCTTCGGCGGCGTGGAAGGCAGCCGTGTGCACGCCGCGGCGCAGCCCGCGGTCCTCGGTGCCCAGGTGCTTGTGCAGCAGCTCGTGGAACAGCAGGTAATCGACCACGCGCTCGGGGACGTCGGGGTGGTCGAGGCTTCTCGAGATCACGACGCGGTCGCGGACGGGCTCGTACGAGCCGAAGCGGTGTACCGTGGGCGCGCGGCCCCAGGTGAGGGTTGGCCGCGGCAGCTTTCCGTCGAAGTACGTGGAGTTCACCGCGTCGAAGCGCACGTCCAGGTCGTGCACGACGCCGCGCGTCGCGGAGGTGGCCGGTCGGGCCAGGGCGTCGAGCGCCGCCACCACCTCGCGGTAGGCCGCGCCGTCGGTGAAGGTGCGCACGGCCGCGCGGCTGGCCAGGTCGCGTGGGCGGGTCGCGGCGGCCGCGAGCAGGCGCCAGGTGTCGTCGTCGGCCTCCACGAAGCCCTCGCTCACCGCCAGCACTTCGCCGTCGCCCTCGCGGCGCCAGCGCCACAGCGAGGCCGAGCCGGCCAACTCGACGCGCACGCCGCGCCCCGGGAGCACCTCGCGCAGGGAGGCGTTGCCGCGTCGTACGGCCTCGACGTGGGCTGCCAGGCGCGCGGGATCGGCCAGGAACCGGAACCACGCATGGACGCGTCGCGAGCGCTCGGGTAAGGCGGCGGGTGTGGCGCCGTGGCCTCGGCAGAGCTCCTCGACGCGCGCGGCGTGACCCGCGATCTCGGCCTGGAGGCGCTGGAGGGCGTCGCCGGTCGCCGGGTCGTCGGCGGCGTGCCGGGTCAGGCGCTCGAGGCGCAGCGACACGCGCCAGGCCAGCGTCACGAGGTTCACCAGCCGAAAGCCGGGCTCGGCAGGCGGGCGGGGGGGCATCGTCGTCATGGTCGACAATCAAGCACGAGACGGCGGCGGAGGCAACCCGCTTGCGTGCCCACGCGCCTTGTTGTACGACCCCACGCATGCTGCACCTCGTGTACCGCTCCGGCACCCTGGAACTGCGTGGCGTCGACGACGCGACGCGGCTCCCGCCCATCCTCCAATGGGACGAGCGTACGATGTGCTACCGCGCGCCGGCCATCGCCTACGCCGACGTCGTGCTGGCCTTGAAGCGACTGGGAGTCGAGCTGCGTGATGACGCCCGGGCCTACGGCGAGCTGGCGGGCGGGCTGCGCGTCCGTCGCGAGCCCCGCCCCTTCCAGGTCGAGGCCCTCGACGCGTGGCGCGCGGCCCGAGGCCGGGGCGTGGTCGTGTTGCCCACCGGGTCGGGCAAGAGCCACGTGGCCCTGCTGGCCATCGACGACCGACGCCGCGACACGCTGGTGGTGGCGCCCACGCTGGACCTCGTGCGCCAGTGGTACGACCTGCTGCGCGTCAGCTTCCCCGTGCCCGTGGGGGTCGTCGGCGGCGGCGACTACCAGGTGGCGGCCCTCACGGTCACCACCTACGACTCGGCCTACCTGCACATGGAGCACCTGGGGAACCGCTTCGGGATGGTGGTGTTCGACGAGTGCCACCACCTGCCGGGAGACGCCTACGCCCTGGCGGCGCGCCTGTGCCTCGCGCCCTACCGCCTGGGGCTGTCGGCCACCCCGGAGCGCACCGACGGCCGTCACGACGAGTTGGGCGCGCTCATCGGCCCCGAGGTGTACCGCCGCGACATCCGCGAGATGACGGGCGCGTACCTGGCCGAGTACGACGTCGAGCGCGTCACGGTCGACCTGGGGCCCGACGAGCGCGTGGCGTACGAGCAGGCCCGCGAGGTCTACCGTCAGTTCGTCCTCCGCCAGGGAATTCGCATGAGCGCGCCGGACGGCTGGAGCCAGTTCGTGATCCGCTCGTCGCAGAGCGCCGAAGGCCGGGCGGCGATGCAGGCGTACCGGCGCCAGCGCACGCTGGCCTTCGCGGCGCCCTCCAAGCTCGACTACGTGGAGCACCTGCTGCACCGCCACCGCCGCGACCGCGCGCTGCTCTTCACCGACGACAACGCCACCGCCTACGCCATCGCCCGGCGCTTCCTGGTACCGGTGATCACGCACCAGACGCGCGTGACCGAGCGCAGCGAGATCCTGGCCGGGCTGGCCGACGGCACCTACGGCGCGATCGCCACGTCGAAGGTCCTGAACGAAGGCGTCGACGTGCCAGCCGCCAACGTGGCCGTGATCGTGTCGGGCAACGCCTCGGTGCGCGAGCACGTGCAGCGCCTGGGCCGCGTGCTGCGCAAGAAGCCCGACGGCGGCCGCGCCGTCCTCTACGAGCTGATCGCCGGGGGCACCAGCGAGGCGTACGTCAGCAGCCGACGGAGGCAGCACGGTGCTTACCGCTGACCTGGTGCGCGTCCAGCGCCGCGGCGACCTGCTGACGGTGAAGCCGCTGCACGGCCCCGTGCGTCAGCGGGCCCTGGCGCTGGCCGGGGCCTACCTCGACCTCGCGGCGGCGCACGCCGGCGGGACGCGCGGCGACCTCGACGAGGCCTTCGACGCCGTGGAGGTGGGCGGGCGCGACGGCCGGCTGGCAGAGGGGCTGAAGAAGCTGGTGCTGGATCGTTGCGTGTTCGAGATGGCCCCGGGCCAGGAGCCCGTGGAGCTCCGTCGCCAGCTGTTCCGCGCGGCCGCGGCCGCTCGCCGGGCCGTTCCCCACGGCCACGGTTTCGATCGCGCCGCGCTGCTGGCCGAGATCGCGGCCGGGCGTGGCCTGGAGCCCCCAGCCATCGAGGCCGCCCTGTTCGCCGACCTGCACCAGGCCCATCGCCTGCAGGGCTTTCGACCGCTCGGCGCCGAGGCGCTGGTCGACGCCTACGATTGCAGCCAGACCCAGGCCGTGCTATTGCGCGCCCTGCGCGTGCGCGTGTCGGTGTACGCGGTGTACCCTTCGGCCTATCGCCGGCTCTTCCACCGCCTGAAGTTCCTGCGCCTGCTCTTCTCGATCGCGCGCCAGGACGACGGGGGATACCGCCTGGAGATCGACGGACCGTGCAGTCTGTTCGACGCCGTCACGAAGTACGGCCTGCAGCTGGCGCTGGTGCTGCCGGCGCTCGAGGAGTGCACGTCCTGGGAGCTGGAGGCCGACGTTCTCTGGGGCCGTGATCGCCAGCGTTGTCGCTTTATCGCGGCGGGGGGCACGGATCCCCTGCTGGAGCGGGACGGCGAGGCCTCCGGTGGAGTGCCGCTGGCCGACGACGTGGCTGGACTGGTCGAACGCTTCCGAACGCTCGACACGCCCTGGAGCCTCGAGCCCCACCCCGAGATCCTGGATCTGCCCGGCGTGGGCGTGTGCGTGCCCGATCTCACGTTCCGGCACCGCGACACGGGCGAGGTCGTGTACCTCGAGGTGCTGGGGTTCTGGAGCCGCGAGGCGGTGTGGAAGCGCGTGGACCTGGTGCAGGCGGGGCTGCCCTACCGCGTGCTGTTCGCCGTGAGCGAGCGGCTGAGGGTCAGCGCCGACGTGCTCGAACCCGAGGCCCGGAGCGCGCTCTACGTGTACAAGGGTGTCATGAACGCGCGGCGGATCGCCGAGCTGCTGGAGCTGAAAAAAGAAAGGCGGTAGCAACCCGGGGGCTGCCACCGCCTTTCCAGAACGCTCAGATGTCGAACGGGTTCGGTCTAGAAGCGGTCGTAACCGCGACCACCGCGCCCGCCGCCGCCGAAGCCGCCGCGCCCGCCGCCGCCACCGAAGCCACCACGACCACCGCCGCCGCCGGCGCCGCCGGAGCGGGACGCGGCCTTGTCGACGCGGATCGTACGGCCGTCGAGCTCGGTGCCGTTCAGGCTGAGGGCCTTGGCCACGGCGTCGCCGCTCGTGAACGTCACGAAACCGAAGCCGCGCGAGCGACCGGTCTCACGATCGTTGACCACCTTGGCCTCGACGATGTCGCCGAAGCCCTCGAAGGCCGCGCGCAGACCCTGGTCGTCGGTCCCCCAGGACAGGCCACCCACGAAGATCTTGTTCTCGTCACCCATGATTTCTCACTCTCCATCTGCGACGCATTGCCTTCACGAGTGATCCGCGGTCGCGTTCGGGTCGCTCGTTGCTGATCGGTTTCCTGGGAACGGAAGATCGGGATGACCTCGGGGGTTCACCGAGAACCGGTTATAGCGGGTCTATTTTTACAGCCGCACGGAAAACGTGGCAAGAAAATTCTTCACGGGACGAATCTCCTTGCCCGTGCGGCCGCGTTCCGGCATGAATGCGGAAAGCTTCGACTGCCCGTCACGGAGGTCATGCATGCCCAGAGTAAACTATCAATACGAAAAAAGACAAAAAGATATCGCAAAGAAGAAGAAGCAGGAAGAAAAACGCCTGAAGCGCGCGAATCGAAACGCCAGCAAGGCCGAGGCCGGCAGCGATGCCGGAACGCCGGCCCCCGAGCAGGGCGGCGACCAGGGCGCGTCGTAGCGCGTTCCTCCGCTACGGCTTCACGAGCGAGAACTGATCCAGCACCTCGGTACCGTCGCCGCTGTACGCGGTGACCTCGAGGCGCTTCCCGTCGGCCTCGATGACTGCGTAGTTGGCCTTGTCTCCAGGCGCTGACGTCGCGGTCCACCAGTCGGTGCCGTTCGTGTAGGGGTCCGCGAAGAACGCGCCGGCGACGACGTGGACGACGCCCTGGCCGTCCTCGACCACTTGGCCGTCGCGGATGGGCCACGTACGTTCGTAGTTGTGATCGTGGCCGGCGAAGGTCACGTCGACGCCGTACTTCTCGAACAGGGGGGCCCAGTACGCCTGCACGCGCAGGTTGGCGCCGTGGTTCGTGCACGCCGAGTACGCCGGGTGGTGGTACATCACGATGCGCCAGTCGATGGCGGGATCCGCTGCGGCGGCGGCCAGGTTCGCCTCGAGCCAGGGCGCCAGCGCCTGCACCTCGGCGTCGCTGATCGAGTTCAACCCCACGAAGTGGGTATTGCCGTAGTCGACCGACCAGGCGTGCTCGGCCTTCTCGGGCGGCAGGGTGGGCTCGACGGGCAGCGCGAACTGCTGGTAGTACTGCTCGACGATCAGGGCCTCGTGGTTGCCCGGGACCGGCATGAGCACGGTACCGACCAGCAGCGGCGCCATGGCCTGGAACCAGGAAGCCCAGTCGTCGTCGCTGCCCAGGTCGTTGAAGTCGCCGTTGAAGAACCACGCGTCGGCCCGCAGGTCGCGGAGGCGCTCGATGTTCGTGGCGATGCCCTCGTAGCCGCCGCGCGAGTCGCCGGCCATGACGAAACGGAACGGATCGCGCGAGCCCTTGGGGTGCCCGGTGCGGACGTGGTACATGGGCGACAGGTCGGGGCGCGTGAACGTGGCCGTGCCGGCGTCGAGGGCGTCCCAGGTGCCCACGCGGTAGGCGTAGGCCGTGTCCGGCTCGAGGCCGGTGACCTCGACCGTCCAGGTGACGAACACCTTGCTCTTCTCCCAGACCGTCGAGTAGCTCACGCCGGTGCCTTCGGCCAGGTGGCCCTCGGTCAGCGGCATCATCGGCCGGTCGGGTTCGCCCGTCACCTCGTCGTCGCGTGCGTACCAGACGCGAGGCACGTAGGTGGCCACGTCCTTGTCGTCGGTCTGCCACTGGAACGTGAGGGTGGCGGCCGGGTCGTGCTGCCAGGTCGCGTGCAGGCGCACGGGTGTCCGCGCCGGGTCGGTCTGCCACGAGGCGGGCTCGGAGGCTTGCTCCGCGCCCGCGGTGGTTTCGTTGGCATCGGTGGCGATGGTGATGTCGCGCACCGCTTCGGCGACGTCGGCGGCGGGAACCTCGTTCGACGCGCACGCGGCGGCGATGCCAAGGAGTCCGAACGACAGGACGATCGCGAGCTTCGGTGCTCTCATGACGACCCCGGGGTACCTCTCCGGCGGGATGTTCCCCGGAATGTCACGCGAGCGCAACCACGCTGTCACGACGTCGGCGCGTGCGGTACCTCACGGCGCGCGGAACAGCCACGAGTCCTGCGACACGGCGGGGCAGTGGAGCGAGAGGTCGGAGAGCGCGAAGTCGTTGGCGTACTCGAAGGCCTTGCCTTCGCCGAGGGCGTAGGCGTTCAGCTCCCACTCCAGGGTATCGGCGGCGTACACCTGGGGCGGTCGCGGGTCGGCCGTGTCGTTGGGGGCGCGGTTCACGAGCACCGGCTGGTTGGGCGCGTCGGCCGGCAGCTCGGGGAGCGTGAGCTCGGTGCGGTCGCCCGGCAGGTAGACCTCCCACAGGTTGTGCGCGGTGGGGCCGCCCAGCGAGAAGCCCTGCGTCAGGCCCTTGGGCGCGCTGGTCATCACGTTCAGGCGCACCACGTACAGGTCGGGCGTGCGGGGTGAGGTGACGGGTTCCCAGCGGAATCGCCCGCCGCGGGCGTCGCCGCCCGTGACGAGGGTGCCGCCCACCGCGTCGAGGTTCGAGCCGCCGGGCGCGGGCGCGGGCTCCAGCCCCACGGGAAGGCTCCACCAGGAGGCCGGATCGGTCAGGCTCAGGTGGTCGCCCGGCGCGAAGCCGTTCAGGATGGGCACCGAGATGCCGGGCGGGTCGGCGCCCTTGAAGGCCGCGCGAGCGCCCAGCGCGACCACCAGCGGCGTGAGCACCACGTCGCTGACGCCCGCGAAGTCGGCCGCCGTGGGGAAGGGGAGACGCGTCGGGTTCTGGAAGCCGTCGCGGTTGAACGTGCCGTTCACGTCGGCGAACAGGAAGCCGTAGGCCCCGGTGTCCAGCACCGGCATGACCAGGACGTTCTCGAGGGTCGCGTCGGTCACGGGATCGATGGGCACGGCCTCGCGCGCCAAGTCGACCGAGACGAACTTTTCGTCGGCCAGCAGGTCGATCGAGAGGTGCAGGGGCGCCTCGACGGTCTCGCCCGGGTTCACGTCGACGATGGCCACGGCCATGGCGCGCGCGGCGAACTGCAGGGCGTAGGGGTCGGACGCGGCGGCCGGCGCGTCCTTGGCCCGGCCCGCGATCGCGAAGATGAGGTGACGGCCGGGCGACACGCTGGTGAGCGTGTAGCGGGGGCGGGACACGCTGGCGGTGTGGATGGCCAGGTTCGGGGGTAGCGCCAGGAAGCCGCTGCCGCCCGCCTCGGGGTGCTGCAGGAGCGTGCCCGCGCTGATCTGCGACAGCGGCACGTTGACCATGCTGGCGTTCACGATGGCGATGCTGGCCTCGTCGAGGATGTTGTCGCCGGGGGGGAAGGGCGCCAGGCCGTGCTCGCCCTCGAAGCCCGACACCTCGCCGGTGACCACGCCGTTCACGTCGTCGTCGACGCCGGGCAGCGGGTCGAGGGGCACCACCGGCAGCGACACGTAGCGCGCGTCGACGCCCACGAGGGTGACGTAGCGGTGCCCCGGCGCCGAGACCGTGACGTCGAAGGGGCCGGTGACGCCCTCGAGGGTGAGCGTGCCCACTGCGTCGGTCAGCCCGCGCTTCGTGCCTTCGGGCGAGTCGACCTGCACCCAGGCGCCGGCGTAGGGTGCGGGCGGGAAGTCGGGGTGCAGGGCCCCCGTGGCGTCGACGGCGAAGACGTGCAGCGTCCCGTCGGCGGGGCCGGCGCCCTGGTACGGCGCGGTGTTCACGCCGGGTAGCGGCAGGCGATCCGGCGGCAGCAGGCTGACCTCGGCGTCGGCGCTGAGGGCGGCGTACCCGTCGAGGGGGTCGTCGTAGCTCACGGTGATGGTGGCCGACAGGGCCTCGTCGCTCTCGAGCCGTACGGTGTAGTCGCCGCCGCCCGTCTCGGTGACCGGGCCCAGGGTTCCCTGGTCCGCCACGGCCGTCAGGTCGTCGCCGGCGCCCTCGATGGGCCGGTCGTCGCCGGCGCGGAGCTCGATGCGCACGGTGGCCTGCAGCCCCGGCGGGGTCACGTCGAAGCCGGCCATCCGCAGCGTCAACGTGGGGGGAGCGCCCGGGGCCACCAGCGGGCGCGGATCGGTGCCGTCGGGCAGTCCGTCGCCGTCGGTGTCCGGGTTGGCGGGATCGGTGCCGAGCTCGGCTTCCTGGCCGTCGGTCAGCCCGTCGCCGTCGCTGTCGGCGCCCGGGAGCGGGTTGCAGGCCGCGAGCGCCGCCGAGGCGAGCAGCAGGAAGAAGCGGGCGCGCGTCATGATCAGAACTCCATCCGCACGTCGAGGCCGCACGACCACAGCAGCGCCGAGCCCCGCACCGTGGGCCACGTGGTCGACGCGCCCGCCTGGTACAGATCGGGCGAGCCGTCGGCGTCGGCGTCGGCGGTGCTCTTGGCCCAGCCCACCTCGGGCATGATCTGCGCCTGGGCGTGTACGTCGACGGCCACCGTGGACGGCCACAGCTCGGGAAGGTCGTGGAGCACGTACCCCGCGCCGACGGCGATGACGTGGCGCAGGCCGTCGAGCAGGCTGGTGGAGCCGGTCTGGGCGGGCACGGGCGACGGCACGACGCCGTAGCCGGCGCGCAATGCCAGGCCGTCGAGGGGACGCCACTCGGCGCCGGCGCGCGGCGCGAACGTGTCGGTGAAGGACACCGGCGCCGCCTCGTCGCGGAACTCGGACTCGCAGACGCCCACCAGGCAGTAGTCGGGGCACTGCCCTGTCGAGCAGTCGCGCGGGCAGGTCTTGCAGACCGCCAGGGTGGGCGAGGCCACGCGCCATCCGCCGAAGTGGGACCAGGTGACGTCGGCCGCCACCGTCCAGTCCGATCCGACCTGCGCCTCGGCGCCCAGGGCCACCTCGTGGGGGAGCGAGTAGCTCGAAGCGGTGATCTCGGCCTGTACGGGATCGAGGTTCGAGGCCACGTCGACCTTCACGGGCGAGAGATCGATGCGCGTGTGGTGGGCGCTGCGCCAGGTGACGCCGAGAGACAGCCACTCGAGCGGGTGGAACCTCATGCCGGCCATGGCGGCGAGCGCGGGCTCGACCTGGATGCGCGACTCGTTCCGGCCGCCGACGTGGCGCAGGTCGACCAGCACGTTGGCGCGCACGTCGGGCAGCACCGTCAGGCCCACCCCGACCTGCCACCAGTCGAACACCCGCCCGGCCAGGCCGACGGCCGCCACCAGGCGTCGATCGCGGTCTCCCACGAGGGGGAACGCCGGCGCGCGGTCGTCGGGCAGCACGACGTCGTACAGGGCGCTGGTCGGGAGGCTGACCGACAGCCCCAGGAAGACGCGGCGCTCGAGCGCGCGCCCGAGGGACAGGGGGGTGGCCAGGCCGAGCTGTACCAGCGCCAGCGTCTCGTCGCGGTCGGGGGTGCCCCGTACGCGGAACGAGCGTCGCGACACGAGCGTCCCCACCGTGGCCAGGGGCCGCGAGAGGCCGGCCAGCCCCGCCACGTTGTAATACAACGCTTCCGTGCCCTCCGCGGCGGCCGTGAAGCCTCCCCCCATGCCGATGGCGCGCGCGCCCAGGCCGTAGGTGTCCTGCGGGTTGGCGCGGGCCGAGCCGGTGAACCAGCCGAGCACGGCGAGAACCAGGGCGAAGCGCGGCGTCATGGGGCCCCCTCCGGAAGCCGAAAACCTATTGCGAGCGGGCAGGGGGGGCAAGTAGATTCCTCGCGCGGGCCGGATCACCAACACCGGCTCGCTTGGGGGTGCCATGGAGTCGCCGAGCCTGCCGGTCTTCTCGCGGCGCGGAGCCGCGCGCGAGCTCGTGAGCTACCTCCCGATCTGGTTCATCTACCTCGAGGCCATCGGCCTGCTGCACGCCTCGCTCGCCAACTTCCCCCAGGCGAGCTTCGACGCGCTCGGCATCTCCCGGCTGGCCTTCGCGCCCACCGTCCTGTTCCCCATGGCGTGGGTGGCGGTCTTCTTCGTGCTACGCATCCGGCACTCCGAGCGCCTGCCCTCGCCCTGGAAGGCCTGGCTCGCGCTCGCCGGGCTGGTCCTCGGCGTACCGCTCGTCGTGGTGGCCTTCCACGTGCCGTATCCCCTGACCCACGACCAGCTCACCACCATGTTCGAGGTCTCCCAGTTCGTGTGGGTGGCGCTGCTCGGCCTGCAGATCGTGCTGTCGCGCGGGTGGCACGCGCTGGTGCTCTTCTTCGGCGTCACGTTCGTGTACGGGCTGCTGCTCGAGAACACCGGCATCATCATGCACTTCTTCTTCGAGCCCAGCTTCCGTTTCTACCTGGGCCCGCTGCCGGCGCCGTTCTGCACCATGCTCGGCTGGTGCGTGGTCTTCTACGTGACCATCGCGGTCGTGCAGCAGTTGGCCGACTGGGTGCCCTGGCTGAAGCGCGGGGTCTGGCGCCGGGCGTTCGCGACGACGCTGCTGGCGCTGTCGCTCGACGCGCAGCTCGACCCGCTCGCCTCGATGTCGGGCGTGTTCTGGCGCTGGAACGAGCTGCTGCCCCCCGCCTTCCTGGGCGTGCCCGTCATCAACTACGCGGCCTGGTTCGGCGCGTTCCTGCCCTACGCGTGGTTCGTGTACGCCTGGATGGATCGCACCGACCTGCCCGAGCCGCGGCGCAACTGGGAGATCTTCCTGCGCGTGTCGCTGGCGTCGCTGCTCGGTGGGCTCATCTGCTTCGGGATCATGGCCGCCGTCGAGGGTGGCTTCGACGGGCCCACGTTCCAGATTCTGCATAAGTTCTCCGATCGGATGATGCCGTACTGAGGTAGACTCGGGCCCAACGGTTCCAGGCGAGAGCGGGGGGCAGCATGGATCGCGTCGTCGTGGTGGCTGTCGGCGTGGCGGCGCTGGCCGTGGCCGGCGCGGTGTTGTGGAGCGTTCGTCCCGATCCCACCGGCATGGCCATCGGTCGTGTCGATCCGACCGAGCGCCAGTTCCACCTGAAGTTGTGGCACGCCCTGGAGCCGACGGGCTCGGTGTACCTGAAGGAGTGGTCCGACGAGCTGGCCAATCCCCCCGACGATCCGCTGCAACTGGCCGAGGCGTTCAACGAGCTGGCCTACGCGGTCACCGGTCCCACGGGGCTCTGGCGCAAGACCGTGCCGAACGAGTACTTCGGGTGCAAGGCCGATCCCGAGTCGCCCGTTTGCCTGCGCCTGAACGACGTCTCGGCCAGGCTCGCACGCTGGGATGAGCTCCAGACGCGCATCACCCGCCTCGGCAACACGGCCGAAGCCCGGCGGCTGCTGCGAGAAAACGGACCGGCCATGGAGGAGTACCTGCGCACGCTGGTGCCGCGCGAGCGGGGACTGGAGGCGTTGCAGCAGACGCCGTTCTTCGCGGAAAATCTCGCCCCGGTCCTGCGCTGAACGCGGCGACGAGCTGCCTGGCGTTCCTGCAGGCAGGCCGATTCGGAGACCGATGGCAAGCCACCAGACCGTGATGTTCCTGTTCGAGAAGGACGGCAAGCCGCCCGATCTGGGCCTTGGTCCGCTCTTCGTGCAGAGCCTCGGGTTCGCGGCCTTCGGGTTCGCCGCCGGCGTGCTGCTGTTCCCGGCCGAGGCTGGCCTCGTGAGCGTCTTCCTGGTCGCGCTCGGCCAGGCGCGTACGGTGCACGCGCTGCTCGATCGTAACCGCGACGAGATCTGGGGCCAGCTGTGCACGCCGCGCGATGCGAACGCGCGGCTGGCGGTGGCGCTCTGCGTGATCTTCGCGGGCGTGTTCGTGGCGTACGTGGTGGGTGCGTTGGTGTTGCCCCGGGAGCGTCTGGCAGAGGCCTTCGCGCGCCAGGTGGGCATGTACGGGGGACGCAGCCTGGCCGACGTGCGCTTCGACGGCGCCGGCGTGGTCCTCGGACACAACCTGGTCGTGGCGCTGGTCGGCTTCCTGTTCGCGCTGCTCTATCGCCATGGAGGGCTGCTGCTCGTGCTGGCCTGGAACGCCTCGGTGTGGGGCGTGGTCTTTCCGTGGCTGGCCCGCACGGGCCCCGACGTCGGAGCCGGCGGGGTGCTCGTCACCCTGGGCAAGACCCTCGTCGTGATCGCGCCGCACCTCGCGCTCGAGGCCGCTGCCTACGTGCTGGTGGCTACCGCGGGCGTGTTCCTGTCGAAGACGGTCGCGCGCTACGAGTGGGGCTCGGCGCAGTTCCGGCAGGCGGCGACCGCGTCGGCGCGCATCCTGCTCGGTGGCGTGGCCCTGCTGGTGGTCGCGTCGCTGGTCGAGGCGTTCGTGGCGCCGGCGCTGGTCGGGCTCCTGGTCTAGCTGGCCGCTACACCTGGGCCAGCAGCACCACGTAGTTCTTGCCGTACTTCCGCGCGCACTTCGGGCAGGTCGTATAGTAGGCGTAGACCTTGCTCGCGGCCTTCCCACGCGACGCGACGAAGCGATCCATCTCGTTGCGCCAGCGCCCCTCGTGCTGGAAGGGCCCCTCGAACACCTTGCAGAGGTAGGTGCCCGACAGGCGCGCCATGGTGGCGCCCGGGACGTCGCCGGTCGTGCCGATGTAGAGATCCATGCCCCACGGCGACCCCGCGTCGGCCAGCACGACCATGTTCGGATCGACGACCTTGGCGGCCTCGGCGCGTGCCAGGGTGCGCACCATGATCCCGCCGAAGTTCAGCGGGATGTGGAACAGGCACCGTACGCGCTCGCGGACGAACGGGCGCGATTCCCAGGTCACTTCGGTCCCGTCCCACGGAGCCGGATCGAACCTCGGGCAGCACTCCTTGGTGGGTTCGGTCGGCATGGCAGCCCCCGGCGTGGTGAAATCGGTTGTTTCCTATGATACCATACCCCGACGTGGAAAAGGGGCGCCGCGACATGCTGGTCATCCACCACCGGATCAACTCCGTCCAGGCGCTTCGGCGCGTGCCGCCGGAGTGCGGTGTCGAGCTCGACGTCCGCGACTACGACGGCGACCTGCGCCTGACCCACGAGCCCTTCACGACCGGGGAGCGGCTCGAAGACTACCTGGCCGAGTACCGCCACGCGCTGGCGGTCTTCAACGTCAAGTGCGACGGGCTCGAGCCGCGCATCGCCGAGCTCGCCGCGCGCTTCGGGGTGCGCGAGTACTTCTTCCTGGACTCCGCGCCGGCCACGTTGGTGAGCCGCGCGCTCCGGGGCGAGCGCCACGCGGCGGCCCGGTTCTCCGAGTTGGAGCCCATCGAGGCCGCGCTGGCGCTGGCCGGCAAGGTCGACTGGGTCTGGGTCGACTGCTTCACGTGCCTGCCGCTCGAGCCCGCGACGGTCCAAAGCCTCCACGCGCACTTCGCGATTTGCCTGGTCTCGCCCGAGCTGCAGCGTCATCCCCGTGCGTGGATCTCCGAGTTCCGCGCGCGGCTGCGCGGCCTGCCGATCGACGCGGTCTGTACCGATTTTCCGGGCGACTGGTCGCCGGGCGAAGGCTGACCCATGATGGGCCCCTCGATCCTCCTGCTCGACCTGGACAACACCGTGTATCCGTATGCGCCGGCGCACCGCGCCGGGCTCGAAGCGGCGTTCGTGGTGGCCGCCCGCTTCGAGGACGCCTGGGCCGAGCGGGATCGCTTCGTGGGCGCGTACAACGCCGCGCGCGACGAGGTGAAGGCCGCCGCCGGTCCGACCGCGGCCTCCCACTGCCGCCTGCTGTACTTCAAGGCGATGTGCGAGGCGCGGGGTGCGGGGGTGCCGGCCGAGGAGGCCTTCGTCCTCGACGCCGCGTACTGGCGGGGCTACTTCGCGGCCATGAAGCCCGACCCCGACTGCCGTGCCGTGCTCGGGCGCCTGCGCCGGGAAGGGCTGCGGCTCGCCTTCGTGACCAACTTCACGACCCGGCGGCAGATCGAGAAGCTCCAGGCGCTGGGGCTCGGGGACGCCGTCGACCTGCTCGTGACCAGCGAGGAGGCCGGCGCCGAGAAGCCCGATCCCGCGCCCCTGCTGCTCGCGCTACGCCGCTTCGGGACGCGCGCCGACGCCTCGACCTGGGTGGTGGGTGACAGCCTGGTCGAAGACGGCGCGGCCGCGGAGTCGTGCGGGCTGCCTTTCTTGTGGATGCGCCCCGCCGACGCGCCCCTGCCCGCGCGGCCCCCGGAACGCATCGCGCGCTCGTGGGCCGAGCTCCTGCGGTGGGTCCGTGGCTAGCGCGCTCGCCGAGCTCGCCGAGGTCTGCGCGGTCGCCGGGCGCGGCGTGCGGCTGGTGCAAGCCGGGGGCGGCAACGCCTCGATCAAGTCCGCCGACGGCCGCCGGATGTGGATCAAGGCGTCGGGCCTCCGCTTGGCCGATGTACACGAAGACGCCGGGCACGTGGCCCTCGACCTGGTCGGATTGCGCGCCTCGCTGCAGGCGCTCGCGCAGGCCGCGTTGCCGCCCGCCGACGCTGCCCTGGCCGCGGGCCGTGACCTGCTCGCCGCGGTGCAGGGCCCCGGCGCGCTCCGGCCCTCGCTCGAGGCCGGCTTCCACGCCGTGCTCGGGCGCGTGGTCCTGCACACGCACCCCATCGCGCTGAACGCCTTCGCGTGCCTCGCGGACGGGGCCGAGCAGTTGGCGCGTTGCCTGGGGCGGCCGATCCCGTCCGTTCCGGCGTGCCTGCCCGGTTGGCCGCTCTGCGCCGCCGTGCAGGCCGCCCGGGTCGGCCTGCTGCCCGACGGGGCCGAGGAACTGCTGCTCGGGAACCACGGCTGGGTCGTGGCGGGGCCCGACGCCGCGTTGGTCCTCGCGCGCACCACCGTGGCGGCTGCTCGGGCCGAAGCCTGGTTCGGCGGCCTCGACGCGCTCGACCTGGCGTCCCGCGAGCCCCCCGTCGCGGCCGAACGCTGGGCGTCGGCGGCCCGGAATGCGGTCGGGACGTCGGGGGTCTCGCCGGCCATCGTGCGCGCCGCGCGTCTCGGAGCCCTCGCCCAATCCGCTTCGGCCGCGGGCCTCGACGGTCGTCCCCTCGTCCCCGACGACGTGGTCTACGGCGTGCACCGCCTAGAGGTGGTCGACACCGCCCCCGAAGCCTGGGCCCGGGGAGCCCGCGCTCCGTTCCCGGCCCGCCCGATCGCGGTCTCCGGTGCCGGCGTCGTCCTGGCTGGCCCGTCTGCCGCGAGCGTCGACGCCCTCGAAGAGGTGCTGCTGGCCAACCTGCTGATCCGTCGCCTGGCCGCGCGCCGGGGTCGCGTGATCCCGCTCCCGGCCCTCCTGGTGGCCGGGCTCGAGGGCCTCGAGTCCGAGCGCCACCGCCGCGGCGTGCTGGAGGGCTAGGTGCAGATCGTCATCCCGATGTCGGGCCGCGGCGACCGCTTCGTGCGGGCCGGCTACCGCGACGTCAAGCCGCTGATCCCGGTCGACGGCCGCCCCATGATCGAGCACGTGGTGCGCATGTACCCGGGCGCGGAGCGCTTCGTGTTCGTCTGTGCCGCCGACCACCTGGCCGCCACGCCCCTCGAGGCCACCCTGCGACGCCTGGTGCCCGACGGGGTCATCGTGCCGATCGCGCCCCACAAGCAGGGGCCGGTCCACGCGGTGCTCGAGGCCGCCAACGCCATCCGCGACGATCTGCCCACGCTGGTCAGCTACTGCGACTTTGGAGTCGTCTGGAGCTTCGCCGACTTCTGCCGGACGATGGAGGAGCAGGGTTGCGACGGCTGCGTCGCGGCCTACCGCGGCTTCCACCCGCACCTGCTCGCGGGCAACCTCTACGCGACGATGCGGTCGCGGGGCCGCGAGCTGCTCGAGATCCGCGAGAAGCACCGCTTCGCCGCCGATCCGCGCGACGAGGTCACCTCGTCGGGGGCCTACTACTTCCGCGACGGGGCGCTGCTGAAGGCCACGTTCCGACGCGCGGTGGCCCTCGACCTGCGCACGAACGGCGAGCTCTACTGCAGCACGCCCTACAACCTGCTCGTGCAGGACGGGCGCGACGTGCAGATCTACCTGCAGGAGCGCTTCTTCCAGTGGGGCACGCCCGACGACCTGCGCGAGTACCAGGCGTGGTCCGACGCGTTCGCCCAAGGCGTCGACTGGCGGCCCTCGCTGCCCGCCGCGCCCGGGGTCAGCGTGATCCCCATGGCGGGGGAGGGCCGACGCTTCCTCGACGCGTACGCGGTCCCGAAGCCCCTGGTGCCGGTCGCGGGGAGCTCCATGGTCCGGCGCGCGCTGAAGTCCTTCCCGCTCACGTCGAGCACGATCGCGCTCTGTCGCGCCGAGCACCTGGCGGGTACGCCGCTCCGCGCCGAGTTGGCCACCCTGGGGCGTCCTCTCCGCGTCGTGTCGGTCGAGCGGCCCACCGAGGGCCAGGCCGCCACCTGCCTGCTGGCCCGCGATCTCATCGACCCCGCGGCGCCGCTCTTCGTCGGCCCCTGCGACGCCGCCGTGCGCTACGACGAGCACGCCTGGGCGCGGGCCACGGGGCCGGGCGGCCCCGACGCCCTGGTCTGGACGTTCCGCGACCACCCCCACGCGAACCGCCACCCCCGCCAGTACGGCTGGGCGCGCACCGACGCTTCGGGCCGCGTGCTGGGCATCTCGTGCAAGGTCCCGCTGCACGACGACGTGCGCGGCGATCCCGGCCTGGTGGGCGCGTTCTGGTTCCGCGAGGCGCGCACCTTCCTCGACGCGGCCGACGCCATGATCCGCGCCGACCTGCGCGTCAACGGCGAGTTCTACGTCGACACCGCCGTCGACGTGCTGGTGCAGTCGGGTCGTACCGCCCGCGTGTTCGACGTGCAGCGGCTGGCCTGCTTCGGGACCCCGGACGACGTGGCCACGTTCGACTATTTCGACGACGCGATCCGCCGATTGCCGTACCATCCTCATGGCGCGCGGGCCGCCCAGGCCCCGCCATCCGGGGAAGAGAGCGCATGACGAGCGACGACCCGAGCCTCTCCATCGTCCTGCCCTGCTACAACGAGGCGCGGTCCCTGCCCGCGCTGCTCGAGGGCTACGCCGCGGCGCTGCCGGCGGGCCTGGCCGTCGAGGTGATCTGCGTCGACAACGGCTCCACCGACGACACCCCCGGCGTGCTCGCGGAGCAGCTCGCCCGCCCCGATCGCGCCTTCGTCCGGGTCGTGCGCGTGCCCGCCAACGTCGGCTACGGCCACGGCCTCATGGCCGGCCTCCGCGCCGCCCGCGGCGCCTTCCTCGCGTTCTCCCACGCCGACCTGCAGTGCCCCCCCGCCGACGTGTTCCGGGCCCACACGCTGCTCGCGGCGCAGGACGACCCGCAGCGCTGGCTGGTCAAGGGGCGGCGTTCGTGGCGCGGCGTCGACGCCTTCCTGCTGACCGCGGGCATGTCGCTGGTCGCCACGAGCCTGCTGGGCCTGCCCCTGTTCGACAGCAACGCGCAGCCCAAGGTCTTCCACCGCTCCCTGCTCGAGCGGCTCACGGCGCCCCCCGACGGCTTCCAGCTGGACCTGTACGTGCTCTACACAGCGCGACGTGCCGGGATCCACGTGCTGACGATCCCCGTGCATTTCGGTGCGCGCGAACACGGGACCAGCCGCTGGGCGTTCAGCCTGGCCTCGCGCCGACGGCACATCGCCGACATGCTCCGCTTCATCGTCGACCTGCGCGCCGGGAGGGTGCGATGAGCGGGATCCTTCGCCGCCTGGCCGGCAGCCGCTTGTTCTGGGGCGTGCTGGTCCTGAAGCTGGTCCTCGGCACGTTCGTCGGCTCCCACTACCTGCGCGAATTGTTCGCGCCGTTCCTGTCCTACACGGCCGAGTCCTGGTTCGCGGACCCGTGGGCGTGGTTCGCCGAGCGCGGGCACGCGGCCCAGTTCCCGTACCCGCCGGTCATGCTCTACGTGATGGTGCTCCCGCGCCTGCTGCTCGGGCCGTTGCTGGACCCCGGCGTCTGGACGGTCACGCCCCTGCACCTGCTGGTCACGCGCCTGCCCCTGCTGGCCTCCGACCTGGCCCTCACGCTGGTCCTGGCGGCCTGGTTTCCGCACCGCTTCCGCGCCATCCTCGTGGGCCTGTGGGCCTCGCCGCTCCTGATCTACGTCACGTACTGGCACGGCCAGCTGGACCTGGTGCCGACCGCGCTGCTCTTCGTCGGGCTGCACTTCCTGCGCCGCGAGCGCTTCGTCCCCGCCGCCGTGCTGTTCGGGCTCATGCTGGCCACCAAGAGCCACCTGTTCCTGGCCGTGCCGTTCCTCGTGATCTACGCCTGGCGGCGGTACGGCCGTGCGCGCGCGCTGGGCCTGGCGGCGGGCTTGGCGGCGGTGTACGTCGCGGCGCTGATGCCCTACGCCACCCGCGCGGGGTTCCGCGCCATGGTGTTCGGCTCCGAGGAGCAACTGCGCGTGTTCTCGTTCGCGCTGCCCCTCGACGCCTCGCAGCTCGTCTATCTCGCCCCCTTCGCGCTCGCGGTGCTCGGGCTGCGCTTCCTGTCCTACGCCCGCATCAACTGGGACCTGCTGATGGTCTTCCTCGGGCTCGGGTTCTCGGTGTTCCTCACGCTGGCACCGCCGCAGCCGGGCTACGTGCTGTGGTCGCTGCCGTTCCTGGTGCTCTTCTACGCCTCGGGCCAGGGGCGCCGGCGCGTCGTCCTGCACGTCTACACGGTGGCCTACTTCGGCTACTTCCTGCTGCGTCCCGACTCCGACGCGTTCGAGGCGCTGGCGCTCGTGGCGCCGTCGGTCGCGGCGCTCGGGAGCCCGGCGTCGTGGCTGGCCGGCGTCCTGCCCGCGAGCCTCCCGGGCGTGCTCTGCAACCTTTCCTTCGCCGTCCTGCTGGCCGCCATGGGCCTGATGGTGCTCGAGATGTACCAGGTGGGCGTGCGCTCCAACGATGCGTACCGTGAGCGCGTCCGTCCCGTGTTGGTCGGCGTGGCCGGCGACAGCGGCGCGGGAAAGGACACGCTCGCGCACGACCTGGTGGCGCTGACGGGGCGCGCGAACAGCCTGGTCGTGTCCGGCGACGACTACCACCGCTGGCCGCGCGGGCACGAGGCCTGGCAGGTCTACACGCACCTCGACGTGCGCGCCAACGACCTGCACCTGCAGGCCGAGCACGCCGTGGGCATCTCGCGCGGGGCGTCGATCGTCAAGGGCACGTACGACCACGCCAGCGGCGCGTTCACGCCCGAGAGCGTCGTCGACCCCCGGCAGGTCATCGTCTTTTCGGGCCTGCACACGCTGCTGCACGAGGCGCAGCGACGGCTGTTCGACCTGACCGTGTTCCTCGATCCCGACGAGGCGTTGCGACGCCACTGGAAGGTCGCGCGCGACGTCGCCGAGCGCGGCCACTCGGCCGAGCAGGTCGACCAGAGCCTCCGCGACCGCGAGGCCGATCGCGCAAAGAGCATCCTGCCGCAGCGCGACGTGGCCGACCTGGTCTTCCGTGCTCGCCCCGAGGGCGCGCTGCCCCCGGACGGAGCCGCCGGTCCCGAGCCCGAGCTGGCGCTCGACGTGCTCGCCCTGAACAGCTTCCGCCTGCAACCGCTGGTCGAAGCGCTCGGCAAGGTGCCCGGGCTCGAGGTCGAGCACGCCCCGTTCGCCGACGCCCGCCTGCAGCGCCTCGCGATCCGCGGTCGCGTCGACGCCGAGGCCCTGCGCCAGGTCGCGCTCGCGGTGGTCTCGGGCCTGCACGAGCTCGCCCCCGCCCCGGAGTTCACCGCCGGGGTGCGCGGGCTGCAGCAGGTCGTGCTGCTCGTGTGCCTGTCCGAGCGTTTGCGCTGGTCGGCCGTCGAAGGGCAGGGCCCGGGCGCTCTGGCGCTTCCGTCCGCTTGACATCCCGCACCGTCCGCGCACATTTATCAAAGTGTTAGGCTGGGCTAACCAAGCGGAGCGGTGTCATGCGAGCCAGTGACGACCTCGACCTCCAGTCGAACGAGCGGGCCTCCCTGCTGAGCTCGCTCGAGGTGGAGCACCGAGCCTTGATCGACGCCCGGCGCGACGCAGCCCTCCATCGCGCCATCGTAGAGGCCGCTCCGGACGCCCTGCTGGTCGTCGACGCCGAGGGCCGGATCCGCCAGGTCAACGCCCAGACGCACGTGATCTTCGGGTACCTCGCGTCCGAGTTGATCGGCCAGCCGGTCGAGAAGCTCATCCCGGCTCGTTACCGCACGAAGCACGTACAGGACCGCGCGACCTACTCCCGAGAGCCCCACACGCGCCCCATGAGCGTCGGGCTAGACCTGTACGGGCTCAGCAAGGACGGCGTCGAGATCCCCGTGGAGATCAGCTTGTCGCCGGTGGAGACACCCGACGGCCCGTTCACCCTCGCCGCCATCCGCGACACCACCGAGCGCCGCGCCGTCGAGGAGCGCCTGCGCACGGAGGAGACCCTGCGGCGGAGCCACGAGCGCTTCCGGCTGCTCCTCGAGAACGTGACCGACCTGATCGTGGTGTTGGACCGCGACCGCCGGATACAGTACGCGAGCCCTGCGTTCCGCGCGTCCCTCGGTCGGGAGCCGACCGACCTGATCGGGCACCGCCTGCGCGAGATCGCGCACCCCGAGGACGGGGAGCGCCTGCGCGACTTCCTGGTCGATCGACTCGCCACCCCGGGCGTCACGCCCTCCATCGAGTTCCGCCTGGCGCACGTCGACGGCAGTTGGCGGACGTTCGAGGGGGTGGGCAACAACCTGCTCGGGAACCCGGGCCTGGCGGGTATCGTCTTCACGCTGCGCGACACCACCGAGCGCCGCAAGCTCGAGGCGCAGCTGGTGCAGACCCAGAAGATGGAGAGCATCGGTCGCCTGGCCGGCGGCGTGGCGCACGACTTCAACAACCTGCTGACCAGCATCCTGGGCTACACCGACTTGGCCATCGACGCGCTCCCGGCCGACGCGTCGGCGCTCGAGTGCCTGCAAGTCGTGCGGCGCGCCGGCGAGCAGGCGGCGGCGTTGACGCGCCAGCTGTTGCTCTTCTCGCGGCGGCAGGTGACCCAGCTACGACCGGTCGACGTGAACGAGATGGTGGCCGACGTCGAGCGCCTGCTGCGTCGCGTGATCGGCGAGACCATCGAGCTGCGCCTGCAGACGGCACCGGGCATCGGCCAGGTTCGGGTGGATCCCGACCAGGTCGAGCAGGTGCTCCTGAACCTGGCCGTGAACGCTCGCGACGCCATGCCCGAGGGCGGCACCCTGGTGCTGGCCAGCGAGGTCCTCGCTCTGGACGAGGCTTTCGCGCGCACGCACCCGGGCACGACGCCGGGCGAGTACGCGTGCATGACGGTGACGGACACCGGCGTCGGCATGACCGACGAGGTGAAGGCGCACCTGTTCGAGCCGTTCTTCACGACCAAGGAGCGCGGCAAGGGGACCGGGCTCGGCCTCGCGACGTCCTACGCCATCGTGAAGCAGTGTGGCGGCACGATCTCGGTGTACTCCGAGGCGGGGCACGGCACGACCATTCGCGTGTGTCTGCCGCGCGTGGCCGCGGCGAGCGTCGAGGGGAGCGCCGAGGCGAGCCTGTCTCCGGCCCCTCGGGGTGACGAGACCGTGCTCGTGGTCGAGGACGAACCGTCGTTGCGCGACCTGGTCGAGCACGTGCTCGGCACGTTCGGCTACCGCGTGCTGGCCACCGGATCGGGCGAGGAGGCGCTGGCCGTCGCCGGTGGCCTCCAGGGCCCTCTGCACCTGGTCCTGACCGACGTGATCATGCCGGGCATGAGCGGCACGGCGCTGGCCGAGAGGCTCCGCGCGATGCGGCCGGAGGTTCGCGTGCTCTTCATGTCGGGCTACGCCGCCCACCCCGCCATCGCGCCCGGCGCCCCGCTGGTCTCGAAGCCCTTCACGCCGCGCAGCCTGGGGCGCAAGGTCCGCGAGGTGCTGGACGGGCCCACGTCCGCGTAGGCACGCCGGGGCCGACATTTCCGGCGAACTCCGCTAGGATGGACACGTAGCTCGAACGGGACCAGGCCCAGCCACGGGGGTCCGTTGTGCGGCGTACCGAAGCGTTCCTCGAGGTCCTGCTGCTGCTGGCGACGGCGTGCGGTGCGTCGGCAGAAGGCGCCGTCGACGCCTCCGACGCGGCTCCCGAGGCGGACACGTCGGCCTGGCTCGGGGTGTGCGATCCCGACGATCCGGACCCGCGGGGGCCGGTGTGCGCCCGCGAGGTGGCGACCGACGCGCAGTTCGATCGGCTCTCGATCGGGCCGACGGGCGTGCAGCACTGGGAGCGCGCCACCAAGTACATGGTCCCCGCGCACGACGAGGACGACCTGATCCCGGCGCTCGTTCAGAACGCCAACCGCTTTCCCGTCCACCTGGACTTCCTCGCGTCGGTCTTCCTGCCCGGGCTCGACCTGGCCACGTACACGGCCCTCGTGATAGAGCGCGCGACCCGGCAGTACTACGCCGGGAACCTCATCCGCATCGACGACCCGGTGCAGGGACACCTGTACGGCTTCACCGCCTACGCCGCGGCGCGCCCCACCGAGCTGCTGGAGCCCGTCGAGGTGCGTCGCATCTACGAGCAGCTCGGCGGCGTCGTGACGGCGGGGCCGCTCGCGTACACCTTCGAGCCCTTCGATGCCATGGGCCCAGCCAAGGCCCGGGCCTGGATCGACCCGGGCTTCCCGCTGTGGTTCCCGGCCGACAGCGGGGTGACGGTCGAGGTCTACACGCCCGGCGTCGCCTACGGCCGGGTACGGTGCTTCACCGTGGAGCAGCTCGACGCGGCCGCGGGGAGCGGGCTGCTCGGCTGGCGCGACCTCGTCGTGGTCGACTCGGTGCCGTTCGATCTCGAGACGGTGGTGGCCGCCCTGATCACGGGCGGGCGGCAGTGGGAGCTCGGGCACGTGAGCGTGCGCCTGGCGCGCCGCGGTACCCCCAACCTGTACGTGCAGGACGCCCCGGCCGAGCTCGCGACCTGGGAGGGAAGGCTGGTTCGCCTCGAGGCGACCAACGGCGCGGGCTCGGCCGACGACACGTGGACGGTGGTCGAGGCCTCCGAGGCCGAGGCCGAGGTCTGGTGGGCCACGCATCGCCCCCACCTGGCCGACGTGCCGGTGGTCGACGTGGCGTACGACGGCCTCGACGCGCTCACCGCGATGGACGTCGACGACACGCCGGTGCGCCTGGTCTCGCGCGTGGGCGGCAAGGCGGCCAACCTCGCGAAGCTCTACGCGTTCCTGGACGCGAAGTACCAGGTGCCGGGCTTCGGCATCCCGTTCCAGCCCTTCGAGGCCTTCCTCGACGCGACGACGATCGAGGACACGCGCGCCAGCCCACCCGAGACCGTCACGTTGCGCGAGTACGTGCGGCGGCTCGCGACCGACCCGGCGCTGGCGACCGACGCGGCGACCCGGTTGCGGCTGCTGGCGGGCCTGCGCGACCGCATCGAGGGCGCCGGGAGCATCCCCCCGGCCTTCGTGGCGGCCGTCGCCGATCGTATCGGGCAGGTGTTCGGCGGAACGGACGTGCGCGTGCGCTTCCGCTCGTCCGGCAACGTCGAGGACAGCCTCGAGTTCTCGGCGGCCGGGCTGTACGATTCGACCACGGTGTGCGCCGCCGACTCGTTGGACGGCGACACGGCGGGCCCCAGCGCCTGCGATTCGTCCGAGTCGAAGGAGCGTTCGATCGAGCGCGGCTTGCGGCGCGTGTGGGCCAGCCTGTACAACGCGCGGGCCTGGGACGAGCGCGACTACTACCAGGTGCCGCAGACCGCGGCGAGCATGGCGGTGCTGGTGACGCTCGCCTTCCCCGACGAGCTGGCCAACGGCGTGGCGTTCACGGGCGATCCGTCTGACCCGTCCGACCTCCGTTACCTCGTCAACGCGCAGGTCGGCGACGAGCCGGTGGTCTCGAACGACTCTGCCAAGGTGCCCGAGGCCGATCGCCTCGAGATCACCGACGGCGAGGTCACGTACATCTACCGGGTGCGCAGCTCCACGCTGGCGACGCCCGGGGTACCCGTGCTGTCCGACGCGCAGCTGATCGAGCTGGGCGGGCTCATGGCCTCGATCGACGCGGTCTACCCGCTCGAGCTGGGCGGGCACGCCCGAAGCGACGTGTTGCTGGACCTCGAGCTCAAGATCCAGAAGGGGACCGGGCAGCTGAAGCTGAAGCAGATCCGCCCCTTCCTCCGCAACCTTCCCGCGAGGTGACCCCGTGAACCGTGATCGCAGCTCTTTCGTCCCGTTCCTCCACGCGACGATCCTGGTGGTGCTCCCGTGCCTGCTGGTCGTCGTCGCGTGCGTCTCGAGCGGTCGGACCGCAGGCGCCGACGTCGTCGCCGATGTGGGCCCCTCCGACGTGCCCTTGGTCGATACCCCCGAGGCCTCCGCCCCGAGCGACGCCGACCGTGAGGCCCCGCTGCCCGATGGCCGGTCCGACGCGGGGCCCGCCGAGACCGAGGCCCCGCGGGATGCGTCCGAGACCGACGCCGACGTCTCCGCCCCGCCCGTGTGGGGCTGGGTCTCGGCCATCGAGTGGAACGACGTGTGCGACCAGTGGTACCAGAAGACCCAGTGGTTCGGAGGGGTACGCGCGTACTTCGCCGTGGCGCCGGAGTTCAACAGGGCCCTCCCGCACACGCTGGGCTTCGCCACCGCCTGGGCCACCGACGGTGCGTGCACGCTCTACGACACCGGCATCATGAGCGACACGTGCCTCGGCCAGTGCCTGTGCCTCGACAAGGGCGTCGAGTGCTACACCGAGGACGAGTCCTCGCGCTGGTGCGGCGAAGACGAGGTGTGCGTCGACGACCCTGCCACGCCGCCCGAGGTCTTCGATCACGGCATGTGCGTGCCGCTGCCCGCCCACTACGACGTGGGACTCGTCACCATCAACGGGCTGAAGACGCCCGTGAGCATGGCGCCCGACGCCCTCGATCGCTACAAGGCCGAGGCCCTGCCCGACCCCAACGACCTGTTCGACGCCGGCGACGCCATTGCCGCCACGACGTCGGGCGGCGACCTCGCGCCCATGGCCTTCACCGCGCGCGGCGTGGCGCCCCTCGAGCTGCCGGACAACGTGGTGCGCATCCGGGTGGGCAAGCCCTCGACGATCCGCTGGACCCCGGCCGACCCCGCGTCGCGCGTGCAGGTGGTCCTGGCCATCGGCTCCCACGACCCGAACCCGCTGGGCGGCGCCATCGTCTGCGACGCCCCGGACGCCGACGGCCAGGTCGAGGTGGCCGGCAGCCTGCTCGACCGCCTGATCTACCTGGGCTGCGACGGCGCCTGGATGATGAAGTGCAGCCGCATCACGCGCTACAGCCGCGACCTCCAGACCGACGGCCACCGCGAGGTCGAGCTCTTCGTGGGCAGCGCGCGGAACCTCATGATGCTGCGGGAGTAGGGCGCTCTGGGGTGTCCCGGTCAGCGGCTCCCCAGCGCGCGCGCCAGGAGCTGCGGGTAGGGCAGGGCGGGCAGCCCGGCGGGCTCGTCCTCCCGCGGCGCCAGGTGCACCTGGCAGTGCGGACACGCGGTACAGAGCGCCTCGGCGCCGGCTTCGCGGGCGTCGGCCAGCTTGGTCGCTCGAAGACGGTCGGCCAGGGCAGGCCGGGTCTCGGCCAGCGACGCGCCGCAGCAGTCGAGGCGGCGCGGCCAATCGACGGTGGTGGCCCCGGTGGCGGCGATCAGGCGTTCGAAGATCGTGGGGGCCTGGGAGTCGTCGAGGTCGACGACGTCGCTGGGGCGCAGGGCGTGGCAGCCGTACTGGGCGGCCACCTTGAGCCCGCGCTGCGGCGCCACGGTCTTCGCGCGGATGGCCTCTGCCCCGACGTCCTGGTCCAGGACCGTGAGGAGGTGCTTCACCTGGACCGGCCCGGGCGCGCCGAGCCCTTCGCCGTGGAGGGCGCGCGTCGCGGCGTCGCGCAAGGCGCCGTCGGCCTGCAGCAGGTGCTGGGCGTGCCGCAGGTTGCCGTAGCAGCACTGGCAGAGCGCGAGGATGTCGAGGCCCTCGGCGGCCGCCAGGGCCAGGTTGCGCGCGGCGAGCAGCAGGAAGGCGTCCAGCGCCAGGTGACGCGACGGGTAGCCGCAGCAGGTGAAGTCGAGATCGACCACGTGGACGCCCAACCGCTGGAGCACCGCGCGCGACGAACGCTCGAACTCAGGCACCTGGGCCGGGATCCGGCAGCCGACGAACAGGGCGTATCTCATGCGGCGCCCCCTCCCCGCGAGGCCCCGGCGCCGGGCCGGTCGAGCTCGCCCAGGTCGCGCCAGGCGCGGTTGCGCAGCTCGTACAGCACGTCGGTGACGCGGACGCCCTCGGGGCAGGCCTCCTGGCACTGGTAGCACGTGGCGCAGTCCCAGACGATGCGCGAGCCGAGCGCCAGGTCGGTCAGCCCGAGGCGCAGCAGGTTCATGGCCTTCTGCGGCGTGGCGTCGAGGCCCCCTTCGCCGGCGGAGTGCTCGACGATGGGGCACACGTTGGTGCACGTCTGGCACTGGACGCAGGCCGAGAACGTGTGGCGATCGTGGATCAGCGAGGTGGCAGCGGGCAGCGCCGAGGGGACGCCGGGTGCGCGCGGCGTCGCGTGCTCCGCGAGCAGGTCGGCCCAGGTCGCCGCGTCGTGCCGCTCGATCCAGGCGCGCGCACGCGGTCGGTCGTGCGCCTCGAGTGCCGCATCCCCCGCCGCCCACAGGTCGGTGAGGTCCAGGCCGGCGGGGCAGCCCCGGGTGCAGCGCGCGCAGTCGGTACACGCCGCGGCCCCGTCGGCCAGTGCGGCGAGCGCCTCGGGGAAGTGCGGCGTGCGGCCGGCCAGGCGCCGCAGGCCGTCGAGCTTGACCGAAGGCAACGCGCTGCGGACACCGAGCGCTGTCGCGAGTGGGCGCACCGAGCAGGCCTCGTCGCACAGGCCGCAGCGTACGCACGCGTCGAGCGCCAGGGCCCGCCGGTTCGCGCGGGCCGCGGGGGTGCTCCACCGGCCGCCGGCCTCGGCGAGCAGGCCCGCCGGCACGGCGAGCGCATGGAAGGCGCGCCCGAAAGGCAGCCAGGCGAGCAGGAGGAACCCGAGCACGACGTGCAGGGTGAGGAGCGCCTGCTCCGCGTCGATCGCTCGCAGGGGTCGAGCCAGGGGCGCGAGCCCGCGGGACAGCGGGTAGGAGACGAACGCCGTCGTGATCGGCGCGTGACAGTCGGCACAGGCCTGCGTGTGCAGCTCCTTGCCGGCGTCCAGGGCTCCTGCAGGGAGCGGCGACGGCAGGCCGTCGAAGACCACCCCGAAGGCGTCGGACCAATAGGCCTGGAGCGGGATTGCTTCGTCGCCGGACGCCACCGGGTACTCCGCGAGCATGCGATCGAAGGCCCGCGACGACACGATCTTGGTGGCCATCGCGACGAAGCCGGTGGCCACGAGCAACGCGACGAGCACCACGAACAACGGGTCGCGTCGGGACGGGATCGGCAGGCGGCCACGCTGACGGCGGCGTCGCACGATGCCGATCGCCAGGCCCGCCAGCACCAGGACGCCGAAGAGGTCGCGCAGCCAGAGCCAGGGAGCCAGCGTCGACACGTAGCCCGGGAAGACCTTCTGCGTTACGACGCGCGCCAGGGCGTGCGTGACCAGGAGCCCGCTGAAGCCGACGAAGATGCCGAAGTGGGCCGCCCACCGCAGGGGATCGCGTCGGGCCAGGCGGTGCTGGAGCAGCACGTCCTGCGCGAACGCGAGCAGCAGGCGCGGCGCGCGCCGGCTGACCAGCGCGCCCAGGGCCCCGCGCGTCGCGGCGACCAGCCGGCGGAGCGCGGAGGGGCGGGCGTCAGCGGCGCCGAGGTACCGGCGGAGCCACGGCACGACCCGCAGGAGCGTGCCGAGCAGGGCCACCGCCAGGGCGATCCAGCTTCCCCAGGTGAGGAAGGTCGAGCTCATGCGGCGCCTCCCCGCGCCTGGTCGATCGCGGCGATCGCGGCGCCGGCCGTGGCCAGCGCGACCCCCGCGCCGCACTTCATGCGGACCCAGTCGTGGTGCGCCAGCAACGTACCGATGGCGAAGAGCCGCGGATGGACGACGGTGCCCGCCTCGTCGAGCGGCCGACAGCGGGCGTCGACGTCGACGCCCGCGCGGTTCACGGCGTGACCGCGCAGGTCGAACAGGTCGCTGCGATGCCACGAGGCGCGCGTCGGCGGTTGCACGACCCGCAGCCCGAGCACCGGCTCGCGGATGCCGTGGCGATCGGCGACGAGGCCGCCGCCCATGAAGCGGCCCGTGGCCAGCACCAGGGCGCGCGCGCGGATCGTGGCCCGCGACGGCTCTCCCTCCACCGCGAGCGAGAACCCCTCCGGCCCCTGGACGACTCCCGCGACGTGCCCGTGGATCACGCGACGCACGCCGCGGGCGGTGACGGCGCGCTCGAGGGCTTCCTTCAGGCGCAGCCCGGGCACGGACGTGGGGATGGTGGGCAGCTCGAACACCGGCACCCCCAGCGCGCCCGCCAGGAACGCCGAGATCGTCTCGGTACGCCGAATCCCGAACACGGGCGGGAAGCCGACCGCCTCGGCGTCGGCCACGTGCGGGCGGACCAGCGCCGCGAGCCGTGCCCGATGCTCCTCCAGCTCGAGAGCGCGGGCGATGTGCGCGCCGTAGGTTTCCCCGGTCGCGCCCGGCTCCGGGAAGCCCACGCGGAGCGTGCGCAGGCCTGGCCAGCGCGCCCCCAGGCTCTCGGCGACGGCGCGCGCGCTCACCTCGCGCAGGCCCTCGAAGTCGACGAGCAGGCAGCGCCCCCGGGCGGCCAAGGCCTCGACGCCCGGCAGCATCGTGCGAGGTACGCAGAAGGTCGACTTGATCGTGCCCACGCCCGTGACGACCGCGACGTTGGTGTCGCCGGGCTCGGTGTAATCGAGCCCCGTGTCGCGCGCGGCCGCCAGGAGCTCGGAGAAGGCCGCGCGGATCGCGGAGGGCGGGGCGCAGCGGTAGGGGTGCTGCGGCTGGTCGGCCAGCAGGGCGGTGATGGCGGCCCAGGGGTCCTTCCAGCAGCGGCCTTCCTCCACCGGGTGCACGCCCATCAGGTCGAGCAGCCCCGACGAGAAGAGCAGAGCGCCGGCGTTGCCCACCTGGACCGTGTCGAGCCCGCGGTTCCCGGCGAAGACGGCCGCGGCCATGCCCGCGAGGCCGGCGCCGACGATCGCCACGTCATGGAAGCGGTCGGTCATCGCGGGAGCTCCTGGCCGTGCAGGCCGCAGTGCAGCGCTTCGGCGAGCTCGGCCTCGGCGAGCTGCTCGCCCCACAGGATCGGGAGCTGGCCGCGCCACCGCTCGCCGAAGAACTGCGCGCTCTCGCGCAGGCCGCGATCGCCGGTGAGGACGCCGCGATCGTACAGGTGGGCGGTGGCCCGGACCGTGCAGAAGGCGCCCTGGCAGGCCCCCTTGCCCAGGCGGCTGCGGAGCGCGATGTCGGCCAGCAGCCTACGTTCGCCGTCGCCGCCGAGCGCCTCGGTGATGGCGTCGAGGGTGCGACGGGAGACCATCTCGCACTCGCAGAGCAGCACGTCGTCCGCGTGCGCGCGCATCCAGGCGCGAGCCGAGAGGCCGGGCTCGGTCCAGCCGTACTCGGGGGCGCAGGGCAGCGGAGCGGTCAGGGTCCGGCAGGGCGCGGTGACGCCCAGGCGCGCGCAGACCCAGTCACTCGTGCGTTCGGCCATGAGGCGACAGGTGGTGAGCTTGCCGCCCGTGATCGTCACGAGGTTGGAGGCTCCCGCGGGGGCGTGGTCGATGAGCGCGAAGCCGCGGCTCACGTTGCGCCCGTCGGCGGCCGGCCCCGACGACACCAGCGGTCGCACGCCCGCGTAGGCGCGGATGTA
>Ga0172370_10000522_pt1 | contig 59923 bp, 58 predicted proteins | sample LakKiv5m_FD_114538 | JGI IMG/M metagenome (GOLD analysis project Ga0172370, IMG submission 114538) | Freshwater microbial communities from Kabuno Bay, South-Kivu, Congo - kab_022012_11.5m | ecosystem: Environmental > Aquatic > Freshwater > Lake | place: Democratic Republic of the Congo... | reverse complement strand
CCTCCGCGCGCTGTACATTTTTCGACCATGATCATCCTCGCTTCGCTGAATGGGAAAATGGGGAGGGGGCTGCGCCCTATTTTCCGCGGAAAATAAGGCGCTGTCCCTCATTTTCCCGGCGGCCGCTCCGCTACGGTGTCAGAGCCCCTCTCTCCCGAAAAATCTACAATGCGCGCTTCCGGGAGATGATTTTCAGGTTGTGCAATAAAGGTCTCAAACAATATACCGGGAGAAAGGGATATGGGAAAAGAAATAGAATCCGACGAGTTTAAGAAGTTGCTCACCCTGGGCGAGGAAAAGGGATTCCTGACGTATGACGACGTCAACGATCTGCTGCCTTCGGATGTTGTCTCGTCCGATCAGATTGATGATATCATTATGCTCTTCGGTGAGAAGAACATCGACATCATCGATTCCGACAAGGGCGAAAAGCTGATCGTCAAGAAGGCGCCGGAAGAACGAGGTGAAAACAAGAGCGAAGGCCTGATGAGCCTGTTGCCTGCGCTCGGCAAGACCGGCGATCCGGTAAAGATGTATCTGCGGGAGATGGGGATGGTTTCCCTGCTCAGTCGGGAGGGTGAGGTCGATATTGCCAAGAAGATCGAAGAGGGCGCCAAAGAGAGCATGGAGGCCGTTTTCTCTGTGGTGTCATCCATCCGGGATGTTATCAATATCGGGGTCGAGATCAAGAACGATACGCTCCGGGTGAAGAATGTAGTGGAGAATCTCGAGGATGAAGACGGCGTTGTCGAGGAAGACATGCACCGGGAGAGGGTGGTGAAACTGATCGACAAGGTTACCGCGCTGGAAGGGAAGAACGAGCTGATAAGGAAAAAGCTCAATGCCAAGGGTGTCGGCGCGGCGGAGAGACGGGCACTCAAGGAGGCATACGACAAAAACATCGCCAACATCGTCAAACTCTGCCGGAAGGTCCGCTTCAGCAGGAAACAGATCGACCGTATGGTTGCCAATCTACGGATCTATCTGAATCAGGTGGAAAAGGCGGAGGGGGACGTCCGCCGGTGCAAGGCGGAGGCGGGGCTGTCTCTCACCCAGTTGGAAGAAGCCTTCGCGAAGATGAAAAAGTCCGCCAAGGCGCCCGAGCGGGTCGCCAAAAGCGTGGGGGTGCCCGTCGGTAAATTGCGGTCCTGCGAGCAGATTATCAAGGATGCCAACCGCACCTTCAAGAAGACAACCCAGGAGACGGGGCTCTCCGTGACGGCGCTGAAAAAGACAATGATAGCAATAGAAACCGGGGAAAGGAAGGCGGAGATCGCCAAGAGAAAACTGGTGGAGGCGAATCTGCGCCTGGTTGTAAGCATTGCCAAGAAGTACACGAACCGGGGCCTGCAGTTTCTGGATTTGATCCAGGAGGGCAACATCGGCCTGATGAAGGCGGTGGACAAGTTCGAATATCAGCGGGGCTATAAGTTTTCCACCTACGCCACCTGGTGGATAAGACAGGCGATCACCCGCGCCATAGCGGATCAGGCGAGGACCATCCGAATCCCGGTGCATATGATCGAGACGATCAATAAACTCATCCGCACTTCCCGCTATCTCGTCCAGGAATTAGGGAGGGAGCCCAATCCGGAAGAGATCGCCAACAAGATGGAGTTCCCCCTGGAAAAGGTCCGGAAGGTGCTCAAGATCGCCAAGGAACCCATTTCGCTGGAGACGCCTATCGGCGAGGAAGAGGACAGCCATCTTGGGGATTTCATTGAAGACAAGAAGATCATGTCGCCTTCGGAAGCGACGATCAGCATGGATCTGGCGGAACAGACCCGGAAGATCCTGGCGACCCTGACGCCCCGGGAAGAAAAGGTGCTCCGCATGCGGTTCGGGATCAGCGAGAGGGGGGACTACTCGGCGGAAGAGACGCGTGAATCTCTGGAGATAAGCAGGGAAAGGGCGAAACAGATAGAGGCGGGGGCCTCCATCCGGAAACTCCGCAATCCTTCGCGGCGACGGATCATAAGGGTGACGGGCAAATAAATGTTGACAAGAAGAAGCGGCAGGTATTAGTAGGAAAAATTAAAAATCACGTGTTCCGTTCATCCTGAGGGAAGGGCCCATAGCTCAACTGGTAGAGCCACCGGCTCATAACCGGTCGGTCCCTGGTTCGAATCCAGGTGGGCCCACCAGGGATGACCATAAGAGAGGGCAGATGCCGGTCAAGCTCGGCGCATCACCAGAAAAAACAGATTGTCCAAGCAGGGAAAGGCATCCCCTGAAAATGCACCGGTGCACCAGCGACCGGTGCATTTTTTTTGACATTTTTTTTCGGAGGAAGGGGGGAAGGGATTGAGAGAGCAGTTGGAACTCCTGATCGAACTCCAGAAGACGGAGTCAGAGGCGGCCAGGATACTCGCGAGAAAGAGAGAGCTGCCGGTCAGAATCAATGGGCGGGAAGAGGAATTCCAGGCGTGTTGTGCGGCGGTGGAGAAGGAGAGGGAAAAGCTGGAAGCCCTTAGAAAAAGCCGGCGGGAAAAGGACGCCCATCTCCAGAAGGCGCAGGAGACCCTGAAGCGATCCCGGGAAAGGCTCTTCGAGGTCAAGACAAACAAGGAATACCAGTCGATACTCAAGGAGATCGAAACCCTCGAGGAGAAGAACAGCCGAATGGAGGATGAGATCATCTCTCTACTCGACGAGCTGGATCAGCTTGAGGCGTCGGTGAAAAAAAAGGAAGAGGAACTGAACGGCGATCGCCTCAGTTATGAGGGGGAAAAGGAGCGGATGGAGAAAGAGCTTGGCGCCCTGGGGGGGGAACTGGAAATCTGCCTGAGCAAGAGCGCGGACCTCAAAAAGACCATTCCGGCTGAAATCCTCAGAAAGTACGAGCAGATTAAAAACACGGGCCGGGGCGTTGCCGTGGTCCCGGTCTGGAAGGAGGTCTGCGACGGGTGCCATATGTCCATACCTCCCCAGCTTTACAATGAGCTGCAGAAGTTCCAGGCGCTGATCACCTGTCCGAACTGCAGCCGGATCATCTACTGGGAAAACAGAAACGCCTGACGACGGCAGCCGGTTTCGGCCGAAGGAGGAACGGCGGGGTGGTTTTCAATCTGTATACCGATGGGGCGTGTCGCGGCAACCCGGGACCGGGCGGCGCCGGGATCGTTCTGACGGATGAAAAGGGGGGCAAGGTTGCCGCCGTGAAACAGTATCTCGGCCGCTGCACGAACAACGTGGCCGAATACCGGGCCTTGCTCCTGGGTCTTGAGGAGGCCCTGCGGCGGCGCTGTACGTATCTCCGCATCTTCCTGGATTCCGAACTCCTGGTGAACCAGATCCGGGGGAGCTATCGGGTTCGGAACGCCGGGCTGCTGCCGCTGATGGCGGAGGTGAGAAAACGGCTGGCAAAGCTTGACTCCTACACGGTGGAGCATGTATACAGAAACAGGAATCGGCTGGCGGACGCGCTGGCCAACGAGGCCATCGACGAGGCGGCCGGCGGCCGGGTAGAAGCAGGCGCCGGGGATTGAAAATCTAAGGAGGTGTTCGAGCAGCTCAGATGATCGCCGGTCCGGCATCCCGGACCGGAGGAAAGTCCGAACTCCACAGGGCAGGATGGTCGCTAACGGCGACTGGGGGCGACCCTAAGGAAAGTGCCACAGAAAAGACACCGCCTTTCCCGAAGAGGGCGAGGTAAGGGTGAAAAGGCGAGGTAAGAGCTCACCAGTTTCCCGGGTGACCGGGAAAGCTTGGTAAACCCCATCCGGAGCAAGACCGAATAGGAGAACGGGGCGGCCCGCCCCGATGTTCTCGGGTTGTGTCGCTTGAGGCGGCCGGCAACGGCCGTCCCAGAGGAATGATCATCGCCGCCTTCAGGGCGACCGGGAGGCGGAACAGAATTCGGCTTACGATCTGCTCGGACACCGTTTAATAATATGAAAATCCTGTCGGCCGAGTTTGTCCTTTCCGCCCGTGAACCGGCCCACTATCCGCCGGCGGCTCTCCCCGAGATTGCCTTCGCCGGCCGGTCCAACGTGGGTAAATCATCCCTGATCAACACCCTCCTGAATCGGAGAGGGCTGGCCCGGACCAGCAACACGCCGGGACGGACACAGGAGATCAATTTTTTCACCGTCAACAACCGCGTCGTCTTCGTCGACCTTCCGGGTTACGGGTACGCCAAGGTCCCCGAAGCCGTCCGCAGGCGCTGGGGGCCGATGGTCGAGACCTATCTGGGGGAACGGCGAACCCTCCGGCTGGTGGTCCTGATCCTCGACGTGAGGCGGGATCCCGGCGATGAGGACATGCAACTGATCCGGTGGCTGGAATTCTACCGGCTCCGTTTTCAAATCGTCCTGACGAAAACCGACAAGTTATCGCGGAATCAGCTTGCCCGGAGGCAGCGCCTGATCGGCGAGGGGCTTGGGCTGCCCGCCGCAGCGCCCCTGCTGGCATTCTCGGCGAAAACGGGCGCGGGAAAGGAACTCCTCTGGCGGGAGATCAAAAGGACGATGATGCTTGACAACGCCGCTGATCTCTGATAGCAGGCCGACAATTTACCGGCGGCACATGTTTCCATTGCATAACGGGCAAAGATGGTATACGAGTCCAGAAATTGATCGGCTTGGCCGCAAGGGCGCGGATTAATAAAAAATGAAATCATCCGGGAAGATAAAATTTTTACGAAATACAATCATTCAGGCGGCCCTGCTGGCGATCTTCTGGCTGCTTTTGAGCGGGCATTACGATCTCATGCACCTGTCCTTCGGTATCTTTTCCGTCCTTCTCGTCCTGCTGATCAACTATCCCCTCAGAAGGCGCCTGTTTGCCATCGAGGAGGAACGCTCGGCCTCCCTGAGCTTGAGCCGTCTGCTGAGACTGAGCTTCTATATTCCCTGGCTGATTTGGCAGATCGTCATAGCCAGCTTGCAGGTGGCCGGTGTCGTGCTGCATCCAAAATGTCCCATTGATCCGGCGTTGCTGCGTTTCAAGACGAAACTCAGAAACGTCAGCTCCAAGGTAATCCTGGCGAATTCCATCACCCTGACCCCGGGAACGATCACCCTGGAAATAGAGGAGGACGAGTTCCTGGTCCATGCCCTAATGGACGTTTCTTCCACCGGCATTATCGACGGGACTTTGCCGGGACAGGTCGCCAGACTCTACGAGAGGAAGCCGGGGCAGGTGGTGAGGGATGTCGAAGTCATCAAAACTGCCGCCGAATTGCGATGATGGAAAAATTCTTTCTGTATTATTCCGTTGTGTTGACGGTAATCATCTTCATCCCCCTTTACCGGGTCGTTAAGGGTCCGACGATCTTCGACCGGATGCTGGGTGCGGGTGCGATCGGCACCAAGACCATGGTGCTTATCCTCGCCATCGGCTTTGTTTATGACAGGTTTGACATGTTCGTCGATATTACCCTGGCCTATGCCGTTCTCAATTTTATCGGCATCATCGCCATAGCCAAATTCTTGGGAACGGAAAGAGCGAAACAATGATAGCGGATATCCTGGGCATAGCGGCCGTCATTGCCGGCGCCTTTTTCCTGCTGGTGGGCGGCATCGGGTTGATAAGGCTTCCGGACTTCTACTCGCGGAATCACGCGACGGGAAAAAGCGACACGCTGGGCATCATGCTCGTAATCCTCGGACTGATGCTGATCGAGGGCTTGAGTCTCAACAGCGCCAAGCTCTTCTTCGCCCTGATCTTTGTATTTCTCACCAATCCCACGGGCACCCATGCCCTTGCCAACGCGGCGCTGCAAACCGGGTTGAAGCCCTGGTTCAGGAAAAACGCGGGAAAGGCGGACAAATGTACTGGGAAATAGAGACAGCCCTTTTTGTTTTCCTGATCGTCACAGCCGTCCTTTCCCTTTACATCCGGGACCTCCTTACGGCGGTCGTCACCCTCAGCGCCTTCAGCTTCATATCCGCCCTGATCTATATCGTCATGGGGGCGATAGACGTCGGCTTTACCGAGGCCGTGGTGGGCGGGGGCGTGACGGGCATCTTTTTCGTCGTGCTGATTTTTCAGACCACAAGGAGGAGCTGCGATTGAAGGCGGTCAACCATCTGTTGCTGATCTTTTTCGGGGCGCTGTTGATCTATGCGTCCCTGGGGCTGCCCAATCGCGGCGACAGCGAGGCGGTCATGCACCGGGAGAAAAGCCCGGCCGGCTCCCCGGGGGCTTCTTCCTACTATATCCGCAACGCCTACAAGGACGCCCAAACCCCGAACATGGTCACGGTAATCCTGGCCGATTACCGGGGCTACGACACCCTGGGAGAGGAGACGGTGATCCTGACGGCGGGACTCATCTGCTATCTGATCCTGCGCAGGAACGGGACCTCCTCCCGGCGGCGGGAGGAAACGGGGGAGGAAGGCGCGGATGCTCAAATATAAATACAATCCCATCATCTTGATGGTCAGCCGGGTCGTCTCGCCCTTCATCATGCTCTTCGCCCTCTACGTCATTTTCCACGGGCATTACAGTCCCGGCGGAGGGTTCCAGGGCGGCACCCTCCTGGCGGCTTCCCTGCTCTTGATACGGCTTGCCGCCGGCAGCGAAATAGCGCAGTTGCAATTCAGGTCCGTCCTGGGAACGCCGTTGGGCTCCCTCGGCGTGCTCATCTATTTCGGCGCCGGATTTACGGCCCTGCTGTTCGGGGGACAATTCCTGAACTACGGATTTCTCCCCGTCGCCGGGTTGACAGCCGCGGAGCTTCGTTCCCTGGGCATCCTGATGGTGGAGATAGGCGTGGGGCTGGCCGTCATGGCCATTCTGGTGGCGATTTACGACGATTTGCTGGAAGGATATCAGGATGATTGATTTTATCCTGGGCCATTATGTCTATTGGGCGATCATCGCCCTGCTCATTATCGGCCTGTACGGGATGATTTTTAAGAACAACCTGGCCAAGAAGCTGATCGGCATGACCATCTTTCAGGTGGCCATCATCATGTTTTACGTCGCCAGCGCCAGCAAATGGGCGGCAACCGTCCCCGTGCTGGATACCGCTCTGGGCGCGGCCGAGGCCGCGAAATACATCAGCCCGCTGCAACACTGCCTGATGCTGACGGCCATTGTAGTGGGCGTGGCCACCAGCGGCGTGGCCTTCGCGCTGGTCATTTCCATTTTCAGGACCTACAAGACACTGACCGAATCGGTGCTTTTAGAACGGATGAAATCATCGTGATTATAAACAACTCTCCTGCCCTGGCCCCTCTGCTGCTGCTGGCGGCGGCCATTTCCATTCCCGTCTTGGCATTGCTGAGCAAAAGGCTGGCCTATCTCACGGCGATAGCGACCTCCCTTGTTGCCACGGCCGTCTCCGTCCTCAATCTCTGGCGCGTTTGGGAAAGCGGCCCCCTGAGGTATCATTTCGGCGGCTGGACGCCCCCCATCGGGATCGAGTACGTAGTGGACCCCCTCTCCGCCTTCGTCGCGCTGGTGGTCAACGCCGTGGCCCTCGTCGTCCTGTGGCATGCGATGGGGTTGGCGGATGAGGAGATTGCCGGCCGCGCCGTCCCCTATTATTCCCTCGTGCTGCTCCTTCTGTGCGGCGCCAACGGGATGATATTGACCGGCGATCTGTTCAATCTCTACGTGTTTCTGGAAATATTTTCCCTGGCCTGCTACGGGTTGATCGGCATCGGCGAAAAACAGGCCGCGGTCGCCTCTTTCCGCTATCTGATCATGGGAACGGTGGGGGCGTCTTTTTATCTGTTGGGGCTGGGTTTTATCTATATCGTTACCGGTTCCCTGAACATGGCGGACCTGAGGAACATCCTCCCGCTCGTTTACGGAAATCCCGCCATTACGGCGGGCCTGACCCTGATCGTCGTCGGCATGGGGATCAAGATGGCCATCTTTCCCCTCCACGGCTGGCTGCCCGATGCCTATACCTACGCCCCTTCCACCACCTCGGCCCTCATCGCCCCCCTCGGGACGAAGGTCGCCGCCTACGTCATCATCCGGGTCCTGTTTTACGTCTTCGATGCCGGATATGTGAGCGGCGCCCTGCCGATGACCGATTTCATCGCTTGGCTGGCCGCCATCGGCATCATCTACGGATCGGTGCTGGCCATCGCCCAGAACGAGATGAAAAGGATGCTGGCCTACAGCAGCGTAGCGCAGATCGGTTACATCGGCCTGGGGATAGGAATGGCGAATCCCTTCGGCTTCATCGGCGCGGTGCTCCACATCGTGAACCACGCCTTTATGAAGGGGACGTTGTTCCTCGTTGCGGCAAACCTGCGAAAAAATTCCGGTCATTCGGACATCGCAAGGCTTGACGCCGCCTACAGGAAAAAATTGCCCTGGAGCATGGCCGCCTTTACCCTGGCCGCCCTCTCCATGATCGGGCTTCCCCCCACGGCCGGGTTCTTCAGCAAGTGGTATCTGGCGCTGGCCGCCGTGGACAAGGGGAACTGGGTGTTTCTGGCGGTCATTCTCGTCAGCAGTTTGCTCAACGCCGTCTATTTTTTCAGGATCCTGGAAAGGGTCTATCTCCTGCCGCCTCCGGCGGGGGAAAAAGAAGGGGAGGGCTTTCCGCTGAAGTCCAAAACAGGCGCCGGCCTCGGCCTCGGGGAAGAAAAATGGGGTCTGATGATTCCTGCGTGCGTCCTGTCTTTCTGCCTGCTCCTTCTGGGGATAGGGAACGCCGGTATCGTGAAGGGGGTGATTCAACGGATCATCCCAATCGGGATGTGACGGGGATCTGCCGATGACAGCAGTGGAAACGTACAGTTCGATTCTCCCTTTTTACGCGGTGGCGGTTTCTCTGGTGGCGGTGCCCCTGATTCTTCTGAGCGCGCGTCATGCAAATCTTCGCGAATTCTGGACCATCGCGGCAAGCCTCGTCAAATTCGGGGTGGTTTTCCTCCTGTTGCCCGGCGTCCTGGCGGGTCGCGTCGCCGGGTTCACCCTCTGGGAAATATCGCCCGGCATCGCCCTGGCCCTCAAGGCGGACCCCTTCGGCGTATTTTTTGCCCTGATCGCTTCCGGTCTGTGGATCCTGACCTCCGTTTATTCCATCGGCTATGTGCGCGGCCTGGAGGAACACAAGCAGACCCGCTATTTCGCAAGCTTCGCGGTCTGCCTCTCCGCCACGATGGGGATCGCCTTTGCCGCCAATCTGCTGACGTTCATCATCTTCTATGAAACCCTGACCATCGCCACCTATCCCTTGGTCATCCACAAGGAAACGAAAGGCGCCATCGCCGCGGGCCGGAAATACCTGATCTACACCCTGACGGCGGGCCTGTTGCTGATCGCCGCCACGGCCTGGACGTACAGGATTACCGGCTCGCTTGATTTTAAGGCGGGCGGCATGTTCGGCGGCGCCTCCTTTTCACCAGAGGCCGTTACCGTCCTCTTCCTCCTTTTCCTGGGCGGCGTCGGGGTGAAGGCCGCGATCATGCCCCTGCATAGCTGGCTGCCGACCGCGATGGTCGCCCCCACCCCGGTCAGCGCCCTGCTGCACGCGGTGGCAGTGGTCAAATCGGGTGTTTTCGGGGTCGTGAGGATAGTCGGATTCGTCTTCGGTCCGGAGCTGCTGCATCGGTTCGGCTTGAACGGGCTATTGGCAATCCTTGCAGGCGCCACGATCATCCTGGCGTCCCTGCTTGCATTTCGGCAGGACAACCTCAAATTCCGGCTGGCCTACTCCACGGTGGGGCACCTCTCCTACATTGTTTTAGGGGCGGCCCTCCTGTCTCCCGCGTCGCTTACCGGCTCCCTGCTGCACATCGCCAATCACGCCACCATGAAGATCACCCTCTTCTTCTGCGCCGGCGCCATATATGTAAAGTACCACAAGGAAAACGTCAGCGAACTGGACGGCATCGGCCGGGCGATGCCCTGGACGATGGGGGCCTTCACGCTGGGAGCAATCGGGCTGGCGGGCGTGCCGCCCATGAACGGCTTTGTCAGCAAATGGCAGTTGGGGCTGGGTTCCCTGCAGGCCGGGGAGATCGCTCCGCTGGCGGTTTTGGTGTTGAGCGGGTTGCTGAATATCGGATATTTCGCGCCCATCGTTTACCGCGCCTTTCTGAAGAAGGGCGCCGGCAGCCGGGGCGAGGCGTCCCCGGCGATGGTCCTGCCCATCGTCGTCACGGCGGTCCTCTCGGTGCTGCTGGGACTGAATCCGGATCTGTTCTTTCACTTTTACAGCATGGCCGCCTCGATCAGCGGCAGCATACTGGGGGGGAGCGGCCCATGAACGGACGGCGCTGGGCGCTTGTTATAATCGCCGCGGCCGTTGCTCTCGCGGCCGGCTTCGCGGCGCCTCACGATGCGGCGCACGATCAATGGTGGAACAGCATCCCCGCCTTTTTCGCCCTGTTCGGCCTCGGCGGCTGCCTGCTGCTCATCGTCTTTGCTAAGGCGCTGGGGAAGGCCCTGCTGCAGAAAAGAGAGGATTATTACGATGGCGATTGAAGCGATCATCCCCCCCGCCCTGATCCTCTCTGCGGGCGCCCTGCTGCTGTTCTTCCTGCCCCGCGGCTGGAGGCCGTGGCTCTCCCTTTTATTGCCGCTAATTGCCCTCGGACTGGTCTGGGCGATGCCGCCGGGAAGGCACTTCGTCCTGGAGCTGATGGATTACCGCCTTGTCGTCTGCCGGGTCGACCGGTTGAGCCGGGTCTTCGGGATCATCTTTGCGCTCATCACCTTCATCGGCTGCCTTTTTGCATTTCACATCAGGGAAACGGGCCAGCAGGCAGCGGCCCTCCTGTATGCCGCCGGCGCCCTGGGGGTGACGTTCGCGGGCGACTTCATCACCCTGTTCGCCTTCTGGGAATTGATGGCCGTCGCCTCCACGTACCTGATCTGGGCCAGAGGCACGCGGGAGGCGGAGAAGGCGGGGATGCGCTATCTGCTCGTGCACCTCTTCGGCGGCGGGCTGTTGTTTGCAGGCATCCTCGCCCATGCGGGAGAAACAGGCGGCATCATGATCGAACAGCTCACCGACCGCGGTTCCGTTTCCGCCTGGCTGATACTGGCGGGTGTGGCCCTCAATGCCGCCGTGATCCCTCTGCACGCCTGGCTTCCGGACGCCTATCCCCGCGCGACCGTGACCGGGGCGGTATTCATGAGCGCCCTGACCACCAAGGCCGCCGTTTACGTCCTGTTGAGAATCTTCCCGGGCTGGGAGATCCTGCTTGCCCTGGGCGTTCTGATGACCGTCTACGGCGTCGTCTTTGCCGTTTTGGCCAACGACATCCGCGAGATTCTTGCCTATCACATCATCAGCCAGGTGGGCTACATGGTGGCCGGCGCCGGCATCGGCACGCAACTGGCTGTGAACGGCGCCGCCGCCCATGCCTTCAGCCATATCCTGTACAAGGCCCTGCTTTTCATGGGCGCCGGGGCGGTGCTGCACTGCACCGGAAAAAGCAAGCTCACGGAGTTGGGCGGTCTGTGGGGAAGGCAGCCGCTGGCTTTCTGGCTGTACATGATCGGGGCCTTCGCCATTTCAGGTTTTCCCCTGTTGAACGGTTTTGTAAGCAAGTCCATGGTAATCGCGGCTGCGGGCGAGGCGCATTACGACACCGCCATGCTGTTGATGCTGCTTGCCTCCGTGGGCACCTTTCTTTCCGTCGGCCTGAAGCTGCCTTACGGCGCCTGGGGCGGCGAGGACCGGGGGCTGGCCATGCTCCCCCCGCCCCGGAACATGTACCTGGCGATGGGGGCGGCCGCCTTTGTCTGCTTTCTGCATGGGATCGTGCCCGGGCTTCTGTACGAGATGCTGCCCTACGAGACGCGCTTTAAACCCTACACCATGTTCCACCTCGTGGAAACCTCGCAGATCCTGATCTTTACGTTTCTGGGGTTCTGGGTATTCCGGAAGAAACTCGCCGGCCAGCCCACAATCACCCTCGATGCCGACTGGTTTTACCGGCGGCCGGCGCATTGGGCGCGGAGGCATTTTCTGGAGGACCTGGAGACGGTCTTCAACGGGGTCGAGGCGCTCGCGGTTGACGCGGCGCGCAGGCTTCTGGTGTTCGGCAAGAATCCGGCGGCCCTCCTCCCCGGCTCGGCCGCGGAAAAGGACTTCAGCCCCGACGGGCGCCGGCCGGCCCTGCAAAGGCTTATTATACTGGCATTGTTCAGTTTTGTGATCTTCAGCGTCTGGAAACTATGACCGCCGGTCAGAAATTGCGCTTGACTTAAAAACCGGATTCATGTTAACCGCACGCACCGGCGGGCTAAAGTCCCTGGAAAGGCAATCCACATCAGAAGGTGATCCGGTGTTGAAAGACAGCGATAGAGTCGGCGCGGTGATGGTGGTGGGGTCGGGCATTGCAGGCATCCAGGCGTCCCTCGACCTTGCCAACTCCGGGATGAAGGTCTTTCTCGTCGAGCAGGGGATCAGCATCGGCGGCGTCATGGCCCAGCTGGACAAGACCTTCCCCACCAACGACTGTTCGGCCTGCATCCTCTCCCCCAAGCTCGTCGAGGTCGGACGGCACCCCAACGTGGAGATCATGACCGGGCGCACCGTGGAGGCCGTCGAGGGAGAGGCGGGCCGTTTCCTCGTCCGGATGACCAGGGCCCCCCGCTTCGTGGACCTCGACAAGTGCACCGGGTGCGGGGACTGCGCGACAGTCTGCCCGATCTCCGTCCCCTCCGATTTCAACGAGTCGCTCAACACCCGCAAAGCCGCCTACCGCCACTTTCCCCAGGCCATTCCCTCCGGGTTCGCGATCGACAAGTTAGGGACCTCCCCCTGCAAGGCCGCTTGTCCCACCCATATCAGCGTCCAGGGCTACGTGGCCCTGATCGCGGCGGGAAAGTACAGGGAGGCCCTGAAGCTGATCAAAAGGGACAACCCCTTTCCGATCGTCTGCGGGCGCGTCTGCAACCACCCCTGCGAGGAGGCCTGCAAGCGGGGCGAGGTCGACGAGCCGGTCGACATCATGCATCTCAAGCGCTTCGTGGCCGACCTGGATCTCAAGGACGAGACCCGCTTCATCCCCGAGGTCAGGGAGAAGAAGGGGAAGAGGGTCGCCGTTGTCGGCGCCGGTCCCGCGGGCCTGACCGCGGCGTACTACCTGGCGACTGAGGGGTACGAGATCGACGTCTTCGAGGCCCTGCCCGTCGCCGGCGGCTGGCTTTCCGTCGGCATCCCTGAGTACCGCCTCCCCAAGGACGTTCTGCGGGCGGAGATCGGCGTGATCGAGGAGCTCGGCGTCAAGATTCATCTCAACACGAAGATCGGCAGGGACGTCCCCTTCGAGAAGCTCCGGCAGGACTACGACGCCGTCTTCATAGCCTGCGGGACGGTCCTCTCCAGCAAACTGGACGTCCCCGGCGAGGACCTCCGGGGGGTCGTCCACGGCGTGGATTATCTCAAAAGAATCAACCTCGGCGAAAAGGTCTTCCTCGGCGAGAAGGTCGCCGTCATCGGCGGCGGGAACGTCGCGATGGATGCGGTCCGGACCGCCCTCCGGACGGGGTCGAAGGATGTCTTCATTCTCTACCGCCGGTCCCGGGCCGAGATGCCCGCTTCCCCCGAGGAGATCGAGGAGGCCCTCGAGGAGGGTGTCAAGATGGAATTCCTCGTGGCGCCGGTCCGCATCCTCGGCGAGGCGGGGAAAGTCACAGGGATCGAATGCATCCGGATGGAGCTCGGCGAGCCCGACGCCAGCGGCCGTCGCCGTCCCTTGCCGGTCAAGGGTTCCGAATTCACCGTCGCGGCGGACGCGGTCGTCCCGGCCATCGGCCAGGCGGCGGACCTCTCCTTTCTCCCGAAGGAAAGCGGCATCGCGGTCAGCAAATGGAACACCTTCGAGGTGGACCCGGTGACCTTCGCAACAAACGTTTCCGGGGTGTTCGCCGGCGGCGACAATGTCACCGGCCCGGCGACCGCCGTCAAGGCCGTCTTCGCCGGAAAGGAGGCGGCCGTTTCCATCGACCGCTTCCTCAGGGGCGAGGATGTCGCGGCGGGCCGGGCGAAAGACTGGACAAAGGGAGTGGCCGACAAGGCCGACGTCTCGGAGGTGCCCAAGGCTTCCCGGGTACGCTATCCCCTCCTGGAGCCGGAAGAGAGGAAGGGCGATTTCCGGGAAGTGGGGATAGGGTTCACCGAGGAGGAGGCTGTCCGGGAGGCGAATCGCTGCCTGGCGTGCGGGGTCTGCTCCGAATGCTATCAATGCGTGGAGGCGTGCCTGGCCAAGGCGATCGACCATGAGATGACGTTTTCCGAGGAGGCGATCGAAGTCGGCGCGATCATCGCCGCGCCCGGTTTCGAGGCGTTCGACCCCCTTCTCAAGGGCGAGTACGGCTACGGCATCTACCCGAATGTCGTCACCAGCATCCAGTTCGAGCGGATCCTCTCCGCCTCCGGTCCCTACTTCGGCCACGTCCAGAGAATATCCGACGGCAAGGAGCCCGGGAAGATCGCGTTCATCCAGTGCGTGGGCTCCCGCGACACCTCCTGCGACAACAGCTGGTGCTCTTCGGTCTGCTGCATGTACGCCACGAAGGAGGCGATCATCGGCAAGGAGCACGCCAAGGGTCTGGAGCCGACGATCTTCTTCATGGACATCCGGGCCCACGGCAAGGACTTCGACCGCTTTGTAAACAGAGCGAAGGAGGAGTACGGCATCCGCTACATCCGCTCCATGCCCTCGACCGTCAAGGAACTGCAGCAGACGAAGAATCTCCTCGTCAAATACGTTCTGGAGGACGGCAACCTTGCCGAGGAGGAGTTCGACATGGTGGTCCTCTCCGTCGGCCTGACACCGCCGAAGGAGGCGGCATTGCTGGCGAAAAACCTTGGCATCGAGCTGGAGGAACACGGCTTCTGCAGGACTGTTCGGGAAAACCCGGTACAAACAACCCGGGAAGGGGTCTTCGTCTGCGGCGCCTTCGGCGGCCCCAAGGACATCCCCGAGACGGTCATGGAGGCGAGCGGCGCCGCCGCCTGCGCGGAGGGGCTCCTGGCCTCCCGCCGGGGGACGCTGACCACGGCGGAAGAGCTTCCGCTGGAGAGCGATCTCAGGGGGATCGGCCCGCGGACGGGTGTCTTTGTCTGCCACTGCGGCATCAACATCGGGGGCGTCGTGGACGTGCCTTCCGTGGTGGAATACTCCAAGACGCTGCCCAACGTGGTCTTCGCCACGGACAACCTCTTCACCTGCTCGCAGGACGCCGCCGTCAAGATGGCCGAGATAATCCGGGAGCAGAGGCTCTCCCGCGTCGTGGTTGCCTCCTGCTCGCCCCGGACCCATGAGGGGCTCTTCCAGGAGAACTGCGAGAAGGCGGGGCTGAACCGCTATCTCTTCGAGATGGCCAACATCCGGGACCAGAACTCGTGGGTCCACATGCACGAGCCGGAAGCGGCGACGGAAAAGGCGAAGGACCTCGTCCGCGCGGCGATCGCCAAGGCCCAGTTCCTCAAGCCCCTGAAGCCCGGGCAGCTCAGCGTGAATCATGCGGCCCTTATCATCGGCGGGGGACTGGCGGGCATCACGGCCGCCCTTTCCCTGGCCGACCAGGGCTTCGCGTCCTGCATCGTGGAGAAGGAAAACGAACTGGGCGGGAACTACCGGAAACTCCATTACACCCTGGAGGGGCTCGACACGAGGCGGCATCTGACCGCCCTGCTCGAGAAGGTGGGGAAAAGCCCCCTCATCCGCGTCTTCACCGGGGCCGAGATCCGAAAAATCGAAGGGTTCATCGGCAACTACAAAACGACAGTTGCCACGGGGAAGGGCGAGGAGCTCTTCGAGCACGGCGTCGTAATCGTCGCCACTGGGGCCTACGAGCTGGAAACGGACGAGTACCTCCTGGGCGCGTCCGACAAGGTCGTGACCCAGCGCAAGTTGGAGGAACTCATTGCCGGCGGCGACGCCCGCGCCCTGAAAGCAAAAAGCGTCGTGATGATCCAGTGCGTCGGCTCCCGGATCGCCGAGCGGCCCTACTGCAGCCGCTACTGCTGCTCCGAGGCGATCAAGAACGCCCTCAGGCTCAAGGAAGCCGACCCGAAGCGGGAGGTCGCCGTCCTGTACCGCGACATCCGGACCTTTGGCCTGAAGGAGGACTACTACAAGAAGGCGCGGGAGGCCGATGTCCGGTTCATCCGCTACGACGAGGACCGGAAACCCAAGGTGAGGGAGGAGGGCGGCGGAATCGCCCTCACCGTCTTCGATCCCATCCTCAACGAGAGGGTTGAACTGAAGGCGGACCTGCTGGCCCTGAGCGTGGGGACGGTCCCCAATCCGGGGAACGCCGAGATCGGCAAGATGCTGAAGGTCCCGACCAACCAGGACGGCTTTTTCCTCGAGGCGCACGTGAAGCTCCGCCCGGTCGACTTTGCCACCGACGGCGTCTTCATGTGCGGGATGGCCCATGCGCCCAAGTTCAGCGAGGAGTCCGTCACCCAGGCCAACGCCGCCGTCTCGCGCGCCTGCACGATCCTGACGAAGGACTTCATCGAGGCGGAGGGGAAGACGGCCTATGTCAACAAGGAACGCTGCATGGCCTGCGGCCTGTGCGAGATCAACTGCCCGTTCAGCGCCATCGCGGTGGACGAGCAGGAAGGGGCGGCCGTGGTCAATACCGTCCTGTGCAAGGGGTGCGGGGTGTGCACCGCCTCCTGCCGGATGAACGCCGCCGATCTCAACGGCTTCAACAACGAGGAGATACTGGCGCAAATCGGGGCGTTATTTTAGAGGATAGGTTATGATGGAAAAGCAAGCGGACACGGGATGGGAACCGAAGATCGTCGCCATCGTCTGCAACTGGTGCACGTACGCCGGGGCGGACCTGGCCGGCATCAGCCGGATCCAGTATCCGCCCAACGTGAGGATTGTCCGGGTGCCCTGCACGGGGAGGATAAACCCCTTTTACATCCTCAAGGCGCTCCAGGAAGGGGCCGACGGGGTGCTCGTCTCCGGCTGCCATCCCGGCGAGTGTCACTATATCAACGGCAACCTGACGGCCCGCCGGAAGTTTGCCGCACTGAAGCGCTTTCTGAGCTATATCGGGCTGGAAGGCGACCGGACGCTCTTCACGTGGGTATCGGCGTCCGAGGGGGAGCGCTTCGCCCAGGTGGTCCGGGGCGTGACCGACGCCGTGAAAGCGCTGGGACCGGCCCGGAAGCTCGTCAAGAGGATTTGAATCAACATCAACACCATCGAGCGAGGAAGCGGCGACTGTGGAAGATATAGAGAAAAGGCTGCGGGAAGAGGCGCGGAGACTCCTGGCCGAGAAGAAGGCGGACGTGGTCGTGGGATACGAGGAGGGCACCCTGCCGCTCACGGCGACGCCCTGCTTCATCACGGCGCCCGAAGAGACGGACCGTCTGGTCTGGAACCCGTTCTGCGTGCAAAATCTCGGCAAGTTCGTCCACGACCTGTTGAGCGCGCACCATGAGGCGCAGAAGCGCCTCAAGCCGGAGGCCCGGCGAAAAAAGATCGTCGGCGTCGTCGCCCGCGGCTGCACGAGCCGCTCGCTGGTGATCCAGATCCAGGAGAGGCAGTACGCGCGGGACGAGGTCGTCATCCTCGGCGTTCCCTGCGGGGGATATGTGGACAACAGGAAGCTTGCCGCCCTCGCCGGGGGAGAAGAGATCCGGGAGGGCTCGCTTGAGGAGGACCGGATTACGGTGCAGACGGCCAAGGGAGAGCGCCGGGCGGACCTGAAGGAACTTCTGGCGGACAACTGCCTGGCCTGCCGCTTCAACGTCCCGGTGCTTGCGGACATCGGGATCGGCGAAGCCGCTCCCGCCGCGGATGCCGAACGGGAGTACGAGGCGGTTGCCGCTTTCGAGAAACTCTCCGCGGAAGAGCGGTGGGCCTATTTTGAAAAGGAGATGGCCAAGTGCATCCGGTGCTGCGCCTGCCGGAACGTCTGCCCCTCCTGCTACTGCCGGATCTGCTTCGCCGAGCAGAGCCAGCCGAACTGGGTCGGGATCGGGGGCGATGCATCCGACACGCAGGTCTTCCAGCTCATGCGCATGTACCACATGGTGGGGCGGTGCGTGGACTGCGGGTCCTGCACGGCCGTCTGTCCCATGGGCGTGGATCTGAGGAAGTTCCTCAAGAAACTCGACAGCGACGCCTTCGAGCTGTTCGGACACCGGGCCGGGATTTCCCTGGAAGAGCCGGCGCCGCTGGGCGCCTACCGTGAAACCGACCGGGAGGATTTCATCTTCGAACCGAAGTCGGGCGGGTAGGCGAGATTTGAATGATAGAAGTTATGCAAGCAATGAGGCGTCATTGAAAATCATGTCCCGGAAGCGCGCATTGTAGATTTTTCGGAACGAAAAATGTACAGCGCGCGGAGGGAGTATGATTTTCAAGATAGTAATCGCAATACGGAGATTAAATGAAAACCTTTCTGGAAGAAGTGAACGAGAAGATCAACGGGGTTCCCATCCAGCGCTGCTACCACTGCCGGAAGTGCACGGCCGGCTGTCCGATGGCTTCCGCCATGGAGCACAACCCCAACCGGGTCATCAGGATGATCCAGACGGGCAGGCGGGAGGAGGTCCTTTGCAGCGCGACGATCTGGCTGTGCGTCTCCTGCGAGACCTGCATCACCCGCTGTCCTAACGAGGTGGACATCGCCCGGATGATGGATGTCCTCCGGCAGATGGCGATCGAAACGGGAGTGGAGGCGAAGGAGAAGAACATCCTCAGATTCCACGAGGCGTTTCTTGCCAACATCCGGATGGGAGGACGCATCAACGAACCTTCGCTGATGGTCCACTACAAGCTCAAATCGGGGGACCTCTTTTCCGACATGGCGATGGGGCTCGACATGTTCAGGAAGGGGAAGCTCTCGCTCATTTCCCCCCGGACAAAGGACATGCGAAGCGTCAGGCGCATCTTCGAAAAGACGAAGCGGGCGTGACGCGGGAGAGATACTGAAGGAGGCGTTTGGTGAGAGTTTCTTATTATCCGGGATGCTCCCTGCACGGGACGGCCAAGGAGTACGACCTGTCGGTCAGAACGGTGAGCCGCGCCCTGGGGATCGAGCTCGAGGAGATCGAAGACTGGTCCTGCTGCGGGGCGACCGCCGCCCACAGCACCAATTTCAAGCTTTCCGTCGCCCTGCCGGCGCGCGACATCATCGCCGCCGAGAAGAAGCCTCAGGACGTGATGATCCCCTGCGCGGCCTGCTTCAACCGCTTCAAGACGGCGGAACACCACCTGCGCCAGGATGAGGCGCTCCGGGCCGAGATCGAGGGGATCGTCGGCGGCAGCTATCAGGGGAGCGTTGCGATCAGAAACCCGATCGACATCATCTGCCGCGACATCGGTCTGGAGGCCCTCCGGGCCAGGGTGGTTAAGCCGCTTGCCGGACTCAGACCCGTTTCCTATTACGGCCGCCTGCTGCTCAGGCCGCCGGACGTCTGCCGGTTCGACGACGCGGAGAATCCGGTGCTTCTCGACAGGATCATGGGAGCGCTCGGAGCCGAGGTCCGTCCCTGGTCGTTCAAGACGGACTGCTGCGGGGGGAGCCTCACGATCAGCAAGACCCCGATCGTGGTCGAGATGGTCGACCGCCTGATGGATATGGCGCGCGAGGCGGGGGCCAACTGCCTCGCGACGGCCTGTCCGGTCTGCATGGCGAATCTTGATATGCGCGCCTCGGCCGGCAGGGAGCTTCCCGTTTTCTACTTCACGGAGCTGGCGGCCTTGGCGATGGGGCAGGAGGGACCGCAGGCATGGTTCGGGCTGCACCGCACCGATCCGCGGCCGCTGATGAAGGAGCTGGGGCTCGTGTAACGGCAATGAATGGGGACAGTGATGTGAAATCCGGGGACAGATTTTGATCTGTTCCCGGTAACGAAGGGGACGTTATGGAAAAAAGACTCATCGGGAAGGAGGCGCTGGCCGGCGTCGCCGGGGAACTGGCGGGGAGGATGCGGGTCTGCGCCCCGCTGCAGGCGGAGGATCAGGTCTTCTTCGGGGTCCTGGCGGCGGGCGGGAAACCCCTCTTTGATTTTGCGAACACCAGAAACGCGCCCAAGAATTTCCTGTTTCCCCGCACCGAGACGATGCTGAAGTACACCCGGATCCCGCAGGGAATAGTCTTTGCCGGCGAGGCGGGGGAAGGGGAGGAGACGCTCCTGCTGGGAGTCCGCCCCTGCGACGCCAGGAGTTTTGTCCTGCTGGATATGCTCTTCGATCAGGAAAAATACCGTGATCCCTACTACATCGACAAAAGGGCCAAAACGACCGTTGTTTCCCTTGCCTGCGTCCGGCCCCCCTATACGACCTGCTTTTGCACCTCCGTCGGCGGCGCCCCGGTTTCTGCGGAGGGCGCGGACATCCTCCTGACGGACCTGGGCGAAGCATACCTGGCCGAATTCCTGACGCCGAAGGGGGAGACGCTCCGCGCGGCCTTCGGCGGAACGCCGGCGGGCGAAGCCGAGGAGAAACAGAAGGAGACGCTCGCCGCGCAGGCCGCCGAAGAGATCGCCTCGAAAATTCCGGCCCGGGAGATCAAGCCGATCCTGGACACCCATTTCGAGGATCCGTTCTGGGACACCATCCATCGGAAATGCCTTGCCTGCGGGACCTGCACCTACCTGTGTCCTACCTGCCACTGCTTCGACATCAGCGACGAGGTGAAGCGGGCCGACGGGATCAGGCTCAGGAACTGGGACTCCTGCATGTATCCGCTCTTCACGAAAGAGGCCTCGGGGCACAACCCGCGCCCCTCCCAGAAGGAACGGTGGCGCCAGCGGGTCATGCACAAGTTCCGGTATTACGTGGACAATTTCGGGGCGATCTCCTGCGTCGGCTGCGGGCGGTGCGTCATGGCCTGCCCCGTCAATCTGGACATTCGGAAGGTCGTTGCGGACATCGCCAAAATATAATTCGGGAGCGCGTCATGTCGAATCCTTACATACCTCTTCCTGTGGAAGTGATCAAGATCGTCACCGAGGTCGATACGAAGGACATCAAGACCTTCCGGCTGGCCTTTCTCAGGAAGGAGGACGAGGCTGCCTTTACATACCTGCCGGGGCAGTTCGCGGAACTCTCGGTCTTCGGGAAGGGGGAGTCGCCCGTCGGGATCGCCTCCTCGCCCACGCAGAGAGGCTATCTGGAATTCACCGTCCAGAAGGCGGGCGTGGTGACGACGGCCCTCCATGAGATGGAAGTCGGGACCGCGATGGGGGTCCGGGGGCCGCTGGGGAATTCGTGGCCCATCGACTACCTGGCCGGCAGGAACGTCGTGATCGTCGGGGGCGGCTTTGCCTTCACGACGCTCCGGTCGCTGCTCAATTACATGATCGACGAGGGCAACCGCGCCCGGTTCGGGAAGATCACGGTCATCTACGGGGCGCGCACCCCGGGGCTGCTGATCTACAAGGACGAACTCGCCCAGTGGGAGAAACGTGCGGATGTGGAGCTCCATGTCACGGTGGACAAAGGGGACGCGGACTGGAAGGGGCGCGAGGGGTTCGTTCCGACGGTCTGCAAGGAGGTCGCGCCATCCTCCGAGAACGCCATTACGGTGATCTGCGGCCCCCCGATCATGATCCGCTTCACGCTGCCGGTCTTCTTCGATCTCGGCTTCTCCAAGGAGAACATCATCACCTCGCTGGAGATGCGGATGAAGTGCGGGATCGGCAAGTGCGGCCGCTGCAACGTGGGGGAGAAGTACGTCTGCAAGGACGGCCCCGTCTTCTCGCTCGCCGAGTTGGACAAGCTCACCAAGGAATACTGAGTCTTATGGATTGGCCGGTTTACTCCGCTTTCTTCTCGTGGAGAATTGAGCCGACGATAAGGCCTCCCACCATAGCTTCGACGATTGTGCCAAAACACCATATAAAGGCCATGAAATACGGGATGGGCATCACCGAATAGCTCCCATACCCCATGGGTATGCCGGCACTCAGGCCAAACAAGAAACCGTATTTCAGCCCTATGGAAATTCCTTTGCGTGAAAAAAACAGAGAATAGATCAGTACAAACGACAGCGCGGTGATGAAAACCGAAAAGTACGTGAGCGCGGTTTTCATCTCGGCCAGAGGCCTCCAGAGTGAAGCCGTCGCTGCATATGAGGACCGAAGGATAATGCCGTGGATCACAAAATCCATCACCGCCCAAGCGATAAACACCGCAAGGATTGAAAGAATCACTCGTTTCATCAACCTTCCTCCTTTATGTCAGCCTCTTCCATACCGCATTATTCTAACACCTCCGAGTCCTCGGTAGCGGAAATACACCAATAGTGAGGGATACGGATCGAAAGAGAGTAACGCGCAGCTTTGGGGTGCACGATCTTATCGTGCATCCTTACCGGCAGCATGTTAGCTGTTCTTTCTCGACTCATTCAGTTTCTCATCAACTCCGCCAGTGAAAATAAGACCGCTGTCTATACTTTGCCGGAGGAAAATAGTGAACTGCTTCCGATCACGACTCACACCGTAAAGTACTCGATATTTAGCCAATGCTCCAGCGTAGGCTTCCGACGCAAAAGCATCCCCCCGTGGATCCCAACCTGAGATGCTGGCAGGGCAAGCCTTCTCAGCACGACATTTTTGCTGGATATCCTGGGCGGTCTTGCGGGCAAAATCGGTTGCATTTGCCAGTGATATCTGTATGGAGATGTAGGCCAAAAGCATAAAGACAATTGTAAGTACAGGGCGCACCGCCGGCTTAAACGCAGAACGTCCGAGTTGGCGCGAACGAATGAGCATACGAACAAGATTGATGATAGATACCGCGCAGGCAAGCGCGCCGACAATCCAAAGGATAGCCGTGGGAAGATCAGGCGGCATTATTGCCAAGGGTAAAAGCAACAGGGGAGGAAGGAACTGTTTCAGCCACCAAACCCATGAACGAACCATCTGCCACTCTGCTTTCATGAACCCTAAAATTAGTTCAACATTAGTTCCAGAGCGATAGGCAGCTTTTATGCCGATTGCTGCGCGTTATGCGGAAACCACCCAATACTCTCAATCGCCGTCAGTCGCAATAAAAAACCCCTCCACCGCTTGAAAGTAAGGGGTTCAGCAACGGTCCATATTTCCCTCCATCGCGGTTAAGCGGTTAGACAGGGCGGAACGTTCAACTGTTTTTTCAGGTTTGTGTGACGCTTATCATCATTTTCGACTGAAGTCCAGTATGTGGATAAGATTAATCGGCTTGCGGTTTTCAGGAAGGAGCCGGCGCGCCGGCAAACTACCGGCACGAGCTATTGCTGCTGGACGACTTGCACACTGGCTGCGCAGGGTAAAATCCAGGTTGGTGCCGGCAAAGCCGCACAGACCGCATTTTGAAATTTCAGCTTAAATGTACAAGGATCTTTTGACATGCCCATTATTTCTTTCAGGATCGGCAGGTGATGTTGCTCGCACTCCGCTTCTCTGGTATATGATTACTGAATTCTGTTGTCCGGTCCCGGTATCTTCAGGTTCGGGGGGAGTGCCTCCCGTGCCGGGTTGGGTTTACGTACTGTGCGAGGAACATTGATTATGGAGATCAGAAGAACAATCACCCTCATTGCTGCCGTCAGTTTGCTTTCTGTTCTGACGGGTTGCTGGTATCTGGTGGCCGGCGGAGCGGGGGCGGTCGGGGGATATGAACTGAAGAAGGAAGGCTACGAGGTTCAAAGCCCGATCACAAAGGAAAAGAAGGCGCCCGCCAAAGAACCGGCAAAGAGCACAACAAAGTAGCGGTTGCCTCGGGAAGGAAAGTTGCTGATCCGCCCAGAGCTGCGGTTTCGAAGAAGGGCCCACCAAGGTCAGGGCGGACACAGGGCGCAGATCGAACGGAAGACCTCCGTCGAGAGGTAGCGGTCGCCTCTGTCCGGAAAGATGACAGCGACGGTCGAGCCGCGCGGCAGGTCCCGGGCGATCCGGATCGCCCCCCGCATCGCCGCCCCGGAGCTTATCCCGCAGAATAGCCCTTCGCGCAGGGAGAGGTCCCGCGTCGTCTCGAAGGCCTCTTCGTCTGCGCAAGTGACGATGCAATCCAGCCGCCGGGGGTCGTAGATTTTCGGCACGATCGACTCCTGCATGTTCTTGAGACCCTGGATGCGGTGGTTGAGCGTAGGTTCGACGCCGACGATTTTCACCGAGGGTTTTTTCTCCTTGAGAAACATGGAACAGCCCATCAGCGTGCCCGTGGTGCCCATCCCGGCGACCAGGCAATCGATCTCGCCGTCGGTCTGCCGCAATATCTCCGGTCCAGTCGTGTGATAATGGGCCAGGGTGTTGTGGGGATTGTCGAACTGATTGGGCATAAAGTACACATCCCCCTGATGCTCCATGATATGGTGCGCCCGCCTGATGGCGCCGTCGGTGCGGTCGCTGCCCGGGGTGAGCTCCAATTCCGCCCCGAGGGCCTGCAAAACCGCCTGCCGTTCCGCGCTCACGCACGTCGGCATTGTGAGTTTGATTTTGTAACCCATGGCCGCCGCGACCATGGCCATCCCGATGCCCGTGTTGCCGGAGGTGGGCTCCAGGATCGTCTTTCCCGGAACCAGCTTTCCCGCGGCGACGGCCTCCTTGAGCATGTAGTAGGCGGGGCGGTCCTTGATCGAGCCGCCCGGGTTGGCGCCCTCTAACTTCGCCATGATGCGCACCCCGGTCCCGGCGGAGTCCCAGAGATTCGTTATCTCCACCAGGGGGGTGTTCCCGATCGCATCCAATACGCTCATGGTCGTTCTCCAGTCATTTTCCGAAATACAGATCGGGCAGCCAGAGGGCGATCTGGGGAAACAGGATTACTATGGCCAGACCGACAATCATCACCAGCACAAACGGCACGATCGAGCGGTAGATGTCCGCCAGCGTTACCTCCGGCGGCGCCATCGCCTTCATGAGAAAGAGGTTGTAGCCGAAGGGAGGCGTCATATAGGCGATCTGGCAGGTTATGGTGTACAGGACGCCGTACCAGATGGGATCGAAACCCAGACTTATTACAAGGGGGACGTAAAGAGGCGCGACGATGATGAGCATGGCCGTATCGTCCAGAAACATGCCCATCAGCAGGTAGGTGACCTGCATCATGACGAGCACTCCCCAGGGGCTCAGCCCCCACCTTTCGAGAAAAAGGGACTTTATCGCGTGCACGGCGCCCAGGCCGTCGAAGACGGCGCCGAAGCAAAGCGCCGCCAGAATGATCCACATGAACATGCAGCTGACGCTCAGGGTGTTGCGCAGCGTGTCTTCCAGCACCCGCCTGTTCAGCCGGCCCTTGACGAGGGCGGCAATGGTGGTTGCCGCCGCGCCCGCCGCGGAACACTCGACGAGACTGGTTATCCCCATCAGGAACAACCCCGTCATGGAAAAAATAATAACCAGGGGGATTATCCCGGACCGGAGCAGCCTGAGCTTCTGTCCCCAGCTCATCTGCCTCTCTTCCGCCGGCAAGGCCGGCCCCAGATGGGGCTGAAGTTTGCAGCGGATGGCTATATACGCCATAAACAGGCCCGCCAGCAGCAGACCGGGAAAAACGCCGGCCAGCCACAGCCGGCCGACATTTTGCCTTGCTATCATTCCGTAGAGGACAAGGACCACGCTGGGGGGGATCATGATGCCCAGGGAACTGCCGGCCTGGATGACCCCGGTTACCATTACCTTGTCGTACTTTCGCTTAAGCATTTCCGGCAGGGCGAGACTGGCGCCTATCGCCATGCCGGCCACGCTCAATCCGTTCATGGCCGCAACCGCGGTCATCAGGCCGATCGTTCCTATGGCCAGACCGCCGTGGAGCGGGCCCATCCAGACGTGAAACGCGCGGTAGAGGTCGCTCGCTATCCCCGACTCGGAAAACATGTATCCCATGTAGATGAACAGCGGGAGCGTCAGCAGCGGATACCAGTTCAGCAGGACAAAGCTCGCGTTGAAAGGCATCTCCGCGCCGCCTTCACCCCACAAGAGCAGGGCGAAAAGAGTCGCCACGCCGCCGATGGCGCCGAAGACGCGCTGGCCGGTCAGCAGCATGAGCATCATGGTGGAAAATATCAGCAGGGCGATAAGCTCGTGACTCATGGGATCGTCTCCCCTCTGGCCTTTGCCAGGTCCTTGAAGAAGGTGGCTATGACCTGCAACAGCATCAGCACGATCCCGATCGCCATGATAATCTTGATGGGGGCCAGGGGCGGCGACCACGGGGTATAATTGGTCTGGCCGTATTCAAGGGCGTATTCGATGCTGGATATGCCGCCGGCGAGGAGAAATACCAGATAGAAAATGAGGAAGAAAACGGTTATGGCGTCGGCCGCCGCCTGTTTCTTTGCCGGCCACCGGCTGTAGAGGAGGTCCATTCTGACATGCCCGTCGAGGATCACGGAGTAGCCGCCGCCGAGCAGGTAATAGGCGGCCATAATGAACTGCGCCATCTCCACCACCCATATATGGGGCAGCCTGAAGGCGGTCCTGGATACGGACTCGAACAGCAGGATGCCCATCATGGCGAAGACCAGATACATCGCGAACCTGCCTACCGCCCGGCTCGTTTTGTCGACGTATCGCACGTAGACGATTATTGCTTTAGGCATTTCTGGTCCTTTTCAAAATGATTCACCCCCACCCCTCCCTCCCGCTCGACGGGGGAGGGAAGGGGGAGGGGTGATTTTTTTTCATGTAAGTTTCAAACTTCACGTGTCCGGTTCTTCAATACCGGTAAGGAGGACCTGCCGCTTTCATGGTTTGGGTGTATTCCTTTAGTATTTTTACCACCCGGGCATTCAAGGGACTCTTCTTGGCGATCTCGTCCCAGTACTTGAGCGCCGCGTCTTCCACCACCTTCCATTCCTTGTCGGGAATGGTGGTGAGCTTCAGCTTTCCCCCCTTGGTGCGGTAGTGTGCTTCGCCCCACCAGTACCAGTGCAGCCTGTAGTAGTGGGAACTGTCGATCGACAGCTTGAAGAGCGCTTTGAGGTGATTCGGCAGCGCCTCCCATGACTTGGTGTTGGCGAAGTAGGAACCCATCCAGGCGCCGGAGATGGGATTGGTCAGATAATATTTGGTTACATCGGCCCATCCCACGGTATAGACCTCGGTGATGCCGGACCAGGCAACCCCGTCCAGTTCGCCCGTCTGCAGGGCCATCTGGACATCCTCATAGGGAAGGGACATCGGGACGACGCCGAATTGCTGCATGAACCGGCCGCCGGTCGGGAACATGTACATTCGGAGCCCCTTGAGGTCTTTCACGCTCCGGATCGGCTTGACGGTGGCGAAATTACAGGGATCCCAGCTCCCCGAACTCAGCCAGGTGACGCCCGGAATTTTTGCGTAGGCCTCCTTCCAGATCTTGTCCAGCCCGTACCAGTTCCACAGCACGTCGACATCCAGACCGTAGCGGGAGGCAAAGGGGAAGTAAGCCGCGAATACGGACACATCCACCGGCGCCGCGATCGAATCGTCGTCGCTCTGGACCGCGTCGATCGTTCCCTTCTGCATCGCCCGAAACAGCTCGCCCTGCGGCACGAGCTGATCGGCATTGTACAGTTCGATCACCATCTCTCCGTTTGCCGCGGCATTGAACGCATCTATCGACGGCTTGATGACATGCGCGGCAAGGGCGGCGCCGGCATACGTTTGAAGCCGCCACTTGATCGGAGTTTTCTTTTGCGCAATCACGTAGGGCGCGTTTACCGCCGTGGCCGCCACTGCTGCTACCGTTCCCGCTCCCGCCTTTTTGAGAAAATCGCGTCTTTTCATTCTACCTGTCTCCTTTCCTGGTGTTTAGGGGCAATCCAACCAAAAAGAAGGCGTTGACGTTCCGCTTGCACCGACAGGCGCCTCTGCAGGCTGAATCGGCAGGCGGTTGACGGCCAGCGCCGGTAAAATCGTCTTCAGTTGCGAAAGAATCAAGAAGTTTCGGCAACGCGCTTGATGAATTTGTTTATATGGCTGTCCCATTTTACAGCGGCAACTGTAAAAAGATGGCGGAGTGCGTCTTTACAAGCCCGAAACGGCAGCGGCGGCTGCGCGGCCGCTTTCCTTTCCGGGGCAATAGAGTTTTTGAATAACTACATTACCGAAGAAGGAGGTGTCAAGTTTTTAATTCTTGCATAAAAAGAATTGACTCGATACTTCTCCCTCATTATATTCGCAGCCGTTATGAAATGGATGTGAGCCGATAAAACGGGTTGAGTCGACGCGCCGGGGGATTGGCCGGCTGTCCGGCAGGAGATTGATAGCGTGAACCGTTCTCGTCCTGCCGGAGTGTTACGGGCATGGAGGTTGAACAGACAAGGGGGATGCGACATGCACACGGCAACTCGTCTTTTGGAGCGGGATTTCAACACGGAGATCTGTTATCAACTTCTGCCGGAATGGAAAGGCAGCGATGTCCAAATCACGCAGCTCAGCGGCGGGATAACCAATAAGCTCTACCGGGTTCAGTCAAAAAAAGGCGATTACACCGTTCGGATCTACGGCGACAAGACCGATCTTTTCATCAACCGCGACCATGAGGCCCACGCCCTCCAGGAGATGGGAAAAATCGGCGTGTCCTCAAGGCTGGTAAAATACATGCCGGAAATCGGCGCGACAATCGTCGAATACATAGACAACAGCATCGTTCTGACCAACAGGCACTTTCTGGACGAATCGCTCTATCCTAAGATCGTCGGCCCCATCCGAAAGATTCACGACAGCGGCATCCGGCTTAAAAAGATCTTCAACCCCATTGTTGAGGTGAAGAAAATGGCGGCGATACTCGCGGATCTCAATGCCGGGTATCCTGAATTCGCGATCGCAGATACCATCAGGCGTCTGGAGGGGCTGTCGTCCGTAATCGCCATCCCTGAAACCGACTATACCGCCTGTCACAACGATCTGCTGGCCGACAATTTTATCCTGATCAAGGAAGGGTTTGAACACCTCTACGGCGCCCCGATGTACATCATCGACTGGGAATATGCTGGCATGTCGACCAGGTATTACGACCTTGCCGACATGTTTCAGGAAATACTGGTCCCGCGCGAGGCCGAAAGGCTTATCGTCAGGGAATATTGCGAAGATATGGACTTCGACAGGACGCTTTACCATATCGATCTCTCCAAGCCTTTCCCTGACATCTACTGGTTTTTATGGAGCCTCATCCAGCTCAACATATCCAAGATCGCCTTCGATTATTACAGCTACGGAAAGGTCAAATACGAAAACGCCCGGCGAAACCTCGAATTCATCCGGGGCGAGTACGGGGTAAAAGTATAGAGACCTTTGCACAACAAGAAAATCATGCTTAGGGGAGCATGATTTTCAAAGGTCGCGCATTTAAAATGAAGGATTGCCCGAAAATAATACTGAAGAAGGGGCGCGACGTTTCACTTCGCCGCGGCCACCCCTGGGTCTTCTCCGGGGCGCTCGCCGCCGTGAAGGGGGACCCGGCCCCCGGCGATGTCGTCCTGGCGGTGGACGCCGGCGGGAAACCGCTCGGCCTGGGCTTTTTCAACACCGGCGCCATCGCCTTCCGCCTCTTGACCGAGGATGAAGGGACACAGGTCGACGCGGGCTTCTGGCGGCGAAGAATCGAGAGCGCGCTGGCGCTGCGCCGGCTGGTCGTTCCGCCGGAAACGGACGCCTTCCGACTTGTCAATGCGGAAGGCGACGGGATGCCGGGTTTCGTTTGCGACTGCTATGGCGGCTGCCTGGTGATGACGATCCAGACGGCGGGCATGGAGAAGTGGAGGGAGACGCTCATCGGGCTCCTTGCCGAGGCGGTCCGGCCGGCCGGGATTTACGAACGGAGCGAGGGGCGCTCCCGGCAATTAGAGGGGCTGTCCGACCGGAGCGGCCCCGCCTGGGGCGAGGTCCCGGCGGCGGTGGAGATCAGCGAAAATGGTCTTCGCTTCGAGGTCGATCCGGTCGCCGGGCAGAAGACGGGGTTCTTCCTCGACCAGCGTGTGAACCGCGAGCTCGTAGGGAGTTTAAGCCGTGGAGCAGACGTTCTCAACTGCTTCTCCTATACGGGCGCCTTCTCCGTCTATGCGGCCCGCGGGGGAGCCGAGCGGGTCGTCTCTGTGGAGGCTTCGGCGGCTGCAAACGATGCCGCCCGCCGGAATCTCGCCCTGAACGGCTTTTCCCCGGAGCTGCACCCCGTGCTCACGGCCGATTGTTTCGATTATTTCCGGGAGACGCGGGAGGTCTTCGACCTGATCGTTCTTGATCCCCCGGCCTTCGCCAAATCGAGGAAGGACGTCGCCCGGTCGGCGCGGGGCTACAAGGAGATCAACCTGCAGGCGGCGCGGCGTCTGCTCGAGGGCGGGATTCTGGCGACCTTTTCCTGTTCGAACCACATCGACGAGGAACTCTTCGCGAAGATAGTCCTCGGCGCCTGCCGGGATGCGGGGAAGACCGCGCAGGTCCTCCGCGTCCTCGGGGCCGGGCCCGATCACCCGGTGAACCTCGCCCATCCGGAGGGCCGCTACCTCAAGGGGTTGCTCCTGCGCCTCACCAACTGACAACCCTCTTCAGGGCGCCTTCAGGACGTTTTCGATCCGGTCGTGGATGAGCTGCGAGGCCAGGTTGTTCCCCGCCGGTCCGACCATGACGGAGACCGCAGTGAGCCCCTTTTCCATGTATTCCACCGCGATCCGGACCTTGTCGTCGTGGATCATCGCCGTGAGATTTCCGGTGGCGATCTTCTTGTCCAGAGCGATGTCGTCGGCCTTCAAGTCGGCCAGAGTCTTCTCGCAGGCGGTCCAAACCTTCTCCAGGGGGAAGTTGTAGACGGCCCGCAGGTAGCCTTCCGTATAGATGAATTTCCCGGAGCGGATGCCGACCGTCCTGGTGCCCACGGTGAGAGAGGTGTCGCAAGCCATGATCGCGAGGAGCGATGGAATCAGTATGATAAACCGGAGGGTCTTTACTTTCATGATTCGTCCTTTCTCTGGGGTTAGTGAAGATGATTGACAGCAAAACGGGATGCCCGGTCCTGAATCGCCGGGGATTCCGCTGCGGCTGCCGCGGTTGAATCATAGGCCATCGGGGGCCGGCTTGTCAATCCATTCGAATAAAAGCTTGACAGCCCCGGATGGTTTTGGTATCAGCAGGACGCTTCGGCGACTTAGTGGTTTAAGGCTTTTGCGACTTTTTACGAGAGCGTCTTTTCTGACTCCGCCATGAATATTTTAGAAGAATTCTTTCCGGTTGCGCTTTTCGTTTTTGTCGCCGTCCTGTTTACCCTCATACCCATCGCGATCGCCTATATTCTCGCTCCCCGGACGAGGGGAGAAAAAACCCTCAGCACCTACGAGTGCGGCATAGAACCTTACGGCAGCGCCTGGATAAGGTACGGCATGCATTACTATATATACGCGCTGATCTTCATCGCCTTCGATGTGGACGTCCTGTACCTCTTCCCGGCTGCGTTGAGCTATGCGCGGGGGGAGAGGGTGCACGAATTTTACGCCTTGCTGTGTTTCGTGTTTATCCTCGCCTTGGCCATCGTTTATGCCTGGGGGAAAGGGGTGTTTACCTGGAAAAGGAAAATTTCCCCGTAAAATTTGCCGTCGTGGAAAAGGTCCTGGATCTGGCCAGGGCCAACTCCCTCTGGCCGATGACCTTCGGTCTGGCCTGCTGCGCCATCGAGATGATGTCCACCTCCATGGCCCGCTTCGACATCGCCCGCTTCGGCGCCGAGGTATTCCGCCCTTCTCCCCGGCAGTCGGACCTGATGATCGTCACCGGGACAGTAACCAAAAAGATGGCGCCCATCCTCACCACACTCTACGAACAGATGCCGTCGCCCAAATGGGTCATCGCCATGGGCAACTGTGCCATCTCCGGCGGTCCGTTCGTATTCGAGGGTCAATACAATATCATCGAAGGGGTCGATCTCCTCGTCCCGGTGGACGTGTACGTCCCCGGATGCCCGCCCCGGCCGGAGGGACTCCTCGAAGGGTTGATGAAACTGGAGGAAAAAATAACGGGGACGCGTCGATTCCCGGGACCGGTTCAGAGATGGTAGAGAAAATCAAGGCAGAGTTGGGCGCCGCCCTTGCGGGCGCCGTGATCGCGGAGACGAACTATCGGGAGCGGGGATACCACCTCTGTCTGGAGGTCGGGGCGGGGGACCTGCTCAATACCGCCCGTTTCTTCGACGAACGGGGCTTCTACCTGTCCGCCGTCATCTGCGTGGACTACAGGGAATATCTGGAGCTGGTGTACATCTTCGCGAACCACGCCGCTGTGTGCAAGGCCAAGGTCGTCCTGAAGGTCGATCCCGTCAAGCCCGTCGCCCCCACGATTTCCAACGTCTTTGACTGCGCATACTGGCACGAGCGGGAGATCCGCGAGTTCTATGGCGTGATCTTCGACGGCCACCCCAACATGACCTATCTGTTTCTCCACGACGGGATCGATCACTATCCCCTGCGCAAGGAGCGGGTTCCCGTCGCGGACGAGGATAAGCGGGCGCTCGGTTCGTTCAAACCGGGCGAAGAAGAGGACACCTTCTTCATCAACCTCGGTCCCCAGCATCCCAGCACCCACGGCGTGCTCCGGGTGGTTCTGAAGATGGACGGCGAGTATATCGAGGAGGCTGAGCCGGTCCTCGGCTATCTCCACCGCATGCACGAGAAGATGGCCGAAAACAGAAGCTATCAGCAGTTTCTCCCCAACACGGGGCGGATGGACTATCTGGGCCCCATGTCCTTCAATCTCGGCTACGTGACCGCCGTGGAGAGGCTCTGCGGGATCCCGGCGCCGGACCGCGCCCAGTGCGTGCGGGTCATTGCCACGGAACTAAACAGGATCGCCAGCCACCTGCTGTGGCTGGGCGCCTACCTGGCGGATCTCGGGGCGCTCACCCCCTTCCTCTTCGTCTTCGACGACCGGGAGGCGATCAACGACGTCCTCGAGGCGGTCACCGGGTCGCGCCTCACCTACTGCTATTTTCGTTTCGGCGGCCTGTTCAACGACGTGGACGAGGCATTTGTCGCCGGGACGCGGGCCTTTATCGAGAGGATGCGGGGCCGCTTTGAACTGTACGAAAAACTCGTCACCGGCAATGTCATATTCATCAACCGGACGCGGGGCATCGGGGTCATCGCCAGGGAGCGGGCCAGAAAACAGGCCGTCTCCGGGCCGGTTCTGCGGGGCGCCGGAATCGCGATGGATATGAGGAAAACGGAGCCGTACGCCGCGTACGCCGGAATGGAGTTCGTCCCCCCCGCCGGGACCCGGGGGGACGCGCTCGATATGTACCGCGTACGCGTCAAGGAGATGGAGATCTCTCTGAACATCATCGAGCAGGCCCTGGAGAGGCTCCCCGAGGGGCCCGTCATGGCGGAAAAGGTCCCCAAGAAACTCAAACCGCCCAAGGGCGATCTGTATCACACGGTGGAGACGCCCCGCGGCGAGCTTGGCATCTATATCGTGAGCGATGAAAGCGACAAGCCCTACCGGATGAAGTGGCGGGTTCCCTCTTTTTCCAACCTGATGATCTTCCCCGAACTGGCCAGGGGAAACCTCCTGGCGGACGCCGTGGCTATCCTGGGGAGCCTGGATCTGGTGATACCGGAGATAGATCGGTGATTCTGATTGTGTATTCCCCCTCCCGGCGCGGGAGGGGAGCAGGGGGAGGGGGCAAAGACGCTGAACGCCCCCGCCCGGCCCTCTTCCGTCGAGGCAGCGGGATATGGTGGTTTAAATGGAGATGATCGTCAACATAATCGGCGCGGAACCTTTCCGGCATATCGCCGGCCTCGTCGGCGTCCTGGCGTTCTTCGTCGTGAACGCCCTGCTGTTGACCTGGGCGGAGAGAAAGGTGGCGGGCCACATGCAGCGGCGGATCGGTCCCAAGGAGGTCGGCCCCTATGGACTGATCCAGCCCATCGCCGACGCGCTCAAGCTCCTGGGCAAGGAGATCCTCACGCCGCGGGATGTGGACCGGCCTCTGTATTGGCTTGCCCCCGTCCTCATCTTCATCCCGGTCTTGGTCGCGTTGGTCGTCATCCCGTTCGATGCCTCTCTCCAGGTCAGGGACATAAACGTAGGGATCCTGGTGATCCTCGCCTTTTCCTCGCTGACCGTCTTCTCCATCTTGCTGGCCGGCTGGGGATCGAACAACAAGTACTCCCTGATCGGGGCCATCCGGAGCATCGCCCAGAACATCGCCTATGAGATTCCCCTGCTTCTGGCGCTGTTGCCCATCATCATGATTGCCGGCTCCTTCTCGCTGAAGTCCATCGTTGAGGCCCAGAAGGGGCTGTGGTTCGTCGTGTACCAGCCGATTGCCTTCTGCATCTACTTCATCGCCGCCGTCGCCGAGACCAACCGGACCCCCTTCGACCTGCCCGAGGCGGAAAGCGAACTGGTGGCCGGCTACCACACCGAATATTCCGGCATGCGGTTCGCCCTGTTTTTCCTTGCCGAGTACACCAACATGTTCATCGTGAGTGCCATCGCCGTCACCTTTTTCCTGGGCGGCTACCAGGGGCCCTTCCTCCCCGGCATAGTCTGGTTCCTCCTGAAGTCCTACCTGCTGGTCTTCGTCATCATGTGGCTCAAATGGACCTTTCCCCGGGTGCGGTTCGACCAGTTGCTCAACATCTCCTGGAAGGCGATGATTCCCCTGGCCTTCATCAACCTTCTTGTTACGGGAGGTCTACTGAAGCTATGAAGTTGTCTCCTGCGGCATTCATCACCGGCACGGCATCGTTGATCGCGGGCCTCGGCGTCACGATCAGGGCGTTCTTCCAGCCGGTGGTGACCTCCCAGTATCCCCGCCACCTGCTGAAGATCAGCCCGCGCTTCCGCGGCCATACCAAGCTCCTTGCCGACAGGGAGAATCCCGAGAAGAACGGCTGCATCTCCTGCGGCATCTGCGCGAGGAACTGCCCGTCGCAGTCCATCGGGACCATCGAGGGGGAAAAGCGGGAAGGGGAAAAGAAGAAGACCGCCACCACCTACATCCTCGACTATACGACCTGCAGCCAGTGCGGCATCTGCGTGGAGAGCTGCCCCTACGACGCCCTCGACTTTTCCGCCGATTTCAACGTGGCCGGTTATAAGAGGGAGGATTTCATCTACGATCTGGTCAAGGAATTTGAAAAAAGGAAGAAGGCATCATGAGCATCGGTGAACTGATATTCCTTGCAACCATCGGCCTCACCCTGGGCGGCGCCGTCATGGCAGTTCTGTCCGGCTCCATCGTCTACGCCATGATGGGGCTTGTCGCCGCCATGTTCGGCGTGGCGGGTCTTTACATCTACCTGCATAACCCCTTCCTGGCCATGATGCAGATCCTGATCTACGTGGGGGCCGTGACCGTCCTGATCGCCTTTGCCGTCATGCTGGTAGGTCCCCTGTACCGCCGGCCGAAGGAATGGACGACCCTGGGCAAATTAGGAGCGGCGCTGGGCGTTGCCTGCGTCTCCCTTTTGATGTTCGTCAGGTTCGTCACGGAAACCTTTCCGACAGCCGGGGCGCCTTCTTTTCAGATGACGACCAAAGACATCGGCCGCCTTTTCTTCGACGATCTGGTCCTCCCCTTCGAGCTGATCTCGCTTCTCATTGTGGTGGCCATTCTGGGTGCGATCATGCTTGCCCTTTTTGCCCGGGGGGACAAATGACCGATTTCATATACAACTACCTGCACGCCTATCTGTTCGTCGCCCTGTTCATGCTCTTCTGCGGGATCGCCGGCGTGGTGTACCGGCGCACCCTCATCGGGATGCTCGTTTCCCTGGAGCTGATCATGAACGGCGCCGGCCTGAATCTGGTGGCCCTGAACCGCTTTGTTTCCCCGGAGAACGCCTCCGGCACGGCCTTTACGCTCATCATCATGGGCATCGCCGCAGCGGAGGCGGCCGTCGCCCTGGGCATCATCATTTTGATTTTCCGGAAATACCGGCACGTCGAGGGCGGGGATCTCAGGGAGATGAGGGACTGACCTATGATTATCGAGAGCGCACTGCCCCTTTTGCCCATAGGCATTGTCCTTGTTGCCTCGCTTTTGATCATGGTTTCCGGCCGGCGGCCGAATCTCCGGGAATTCTGGTCCGTCGCCGGTTCCGTGCTGACTTTCCTCTCCGTGGCGGCGATGGTCCCCGCCGTCTGGCGCGGCGGCCAGCTCGTCTATACGCTCTCCCAGATCGCCCCCGGCATCTCGCTCAACTTCAGGGTGGATGCCCTGTCGCTGATCTTCGGCATCATTTCGTCGTTCTTGTGGATCTTCGCCTCGTTCTACAACATAGGCTACATGAGGAGTCTGAACGAGCACGCCCAGACAAGATATTACGCCTGTTTCGCCATCGCCATCCTCGGCGCCCAGGGCGTTTCCTATTCCGGCAGCCTCTTTTCGCTGTACCTGTTCTACGAGATCATCACCCTGTTCACCTATCCGCTGGTCGCCCACCACCAGGACGAGGAGGGGTATGAAGGGGGCAAGAAATACCTCGTTTATCTGATGGGGACGTCCAAGGGCCTGCTTTTGCCAGCCGTCATTCTGACGTACGTAATGACGGGGACGCTGGATTTTTCCGACAACATTCGCGCCGGCGTCTTTCCGGCCTCCGCCGACCGGCTGTGGATCACCGTCACCTATGTGCTGTTCATCGGCGGGTTCGCCAAGGCCGCGATCATGCCTTTCCACAACTGGCTGCCCTCGGCCATGGTCGCCCCGACGCCGGTCAGCGCGCTCCTGCACGCGGTGGCCGTGGTGAAGGCGGGCGTGTTCTGCATCGCCCGGGTAATGCTCTCCACGTTCGGGACCGGCGCCCTTCAGGATCTGGGGCTGGGATTGGTCACGGCCTACTTCGTTTCCTTCACGATCCTGGCGGCCTCGATCATCGCCCTCACCAAGGACGACCTGAAGGCAAGACTGGCCTATTCGACGGTCAGCCAGTTGTCCTACATCGTCCTGGGGGTGGCGCTCCTGGACAACACGGGTGTCCTGGGCGGGATCATCCATATAGTCAATCACGGCTTCAGCAAGATCACTCTGTTCTTCTGCGCCGGGGCGATCTATGTGGCGGCGCACAAGAAGAAGATCAGCGACATGGCGGGGATCGGCTATGCCATGCCCTTTACCATGGGGGCCTTCGCCCTGGCGTCGCTGAGCATGATTGGCGCCCCGCCGGTGGCCGGGTTCACGACGAAGTGGTACCTCCTCAACGGGGCGCTCAGGATCGACAACATCCCGATCATCATCGTCCTGATGGCCAGCACACTGCTCAACGCGGGGTATTTCGTCCCCATCGCCTTCAAGGCCTTCTTCGAGGGGAGAAAAGAACGCTGGAGCAGAGAGGACATCCGCGAAGCTCCCCCGACGATGGTCGTCCCCCTGGTGCTGGCGTCGCTCATCTCGCTTGGGCTGGGGATGTTTCCCGATTTCTTCGTCGGGCTGATCGGGAGGCTGTTTTAAAGGGAGCATGATTCCCATGCAGCACAGAGGTCGTTGACGCAAGACGGGAGAAAAACGAGGTCTTAAATGGATGTATTGAAGATCATCGAATACTTGAGAGGTAAGCTCGCGGCGCTGAGGATCGCCTTTTTCGTCTTCCTGGGCGCGGTGGTCCTGTTCGACATCCTGATCCCGCGGGGAGACGCCCATTACTTTGTGGATGCGATCTACGCCTTCTGGACCTTTTTCGCCCTCATCGGCTGTTTTCTGCTCATAAAGATCAGCAAGGGTGTCGCGCACCTGATTTTGAGCAAGGACGAGGATTATTATGGATAGCTGGATTCACCCGGCGCTGTTCTTTTTCCTGGGGGCCCTGCTCCTGCCCTTCCTGAAGGGGAGGACGAAGAAGGCGTTCATCCTCCTTGTCCCCGCAGTTTCGATACTCGCCGTCGCGCTTGCCAGGCACGGGACGTACGGCCGATACCATTTCCTCGGCGCGGATGGGATCTTCGGCCGCGTCGACGCCATGAGCATGGTCTTTGCCTGGGTGTTTGTCATCATGGCATTTCTCGGGGCGCTTTACGCACTGCACCGGGAAGAGGACGGGCACCACATGGCCGGCTTCTTCTACGTGGGAAGCGCCCTGGGGGCTGTCTTCGCCGGCGATTACCTGACGCTCTTCATCTTCTGGGAGATCATGGCCTTCTCCTCCGTCTTCCTCATCTGGTACCGGAAGGGTAATAAAGCCATCGAGGCGGGCTTCCGCTATCTGCTGTTCCACGTGTTCGGCGGGCTTCTGTTGTTCGCCGGGATGATGCTGTACTACTACAAGACGGGGAGCCTCGCCTTCGAGAGCATCCTTCCCGCTAACGCTTCCTGGCCGGAATACCTGATCCTGGCCGGCTTTGCCCTGAATGCCGCCGTGCTGCCCCTGCATGCCTGGCTCCCCGACGCCTATCCGGAGGCGAGTGTGGAAGGCGCCGTGTTCCTGTGCGCCTTCACGACCAAAACGGCGGTTTATGTCCTGGCCAGAGGGTTTTCGGGCTTTGAAATCCTCGCCGTCATGGGGACCGCCATGACCGTCTTCGGCGTCTGCTACGCCGTCATCGAGAACGACATCCGCCGGGTCCTGGCCTACCATATCATCAGCCAGGTGGGCTACATGGTCGCCGGGGTCGGCATCGGCACCGCCCTGGCCGTCAACGGCGCGGCGGCCCACTCCTTCGCCCACATCCTCTACAAGGCGCTCCTGTTCATGGGCGCGGGATCGGTGCTCTACGTTACGGGGACGGCGAAACTCAGCCGCCTCGGCGGCCTGTACAAGTACATGCCGCTGACGATGATCTTCTACGTCGTGGGCGCCGTGTCCATTTCCGGATTTCCCCTGTTCAGCGGCTTTGTCAGCAAATCCATGATCGTCGCCGCCGCGCATGAGGAGGGGAGGCTGTGGCTGATGGCGCTGATGAATCTGGCGGGGATCGGGACCTTCCTTTCCGTGGGGCTGAAGGTGACCTATTTTGCCTTTTTCGGCAAGGAGGCGGCGGAGCCCCTTGCCGCCAAGGAGCCGCCGTTAAACATGCTCTGGGCGATGGGACTCACCTCCCTTCTGTGCCTGATCATCGGCGTTTTCCCCCGGACCCTCTACGTGCTTCTGCCCTTCCCGGTGGAGTATCATCCCTACAACGCCGCGCACCTCGCCGAGGCGCTGCAGATACTTTCCTTCACGGGGCTTGTCTTCTACCTGCTGGTGAAGAAGCTCTCGCCGGAAGCGAAGATCAATCTCGATGTGGATTATTTTTACCGCAAGGGCGCGCTGCTCTTCATGAAATTCGACGAAAAGGTCGTGGCCCCGCTGGATACGCTGTGGGGTGAGCTTTACCGCACGCTGGGACTCGGCGCGCTTTTCAAGAACGCCGATCTTTCCTATGCTTTCGACCGAAAGGCGATCGACGGCGTCGTGGACGGCACGGCTTACTCCGTTATGGATTTCGGTTCCGTCGTGAAGAGGCTTCAGACGGGGAGGATCCAGACATACATCGGCCTCGCGCTTTTCATGTTGTTTGCGATCCTGTGGTTTGTCTTGGTCGTGGCGTGACGCCCGTTTAAGATATACAAAGGTTACGAAGGAATTGAACCTATGCCGCCGTACTTGACCATGAATCCCCTGGGATTCCCCATCCTCTCCGCGGTGATCTTCCTGCCCCTGGCGGGGGCGCTGCTCATCCTTTTGCTGAGGGATGAAAACAGGATCCGGATCACGGCCCTTGCAACGGGCATTCTGACCCTGGTTGTCTCGCTGGTCCTCTTTTTCAGCTTCGATCCCGGCACGCCGCTTTTTCAGTTCGGCGAGCGCCTCAGTTGGATACCGGCCTATAACATCGAGTATGTGTTAGGGGTGGACGGCATCTCGATCATGCTGATCGTCCTGACCGCCCTGATCGCTCCCCTGTGCGTCCTGTGCTCCTGGAAGGCCATCGCCGCGCGGGTGAAGGAATTCATGATCTGTATCCTGCTGATGGAAACGGCGATGATCGGCGTCTTCTGTTCGCTGGATTTCATCCTTTTTTATATTTTCTGGGAGGCCATGCTCATCCCGATGTACCTGCTGATTGCCGTCTGGGGCGGGCCGCAGAAGGACTACGCCTCCCTGAAGTTCTTCATCTACACCCTCTTCGGGAGCGTGTTCCTGCTGGTGGCCATCATCGCCCTTTATCTCGCCAACGGCACGTTCAGCATCCCCGCGGCGATGTTCAGGGGCTACGGCTTCCATTTCCAGTTTTGGGTGTTTCTGGCCTTTTCCATCGCCTTTGCCATCAAGGTGCCCATGTTTCCCTTTCACACCTGGCTGCCGGCCGCCCATACGGAGGCCCCGACGGCGGGAAGCGTGTTTCTGGCCAGCATCCTCCTGAAAATGGGGACGTACGGGTTCATGAGGTTCTGCCTGCCCATCGTCCCCCAGGCCAGTTTCTATTTCGCCCCCTTCATGGTGGTCCTTTCCATCATTGCTATCATTTACGGGGGATTCGTCTGCCTGGCCCAGACGGACATGAAGAAACTGATCGCCTATTCGAGCGTGGCTCACATGGGCTTCGTCACCCTGGGCATCTTCACCTTCACCCTCTACGGTTTCACGGGGGCCATGCTCCAGATGCTCAACCACGGCGTCACTACGGGGGCGCTGTTTCTGATGGTGGGCATCATCTATGAGCGCACCCACAGCCGGCAGATCTTCGACAACGCCGGGCTCGGGAAGTTCCTGCCCGCCTACGTCGGCTTTTTCGGACTGTTTGCCGTCTCCTCCTTCGCCTTTCCCGGAACGAACAGTTTCGTGGGGGAACTCTACGTCCTGATCAGCGCCTTCGCCAAGAGCAAGCCTGCCGGCTTTTTCGCCGTGATCGGGGCGGTCGTGGCCGCCGCCTACATGCTGAGACTCCTCAAGCAGATCGTCTGGGGGAGGGAAGACAGGAGAGACTTTAAGGATCTGGACATAAGGGAATTCATCTATCTGGCGCCGCTCGCTGTTTTCGTGCTGTGGGTGGGGCTTTTCCCGCGTCCCTTCATCCGGATCATGGAAAACACGCTGGTGCATCTTCATGCGCAGCTTGATAAAATAGCCCACTGAGGGGTTGGCCCGATGACGCTGCTTCCCGAACTGTATATGTTGTTGTTTGCCGTTTCCTTTCTCTTTCTTTCGCTGGGAAGGAAGAAGGCGGCCGTTATTGCCGCGGCCAAGGCGCTTGTCCTGCTCGGTTTTGCCTTGACCCTGGCCTGTTCGGGCGCGCGGGGAGAGCTTTTTTCCGGGGCCTACCGGGTGGATTTCTTCTCCCAGGTCTTCAAGGTGCTGCTTTCCGCCGGGTTCACCCTTGTCGTCTTCATGTTCGAGAAGGAGGACGAGGTGGAAAACATCCCCGAATACTTCATGTTCCTCGGCTTCTCCACCCTGGGGCTGATGATCCTGGTCAGTTCGGTCGAGCTCATTTCCATCGTCGTCTCCCTGGAGATCTCCTCCTTCAGCCTCTACGCCGTCGTCCCCTTGAGAAGGGCCCAGACCAGGACGCAACTGGAAGCGGCGATGAAGTACCTTTTCTTCGGCGCCGTCGCCACGGGGATCATGCTCTACGGGATGGGCTACCTCTACGGGATGGCCCAGTCCACTTATCTTGCCGATGTGGCGGCAAAGCTGCCCCAATTTCTTGCCCAGCCGCTGGGGGTGCTGGCCCTGGTCTTCACCCTGACGGCATTTTTCTTCAAACTCTCCCTGTTCCCCATGCATTTCTGGGCGCCGGACATCTACGAAGGGGCCTCCGACGCCACGACCACGTTCATCGCGACGATCCCCAAGCTCGCCGCCGCGGCCCTGCTCATCAGGCTCGCCATGCTGGCCTCTTCCAACCCCGGGCAACTGGCGGCGATAATCGTCGTCCTGGCCGCTCTGTCCATGACGCTGGGCAACCTGGTGGGCCTTGTCCAAAAGGACGTGAAGAGACTGCTCGCCTATTCGGGGATCGCCCACGCCGGCTATCTGATGATGGGCCTGCTCGCCCTGGACGGGGAAGGGAACGCGGCGGTCGTCTATTATATTGCCGTTTATCTGTTCATGAATCTCGCCTGCTTCTATGTCGTCATGCTGCTTTCACGGGGGGGCGAGAACCTCACGATCAACGGCCTGAGCGGCCTTTCCCGCCGGTCGCCCCTGCTCGCCCTCACGCTGGCCGTGGCCGCCTTCTCGCTGGCGGGCATCCCGCCCACGGGCGGCTTCACCGGCAAGTTCTTTCTGTTCGTGAGCGCGTTTGAGGCCGGGTATCTCGCCATCGTCATCATCGCCGCCGTAAACACGGTCATCTCCATCTTCTACTACCTCAACCTCGTCCGCGTCAGCTATTCCCGAGAGGCCGCGGACCCGGGGCCTCTCCGGCTCGCCTTCCACGAGAAGGTCCTCTGCTATCTCTTCAATGCCGTCATCCTGTTCATGGGGCTGATGCCCTACGGCCTCCTCGACCTCTTCCGCCGCGCGGTTTAATTTGAAGATCAGGGACAGCTCCCCATTTTTCGCAATCTCGGTATTAGGACTTTTTTAAAGGGGCGGCGGGGCTTAGAGCAGGTGGTAGATTGCCTGGATCAGCGCCCAGGCGAGAACGGCCGCCGTCAGCCCGACGCTCGCTGTCCCGAGGAAACGGTGGACGAAGGTCTCCGCCGCCCGTTCCCGGTAGCCGGTAAGAAAGGCGATCGCGATGCCGGAGACAAGCCCCCCTCCGTGCGCCCAGTTGTTGATCCCCGGGAAGAAAAGACCGAAGATGACCAGCCCCACAACCCACCCCAGCGCCTGGCGGTAGATTGCCTCTCCGTAGAAGCCCCCCCTGCTCTTGCCGTAATAGAGGATGGCGCCGATCAGGCCGCAGAGGGAGGCGGAGGCCCCGATGGTGAAGGGTACTCCGGCCAGATAGGAGATGAAGAAGCCGGCGACGCCGGTCCAGAGGTAGAGGATCGCAAAGCGGTGGAAGCCGAATTCGGCGAGGATGAAGGGGGCCAGTTGCCTGAGGGCCATCATGTTGAAGAAGATGTGCAGGATCCCCCCGTGGAGAAAGGAGGCCGAAACAAGGGTCCACCAGCGGCCGTAGGCGTCGATGGGAAGGGTCCCGGTCGCGCCGAGCAGGAAGACGCCCTCGCCGGAAGGGGACAGGAACGTCAGGGGGTTGGCCGAAAGTCCGAGAGACGCCGGATTCAGGAGGAGAGAGAGGAGGTAGAAGGCGGCGTTCACGACGATGATCGCCTTGACCGGGTCGGCCCCAAGCAGGGAGAGGCCGCCGATAATCCCCCGCTTCCAGAGCGCCCCGGGCCGCGCGGTACCGCAATAAGGGCAGGCGGGCTCGTCGCTGCTGATGAGCTTCCGGCAGTTCGGGCAGAGCATGGATTTCTTTTCGGTCATCGGGGGGCTCCTTTTACAAGAAACTCATGATCACCGGAATGGCGACGAAGGTGCCGATCGAGGTCGTCAGATTTACGACGGCGACCAGCAAAAGCAGGCGCGTGATCTTGTTCCGGAAGAATCCCCTCAGGGAGACGATGTCGTCCTGCAGGGCGAGGAAGTCCTTGACCTGCGGCTTGCGCAGCGTCGCCTCCGCGAGTCCCGCCACCCAGCCGGCGGCGAGCAGGGGGTGCAGTGTCGTTATGGGGGCGGCAACGGCCGAGGCCGCGATGGTGAGCGGATGGGCCAGAAGGATGAGCGCCCCGGCGCTCGAGAAGGCGGCGGTGATCAGCGCCCACCAGGTGAACATCCTGAGCCCGCCCTGGGCGCCGGAAGAGAAGAAGCCGGCGACGAACACGCCCACGATAGCAAGCGAAAAGGTCCAGCCCGCGTATTTTCCCCAGAGACTTTTTTCGGGGATCAGGTTCAAGGCCGCGATGTCGATTTCCTCGCCTATGTGATTGAGAATCCCCGGCACATGGCCCGCGCCCACGACCGCCACGATCCTGTTGCCCGCCGCCCGGCCGATGGAGTGAGCGAGGTAGAGATCCCGTTCGTCGATCAGGGTGGTCTTCAATCCGGGCATCTTCTGCCCGACCGTCTGAAGGGCAAGTTCCAGGACGTCGTGTTTTTTTAGCTTTTCGATCTCCTCCTCGGTGATCTCGTCGGTTGCAAAAAGTGATAGCAGGACCTCGGGGAGGAGCTTCACCTTGCTCCAGAAGCCCATCTTCCGCCAGGTCCTCAGCAGTGTCACCCTGATTTCCCGGTCCGCGAGAACGACCTCGGCCCCGATCTCCTCGGCCCGGGCAACGGCCCGGAGCATCTCCTCGCCCGGGGTGATATTGAATTTCTGGGCGATCTTCCGCTGGAAGGAGGCCATGACGAGCTGGGACAGGAGCATGGGCGCTCGTTTCTCGCGGATGACCTTGAGGATGTCGGTCTGCTGCCACTGGTCCTTCATGCGGAGCGCGTCGTAACGGGGTCGGCAGAGTTCGATGCAGACAGCTTCCGGCCGCTCTTCGGCGATGACCTTTTCCACCAGATCGGCGCTTTCCCGCGAGACATGGGCCGTCCCGATCAGGATGATCTCTTTTCCGTCAAGATTGAGGCGATGGACGTTTTCGTTTTCCAAGCTTTTCTTTTCCCCTGAATTTGATTCGGGGAGGTCCATAGCAGTAATTGTGCCGGTTGTAAAGGGTAAATGGCGACGGCCGCTTTCCTTCAGACAGGGTTATGTCCGCGGAGACGGCAGCCGGCGAGCTCGTAGATCTTCAGCTCGCCGAGGGTGCTTCCGGCGTCGTAAACGCCGATATCCCGGAGGTCGAGGATGGAATCCATGGCGGCGATGCGCGTCTTTTCGCTGATCAGAATGCCGTTGGGCAGGGACCTTGTCAGGTCCTGCAGCCGGAAAACGGCGTTTACCGAATCGCCGATGACGGTGTAGTCCATCTTCTTTTCAAACCCGATGTTGCCGACGACCGCCTCCCCCGTGTGGATGCTGATTCCCATGGACAGCGGGGATTCGATTTCTCCTGAAAAGTGGTCGTTGACGCTCGCCAGCATTTTCTGCATTTCCAGGGCGGCGGCGATGGCGTTATCCGCATCGCTCGCGCCGGATACGGGGGCGCCGAAAACGGCCAGAAAGCCGTCTCCCAGGTACTTGTCGACGATACCCCCGTGCTTGAAGACGATATCCCCCATGCAGGCGAAAAAGTGGTTCAGCATCGCGACCGTCCGCTGGGGGCCGATCTTCTGGGAGAGGCTGGAGAAGCCGCGGATGTCGATGTTCAGGAGGGTCAGGATTTTCAGCTCTTCGAGCAGCGGTTTGTCCGTCTCGACGTTGTGAATGATCTTGTCCACTATTTCCCGCGGGACGAATTTCTGGAACACGTTCCGGATGCCCCGTTCCTGTTCGGCCATGGACAGGGTCTCCTGGTAAAGCCGGGAATTTTCCAGGGCGATGCTGACCGAGGCGGCGATGGACTGGAGGAGATGGAGGTCGTCGTCGTTGAAATCGTCGTTGATCTTGTTGAGGATCTCGATGACGCCGAGGACCCTGCCCCGGGAGATGAGCGGCACGCAAAGGACGGAACGGGTCCGGAAACCGGTTTGCCGGTCGAAATCGTGCCGGAAGTGCCGGGAGGCGCTTATGTCCCTGACAAGGACCGCTTCGCCGCTGGCGGCGCAATAGCCCGATATCCCTTCGCCGAGCCCGAAGCGGAAGTTCTGGAGGGCGTCCGTGTTGATGGCGGGATCTATGTTGAAGGTGATCTTGAAGGCCAACCGGTCCTTTTCCAGCAGCAGCAGCGAGCCGGCCTCCACGTTCATGATCGTCCGGATCATGTCCATCGTGTGTCTGAGCACCTCGTCCCGGTCGAAGGTCGAGGCGGCAAGCATGCTGCCGATCTGTTTGAGCGACTCCATTTCCCGGTCCCGCTTTAAAACCGACGAATAGAGACGGTTCTTTTCCATGGCGAGCGTCAAAAGCGAGGCGATCTGATCCAATGTTTCTTCGACCCCGTCGAAACTCCCAGGCCGGACGCTGCCGAGAAAAAGGAGTCCGATAACCGCGCCACCCATCTTCAGCGGCGCCAGCGAACAGGCATGAAGCCCCGGCCTTGCCGTCAGTTCATGATCGAGCGGATGTTCCGCCAAGGCGGCATTGTTGATGATCCGGCTGCTCCCCTGCTTTATTGAGGCCTCCAGCACAGAGCCGGTGTAGTTGTAATCCGCATTCCTTTCGAGAGAGAGGGGGATAGTGGAGAGGATGTCCAGAACGGTGAGACAATCCGGTTTGTTTTCCGGGACGGCGAATACGACCCCGACGTCGAAGGGAACGTTTTCCCGGAAATGATTCAGGATGACATGGAGAAGCTCGCTGTTTCTGAGACTGGAACTCAGGCTTTTGGAGATGCCTGCGAAGGTCGCAAGCTGCTGGCGTTTTTCCGCATTGGTCTTGATCAGGTTCAGGTTGTCGTAAGTGAACGCGGCGTTGCTTATGAGCGGCGTCAGGACATCGGCGTCTTCCTGGGTGTAAGGGATGTCCGCCGTTTTGCGGGAGAGGGTGAGCACCCCGAAGACCTCGTGGATCCCCTTGAGGGGCATGCAGAGGAAAGATTTGGTGGAGTAATGGGGACGGTTCCCCCGCCCGAAACGGTTGTCCGTCTCGACGTCGGCGATGATGAGGGGGGATTTGTTGATCACGGCGAATTTGGCGATGCTGGTCGCGAAGTCCGTCCGGTCCCCCTTTTTGACCAGGTCGCCGAGCCCGTAAGTGGCGTGGACGACAAAGGACTCCCGTCTCTTGCCCTCCAGGATAAGGACTGAGCCGACATCCGAGTTGGTCAGTTTCAGGGCCCGTTCCATGGTGATCGCAAACAGGTCGTCGCTTTCGAAGGTTACGTAGCACAGATCGGAGAGCTCTTTGAGGGTGGAGAGCTGCGAGCCCCGCTTTTCCAGATTGGCAAAACTGCTCCGGAGTTCTCTTTCGACGGTCTGGAAGGATTGGAAGATTCCCTTCAGTTCATTGGTTGTCGCCGGCTGGTCGGATTTTTCAAGCGTCCGGGGCAAGTCGGCCATGCTTGCCGAGGTCTTGCGGATGTCGTCGAAAATCCGGCTGATCATGGCATAGCCGGCAAGCGAGGAGCTCAGCAGCGCGAGGATAAATAGCGGGACGTATTCATCGCTCAGGAAGTCGTAGCTCAGGCCGAAGTAGAGCAACCCCAGCAGCGGCACGAAAAAGAAAAGGGCAAAGATGATGGGCAGCCGGTAATGGATCCCCTTGCTTTCCAGGGAGAGATCGTAGAGCTTTTTCGTAAGATTCATCGGGATATCTCCTGGCAATTTTGGATTGTTTTAGATAATGTTAGCAAATTCGGGGGAATAAAAAAATAAAAATGATGCCGGGGCATCGGAAAAATCATCTTTATTTAGAAAGGGGCTCTCATAGTGCAAGCGGATATAGCGATCGACACCCATGCCCACCTGGAGATGGATGTGTTTGCAGGCGACCGGGAGGCCGTCCTCGAAAGGGCGGCGGCGGCGGGCGTTGCCGCGATCATCACGGTAGGGACGACTATCTCCGATTGTGAAAAGGCCGTGGCGCTGGCGCGATCGCACCGGTCAGTATACGCGGCCGTTGGCATCCATCCTCACGATGCAAAGGGGATGGACGACTTAACCGGCGGCCGGCTCCGCGCGCTGGCGCGCGAGGATAAAGTAGTCGCGATCGGGGAGACGGGCCTCGATTTCTTCTATAACCTCTCGCCGCGGGAGGTGCAGCTCAGTCGGTTCGAGGAACAGCTCGACCTTGCGGAGGAGTTGGATTTGCCGGTGATCATCCACGACCGGGAGGCGCACGCGGAAACCCTTGCGATGCTTCGGCCGAGGAAGGGCAGGCTGCGGGGGGTGCTTCACTGTTTTTCCGGGGATCAGGCCATGGCCGGGGAGTGTCTCGCCCTCGGATTCCATATCTCCGTAGCCGGTCCTCTGACCTATCCGAAGGCGGAAGGTCTTCGAGATGTTGCCCGCCTTATCCCTCCCGACCGGCTTCTGATCGAGACGGACGCCCCGTATCTCGCCCCGCAGGCCTACCGGGGAAAGCGCAACGAGCCGGCCTACGTCATGGAGACGGCGCGGCGCCTGGCGGAGATTCGGGGGTTACCTTTTGAGGACCTGGCGCGGTTGACTGCGGCAAACGCCCGGCGGCTCTTCAATTTACAAAGTTCTTGAATTCAAAAACCTGGGGAAAGTTACTTGGGGCAGATGGTGAAGTCTTTTATGAATTCATTCAGCTCTTCTTTTCCCAGGACCCCCATCCACATGAATTTCACCCCCCGGCGCCGGAAGGGCACCTCTGCTTGCGCACCGTCGGGGGCCGGGATGTCCGAGACCGTCTGGAATTGCGTTCTGTCCGAATTGGGCGTATCGGCTAACATCTTCAGAAAGCCGGTATCTTCAAGGTCCGTCGGGGGGCCCTGGTAGATGAAGGCCGCGCCCCCGTGGCTGACGTCGACGATCTGGATCTTTCTCTCCTGCTCCGGGTCCGTTACCGGTGAAACGATGACGAAGGTGCCGCTTTGGACTGCAAACCGCTGGTGCTGCCGTGTCCTGAATATCCGCCGGCAGAGGTTCAGGAAGTTGGCCATGCGCTCCCTCCTTGTTGTTATCTGTAATTATAGCAGAAAATATTTTGCTGGCAATTTTTTTTTACATTCTTTATCTTCCCAAGGGGATTTTAGCATGAAGAAGGTGATTTTTATCGTCTCCGGGGGGGAACTCGGCGATCCCACGTTTTTCCGGGAGCAGGCCGCAAAGAAAGCGCCGGCGGCGGTGATCTGCGCCGACGGCGGCGCCCGCCATCTGAAGGCAGCGGGAATCACGCCCTCACTCATCGTCGGGGACATGGATTCCCTGGATGTTGCAAGCGAAAAGGAATATGAGGCGCGGGGCTGCCGGATCGTCCGTTATCCGCGGCAGAAGGACGAGACCGACACCGAACTGGCGCTCCGGGAGGCCTTCGGCATGGCGCCCGCGGAGGTCTGGATCTGGGGGGCGCTGGGCCGCCGGCTGGATCACACCCTGGCCAACATCTCCCTGCTTATGGAGGGCGTAAAGCGGGGGGTCGCGGTCAGGCTGGTCGATTCCTGGTGCGAGGTCTTTCTCGTCAGCGGCAAGACGGTCATCGCAGGGGAACGGGGACAGACCGTCTCCCTGCTTCCCTTTGCGGGAGATGTGACCGGCATTACGCTCACGGGATTCGAATACCCGCTGGCGAAGGCCGCCATGGAGAGCGGCCGGCCTTACGGCATCAGCAACCGACTAACGGCGCGGGAGGGGATTGTCGAGGTGGAGAAGGGCTGTCTCCTGGCGGTAAGGTATTTTAGGCCCGGTGTTTTCCCGGGGGAGGACGAGGGGTGATACCGGTCCGCGTACTTACGATCGCCGGCTCGGACTCCGGCGGCGGGGCCGGAATCCAGGCCGACCTCAAGACGATCACCGTCCTGGGAGGGTACGGCATGAGCGTCGTAACGGCGCTGACTGCCCAAAACACCCTCGGCGTCCACGGCATCCACGAGGTCCCGCCGGAGTTCGTGGCGGCGCAGTTCGATGCGGTCGCGACCGACATCGGCGTCGATGCGGCCAAGACGGGGATGCTTGCCAACTCGGAGATCATCCGGGTAGTGGCCGGGAAGATCCGGGAGTATGGCATCGAAAAACTCGTCGTCGATCCGGTGCTGGCGGCCACGGAGGGGACGCCACTCCTCAGTAAAGAGGCCATGAGGATTCTTGTCGCCGAACTCATCCCGCTGGCCCTTGTCCTCACGCCCAACATCCCCGAGGCCGAGACACTCTCCGGGGTCCGGATCGCGACCCTATCCGATATGAAAAATGCGGCGCTGGCCATCCATGCTCTGGGGCCGGGTTATGTGCTCGTCAAAGGAGGGCATCTCGCGGGGTATGCGGTCGATCTGCTTTATGACGGGCGGGATTTTCGGGAATTCCGTTCGCAGCGCATCGCGACGGCGGACACCCACGGGACCGGCTGCACTTTTTCGGCTGCTATTGCCACGGGACTTGCCGGCGGGAAGGACGTCGCGGCCGCCGTGGCGGGGGCAAAACTCTATATCAACGAAGCCCTGCGGCACGCCTGGCGTCTGGGCGGCGGCCATGGACCGACGAACCATCTGGCGCCGCTTTTTGCCTCAGGCGCCGCGGCTGCGGGCGATGCAGTAAAGGGTGCGGCGGGTGGATCCGCCGGGAGGCGGCATGACCGAAAGCCGGACCGGTAAGCCCTGCCGGCAGGAATCCGCTTTGCCGGAAACCGACGTTTCCGGCGAGGGGTGCAGGGCAAGGGACGCCGCCACTAAAATAGTTGGAAGCCTCCGGCGGGCGGGCCATGAGGCCTTCTGGGTCGGCGGCTGTGTCCGCGACCTGCTGCGCGGCGCAATCCCTGAAGATTACGACATCGTCACCTCAGCCCGCCCGGACGAGGTCGGCGCCCTTTTCTCCCGAACGGCCGCCGTCGGCGCCCGCTTCGGCGTCATCCTCGTCATCGAGGAAGGACGCCCTTACGAGGTGGCGACCTTTAGGACGGAGGACGGCTATGACGACGGCCGCCGCCCCTCCCGGGTCGCCTTTGCAACCGCCGAGGAGGATGTCCGCCGCCGCGACTTCACCGTCAACGGCCTTCTGATGGACCCGGAGACCGGCCGGATCATCGATCACGTGGACGGCCGCCGCGACATCGAGCGAAGGATCATCCGCACGATCGGCGCCCCGGAGCTCCGCTTTATCGAAGACTGCCTGCGGATGCTCCGGGCGATCCGCCTTGCGGCCGCCCTCGATTTCGCGCTCGAGGAGGAGACGCTCGCGGCGGTGAAGCGGCACGCCCCCACCATCGGGCAGATCAGCGCCGAGCGCATCCGCGAGGAGCTCTCCCGGATCCTAACGGGGGGCAGGGCGAGGCGCGGCTTCGAGCTTCTTCTGGAGAGCGCGCTGCTCGCCGAACTCCTGCCGGAGGTGGAGGCCCTGCGGGGTGTCGATCAACCCCCTGTCTTTCATCCGGAGGGAGACGTCTGGGAGCATACGCTCCGGATGCTGGCCCTCCTGCCGCCGCGGGCGGGAAACGCCGACATTTGCCTGGCCTGGGCGGCCCTCCTGCACGATATCGGCAAGGCCGCGACCCACAGCGAGGACGCCGAGGGAATCCATTTCTACGGCCATGTCCGGAAGGGGGAGGAGATAGCAGCCGCGATCCTTCAGAGGCTCCGCTTTTCGAGGGAAGAAACGGAGACGATTAATGCCCTCGTCCGGGGGCACATGCTCTTCATGAACGTCCGGGAAATGAGGCCAAACCGGCTGAAGCGCTTCCTCCGGACGCCCGATTTTCCCCTCCACCTGGAGCTCCACCGCCTCGATTGTCTTGGCAGCCACGGGATGCTCGATACCCATGAATTCTGCCTGCAAAAGCTCAAGGAGTTCTCCGCCGAGGAGCTTCGCCCGCCCCGCCTCCTGACGGGCCGCGACCTGATCGGGATGGGCTTTATCCCCGGGCCGGCTTTCAAGGAGATCCTCCGGGCCGTCGAGGACGCCCAGCTTGGCGGGGATATCGTCACCGCGGAGGAGGCCCGCACGCTTGTCCGGAATCGGTGGGGCGGCGCAGTCTCGAATCAATGATCGTCTGAAGATTATTCCGAAATCGAGCCCCTTGGAAATCATGCTCCCTCCGCGTGCTGTACATTTTTCGTTCCAAAAAATCTACAATGCGCGCTTCCGGGGCATGATTTCCAATCATGCAATCGATCATAATCATAGATTGCTTGCATTTCCGTCCCGCTTTTCATAAAAGTGGTCAGCCGGAGGCCGTGGTTTGGGAAGCGCCTGTTTGCGCGCGGGGAGATGCTGGAGAATGTTGATTGCCGGGGCCTGCAAGCATTTTCGCAAGCGGCCGTTACTTTTCGCCGGGGCGGTTGTCCTTGCCCTTCTTGCCGTTGGGTGCGCCCGGCCGTCCGTCCGCCCCCCGGCGCCGCCGCCCGCCGCGGCGGAAAGGCAGGCGCTGGTCCGGATGGGCTACACCATTCAGGCGGGGGCGTTTGCCGATCCCGACAACGCGGCCCGACTGACCAACTCCTTGCAGGAGAAGGGCCTGACGGCGACCTATTTCGTGGCCCGCCGGGATCTCTACAAGGTACGCTTCGGCAATTTCCCGACGAAGGAGCTCGCCCGCGCCCGGGCCGAGGAGCTCCGCAGCATGGGGATCATAGCGGAATTCTATATCGTCAGCCCGGAGGAGTATTCGGCGGCGAAAAGAGAGAAGCTGGGAGAGGTGTACCTCCGCGAGGAGCTGGTCCGAACCGCCCGCAGCTTTCTCGGCGTCCCCTACCTGTGGGGAGGAACCTCCACGGAGGCCGGCTTCGACTGCAGCGGCCTGACGATGACCGTCTATCAGCTCAACGGTTTCGATCTTCCCCGCACCTCGCGGGAGCAGTTTGATGCGGGGAGCCCCGTGGACCGCCGTTTCCTGGAGAAGGGGGACCTCATCTTCTTCGCCAAGGATGGGGACAAGAAGGTTTCCCACGTGGGCATCTATGCGGGCGAAGGCCGGTTCATCCACGCGCCCGGCAGGGGCAAGAAGATCAGGACGGATGTCCTGACAAGGGGCTATTTCAGCCGGTCGTACCTCGGGGCGCGATCCTATCTATAAGAAACGTTCAGGAGATGCTCCGTCACAAAAAAAGAGACGCTCATGACGGTGCTCCGTCACAAAAAGAAACGCTCACGACGGTTTTCAGTCATGAAAAAGAAACGCTCACGACGGTGCTCCGACGCAAATGATAATGAAAATTCCCCCCTCGCCCCCCAGCGGGGGATATATGAATCTTCCCTCCCCCTTGACGGGGGAGGGTTAGGGTGGGGGTGAAAGGGGCATTTTCAGGATAAAGAGGGGAAAGAAGAGATATGGATATCGAGAATCTGCTGGTTACGGGGGGCTGCGGCTTCATCGGGAGCAACTTTATCCGCCATCTGCTTGCAAAACCGGCTTTCCGGGGGCGGATCGTCAACGCGGACAATCTGACCTATGCGGGCAATCCCGAGAACCTAAGCGGCGTGGCGGAGGCGTATCCGGGACGGTACGTCTTCGTGAAGGCGGATATCCGTGACGCCTCCCTGATGGCGGAACTGTTTGCCGGGCAGCGGATCGACGCAGTCTGCCATTTCGCGGCCGAGTCCCATGTGGACCGCTCGATCAAGCGGCCGGACGACTTCATCCGGACCAACATCATCGGGACGTTCAATCTTCTGGAGGCGGCGAAGGCGAGGGGCGGCAGCTTCCGGCTTTTCCACCACATCAGCACCGACGAGGTTTACGGCAGCCTCGGCCCAAAGGGGTACTTCACTGAGGAGACGCCCTACCGGCCCAACAGCCCCTACTCCGCGTCCAAGGCGGCCTCCGACCATCTCGTCCGGGCTTACCGCGAAACCTACGGCCTGCCGACGACGCTCTCGAACTGCTCCAACAACTACGGCCCCTGCCAGTTTCCGGAAAAGCTGATCCCCCTGATGATCCTCAACGCCCTGGAGGACAAGCCGCTGCCCGTTTACGGCGACGGGCGCAATGTCCGCGACTGGCTCTACGTGACGGACCACTGCGAGGCGATCTGGACGGTCATGACGAAGGGCAGGAGAGGGGAGACCTACAATATCGGGGGCCGGGCGGAGATGGAAAATATCGCCATCGTGGAGCGGATCTGCGCTCTGGTGGACGAGCTGGCCCCCGCCGCGGACGGGAAATCCCGGCGGCGGCTGATCGCCTACGTCCCGGACCGGCCCGGCCACGACCGGCGCTACGCGATCGACTTTACAAAACTGCACGGGGAGCTGGGCTGGTCGCCGGCGGAGTCCTTCGACTCCGGCCTGCGGAAGACCGTCCTGTGGTACCTCGAAAACAGGGGCTGGTGCGACCGCGTCCGGAGCGGAGCGTATCAGTCCTGGATCAGCGAGCAGTACGGAGCCCAGAGGTAGATCGTTATTCCGTGTTCTTTTCTCCAGATGACGGGTTCGTCAGCGTTGATTCTGCGGGATCGAATCCCAGCCCGGGAGCCGAGAGGATCTCTTCTATCCGCTCGGCGGGATCGAGATCGTCGATCCCTTTGGATGTGTCAAAGAGGAGCGAGGAGAACCCCTCCACGACGGAGAGGGCAGGGGCGGCGATCAGGAAGTGGAGGGCGGCCGACGTAAGGATCCCGGTTTCGCCCACATGAGCGCCGAGCAGGCAGGATGCCCCTCTTGAGGCGGCGATGCCGGCAATGCGATACGCGGCGAGCAGACCGCCGACCTTGGAAACCTTGATGTTCAGGACATCGCAGGCGCCCCGGTTGAGCAGTTCCTCCGCATCCTCGGGACTGCAGACGGATTCATCCGCGATGACGGAGATTCCGAAAGCTTCGCGGATTACCTTCATCCCTTCGATATCCTCCTTGGCGACCGGCTGTTCGACAGCGGTGATTGCAAATCTCATCATTTCCTGAAGATTGGAGAAGGCCTCCTCTCTTGTCCACTGGCCGTTCGCTTCGATCCGCACCTCGATCTCATTTCCGAAAAGGTTGCGGATGAGTTTCAGCCTTTGGAGGTTTTCTTCTTCATCCCCCCCGACAAGGACCTTGAGAGAACTGAAAGTCCGCTGGCTGATTTCCTTATGGAATCTCCGGATCTGCTCCTCCGACAGCAGGGGAACGGGAAGCGACCAGGGGAGCTCAGTTCTGAGAGCCGGTCCGAGGAGAAAGCAGATGGGAATCCCGCGGCGCTTTCCCAGCGCGTCGAAGAGGGCGATATCGACGGCGCCCAGCGCGGAACGATAAGCAGCGATCCCTTCCTTCCGGCAGAACTGTTCGAGATGGCCGATTATCTTTTCCACATCTTCACGGTTGTTGATCTCCCGGCCGACGAGGAAAGGGGTGAAATGGTTCCGGATAAGCTCACGAACCGATACATTGGTTTCCCCGGTGACATAAGGGCGGGGCGCGCTTTCTCCGTACCCGGTAATGCCTTCTTCGCAATGCAGGGCGAGGATCACGGAATCGGCGTTCAGCCGGATCAAATGGGCGGATGCGTATCCGAACCGGAAAGGAGCCCCGTATAAGAATGAATCTACGGCGAGGATTCTCATGGACGATTTCCCGGCGGCAGTTTGCCTGTTTCATGAACCGCGGTTTCGGATGACAAAATTTCCCCGGATTCGAAGCAGAATTTTTTCTCCTTGAAAAGTGTGATACACGTGTCCGCGACACTTCCATCGTAAAGAATCCCTTTTTGGCGGGCGATTTCCTCCAGGGCCTTTTCGATGCCAAGGGCTGGTCGATAGGGCCGATGAGAAACCATGGCCTCGACCACATCCGCGACGGCGATAACCCGCGCTTCCAGAAAGATATTTTCCCCGCTCATGCCGGAGGGGTATCCGGAACCGTCCATCCGTTCATGATGTTGCAGGACGATCCGGGAGACGGGATAGGGGGACTCGATCGATTTGAGGATGTCGTCTCCGACTTCCGGGTGCATCCGGATCATGTTCATCTCAATGTCGCTGAGCCGTCCGGGTTTACTCAGAATCTCCGCAGGGACGCTTATTTTCCCTACGTCGTGGAGCGTTGCGGCCATGCGGATCGACGCGACACGTTCTTCGGAAAGTCCCATCTCTTCGGCAATGGCTGCGGCCAGCCGGGCAACCCGTTCCTGGTGTCCCGAAGTGAAGGGATCGCGGGATTCCACGATCTTCGAGACGGTCTTTATAGTGCTGTCCAGAGCGGCTTGCAGCTTCTGGTAACTGCTCTGGAGTTTGGCCTCGGAGAGCTTGAGATCGCTCACATCCTTTAAGGTTCCCACCACCCCGATCACATGGCCCTCCGCATCTATGTTAGGCGCGCCGCTTATGATGAAAAAGCGGTTTGAGCCATCCTTGTGGACAAGTACGCCGATGACGTCCCGGACCGCGCCCCCCTCGTTCCGGATATGTTCAAACATGCCGATATAGAGGGGAACGTCCTCCTTTCGGACGAAATTGATGAAATATCTTCCCACGACCTCTTCGCTCTTGTGTCCCATGATCCTCTCCCAGGCGGGATTGACGTAGGTGAAAGCTCCCCCGGCGTCGATCGTATAGATGATATCCGGAGCGTTTTCACTAAGGGATCGGAAACGCCTTTCGCTTTCCAGGATCTTCCGGTAAGACATCGCATTATTGATGCTGATCGCAATCTGGGGGGCGATGCCCATAAGCAGGTTCATATCGCTCTGGCTGAGGAGGCGCTTGGACTGGATGTTGTCCACGACGAGGATCCCCAGAGACTCCTTTTTAAAGACAATAGGGACGCAAATGAAGGAATGGGTGCCCATCCTTTTGGCAAATTCGATGCTTCTCGGAGAAAGATCCTTTTCGATCTCGCTTAACTTGTTAATGAGAAAGGGGATCTGTTTCTTGAAGGAAACAACGAAGGACCCCCGGGAGTTGGGATCATCGAGATGGAACTCGATATTTTCCAGGTATTCCCGTCGGTCCGGGTTGTATCCGTAGCCGATGGTGTAAAGAAGCCGCGTCTTGTCGCGGTTCGCCAGCATGATCATGCCCCGGTCGAAGTCCAGTCGTTTCTCCAGCGCCTCCATGATGAACGCCAGAAGAGAATCGATGTCGAGAACAGAGGAAGTGGCCTGGCCGATCTCCTGGACGAGAAGGGCGTTGTTGTAGCTGATATTGATCTGATCCAGGAGCCGGCTCGCCACATCCCCCTGGCCTGCGATATTTTTTGCCAGATACAGTTTTTCAGCCCGTTCGGCAAAGTACGATATTCCCAATAACAGAGAGAGACACAAGAAGGCAGCGGATACTGCCGCGGGATAAGGGATTAAAAAGAACAGCGCAGTACAGATAGGCGCGCAGAGCGTCGCGGCGTAGTTGCGGATACGCTTCCAGATCTGGAAGGGCGTCTCTTCCAAACTGATGAGGTAAACGCAACGGTCGTCCCCCCGATGGATGCAGGAAGAATGTTCAACCTTCGCGAAGTTATCGGTAAAAATCTTCCCCAGAACTTCAAAGGTGCCGATTCTGTTTTTGCACTGAAAAATTTGTTCCTGGACGCCCGGCTTGGGAGTCACCACAATTTCCACCAGCTGGGACTTTAAGTTTCTGGTCTGAAAATGATGTCCGCGGGTCAAATTGGCGGCCACTTTTTCTACAAGCGCATAAGCGGTGGCCGGGGTTACGAAACTGAGCATATATTGTTTGATGGCGCCGATCGCCTCGGAAGAAGCGGAGTAACGTCCCACCTCCCGCGAGATATCGGGATTGCTCGTAAGACGGGAAACGATTTCATGGAAACGATTAACTTGTTCCTGCGTGAACCAGTGACCTTCGTCCTCTAACTGATAGGCGGCCATCCCTGCATATTCGATGATCTCGGCGATATCGATTCCCGGATGATGGGTTCCAAGATATTCAATGTAGTTCTTGAAAATTCTGCTGTTGTATATAGGCATGTCGTTCATTTTTTCACCAGTTTCCTCAGGAGATGCTTGAATATGAAGCGCAGCGACAGCCGGGTGTTTTTTCCCAGATATTCGCGAAGCGTCTTCCCGTGCTGCGTTGCTATGATCCACAGCAAGTACCTTTTATCGACCGGGACGCCCTTTTCATCTGGGTAACTTGCCGGATAGATCATCAGAGGCACGGTGTCGGTGGGGTAGACAGGGGTCAAGCCTGCCAGCGCTGTGTTGAGGATCTCCCAGGGGAGTCCGGCAGGATCGGTTACAATGACTTTTATGCCGTTGAGGAGTTCGGAAAGGTTGATTCCGAGATCGGAGCGGTTCACGATCAGGACGGCCTTCAGGGATTCCCCGCTGAGCAAAGCATGGATGCTGTACTGCCGTAGAAAGCCTTTGTGCCGATAAACGTCTTCAAGCGATTCTTCACCTTCATTTCGCCCGTCCAAGGACAGGATGTCGAGCAGCAGTCCTCCGGAGGCGTTCCGATAGAAGCGTTCCAGTTCAGGAAGGTGATGGGCTTCAAAGTTCCTGAGTTGCCAGCCTTGAGGGAGCGGGTCCTGCACCCTGTCCTTCGGACGGTTCAAATAGGCGAAGAGGTCGAGAGAACAGCCGCGGGGATTATTGAAGTCCCGTGTAAAACCTCCAAAGAAGAAATTGGGAAACCGGTTTTCAGGGCGGAAATAGAAGATCATGTAATCCATCAGGATCGAGGGATAACGGAAGAGGCCCTCCGAGAAACCAAGAATATTCCTCAGGATGGAGAGCCCTGTCCGACGGCGGTTCAGAGGTCTTGCCGCCAGGTGGTGGATCATCCAGGTCCGCTGATAGGCCCGGATCATGGAAACATGGCCGTAGATCCGGCCGTTTTCCTCATAGGTAAAATGGGTCGCGATTTCCTGATTTTCCGTGTAAAGACGGCTATAGGTCTTTTTGAACTCCTCGCGCGAAGACTGTAGCAGATGGTATTTCTTGGGGTAGATGAAACCCGTATCGAAGAAGAATTCCCAGAGGGCGTCCATCTCCACCTCGCTTGAGAAGGAGGCCCGGGGATCCTCCGAATGCGCCAGGATGTGACTCAGACGGGTGTAAGTTATAAAATCCATGTTTAGAATGGCAAGCCCGCAGCGGACCCGTTCTTTACCCGCCGGCCGCCGGTATATTACCTGCGTGTCGCAGATCATTTTCAGCGTTCCGGCATACCGGATCTCCAGACCGGGAATGATCATCCCCGGCAGAAGAACGTTTTCTTCCAATTGTTCGTCAACGGCAAAACCAGCGACGGTCAGGTTACGGATGTCCCTCTGGACCGGTTTCCGGAAGAGAGGATGTTCGAATCGTACGGATGGCGGCGGTATGACTTGAATCCGACGGTTGCGGGTTTTACTTTTACGGAAACGGTGGATTGACTGATCGAGGGGCGCGAAAACCAGTTCCCGCTCGCCCGGGCCGCCTGTTTGCCGAACGCACCGACAACGTCCGGAGAAAAGGTTTTTTTGTCCCTCGTGAAGATAGATCATACAGTGGTTGTCTTCGTTCAGCCAGATGAAGGAGCAGTCCGCGTCGGGCGTCAGACGGACGCGGAAGCCCAGCGGGCTGAAATCAATCAGCTCGCCGCGGGCGTAAAAACCTGATTGGGTGAGATTAACGCGGATGCCGCGGCAGGGATGCCGCCGGACGGCGCGTTTCCCCAGGAGATGACCCTTTGACGGAACAGCCACCGTGAATCTCTTGTCGTGACGGGAGATCACCTGTATCGGAAGCAGGATCAGCGAAAGGCCGTCCGAGACGATCATGTGCAGGAGCCTTGCGTCTTCGGGAAAGGGGGGAATCTCTTCCCACCGACAGACGAGCTCTTCCTCCGTGCACGCGTCAAGACGGGCCTGCAGGAGAAACTCCTCGCCGAATTTCGGATCGCTTGCATGGACGAGGAGGGTTCCGTTTGTAAAATGGGTGTAATGAAGGGTGTTGATCAGCCCCTTCTGATCGATGACCGGAGAAGATTGAAAAGCCCGGAACAGGTCCTGATTGCGGAAGATCCGCGATGGCGCGTGCGGTGGAGCCTCCGCAGGCCTGGGCAAATTTTCCACATCGCCCGTGGAACGGCGCTCGTCTCTGTTTTCGACCATCAGTAAAGACCATTTGGAATGCAGTGCATCTGGGGAAAATCACTCTTCCAAGCGGCATCTTTTTATTATGGATGCTCAACCCCACCTTCACGGTGTCGGTAAATGCCGTTCCGCCGATGTGTTTATACCTTCTATGGTTCTTGTTTGTCAATGCGGATAAGAGGTTCCTGAGAATGTCGCAACCGCCAAGGTAAAGCTTGAGCGCCGCTGGCGCCTGCCCCTGTTAAAAAGGGAGGGCTTTTTTATAAAGTCGTCGTCTTTCCTTTACTTGTAGTGAAAACGTCTCTATAATCCGCACAAACAATAAAAGTGGAGTGGTCGATTTGTCTCTTGACGCCGTTATAATTGCAGATTGCGAAGTAAGCAGCCTATCCGGATCAATTCCTTTAAAGCTTCATATTGAGGGGAGGACCGCGGATATTCAAGTAGTTTCGAACTATGTAAAGAACAGCGGAGACATCGCGGCTTTGACGGCAAAAGGAGGGGTGAACTGGGCATCGGCGCCTAAGCTGAATGGGATTTATCTCCTGGGTTTTTTGAGAGAAAAAAAATTT
>Ga0172370_10000520_pt1 | contig 59977 bp, 64 predicted proteins | sample LakKiv5m_FD_114538 | JGI IMG/M metagenome (GOLD analysis project Ga0172370, IMG submission 114538) | Freshwater microbial communities from Kabuno Bay, South-Kivu, Congo - kab_022012_11.5m | ecosystem: Environmental > Aquatic > Freshwater > Lake | place: Democratic Republic of the Congo... | reverse complement strand
GGGGGGATGATGGAGATTCACACTCACTGCGGTCAGACCGCCCACGTGCGCAACTCACGCACGGGTCGGGTGGCCCGCCACCTGCGCAACAAGCAGTTCGAGAAGCCGTGTCCGCGCTGCCGCATTCCCGCGTGGAAGATCGAGAAGTACGAGGAGACGGCATTCGTCTGATGTGTGAACACGGCCTTGACAGCCTGATCACGTTCTCGGCCACTCAACGACAGCGTCTGGCCGAGCTGTCCGTGTGCGGCCCTCCCGACGCCCGCCGGTTCGCGGATGCGGCCGAGCGCGACCGGGCTTTTGAGACGCTTCAGCGAGAACTGGTGACGGAGAACGTACGTCGGCTCGACGAGTTGCGTACGGCCACCCGCCGCCCCGTGCTCCGCCGACTGGAGACGGAGATGACGGCGGTGCTGGCCCGAGAAGGGTTCGTGGAGGTGGTCACCCCGGTGATGATGGGCAAAGGTTCGCTCGCGAAGATGGGTCTGGACCCGGAGCACCCGCTATGGCGGCAGGTCTACTGGGTGGACGGTAAGCGCTGCCTGCGACCCATGCTCGCCCCCAACCTCTACCACCTGCTGAGTCATCTGCAACGGCTCTGGCCGTTGCCGGTGCGTCTCTTCGAAGTGGGATCCTGTTTTCGCAAGGAGTCCAAGGGCGCCGGCCATCTCTCCGAGTTCACCATGCTGAACCTAGTGGAACTCGGCCCGGCCTCGGGCACCACAGAGCGGTTGACCGAGCTGGCCGGCGTGGTCATGGGTTCGCTTGGCGTTGCCTACGAGTTGCGGGCCACCGATTCCGATGTCTATGGCGCGACCGTGGATGTGGAGGTCGCCGGGCTGGAGGTGGCGTCGGGAGTGGTGGGGCCGAATTCGCTGGACGAGAAGTGGGGTATCTCTGACCCGTGGGCGGGATGGGGATTCGGACTTGAGAGGCTGGCCATGGCCGGAGAGGGATCCCCCCACATCCGGCGTTTCGGGCGCAGTCTGATGTATATGGATGGGGCCCGCCTTAACGTGCAGCCCGAGGGCAGGAAGACTCCGGAAGAGAACCTGTGAGCCCGCACAAGGACGAAGGCATCGAGGTGCGCCGAGCAGTGGAGCGGGCGGTCGATGGGGCCCGACTCAACGCGCAGGAGATTGAAGCGCTGCTCGCGGTCGACGATGTCGACACCGCCGGCCTGCTGTTCGAGGCCGCGCGGGCCTTGCGCGGACGTTACTTCGGTGACGCGGTGTTCCTGTATGGCTTCGTCTATTTCTCCACCTATTGCCGGAATCGGTGCGCGTTCTGTTTCTACCGCCGGGGGAACGAGCACAGTCCCCGCTATCGCAAGTCGGCCGACGAGGTGGTGGCCATCGCGCGGAGTCTTGCCGATTCCGGTGTGCACTTGATCGACCTCACCATGGGCGAAGATCCCGAGCTACACGACGCCGGCCGCTTCCAGCCGCTGGTTGACTTGGTCGGCCGGGTGCGGCACGAAGCCGGGCGGCCGGTCATGGTGTCGCCGGGTGTGGTGCCCCGCGACGTGCTGGCATCACTACGGGATGCCGGCGCCGATTGGTACGCGTGCTACCAAGAGACGCACGACCCCGCGTTCTACCGGCAGCTTCGCCCCGGACAGGACTACCGACGTCGCGAGGCTTCCCGCAGCGAGGCCATGGCCGTGGGTCTCCATGCGGAGGACGGCATCCTCCTCGGCGTCGGAGAGACCGTGTCCCAGCGGGCCCGTTCTCTCCTGACCATGCGGGCCCAAGGCGCAGGGCAGGTACGGGTCATGGGCTTCGTGCCCCAGAAGGGCACCCCCCTTGCCGGCCGTGAAAACCCGTCATTGCGCGCCGAGTTGGTGACCTTGGCTACCATGCGGCTGGTCATGCCCGATCGCTTGATCCCGGCCTCTCTGGACATCGACGGTCTGCGCGGGCTCGAGGCGCGCCTGCGGGCGGGGGCCAACGTAGTCACCTCCATCATCCCTCCCGACGTGGGGCTCGCCGGCGTGTCGCAATCCACGCTCGACATCGACCAGGGCTTCCGCACGGTGGCAGGAGTGGAGCGGCATTTGGCGCCGCTCGGCCTGGAGGTTGCCACACAGACCGACTACGAGGCCTGGCTCGGCCGCACTCGACCAAGCGGGTGCGAGGCGCAGACTGCGTGATCCGGCTGGGTGTCATCGGGGGGCGGCTGCAGGGCGTAGAGGCATCCTACCTGGCCCGGGAGGCCGGGTATGAGGTGGTTCTTATCGACCGCGTAGCCGGCGTGCCTGCGACGGGCTTGGCCCACGAGGTCCACGTCTTCGATCTTACGCTCGAGGCGCAGCGCGCCCACCGCCTACTCACCTCCTGCGATGTCGTCCTGCCGGCATGCGAGGACCTCGGCACTCTGCTGTGGCTGAACGAGCATCTCGCGCGTTGGGGCGTCCCCTTTGCATTTCATGCTTCTTCCTATGCAATATCGTCCTCGAAGCTGGATTCTGACCGGCTGTTCGCCGAGATCGATCTTCCCCGACCGCTACCCTGGCCGGAGTGCGGATTCCCGGTGGTGGTCAAGCCGAGCGGTTCGAGTGGCAGTGAGTGGGTCCACGTGGTCGACGACGAGGTCGGACTTGTCCGAGCCCGCGCGTTGCTGGAGGAGCGTGGACAGGAGGTCGTTGTGCAGGAGTATGTGAAGGGGCCGTCGTTGTCGCTGGAGGTGATAGCCCTGGGGGGAGACGTCGAGACGTTGGTGTCGACCACCCTGGAGTTCGACGCGGACTACGATTGCAGTCGTGTCGTGGCCCCTGCGCAGGCGGATCCGCGCACCATAGCCGCCCTCGAAGAGGTCGGCCGCCGCATTGCCGGTCACGTGGGGCTGCAGTGCCTTATGGACGTGGAGGTCATGGTCGATGGCCTCGTGCCGAAGGTGATCGAGATCGACTGCCGGCTTCCCAGCCAGACGCCCACCGCCGTGTACCACGCATGTGATCTCAACATGGTTGCGCTCATGGTTCAAGCCTGCGTCGGCGGACGGCTGCCCGTTATAGACCGAGCACCTCGTCGCGCCGTCGTGTATCAGCATGTGCGGGTGTCGATGGGCGGCCTGGAAGTGGTGGGAGAACACGCGCTGGCTGCGGCCGGCCCTCTGCGCCTGGTCGAGGGGTTCTATGGGGCGCACGTGGCGCTGACCGACGGTCCTACGCTGGACGGAGAGTGGGTGGCCACGATCGTCACGCGGGGTCGAGATGCCGCGGAAGCGAGGCGCGAGGCCGCGTGCGTGCTGGACGCCATGGCGGCCGACCTCGGCCTGCCGCTGCTGGATGGAACCACTGCCGCCAAGGGCCGTGCGCCCCGTGGCGTGGCACATATGCCGGCCTACGGCCGGCACGACAATCCCAAGATGAGAGAGGAGGTGAGGTAAGAGTATGGCAACACTGACAAAGGAAGAAGCCATCGAGAAGGCCATTGCCGCCGTGCTGGCGGTCGATGAAGACGCCTCGGTGCAGGTGGCGGAAGACGCGTTGGCGAGTGGGCTCGATCCCTTGGATATCCTGCAGGAAGGCTTCACCGCAGGCATGCGCAAGGCGGGCGAACTCTTCGAAGCCGAGGAGATGAGCTTACCCGAGATGATTATCGCCGCCGACTGCATGACGGCCGCACTGGCGGTGCTGGAGAGGGCGCTGCCCGAGAAATCCAAGGAGGACAGGCTGGGCACGGTGGTGATCGGCACCATAGAGGGTGACGTCCACGACATAGGCAAGACCATCGTGGCGACCCTACTGGAAGTGTCAGGGTTCGAAGTCCACAACCTGGGCCGCGACGTGGCTATCGTCGATTTCGTGCGCGTGGCCCAGGAGACGAACGCGGACCTGGTCGGCAGTTCGGCGCTCATGACCACCACCATGACCGGGCAGAGGAAGCTCGAGGACGCCCTCGCTGCGGCCGGTATGCGCGACAAGGTGAAGACCATGGTGGGCGGCGCGGCCGCCACGCAGCACTGGGCCGACAAGATCGGCGCCGACATCTTCGCCGAGAGCGCCACGGAGGCCGTGCACCGCGCGAAGGAAGCCGTCTCCTAGTAGGACCGGCTGATCACGCAGAGCGCGGCACGTCGCCGCCGCTGCGCGAGCAAGCCACCGCGACCCGACACACAACAAGGAGGTACGAACGCATGATACGAGGTCCAAGCGCTTCCTCTGAGGGATACAGCGGCTGGGGTCTCCGGATGTACACCGACGACCAACTCGAGGCCATCCACGAGATGACTCTCGAGGTGTTGCGGTTGACGGGCGTCGAGGTGCACCTGGATGAAGCCCTGGACGTCCTCGAGGAGGGCGGCTGCATAGTCAATAGGGACAGCAAGGTGGTGAAGTTTCCGGCCTACGTCGTGCAACAGGCCCTCTCCACGTGTCCCAGCCACATCCTGCTCGCGGCCCGCGATCCCCAGTACGACTACTGGATGGGCGGCAAGCAGGTGGGCTACACCGATTTCGGGTGCGGCATCATGATCGTCGATCCCGAGACCGGCGAACTCTCGGAGACGACAAAAGAGGACATGGGCAAGACGGCCCTGCTGTGCGACGCCATGCAGAACGTGGACGTGTATTCCACGGCCGTGGTCGCCCGCGACATGCCCGACTCGTCGTACGACCTGCACATGCTGGAGGCCGCGTTCCTCAACACGGGCAAGCACGTGCACCACATCGACGTCTCCAGCGGAGCGAACGCGCGCCGGATGTTCGAGATGGCGGCGCTCATCGCCGGAGGCAAGAAGGAGCTGGCCGAACGGCCGCTCGTCTCCACGCTCGTCTGTCCCACCAGCCCGCTGATGCTCCACACGGTGACCTGCGAGGTCATCATGGAGAGCGCGCGCTGGGGTTGCCCTATCAACGTCCTCTCGATGGCCATGTCGGGCGCTTCCAGTCCGGTGTCGGTCTCGGGGACGCTGGTGACCCACAACGCCGAGGTGCTGGCCGGGATCACCCTGGCTCAGCTCACGAACCCCGGGGCTCCGACGATGTACGGCAGCTCCACCACCATGTTCGACATGACTTACGCGACGGCCCCTGTGGGCGCGCCGGAGCTGGGCATGATCTCGGCCTCGGTGGCGGAACTGTCCAACTACTACAATCTGCCGAGCTATGTTGCCGGTGGCTAGGCGGATTCCAAGATAAGTGACCTCCAGGCCGGGCACGAGAAAACCATCACCAGTCTGCTACCAGCGTTGGCAGGGTCCAACCTGATATATGGGATGGGGATGCTCGAACTGGGAGTCACATTCTCCTACGGCCAGCTTGTGCTTGACAACGAGATAGCCTCGATGGTGAAGCGCGTGGTGCAGGGTTCACCAGTCGACGCAGACACCGTCGGGATCGATGTCATCCACAAGATCGGCTCGGGCAGGAACTTCTTGAAAGAGAAGCACACCCTGGGCTACATGCCGAAGGAGCAGTCCAAGGTCAAGGTATTCGATCGGCGGACCCGCGGGTCCTGGGCGAAGAAGGGCGCCACCGACGCGATCACGCGTGCGAACGCGATCGCTGTGGAGCTCCTCAAGACCCACCAGCCTGCCGCTCTCGACCCCGATGTCCACGCCGAGATGAAGAAGATCGTCGCCGACGCAGAGAAGTAGAGGTCGCCGACGCTCCTGGTTGCTACGGGGCCGGCGCGCCGCATGGGTGCGCCGGCCCGATCCCGTCATGCAGCCGTATCCGTTGCCCTGGGCAGTATACGCCGCACCTGCTTGGATTGGAGGACCGGCGGGTCATGGTTGTCCCGCCTCACCAACAGAAGCACCCACGCCCGGGTTTCCACGTTGCCGACGCCCATAGCCTTCCGGGCGATCTCGCGCTGCCCGTAGAGGTCGTAGAGGTACCGGGATATCCAGCAGCTGCCGACGCGCGCGCGATGGTCTGCCCGGGACGGGCAGCTCAACCACCTTGAGATCGAGCATACGTACATCGCCCTCGATCGTCCCGCAACCCGGTCAGTCCTCTTCCACACGTACGGCGATCCGGTCGACTGAGTAGTGGTGCCCAGATTCATGGATGCCCACCTCGATGTCATCACCCACCCACTCCCACGCCGAGCGGAACCAAGCAAACGTCCGCCTGAGCGCTTCAAAGCGCGAGTCCAGATCGACGTCGCGATCGAGATCCCACTGGAGCCGAAGCTCGCCGGAGCGCAGGACCTCCATCACGTCGCCCGCGGGCTCCTCTCCTATGCGTGCGGAGGCCAGCACCCACCCCCACCCGATCCGGATAGGCCCGTCGCCCAAGTCGCGATAGAGTCCGACAAAACCGCCGACAGCGATGTCTTCGTACGAAAAGAGCCAAGAAGCCTTCTCGGACGGTTCATGCCAAAGACCACCGAGCGTGGCGTGTACCCCATCGAGCCCTGGACGGCGGGGGGCGGCGACCGCGGGGGCGGCGCGTTCGAACCCCACGCCCACGCCGGTTCCGGTGACGAGTCCCCACGGTGTCTTGGCTACTCTGCATGTAGAAGCCACCAAGACTCCGCCGGCGAACGGCACGGCGATGGCCAAGGCGGGGGGAGGCGGAACGGGATTCCTGTCCCCGATCAAAGCGTGGCCCGCCGGGCGACCATGATACCCACCAGCACGGCCGCTCCGCCGGCCAGTTGCCACACCCCCAGCGCCTCACCAAGGAGCATCCATGCCAGGATGGCGGCCGCCACCGGCTGTATCAGGAGACCGACCGACGAGAACGACGCGGGCAGATGGGCCAACCCATATATGATGAGGCCTTGCCCCAGGACCTGCGAGATCCACGCGAGACCAAGCAGTACCAGCCACCCTTGCCAACTATCGGTGAAGAGACTCTCCCCCGCCGCGAGCGTCACCGCCAAGAGGGCCAGGCTCGTCACCAGGCTGCTCCACCCCATCAACCGGGCCGTTGCCATGGTCCGGCGCAGACCCTTCGCGGTCAACAGATAGCCCGCGTAGAAGAAGGCGGTCAGCAGCCCGAGGGCATCGCCCAGCGGATGGCTGCCGCCGAAGGAAAGGCTGGCTCGGACCAGCAACGCCGCTCCTATCAAGGAGATGGCCATGCCGGAGACGAAGGTCATGGTTATTCGCTCTCGGAAGATCAACCAGGCGGCGACCGTGACCACGACCGGCGCCAGATTGGCAAGAAATGTCGCGTTCGTGACGCTCGTATAGCGGATAGACCAGTGCCAGCTCACGAGATCGGCGGCGAAGAACAGTCCCGACACGACCAGCAAGACCACCAACCGGCGCCGGCTCAGGAGCGCCTTGGCGTCGGTGGGTGCGGGCGCAGATCGCCGTTCCGCCAGGCCCCAGAGGGCGAAAAGCGGCAAAGCAAAGGCCATACGGTAAAAGGCGGTCGCCGTGGGCTCGAGCGGGCTGATCCTCACGAAGATAGGTGAGAACGCGATCGCGAGGGCTCCGGCGACAAGCGCGGCTAGTGGCCGGCGGCCGGCCACCCCTCAATCCTGCACGTACGGCGCGCCGTCGGCAAGGGCCTGTGCGGCTCTTTGCAGCTCTCGGCCGAGGTAGCCGGCGTGGTCGAGGGTGCCAACAAGACCACGTTCGACCGCAGTCCGTGTTACGGCGGCGGGGTCGAGCCCAGTGACCACCACGGTCCGGCGGTCCTCGAGATCGTAGTGCTCCACGATGAGCCGGCCGCCGACGTGGTCGGCGAATACAAGCACGTAGCCCACCGGATCGGGTCGGTAATGGGCGCAAGACTCGGCAAGGATGCGGAGCCCACCGCCCGTCGCGGCTGTCAAGCCGCCCGGTGTCGGACCCCCGAGGCCCGGGGCGCCGGCAGGCCATGACGCCACCACGGCATCGACGGCAGCGAGAACAGCGGCCGTATCGCTCTCCCCCCGCAGGTCCACCAAATGCACCTGTCGCCGAAACGCGGTCACCTCCGCCAAGACGAGGTTCTTGACGAAGGGCCGCCGACCTCTCGCACCCATGATGCGCATGGTCGCAGGGTCGACGCCGCGCTCGTGCAAAGCGCACAGCGCATCCCCGGCGTAGTGGCCGGTCGGCGCTGTCCCCCCGGTCTCCGGGCCGGCGACGACGAGCACCTGAATGTTCGGAGCGGCCAACACGTTCCTCACGACCTTCTCAACTCCGATGTTCTCCGTGGCGGTCGGGCCGGCGACTCCCACCGCAGGGTGGCCGGCACTCATGACCGCTTGGGCAAGCTGTGGATCACCCAGGGTACTCACAGCCGCGGGAAGCCTCGGATCGGCCACGAACAGATCCGCCGGCTCTATGGGCCAGCCTGAATGGGAGCACATCGGCACGGTGGTCGAGGAAGGCTCCGACGGTCGCCGGGTCGTGACCAGGCCGCCCAGCCGGTCCTGAAGGTCGTGAAGCGCGTTCGCCACCGGCACGGGGTGGCAGGGGGAACAGCCCAGTCACCCGTGAGTGCCCTCTGAGGAGTCCAGGAGGTCACGCAGGCGGACGGTCGCCTGAGCGAGGGCGTCGATCGATCCCGTGTCCGTGCACGCACCGTTCATTGATCCGGCGTGAGCTGACCACAGCTCGAGCGCACCCACCGTCTCTTCCGTCATCTCGCGGTAGCAATGACAGGCAAGGCATTTCTTATGCGCTGCGGCGATACCCAGCGCGTCCTCCGCGACCAGTCGCAACCCGCCCGCTAACTCACGCTCGATACGCTCGGAACCCATGCTGCCTCCATCTGATCCAGATTGTGTGAGTATACGCATGCTTCACCACCCGAGCATGCGGGAAGAAGGATTCAATGAGATATGCGGCGGGCGTGGAGGAGGACCGAGATGACCACTGAGAATCGGACATGGACGGAGACTATCCAGATCGAAGGCGGACAACTCCTCGACAAAGTGAGGGAGCTTCTCCACGAGGGTAACGTTCGGCAGATCACCATCAAGCAGGGCGACCGAACGATTGTTTCGATTCCACTCACCCTAGGCGTGGTCGCCGCCGTGATCGCGCCGATGCTGGCTGCCGTGGGAGCTATCGCCGCCCTGGCCACCGACTGCAGCATCGTGGTGGAGCGTGAGGAGAAGCCGGCCTAGGATCGACTGCCGCAGCAGGTGGGTATCGCAGACGACTATCGATTCCATCCGCCATCCGACCGTTCGACTCACGCAAGGTTGATGACGACATACAGGATGAGAAGCGCGGTGACCACGAACACGATGACGCAGGCCAACGCCACCGACGCGACCAGTATGGTCTGCTTGTCCGAGGAGGGGAACGCAGGGGTCGCGTTCTCGGTCGGCGGCGGTGCATCCGAAGGCCGCGCGACAGGCGCTCGAGGCACTGCCGGGTAGTTGTGAGATGCCGGCCAGACCGGGTGGGGACCGATCTCCGGCAGCCGCTCGTTGTCCATCCACGCCGGCGTTCCGCCCCACCCGCCGCGACGCGGGCCGGGCGGGGGGATGAGTGCCGCGACGTGCTTCGGTCGGCCGATCGGGGGCAGGGGCAGAACGCCGGCGGGGTCGCGACCCAGGATCCAGATGAAGGCATCGAGCATCTCCTGGAATGTAGGTTCCGAGATGGCGGACCTCATCGCAGCGATAGCCTCGGACGACTCTGGGTACAGGAAGTCGTTCTTGCGCAGGAAGAGGCATTCATCGCCCCCATCAAACCTCGGCCACAGCTCGGGTGCGTACGCCAGGGCCATGAGCGACACGTAGATCACCCACGACGAGAAGTCGTCGAGGGACGCGTCGAAGTGCTCGGCTGCGCGCTGGGGATGCTGGTAGTTGGGGTGGCCCACCTCCGGCGCCGTCTGCCCCGCCATCGAAGGCGTGAACATGCAGTCGTAGTCCACCAGCTTCAGCCCGCCCGCGCGGGTGACCAGGACGTTGCCGTGTTGCAGGTCCCCATGGGCCAGTTCCGACTCGCGCAGGTCGCACATCATGGTGAGGAACGACCCGGCGAGTTCGTAGATCTTGTCCGACCGGCCCAGATTGGCACCCACGTACGTATGCAGTTGGGTCCCGTCGACCCACTCCATCTTGATGATGGGGTGCACCGCGCCACCCACGCGCATCCCCTCGGACAGGTATTCGAAACCGACGGTCCAACGCCCCGCGATCGCCGGGGCGCCTCCGAGCGCCTCGCTGATGAGACGGTAGCGCTCGTGTGTCCCCTCGGTGCTGCGAAGAAAGCAGCGGACCGCATACTGGCGTACGAGGCACCACACGTGGAAGACGGCAGCGAAGCTACCGCTGCTGGCCCGGGGAAGCCCGAGCCTGTCCAGGACCGGCCTGCCGCCTCTCAGCTCACGGTCGAAGAAGGCCAGGTCCGGCGCCTGCAGAGCATCCCGGTACTCCATGGCGGTGGGTAACCGGACGGGATGGGGGCTCGCCATCCGGGACCGCGGCTACAGAGACACGCGGACGAAGGCCACGTCATCGTTGCGTAACCCGGAGTCGCGCCGACCGGCCAGGACGAGATCCTCGAAGGCCGAGGCGGCCGAAATGGCCAAGACTGTCGACCACCGCTCCGCGCCGCTCTCGTGCGCACCGAGGAGCCATCGGGAAAGCGCATCGGACGCGACGATGAAGACATCCCCGCGCCGCCAGCCCCCGCGACGTGTTTGGACAGCAGTCGCGTCACCCTGACCCGTCGGGACGACAGACGCCACGAGAGCTGGTTGATTGCCGAACTCCGAAGAGCGGGTCAGAGGAAAGGAGGAGAGCAGTCTCGCCCCCCGAAGATGGAACGCGCACACGTCGCCCACGGCGTGCACCGCGTACATCCCCCTGCCTAGACCACCCGGCGCGAACGCCGCTCCCAGGAATGCGGAGAACGCCCCCCGACGCAGACCCTCCTCCTCGTACCACTTGGGGGGATCGCCTCGTGCGATGCGATGTCGGATATACGTGTCCCGCTTCACCGCCCACTCCTCCCGGGCGGCCGCGAAGGGGGCGGCGGCATCCATCCGCGACCGGTGACAAAAGGCCTCGGCAAGGGTCTCAGCCCACAGCCCCGCCAACATGCTCTCGGTAGCGCCGTCGGCCACCGCGACCCGCACCGCCTGCCCCCTGCCTTTCCGGCGCCACTGCCTGTGTGCATCCTCGCACTCGTCGGGAGTATTGCCCCCCTTGACCACCGAGAACGCCTGGATGGCGGGCCACCAGGTCACCAGCAGCCTCCTACCGGAGTTCGGGCGTTCTCGTGCCAATGTCCAGGAACTGCACCACCCTGACGCTGTCCGCGTTATAGGCGAACCCGCGGGATTCTGTGCCGGCCGGGATGCCCGACTGCTCGGCTGCCGCGCTCATGAGGCCGGGAAGCGTGCTGGACATCGAGAACAGAAGCTTGGCATAGTCGTTCGGCAGCTCGAGGTCCGACGCCGGGAAGGCGGAGACGATGCCGGCCGGGTCGGAGCTCACGTGCATGTTGAAGAGCAGGACGTTCCCGTCATCGGTACTCAGACCACGGATGGCAGCGGCGATCGCAGACGGGTCTCCATCGGTGGACTCCCCGTCAGTGATGTGGACGACGATCGGAGGAAAGGAAGCCCTGTAGTGGTCCGTCCATTGGTTGACCAGGTCGCGTGCCCGGCCGAGCGCGGCGCACATCGGCGTGCCCCCAGACGCGATGGGATCGAGCCACACGGGGAACTTGATGGTGCGCTCCACCAAGCCGCCCGCACCGTCGCTGATAAGCTGCGGCCGCTCCTCGACTCGAGCGGGGTTGTCGGCGACCTGACTGATAGGCAGAAGGTCCTGGCCGGTCATGGGTCCACCGAGTACGGAACCGACGCCTTCTCCGTAGCCTATGACGGACACGAAGAAGTAGTCCCGGACCCCCTCCTCCTTCGCAGCTTTGAGTGATAACTCGGAGAGAAAGCGGTTCAGAGTGTCGGCCACGACCTCCGCCTTGCTCCTCTCCTCACCTGCGATAGCGTCCTGCATCGATCCCGACTGGTCTACCAGGAACACGATGCGCTGGGTTGGCTCGGCTGATCTCCGCGGTGTACGTCACTGCTGTTCCCCTTGACTCGGCAATACAGGAGGGCCCCGGTCGCGCAGCACCCGGCAACGCTCCGTCTATGTAAGCACATCCCACTCGGTCGGATCATCGGCACCGCGGGAGGCGACTCCGGGATCGTCCCCGGCTTCGCCCGGCGGCGTGTAGGCCCATGCGCAACATGAGCCTCGACCCCGCATCCACCTATTGCGGTTCTGGTGCACGGACCCTATGCTTGAGGTCTTCCAGAACCACGAGGCCATGAAGCTACTACTGATCCAACCCAGCTTCTTCCTGGAGAACGGCCGGCTTTTTCGCAGCCGGCGTCGCTGGCTCGTCGGCCTCACCCTGCCCTACTTGGCGGCGCTGACGCCTTCCGAATGGGAAGTACAAATCGTAGACGAACGGCTAGAACCAGTGAATTTCGACGGCGCATACGATCTGGTCGGCATCAGCTTCATGTCGCGCAACGCTCCACGCGCTTTCCAAATCGCAAGCCGGTTTCGGGACAAAGGGGTGGCCGTCGTGATGGGGGGCTTTCACGTCTCCGCTATGCCTGGCGAAGCTCTCCAGTACTGCGACTCAGTGGTGGTGGGAGAGGCTGAGACGGTCTGGCCGGAAGTGCTGGTGGATGCCAAGTCAGGTCGGCTGCGGCCGATATACCATGCCGACGTTTTTCACGACATGAAGGGACTGCCTGTCCCTCGCTTTGACCTCCTGGATCTGAGCCGCTACAAGATGCCGGCTGTCGAGAATTTCACGCCGGTCCAGACCAGCCGGGGTTGTCCTTTCAACTGCCGGTTCTGCGAAGTCACCCGCTTTTACGGCCGGACCTATCGCTTCCGACCGATAGATGAGATCATTCGGGAGATCCTGCAGCTTGATACCCGCTCCGTCTACTTCGTCGACGACAACATCGCGGCCAGCAGACCGCGTGCGGAGGAGCTTTTCGAGGCGCTCAGACCACTTAAACTCAACTGGACCGGCCTGGTCAATATGTTCACCTGCAAGGACATAGACCTGCTGGACCTGATGGTGGAGTCCGGTTGCGCGCACTTGAACATCGGCCTGGAAAGCATCAACCCGGGCAGCCTGAAAGAGATGAACAAGCGCATGAACCAGGTGGACGACTATGCCTTGATCCTGCGCAATCTGCGCAAGCGCGGCATCTTCTTCTCTGTGAACCTCGTATTGGGCCTTGACAGCGACACGACCGAGTCCTTCGCGGAGACGGTAACCTTCCTGCGCCGAGAGAAGGTGCCCATGTCTTTCATGTTTATCGTGACTCCCCGGGTTGGAACCGCCCTGCGGGAGGATCTCGAGAAACAGGGGCGGTTGCTGTCCATGGATTGGAGCCGGTATTCCGGGTCCGAATGTGTCTTCCAACCGACAGGATTCAGTCCGGCGGAGTTGGAAGCCGCCTTCTGGCGTACCTACGCCCAGTTCTACTCGCTGGGATCGATCATCCAGCGCCTGATCCCCACATCCTTGAATCGGAAGACCTGGATGATCTCCATGGCTTCCAACCTCTACTTCGCATGGGGCGTTCGGCGACACCGTGTCCCGGCCAATTTCTATTGACGGCCCTGTCCGGCTCTTCATCGCCGATCCAGTAGGGCCCCGCACACGACCAACGGCAAAGGCCGGAGAGGGGAGTCGAACCCCCACGGGCTGAGCCCTACGGTGTTTAAGACCGTTGCGTCTGCCGTTCCGCCACTCCGGCACCACGAACCCGCTCCCGAGCATCACCCGGCAGCGGGCCCGGCACAATACTAGCATCGCGCCATCAGGATGCCGTCCAGAATATCTCTCTCCGATACGATCAGCCTCTCCCACCCGAGCGTCTCCATCGCGGCGAGGAGGATCTCCCCGCCGGCGACGATCACATCCGCCCTCCCTGTCTGCATGCAGGCGAGTTCCGCCCGGTCGCAGGCCGGCATGGTCGCGAGACGCTCGACATCCCCCTCCAGGCGGCTGCGATCCAGCATCGTCAGGTGGATGACGTTCGGATCGTACTCGGCCAGACCCAGCGATAGACAGGCGTACGTCGTCACGGTGCCCGCGACGCCCACGAGCGCGGCCGCTCCCACCTCGGGGGAGGCAACGGAGGCTCCGAACGATTCGGTCAGCGGCACGAACAGGGCTCGCACCTCCGCACGCGCCATCGCTCTCTCTTGTGCCGAAGGTGGATCGGACGTGAACCAACGCTCGGTCCCCCGGACACAGCCAACCCCTATACTGACGGCCCCGAGCCCGCCTTCCGCACGGGCGCGCACAAGCTCGGTGCTGCCTCCGCCCACATCCAACAGGACCACGTCGCCGGTGACGTCGAGGGTGGCTCCCACGAACGACAGACGGGCTTCCTCCTGCCCGCTGACAACACGGGCGACAATGCAGTGCTCTCTTCCGAGACCCTTCACGAACTCCGCGCCATCGGCGGCCTCTCGGCAGGCGCTGGTGCCGACCAGATCGATGGTATGCGCTCCGGACCGCCGCGCCTCGGTGACGAACTCGGCTACCAGGGCGGCGGTCCGTTGCCGGGCCTCTGCGGAAAAGCGATGCGAGATCTGCAGCCCCTCGCCCAGCCGGGTGACGCGGGCCCGGCGCACGGCCGTGCGCGGGCGCCCATCCACGATGTCGGCCACCAGGAGCCGCACCGAGTTGGTGCCCACGTCGATGGCGGCCCGCCGCCCTGAGTTGATGCGCGGGTCTATTGCGGCCCGTCACCTTCGGCCGGAGCGAAGGCGCCGCAGGCACGATTCATGCACCAGAGTGGGCCGAACTCGCCGAGCCGGTCGTGCCAGTGCCGCGTGGTGGCTTGGCAAGCCGCGGCCTCAGGTGAGGTACCTTCAGGACCTAACCATTCGCCGGTCGCGGCCAACAGCGCCGCCGCATAGGCGTGAAGACAGCTCGCCTCGTCGAGAGGAGGACCGCCGATCCCGGCCTGCAAGACCGCTCCCCCATCAACCTCCCTCGCTTCTGCAAGCTCCGCACGGCGACGTCGATAGTGTTCCTCGAGTTCCACCAGCGCGGCCCGTAGCTCAGCCGAGTCCCGCATCAGCCGGCGCAGGGACGCGACACCGCCTGCGGCCTCTGCTCGACCCACTGCTTCCACTGCGGAGGGGCACGTCAGGTAGAGAAGGGTAGGGAACGGCCTGCCGTCCTCCAGATACGGGTTTGTCTCGATGACAGCCGGGAACCCGAACGGACACCTGACCGCCACGCCGACTAATCCGCGCGGCGGCCTGCCGAGCTGCGCCTCCACCACGGCCGCGACCCCGGTGTTCATCGCGCAGTCGTCGAGGTCGTACCGGCAACCGTGGAGGTGGTCCATGCGGTGGTCGTTGAGGACGCGGCGGCGCCGGTGGCGGAGGTCGTGCCGAGGTCGGTCGGCGTGATCGTGTCTTGGAATATGACCGTCGTGGCTCCGGGGGCGGTGGTAGCGTCGGCATCCACGCCGATGCCGACAAGAGCCATCAACGCACAGACGGCAGCCACAGCGATGAGCACCACGACAGTCAGAAGCAGAGAGGGCTTCATGACCTGGACCGTTCTCTCCGGATCACGTTCGTCCGGGCCGGACGGTGCGTCCTGGTGGCCGAACATTCGGTCTTCAACGGCCCCCTAGAACAGCCCGCGTAGAGCGGATACCAATCGCTCAACAGGACCGGGCGCGGGTTGCGGTGGAGTCGCGGCAATCTCCGGTTCGACGACCTGCGGTATGCCGGTAACGACGAAGACCTCCTCGCCTGGGCGGGTAAGGTTCAACGACGTCCGCGCGAGCGCCTCCAGGCTCGGCGCGCTCTGAAGGCGACGTGCATCGGCCTTCAGACTCTCGTTCTCCTGCTCGAGCAGAGAGACCTCCTGCTGTTTCGTCTCGAGGCGGGCTTGGGTCTCCCGAAAATCCCGATAGGGAGTGATGCCCGCGGCTCCGGCTCCCGCCACGATGAGCACCACGAAGACCCACGCCGGGATGCGAAACTGTCGCCCCCGCCCGCGCGGGGCGGACTCACCGGCTTCCGTCCGCAACTGTCTCGTGCGCGTCGCAGTCATCTTCGTGGTCTTCGGCATGGGGTAGGCGAATCCTCCGGCGCCCCTCCGGCTGGGGTGCGTTTCAAGACGACCTACGCGCGCCGTCTCAGGTTGGTGAAGGTGGCTAACCCTGGATACGACGCGGCCTCCGCAAGTTCGTCCTCGATGCGCAAGAGTTGGTTGTACTTGGCGGTCCGCTCACCCCGGCAGGGGGCGCCCGTCTTGATCTGCCCGGCATTGGTCGCCACTGCCAGATCGGCGATGGTGCTGTCCTCGGTCTCGCCGGACCGATGACTCACCACCGTCGTGTAGCCCGCACGATGCGCCATAGCCATGGTGTCCAGGGTCTCGGAGAGCGTCCCGATCTGGTTGACCTTGATCAAGATACTGTTGGCCACCCCCAGCTCGATACCCCGGGCGAGCCGCTGTGTGTTGGTCACGAACAGGTCGTCGCCCACCAGCTGCACCTTCTCGCCAAGCAGGTCGGTGATGGCGGCCCACCCCTCCCAGTCTTCCTCGGCCATGCCGTCTTCTACGCTGATGATCGGATAGCGCTCGCACAAGTCTGCGTAGTAGGCGGCCATTTCCGGGGGGGTGAGCGTGCGCCCCTCGCCCTCCAACACGTAGAGGCCGCGTGCGGCATCGAAGAACTCAGACGCAGCGGGGTCGAGCGCAATGTACACGTCCCGGCCCGGAATGTAACCGGCCTTCTTTATCGCCTCGATGATCGCCTTGATGGCATCCTCGTTGCTGGCTAGGTCTGGCGCGAAGCCGCCTTCGTCACCCACGGATGTGCTCAACCCCCGCCCTGCCAGCACCTTCTTAAGGGAGTGAAAGACCTCGGCGCCCATGCGCAGGGCATCGCTGAAGCTCGGCGCGCCCGCGGGCATGCACATGAACTCCTGCAGATCGACGTTATTGTCTGCGTGCGATCCGCCATTGAGGATGTTCATCATCGGCACGGGCAACTGGTAGGCGTTCACGCCCCCGAGATACTGATACAGCGGAAGCCCCAGGCTCTCGGCGGCCGCGCGCGCGACCGCCAGCGACACGCCTAGGATGGCGTTTGCCCCCAAGGCGCCCTTGTTATCGGTGGCGTCAAGTTCCTGCAACACGGCGTCGATCTCCCGCTGGCGGACGGCATCCATGCGCACGACGGCCTCAGCGATGGTGCCGTTGACGTTGTCGACCGCCTTCAGGACGCCCTTGCCTCCGTACGGGCCCTCTCCGTCCCGGAGTTCCACCGCCTCGAACCGACCGGTGGACGCTCCCGAAGGCACCGCCGCCCGCGACCTGACTCCGGACTCCAAGGTGACTTCGACCTCAACCGTAGGATTGCCCCTGGAGTCGAGTATCTGCCGCGCATATACATCGACGATCTCGGTGAAATCCGTCATACCCGTGCCTCCCCACTTCTGCCGTCCCGGCCCTGCGCCAGGCTGACCTTCGCCCGCTGATAGTACCCTTCTTGCTCGAGAAGGGCTATCTCCTCGAACTTCACACCCTCCGTCGCCGCCAGGTCGGCGGCATGGTCCACCCGGGTTCGAAACCGCTCGGCCGACGCCCGCAGCTCCAACTCGGAATCGGCACCCACTTTTCGCGCCAGATTCACGACCGCGAACAGGAGGTCGCCCACCTCTTCCGCCACACGCGCCGAGACCCGCGGGCGTTCGCTGGGGTCGGAACCCTCGGCTACGTCTGCCTGTGCCGCACTATGAGCCATGGCCGTCTCGATCTCGTCGGTCTCCTCCCGGATCTTCTCCAGCACCTCGTGGGCCTCACTCCAGTCGAACCCGACCGTCGCCGCCCGCTGCTGCAGTTTCTGAGCATACAGGGTGCCGGGCAACGACGCGGGAACGGCGTGGAAGATACCCTCGCGCCCCTCGGTGTGACGCTTCACCGCATCCCACGTGCGCCTGACGTCTGCGGGCGAGTCGGCAGTGGCGTCCGCAAAGATGTGGGGATGACGACGGACGAGTTTCTGGTGGATGCCTTCCGCCACCTCCCCCAGATCGTACCAGCCGGCCTGCTGTGCGACGTGGGCCAAGAAGTATACTTGAAACAGCAGATCGCCCAGCTCGTCGCGCACGTGCGCATGACGCTCGGCCCCTCCCACCCGGACCGCGTCCACCAGTTCGTACGTCTCCTCGAGCGTGTAGGCGACGATGTCCTCTTGCGTCTGCACCCGGTCCCACGGGCACAGTTCCCTGAGAGTGCCGGTGAGGTCGTACAGCCGGCCGAGAGCGGCGAGGATGGCCTCCCGACGCTCCTCGGTGGTCATGTCACCCACGCACCCCTCCCCTTCACAACCACACTGGGGGCGGTCGCCCGCCCCCAGTACATCGTTCGTGCTCTCACCGTCGACCCCCGGTCGACCCGCTACTGTGTCCCCGCCGTCGCGGTGGTCGCCGTGGCTCCTCCGCCGGCCGTCGTAGTCGCCGGGGACGGGGCTGCCGTCGTGGTGGTCGTGAGTTCCATGCCACCCTTGACGATGAACTTCAACTCGGTCTTCATCTTCGCAATCCAGGCGTCCCACGCGGCCGCCTTCTTCGGATCGAGCAGCTGGGTCTTGATCTGCTCCTTGACCTCGTCGAAGGTCTGCTGCTTCGCAGGGGTTATGTCTGTGACCTGGATGAGATGATAACCATACTGCGTCTTGATCGGTTGAGAGATCTCATCTTTCTTCTGGCTGAAGACGGCGGCTTCGAACTCGGGTACCATGGTGCCCTTCTGCACGACGCCGAGATCGCCACCTGCGTCCTTGGTGCCGGTATCGCTGGAGAGTTCCTTGGCCTTCGCCGCGAAGTCTGCGCCGGCAACGATCTCCTTGCGGGCCTTCTCGGCTTTTGCCAGTGCATCGGCCCACTGAGCTTCGGTGTACGTGCCGGCCGCATCGGGAGTTTCACCACCCGGCGCGAACAGGATGTGCCGCGCGGTGCGGGCCTCTTCCTGCTTGAACTCAGCCTTATGCTCGTCGTAGTACTTCTGGATCTCGGCGTCGGGGACGGCGACATCCTTGGTGACGGCTTCGGCGGTCTTGGTCAGCAGCGTCCGCTCCCGGAAGCTGACCTTCAGCTGGTCGAGGGTGATGTTCTCTTGTTTCAGCGCCGCGTCGAACTTGGCCTGGTCACCGCCGAACATCGCCATCGCCTGGTCGACCTGGTCTTGTATGTCCTTGTCGGTGACGGCCACCTTGAGCGCCTCCGCCTTGGCCTCGGCGATCTTGAGCGTGACCATGTAGTCCAGCACCCGCTGCTCGAGGAGCTTATACCCTTCGGGGTCTTTGGCCTTGTCGGGAGCCTGCTCTTTGAGTTGGGCGACGATCTCCTTCATCTTCGCATCGAACTGCTCTTGGGTGACGGTCGCATCGCCCACTTTGGCCAGAGAACCACTCGGCAGATTCCCGCCGCAGCCCGCAAGCAGGAGCACGGCCAAGGCAAGAACCGCGCCCGCCGCAACCAATCTCTTCAACACACTCGACCTCTCTTGTCCTGCCCGGCAGGCGCGCACTGCGCCACTCATTCGGGCCATTGTCAGACTGCTTCATCGACCTCCGACGAACCGGCCGAGAGTATATCACCGAGCACTTGATCGACGACCTGACGGACTTCCCTGTCGTCTCCCCTGAACGAGATGGTGAGTTGACCGGTAGCGGGAGCGTACACGTAGCGCCGGTCGCGCAGGCGGAGGACCTCGCGACCACCCGGGGGCAGGAAAAGTCCTGCAACCGTGAGCTTTTGTTGACGTACGACCAGCGACTCGGCGCCCCGTTTCTCCAAGGCCACACGCACACTACCAAGGAAGAGTAAATTCTCCACGGGCTCCGGGACGGCGCCGAATCTATCCCCCAAATCCTCGCGGAGCGATGCCAGATCTTCCTGAGTGCGCGCCGCCGCGACACGACGATGCAGATCGACCTTAGCCGCCTCATATGCGATGAACGTGGAGGGGACATAGGCATTCACACCTATGTCCACCCGGGGCACCCGCGCCACGGCGGGCTCCCTGCCCTGCAAAGCCTCGACCGTCTCGTGCAGCATCGACACGTACATCTCGAAACCCACTGCGGCGATGTTACCGGACTGTTCGTCGCCCAATAGATTGCCGGCTCCCCGTATCTCGAGATCGCGCATGGCGATTTTGAAGCCGGAACCGAGTTCAGTGTAGTCGGCCAGCGTCGACAGCCTCGCCTGAGCTTCCTCGGTCAGCGCCGCTTCGTCGGGATGGAACAGGTAGGCATGGGCGATCCGGCTCGAGCGCCCGATACGTCCGCGTATCTGGTAGAGCTGAGCCAGGCCGAGGAGGTCGGCCCGCTCGACGATCAGCGTGTTGGCGTTGGGTATGTCCAGTCCGCTCTCAATGATGGTGGTCGTCACCAGCACGTCGTAGTCACCGCGCAAGAAGGCCAACATGACCTTCTCCAGCTGTTGCTCCGGCATCTGGCCGTGGGCGACTCCCAAACGGACCCGGGGCATGATCTCGGCGAGGTGCGCGGCAGTACGGTCGATGGTCTCTACTCGGTTATGCAGGTAGAATGCCTGCCCACCCCGATCGATCTCGCGCTCTATGCCACGCACGATCAGGCTCTCGTCGTAGAGGCCCACGTATGTCTGGATGGGATGCCGGTCGCGCGGTGGAGTCTCAATCACCGATATGTCGCGCACCCCAGAGAGCGACATCTGCAGGGTGCGCGGGATCGGGGTGGCCGACAAAGCGAGCACGTCCACCTTCACCTTGAGATTGCGCAAGGCTTCTTTCTGCGCCACGCCGAAGCGCTGTTCCTCGTCGACGATGACCAGGCCGAGATCCTTGGGTCTGACGTCCTGCGAAAGGAGACGGTGGGTCCCGATGAGCACATCGACCGTACCGGCGGCATAGTCCTGCAGAATGCGACGCTGTTCTTTGGCGCTGCGGAACCGGGACACCATCTCCACCTTGACGGGGAACTCACCCAGCCGCTCCCGGAAGGTGGAGTAGTGCTGCTGAGCCAGAATGGTGGTGGGAACCAGCACCAACACCTGTTTGCTGTCCATGGCCGCCTGAACGCCGCCCGCAGTGCCACCTCGGTCTTGCCGTAGCCGACGTCGCCGCAGATCAGACGGTCCATCGGCACCGATTGCTCCATGTCGTCCTTGACCGCGTCGATGGTGCGCAGCTGATCCGCGGTCTCGTCGTACGGGAACGCGCGCTCGAAGCGGAGCTGCCACTCTCCATCCTCGGGGAAGGCATGACCAACGACTGTGGCCCTCATCGCGTAGAGCTGCAGCAGTTCGCCGGCCAACTCGCGTACCGCCCGGCGGGCACGGTTCTTAACCTGCTCCCACGCACGGCCGCCCAGTTTGGAGAGTCCGGGCGCCGCGCCGTCGGCCCCCACGTAGCGACTGACCTTCTCGATCTGGTCGTGCGGGATATACAGCATGTCGCCGTCGCGGAAGGCAATGTCCAGGTAGTCGCGGGTGACGCCCGCCACGGTCTTGGTGGACATGCCCTCAAAACGCCCGATGCCGTGGTCTTCGTGCACCACGTAGTCGTCTTTGCGCAGATCACGGAAGCTGGATATCTCGGCTCCGACCACGAGACGACGCTCGCCGGCGGCCTTGCGCCGCCGCGGGAAGACCTGGGTGTCGGTGATCAAGGCCAGCTTGATGTCCGGCAGGGTGAAGTGGCGCCGATGGCCGGCGGCGAGGTAGGTGACACCGGGGGTCTCCGGCACAGCAGTCGCCCCCGCGGGCCGTCCTGAGAGTCGTTTCAAGATGTAGAGCGCACGCTCGGCTTCGGCGCGGGATTCGAAGGCGACCACGACTCGGTAGCCCTCGGTGGCCAGACGCTCGAGGGCGCGTTCCGCCTCGGGGAGACTCGTGACCGGAAGGTCGCCGCTCGTGGCATGCACCGTCACATCGTCGGCAACGGCGTCCGCCGGGGCGATCAACGACACGCAGGGTCGCGCGGCCAGCGAGCGGGCGACGGTCTCCCATGTGGCATAGTGCCCTCGACCCTCACCGTCCGCACCGAACACGTCGTCGAGGTCGGCTTGGAAGACCTCACCTCTGGCGGCCCCCCGGTTCGGATCCACCAGGATGACCCTCGTATCGTCGCGCAGGAAGTCGGTGATCGGTCTCGGCTCGAGTTCCACGGCCTCAGTGGCCGCTTCTATGGACAGTCCGTCCACCGCGGCAAGCGATCTCTGCGAGTACACCGAGAATCTCCTCAGACTCTCGACCTCGTCGCCCCAGAACTCCAATCTCACCGGGGCCGGGTCGGTCGCCGGGAATACGTCCACCAACCCGCCCCGCACCGAGAACTCGCCTGCATCTTCGACTTGGTCGACCCGGCGATAGCCCAGGTCGACAAGGTCTTCCAGAAGCCGATCGAACGGCGCATGGTCGCCAACGGCGAGGCGACGCGGCTCGCGCGCCCCCGGAAGCGCCGCCTCCATCAGGGTCGCCGCCTCCACGACGACGACCGCCGGTCCGGCCAGGGCTTCGATAGCAAGCGAACGCCGGGCGGCCACGCGTGCGGGCACGCCTGCCTCCGGGCCGTACCAGACCCCCCGTGCCGGCAGATGCAGGACCGTGCGCTGCGGCAGATAGAGCGCGATCTCCCGCCGCAACTCCTCAGCGGAGTCCTGGTTGGGCGCGACAACCAGACAAGGCGCCGCATCCCAAGGGTCGACGGCCACTATCCCGGCGGCGACATACGCCCGCACGAACGAGGGCACGACCAGGCGGGCAGGACCGCCGCGCGCCTGACGCACCGCGACGTTGAAGGCCTCCAGGTCGCGCAGAAGATCGGTCAGTCGCGGCACAGCCACTCCTCGGCGGAGTCGGCGGCGCGGGCGACGAGCAGCAACACGTCTTCGACCGGCTCGGTGAAGTCGCTCAGCACATAGTCGGCGAGGGTCATGCGGGGGTGGTCGGGTCGGCCCACGCCTACACGGACGCGCCAGAAGTCCCTCGAGCCGAGTGACTGCTCCAAGCCGCGCAATCCGTTGTGGCCCCCCAGACCGCCGGCTTCCTTGAGGCGCACGTCACCGAACGGAAGCTCCACCTCGTCGTGCACCGCCAGGATGCAGTCCAATGGTATGTGGTAGTAGCGGGCGGCTTCGCCCACAGCCACGCCGGAACGGTTCATGAAGACCATGGGCAGCAACAGCACCACCCGGCGCCCGCACATCTGCCCATCGCCGTACAACCCCTGGAAACGAGACCGGAGCGGCGGCCAACCGTGGCGCCGGCGCAACTCCTCGCCCACCATGAACCCGACATTGTGCCGGTGGCGTTGATACTGCGGCCCTGGATTGCCCAGGGCCGCGATCAAGCAGGGCGGCGTTGCTTCGTTACTCCTCGACGGCTTCAGCTTCAGCTTCACCGGCAGCTGCAGCCGCCTTGGCCGCCGCAGCGGCCTCATCCTCGAGCAACTCCTCTTCAGTGGCTACACGCGGAGCCAGGATCGTGGCGATCGCAAGTGCCGGCTCGTCCAAGAAGGTGACCCCTTCCGGTGCCGCCAGGTCGGAGATCCTCACGTGCTCGCCTATCTCGAGGTCGCTAACGTCGAACTGCAGACGATCCGGGACCATCGTCGGCAACGCCCTGACACGCACCTCGCGGTGCTGGTGGTCGAGCACACCGCCGTCTTGGATCCCCCGGGCCGTCCCCACGAGTTCCACGGCTACCGCCGCCTCGATCTCCGTCTTCAGATCGATCTCATGCAGATCCACGTGCAGAATGGCGTTGCGCGCAGGCGACCGCTGCATTTCCTTGATCACCGCGTAGTGCTTGTTGCTGCGACCGGCGCCGTAGTGCAGTTCGAGCACCACGTTGTTGCCGTGATGCAGAGCTTCCCGCAGATCCACCAGATCGAGTGCCAACGGCACGGTCTCCAGGCCTCTGCCGTACACAACCGCGGGCACCCGGCCGGCCGCCCGCATGCGGCGTGCCGGGCCTTTGCCCGATGTATCGCGCTCCTGCACCGCCAACTTGAACGTATCCATAGTGTCTCCTCCTTGTGTGGCCCCGCGTACGGCCGATCAGAACAGCTGGTTCTCGCCTTGGAACAGCTCGCTGACCGACTCGTCGGCAAAGACATTGTGAATGGTATCGGCCAGGATACCCGCGGCAGACAACACCACGATCTTCTCCCGGATGGCCTCGTCCCGGAGCGGGATGGTATCGGTCACCACCAGCTCTTTGAGAGGGGAGGCGGCGATGCGCTCGCAGGCCGGTCCGGACAGCACCGGGTGCGTGGCCGCCGCGTAGACTTGGGTGGCTCCCTTCTCGAGGAGCGCTTCCACCCCGTTGCACAGTGTGCCTGCCGTGTCGATGATGTCGTCCACGATGATGGCCGTCTTCCCCGACACCTCGCCGATGACGTGCATCACCCGGGCCACGTTGTGGTCGGGCCTGAGTTTCGTGAGCACCGCGAGCGAGGCCCCCAGGCGGTCGGCGAACCGCTTGGCGGTCTTCAGCCCTCCCGCATCCGGCGAAGCCACGACGATATCCTGGAGGCCCTTGAACTTGAAGTAGTCGGCCAACATGGGCACGGCCGTCATGTGGTCGACGGGCACGTTGAAGAAGCCCTGCAGCTGCCCGGCATGCAGGTCCATGGTGAGCACCCGGTCGGCGCCGGCCGCTTCGAGCAGGTCGGCCACCAGTTTGCCGGTGATGGGCTCACGGGGCCGGCTCTTCTTGTCCTGACGGGAGTAGCCGTACCAAGGCACCACCGCGGTGATGCGGTGGGCGGACGCCAACTTGGCCGCCTGGATCATGATGAGCAGCTCCATGAGATTCTCGTTCACCGGTCGGCACGTCGGCTGCACGATGAAGACGTCGGCCCCCCGGATGCTTTCCTGGTATTTCACATAGATCTCGCCGTCGGCGAAGGTCTTAACGGTCACCGGGCCCAGGGAAAGCCCCAGCTTGAAGGCGATGCGTGCGCTCAACTCTGGGTTACCCCGTCCGGAGAAGAGCATGAGTGACCGATATGTCGTCGTGCGCACCGACGTGCGCACCGAACCCGCAGTCGAGACGTCGTCTCTGCTATCCATCGTTCTCCGCATCTCCGTCACCTCGACGGCGGCCCGCGTAGCCCCGGATGTTCCTCTGCCGACTGCGCGCTATGCCCAGTGCCTCGGCGGGTACGCTCTTCGTGATGATAGATCCCGCTCCGATCGTCGCGCCGTCTCCAATGGTGACGGGAGCGACGAACACGCTGTCGGAGCCGGTTCTCACGTTATCACCGATGACCGTAGGATGCTTGTGACGCCCGTCGTAGTTCGCGGTGATGTTGCCCGCTCCAATGTTGGTAGCGCTGCCGATCGTGGTGTCGCCTATGTAGCTGAGATGCGGCACCTTGCTGCCAGGTCCTATCGTGCTCTTCTTGACCTCGACGAAGGCACCCGCCTTCGCTCCTTCGCACAGATGGGCCTGAGGGCGCAGATACGAGAACGGACCCACCAACGCGGCGGCGTCGAGCACCGCGCCGTCGGTGAAGGCATGTCGCACCACACAGTTCGAGCCCACCTGTGTGTCTACCAAGGTGGTCCCCGGGCCTATCTGGCTGCCTCTGCCTATCGTGGTCGACCCGCGAAGACAGCAGAACGGCAGGATGGTGACGTCTGGTTCGAGTCGTACGGTGGCGTCGATGTGCGTGGACTGCGGGTCTTCGATGGTGACACCCGCGAGCATCCAGTCGCGGCAGATACGGGCGCGCATGATCTGTTGTGCCTCGGCCAGATCTACCCGGGAGTTCACTCCCAGCGCCACCGCCGGATCGGCCAGCCGGTAGGCGCTCACCCGCGCCCCGCGCCGACGCAGACCCGCCACCACATCGGTGAGGTACAGTTCGCCCTGAGCGTTGTCGGTGCCGGCCGCACGCAGGATCTCGAGCGCCTCCCTACCCGGCAACACGTACATGCCGGCATTGACTTCGGCCACGGCGCGTTCCACGTCGGTCGCGTCGCGGTGCTCGACTATGTAGGCGACGTCTCCCGCGGCATCGCGGACGACACGCCCGTAGCCGTCCGGATGAACGAGCTCCATGGTGAGCACGGTGGCTTCCGCCTCAGATTGCTCGTGCGCTTCCAGGAACGCCTTGAGCACGGCGGTGGTCACCAATGGCGTGTCGCCTGAGAGCACCAGCACAGGCCCGTCGCCCAGGTGGGCGGCGGCGGCCAACAATGCGTCGCCGGTTCCGCGCTGTCGTTCTTGTGTGGCCACCTCCCAGCCCGAAGGCAGGATGCTCTGCACCAGATCCTGGCCGTGACCCACGACCACGACCCGCCGGTCCACCCCGAGCCCGTCTGCGGCGGCCACCACATGCGAGAGCAGTGGTGCCCCGCACACGGGGTGCATGACCTTGGGCAGCGATGACTTCATGCGCGTGCCGAGCCCGGCCGCGAGCGTCACGATGGTAGCGATGGAACTCACCTCGGCGTTGACCTTCCGACCATCATCGTGGGTCGCAGGCATCATGAAAAGGGCATACTGGGGCGGCAGGATTCGAACCTACGAATGACGGGACCAAAACCCGTTGCCTTACCACTTGGCTACGCCCCACAGCTCCCTTGCCGGGCCGCCACACGGGCGCACAGCGGGGGAAGTATAGGTCAGGCTTCGAGAGGCTGTCAAGCTGCTCACGGCCCTCCGAGAGTCCGGACGGGCAGAGCCGGCGTCCCTTCCTCGCAAAGAGCGGCGGCGATGCGTCCCGCGGAGGCGAACGAAGCACAGACGCCGAACATCGAAGGCCCAGAGCCGCTCATGACGCTTCCCAAAGCACCGTTTCGCTGCAGAGCCGCCTTCCTTGGCCCCAGCCGAGGCAGCAGATGCATGCTGGCGCGCTCGAGGTCGTTGTGGAGCATGCCCGCCAGACGGGCCCGGAGCACCGACCGGGCCGCATCACCCGACGTCCAGGCCGCCGCAAGCCCGCGCCACGAACGTTCCGCCTGAGCCGCGCGCCGGGCGAAGGCCTGAAGCGATTCGCACGCGGCGACCCCGTCGAAGGCGCTGTAGACCTCCGCAGTGGACAGCTCCTCTTCCGGAACGACAAGCACAAGCGGCAGTACGGGCAGAGCCAGTGGTTCCAGCCGTTGGCCGACACCGGTTGCCAAGGCCGGACGCGGATCAAGGAAGAAGGGGACATCGGCACCTAGGCCAAGGGCCAGACGCCGAAGTGTGGTGCCGTCGACGTGCGGTCCCCCCGCATCATCAAGCCCTCGCGCGCCGACCAGGAGTGCCTGGGCGCAGTCCGAGCTGCCTCCCCCCAGGCCCGCTCCGCTGGGTATGCTCTTGCCCACATGCACACGACCCGTGAAGCCCCATCCGGTCTCGGCTTCCAACGCCCGTAGCCCGCGCGTTACCAGGTTGTCCTCGCTGTCGACACCGAAGCACTCGACCGTGAGTCCGACGCCGGGCCCGGGCGCCACCTCGAGTTCGAAGTCGATCTCGTCGTACAGATCGATGGGCGCAAAGACCGTCAACAGAGGATGATATCCGTCGGACCCGGGTGGACCTACGACTAGGGTAAGGTTGACCTTGGCGGGCGTCCGCACGCGCACCGCCGGGACAGCAGTCACCGAGCCAACACGATGGCGTCTATCAGCCACGGACGCGACCCCGCTTCAGCCTTGACTAGTGTCACCGTAATCGTGGAGATATCGGCCACGTCGAAGAGCCCGCCGGCACCTCCCACGTTGAAGGTCACCGTGCGGGCGCCGCCCGACTTGCCCTCAGTCATCGCCACGTTGGCCGTGTCCTTCTTGTTGAGCGCGATCTCGGCGGCTTTCCCCGCCAAGAACACCTGGTAGTTGGCTTGTTCCGGTTGCGTGTTCGCCCGGTAGGCTTCCGTCGTGTAGGCGGGAAGGACGGCGGCGAAATCAGTGTCGTCGAGTTTCAAACCCCCGATCTGGGTGGCCAGGTCGGCGAGCGTCGTATCGGGCGGGTCCTCCTGCGTGCACGCCGCGAACAGAAGCACGATGGCCACCAAGACCGGAACGAAGAGGATGACCGCGGCAGCACCACGGATCGGACCGTGGATGCTACACCGTGCCGCCCGATGAGGTTGCGGCGATCGAGGCTTCATACCGAAACGCGTTCCCCATAGCCCACTGCGAACGCCGGCCCGCTTTCCTACCATCGAAATGGCCGTCCTTTCCGGATTTCCACGAACAGCTATTCTACTCGGGTCCCGCGGCCGCCGCCAACCCGTCGGCCAGCCGGACGAAGGCCTCTGGCGCCAGCGCTTCGGCACGCGATCCCGGATCGACGCCAACCTCCACCAGCACCTCTTCCACCAAGGTCTTGGACATCCCGGCGCTCGAGGACAGGGCGTTTGCCAGCCGTTTTCGCCGCTGACTGAAAGCTCCATCAATCACCCAGCGCACCGACTGCGGATCGCGGGCGACACGATCATCGCGCACCCGACGCTCGAGCGTAACCAGGCTGGAATCGACGTTCGGCTGAGGGCAGAAGATCGTCCGAGAGAGCGGACGAACCTCCAGCACGCGTGCATGCAACTGCACCCATACCGATAGACCACCGTATGCCCTGCTGCCGGGCGGAGAGGCGAGCCGTTCGGCGACTTCGCGCTGCATCATCACGCAGTACCGGCGCACTGAGGGAAGACGCGTCAGAGACTCAGCCAGAAACGGAGCCGCCGCCGAGTACGGGAGGTTGCTCGCGCACAGCGTGGGGAGCGGATCGAGCGCCTCGAGTGGAGCCCGCAGCACGTCACACAAGTGCAGAGTGACCCGATCGGGACCGACCCCGCCCAGCGTGGCCCGCAGAGGGGCCTCCAGGCTGCGGTCGATCTCGAAGGCGTGCACGTGGACCGCCGCCTCAGCCAGGGCCCTAGTGAGCACCCCCAGTCCCGCCCCGACCTCGATCACCACGTCCGCCGGTTCAGCCTGAAGCCGTTCGAGGATGACGCCGAGGATGTTGTCGTCGATGAGGAAGTTCTGACCCAACGAGCGCTTGGGAACGACACCGAACTCAGCCAGACGGGCCAAAGATGTTTGGCTGGGGGAAGTCGCTCCCGCCACCCTTCCCGCCCCGGGGGACTGCTGAAGATCGAAGCTTGGGCCACCAGGACGCCCTGGCGGCGAAGCGTCACTTCTCAACAGCCTGCTCGCCCCCGAACCCGGTTTTTGTTTGCAGGCGCGGGAAGGCCCGACCGGCGTTGGCCCTCACCAGTGCGGCCAACTGCTCCGGCGCGACGCCGCGCACCTCCGCCACCGCGGCGTACGTGTTGACCACCAGCGCCGGGGTGTTGGGGCGCCCCCGGAACGGCACGGGAGTCAAGTAGGGAGCGTCGGTCTCGATCAACAACAGTTCATCGGGTATCGCGCGGGCGGCCTCGCGGAGGGCCTCTGCGTTCTTGTAGGTGACGTTGCCGGCGAAGCTGACGAAGTAGCCCCGTGAGACGACTTCGGCCACACGGCCAGGCATCGAGAAGCAGTGCAGCACGACCGTGACGCCACGAGCCTGCTCCGCGAGCAGCGCGAGGGTGTGGTCGTCGGCTTCCCTCGTATGCACCACCAGGGGCAGATCTGCACCCCGAGCCAGCGCAACATGCCGACGGAAGACGTCCGTCTGCACAGGACGGGGAGAGTGGTCACGGTAGTAGTCCAGGCCGGCCTCACCCACGCCGACCACGCGAGGATGGCGGGTCAAGCCCTCGATCGCGGCCATGCTGGCTTCGTCCACGACCTTGGCTTCATGGGGATGGAAGCCCACCGTGGCCCACACAACGGGAAACCGCTCGGCCAATTCGACCGCCACTCGCGACGAAGCCACATCGGTGCCCGATTGGATCATGCAGGTGACGCCGGCCTCACCGGCCGCCCGCACGAGCGCGGCGGCATCGTCTCGGCAGTGGTCGAGGTGCGTGTGCGTGTCGGTGTACGTCAGTTCCTAGTCCTCGATGCGCGGGAACAGCGATGCCCCGGCGACCACCCGCAGTCCGGCCGGCAGTCGACCCCAGGCGGTCTCGTCCCATGCCACCGAGGAACCTGCCGGCAACCCGATGCGCGCCGACATCTCCGCCGTCGTGGCCGGCATGAAGGGGTGCAGCAGCACGCTCAGCAGACGCAGGCCTTCGGTCAGATCCCAGAGAGTGGCGTCGAGCGCCGCATCGTCCCCAGCTTTGGCAGACTTCCAGGGGGCCTGCTCCTCGACGTAGCGGTTCAGGCGGCGCACGAACTCCCACGCGGACTCCAGCGCCCCGGTGAGATCCATGTCGTCAAGCCGCGCCCGGGCCGCCGCGGCGGCAGCGGCGGCGTCACCCGCAAGCGGGGAATCGGCCGCCGGGCGTCCGGACGGCGCCGGCACCTCACCGCGGCGATACTTGCGCACCATCGACACCGTTCGCGACACCAGGTTGCCCAGGTCGTTCGCCAACTCGCCGTTGTAACGGGCCTTGAACCCGGCCTCCCCCACCATGCCGTCCTGTCCGAAGTTGACCTCGCGTAGGCAGTAGAAGCGGAACGGATCGGGTCCGTATTCCTCGATCAGCGGGAAGGGGTCCATGACGTTCCCCCGGGTCTTCGACATCTTCTCGCCGCCCAGCTTGAGATATCCGTGGATGAAGAGGTGTTCGGGCAGGGCATAGCCCGCGGAAAGCAAGAGCGCGGGCCAGATGATACCGTGGAACTTGAGGATGTCCTGGGCCATCATGTGGTAGGTGGCCGGCCAGAAGCGGCCCACGAGGTCGTCGCCGGGGGCGTAGTGCAGTGCGCTCAGGTAGTTGATCAGGGCGTCGACCCACACGTAGATCACCTGACTGTCGTCCCACGGCACGGGGATGCCCCATTTGAGAGTGGCTCGGGAGATCGAGATGTCGTCGAGCCCCTGCTCGATGAACGACAGGGCCTCGTTGTAGCGGTGACGCGGCTTGACGAAATCGTGACGGCTCCGATAATGATCAGCCAGGCGCTCCTGGTACGCCGACAACCGGAAGAAGTAGTTCTTCTCCTCCATGTAGGCCGGTCGTGTGCCGTGATCGGGGCAGAGGCCGTCGATCAGGTTCTCCTCGGTGTAGTACGCCTCGCAGGCGGCACAGTAGAGTCCACTGTACACGCGTTCGTAGATGTCGCCGTTGTCGTAGCAGCGCTGCACGAACTGCTGCACGAAGGCCTCGTGCTCCGGATCGGTGGTGCGGATGAAGAAGTCGTTGGTGGCGTTCACGCTCTTCGCCACCGCTTTGAACCTGCCCACCATCTCGTCGGCGTGCTGCCGGGGAGTCAGCCCCCGTTCGAACGCGGCCTGGGCGACCTTCGTGCCGTGTTCGTCGGTGCCGGTGAGGAAGAACACGTCGTCGCCCAACTGCCGGTGGAAGCGCGCCACCACGTCGGCGGTCGTCGTGGTGTAGGCGTGGCCGATATGCGGCACGTCATTGACGTAGTAGATCGGCGTGGTGACGTAGAAGGAGCCCATCGCCGGGCTATTCTACCAGACCCCCCGGAAGGGCCTGCCCCACGGCGAGGGCGGCGCGGTACGCGTCGCGCGCCGGCAGGCCCGCTAGTGTCGCAACCACACCCGCCGCCTCCTTGGTGCCCAGGCCATGCCCCAGCAACACCCGCAGGGCGCCGTCGACATCCGCCGATGCCACCGGCCCCCTGTCCGGCTCCGGTCCCACAACCAGCACGATCTCGCCCTTGGGCTCGACGGCCAGGAGGGCCAACACTTCTGCCGCCGTCCCCCTCAGCACCTGTTCATACACCTTCGTCAACTCCCGGCACACGGCCACACGTCGGGCCGGCCAGCGGGCGGCCACCGCCTCGAGCGTGCCCCGTACTCGTCGGGGCGATTCGAAGGCCACTGCACTGCCCCCCGTCGCTCCCACCGTCTCCAGAGCTTCGAGAACGCGCTGCCTTCCGCGGGGGAGAAAACCCATGAAGGTATACCGGTCGGTGGGCAGCCCGGACAGCACGAGGGCGGTGGAAACCGCCGACGGCCCGGGCAGGACGGTGAACGGAAGACCCTCATCCACGCACGCCCGGACCAGCGTGTATCCCGGGTCGGAGACGCCGGGCATGCCCGCGTCGGACACCAAGGCCACGTCGAGACCGGCACGGACGGCGGCCAGGACCTCATCCAGCCGTGCGGCCTGGCTATGCTCGTGGAAGCTCAGCAACCGAACTGGGTGCAGCCCGTGGCGATCGAGGAGCCTCCTCGTATGCCTGGTGTCCTCGCACGCCACGATCTCGACGCGCCCCAGCACCTCAAGAACCCGCAGGGTCACGTCTTCCAGGTTGCCGATGGGCGTGGCGCACACGTAGAGCACTAGCTGCGGGCCCTCGCCCCAGCCCAGGCGAGGAGTCCCGCCCCGAGCATGCCCGCCTCGTTGCCCAGCAGCGCCGACGTGACACGCACCCTATCCCTTCCCGGAGCCAAGGCCGTCTTTTTCACTACCGCCCGTGCGGGAGCGAGCAGCAGCTCGCCAAGGTTGCCTGCGCCGCCCCCTACCACGATCATCTCCGGGTCGAAGATGTTGACCACGTTCGAGAGGCCGATACCGAGCCATCTGCCGACCTCTTCGACCGCGCGGAGGGCGCCCGGGTCGCCCGAAAGGGCCAGGTCGCCGACCGCCCTGCCGGTGAGCGTCCCCGCCGCGTCCGCCGCGCGCAGGGCCCTCGCTTCGATCTCAGGCAGGTCATGGACAAGCCCGCGGGCGATGCGTTCCAACGCTCTGCCCGATGCATAGGTTTCCAAGCAACCGCGGGCTCCGCAGCGACACGGCTCGCCGTCCGGCACGACGATCATGTGTCCGAGTTCGGCCGCGGCGCCGGTGGCCCCCCGGTACAGCCGTCCGTCGAGCACGAGGCCCCCGCCGACCCCCGTTCCCAAGGCGAGCATGACCACGTGTCGACAGCCCCGAGCCGCCCCCACCTGCGCCTCGGCCCACACCGCAGCGTTGACGTCGTTGTCGAGGAGCACCGGTAGGCCCACGTGGCCGCCGACGAGCGCCGCCACCGGGGTGTCGATCAACGGCAGATGCGGTGACGTCACGACGACACCACGGTGCGCGTCGACCGTGCCGGCGCAACCGATGCCCACCCCCGACGCGGACTCACCGGCGGAGGCCGCCGCGTGCAGTACCGCCCCCACGGCCTCGACGATCGAATCCACCAGGGCCGTGACGTCGCGGGTGCCGCTGGGCACGACCTGCGGCTCACCGCTTAGACGACCGTCGCGGGTGACCCGGCCGGCGACGACCTTGGTGCCCCCGACATCGACACCTACCATGATCCGCACCCGTCGCCTCCCCTCAGTGCCGACCACCCACGCACGTCCGCGCGACCGTCGTCACTCGTACTGTAGCGCTTCCACGATCCGCAGCCCGGCAGCCCGACGGGCGGGCAGGTATGCGGCCAACACCGCTATGCCCAAGGCCACCACGAACGAGCCAACGACCAGCACCGGCTGCACGTGGAAGTCCACCGGCTGCCCGCTACCGACGGACGACCCCTTGTTCAGGAGGTATGCGATGCCTATCCCCACAACGGCGCCGGGCGCAAGGCTGATCACGCCGAGTCCGACGGCCTGGGCAACGACCATCTTGCGCACCTGACCCCGAGTCATGGCTACCGCGCGCAGAAGCCCCACCTCGCGGGTCTGCTCCAGCATGTTCATGGTCAGCGTGTTGACGATGCCCAGTGAGGCCACCACGAACACCATCGCGATCAGCACCCACAGGAAACCCAGCACCCCGTTGATCATGCCATCTATGAAGACCTTGAACTCGTCCATGGTCTGCAGGAGAAAGCCGTCACGCGCCGCGAGGGTGCGAAGCCCGGCCGCAAGCGTGTCCACCTGGCCCGGCTTCGCGCTTACCATGTAGACGTCGGCCCCCTCGAAGTCAAGGTAGCGTTTGGCCACGTCCCAGGCCATGTATACGGCGTCGCCACCGGCGGTGTACTCGGTCGTGGTCCCGGCCACGCGGAACTGCCGGGAGCCTTCGCGGGTCTGCAGCGTCACCATATCGCCCACCCCGAGCCCGGTGCGGAAGGCCAGGCCCGCGCCCAGGACCACTTCATCGCGCAGCAATCCAGCGAGCACCTTCTCTGGATCCCCCCGGTAGAGGTCCATGGGCAGGGGACGGTCGGCCGAGAACGGTCGGGCCAAGACGACCACCTGCCGCCCTTCCGCTGTGGCGGGGATGAATCGCAAGGCGTCCACCCGGTCCGCTCCCGGCAGCGCGGCGATCTCGGCACCCAGGTTCTCGGGCAGGGCAACAGCGCGGTTGGTGCCGATGTCCGGCATGACCCCACGCACGAAGAAGTCGCCCACCACGGTCCGGCGGTACCAGTCCGCGGTATCCTGCACGTTCGCCAACAGGCTGTTGCCCATGCTCACGGCCACGACGACAGCCACGAACAACACGCCCACGGTCAGACTTGTCCGCGAACGATGGCGATCGATCTGCCGGAACGCGAGGCGACCCTCGACCCCCAAGAGCGGTGCCAGCAACCAGGCCGAGGCCCGCGACAGCGGCGCGACGACCAACGGGATGGCCATGACGCACCCGACGAGCATGCCCATGAAGAGCGGCGATCCGTACGAAGGCCTGATCGTTCCCGTCACCAGCCCGATGCCCCCCGCGACGCACACCGCGGTCAGGGCCAGGCCGACGTAGGGGACTATCCGCCGACCGTCTCCGCCACTCTCCTGCGCGTCACCCACCAGTCCCTCGAGAGGGGTGACCCGCCCCGCCCGCCGGGCCGGGAAATACGTGGCCACCAGCGCGAGACCCGGGCCCAAGACGGCGCCGATCACGAAGGGTCGCGCCGAGAATTGCAGCACGGGCAAGTGCGCGCCGAGAAGCGTGCTCAGAGTTCCGGTCAGCACCACCGACGCGCCCACACCGGCGACCAGGCCCAGTGCCGTTCCCAGACCGCCGAGCACCAGGGCTTCATGCAGAAGCAGTCGCGTCACCTGCCGGCGCGTGGCACCGAGTGCCCGCAACAGCGCAAGTTGACGACGTCGCTCGCCCACGCTCATCAAGAATGCGTTCAGAATGATGAAGCCGCCGGCAACCAACGAAAGCCCGCTCACAACACTCAGCCCCAACTGGGTCGAGGCGAGCGACATCTCGGCCAGATCGCCGCGGCTGCCGGGAGTCTGCACCTTGAGGCCCGCGGGAAGGGCCTGCTCGACGGCGGTCCGCACCGTGTCTCTCTCGGCGCCGTCGGCAACAACGATGGCCACGGTGTTCACGTTCGAACCCATATCGAACAGGTGCTGAGCGTCCGCGAGAGGCACGAACAGGACCGCGCCGCCGTTGAAGATAGCTGCTCCACGGTGGGCGAGCAGCCCGCGCACCACGGCTTCGGTGGAGCCGCTTCGGGTGAGGAGACGCACCGGCGAGCCCACCTCGAGGCCTTGCGCGCGCGCGAAGCCCGCCTCCATCAGCACCGGGGGTGGAGAGTCGGGAGCGGCGGGGGACGGCGCGCCCGCGTCGAACGCGGCGCCCGACTGCACCGCGAAGTCGCGCACCAGCCCGTCGCGGGCCGGGTCGACGCCCATCACCAGCACGGCCACACGTCCCGTGTCCCCGAGCAGCGCGGCCTGTTCCTGCACGGCCGGCACGGCGGCCTTCACACCCGAGACCGTCTCCAGCGACGCGGCCACCGAACCGTCAAAACCCCCTTGTCCCTGGGCGACCACTTCGAGGGACGCCCTGCCTCCCACGGCGGCGAACATATCCTGGAAGGCTGTCCCCGCCGTCGACGACGCCACCGACACCGACACGACGGCCGCCACTCCTATGACGATGCCCAGAAGCGTGAGCACGGTGCGCCCCGGCCGGCGCCGGAGTTCGCGGAAGGTGTACGCCCACATCCTCATGTCAGGCCGTCCGTCGGCGGCGGGGGAGTGTCGGCTGCGCCCTCTGTGGTGGCAGACGGGGCGTACCGATCCGCCACCAGACCGTCTCTCAGTGTCACCAGCCGGTCGGCCGTTTCGGCTGCGCGGGCATCGTGGGTGACCATCATGATCGTCTGCCGATGTTCGTCGCAGACCCTGCGCAGCAGGGCGATGACCTGGTCGCCCATCGTGCTGTCCAGGTTGCCCGTGGGCTCGTCGGCCAGCAGGAACACCGGGTCGGTCACCAGGGCCCGCGCGATGGCGACCCGTTGCTGTTCGCCGCCCGACAGGCTGCCGGGGCGATGCCCGGCACGATGAGCCACGCCAACCAGTTCCATGGCCGCCACGGCCCGGCGGGTCGCCTCGGACTCCCGCACCCCGTCGATGATCAAAGGCAGGCTCACGTTCTCCGCTGCGCTGAGGATGGGCAGGAGGTTGAAGAACTGGAAGACGAAGCCGATGCGGCGGCGGCGCAGCAGGGTGAGGTCGTCGTCCTCCATGGCGGAGAGCTCGTCACCCGCGACGCGTACCGTCCCTGAGGTGGGCCGGTCGAGCCCCCCGACCAGATGCAGCAGGGTGCTCTTCCCGGAGCCGGACGGACCCATGACCGCGAGGAACTCCCCTGTCCTCACATCGAGGTCCACGCCGCGAAGGGCCTCCACCCGCGTGTCACCGGTACCGAACACCTTGGTCAGTCCGCGGACTTCCACTGCGCCGACGTCCGTCGGCGTCCCCGACATCTCTGCGTGCACCGTCATCGCATCCTCCCGGCCTCATCTTGAAGCGGAATCAGCCTCCCCGCACCGTCAATCCTGTTCGTAGGGCAGTCACGTCACCCGCAGCCGACACGTCGGCCTCCGACCATCCCCACGGCAGGCCCCAGAACGTGTAGTAGCGCTCGCGCACGTGGAGACCTCCAGAGGCAAGAGGAGTAGCCAGCACCACCTTGTGCGACATCGAGTTGCTCAGCCAGTCTTGCCGGGCATAGGCGGCACGACGAGCCAGCCGCGCCAGGTCTTGCTGTTCGACGTCAAGAGGGACGTGGCCGACAGCGGCCACGACGAAGGGTAGGCCCATCGCCAGGATCACCAACACGAGCAGGGAGTCCCGGATGATCTTGCCTGTACTTCGCCGTCCACGACGGACGTCTGCCACGCCACGGGCTCCCCTGTGCTTGAGATCGCCGGGGTCTGGTGCGATCACGGAACGATGTCGACCGGGGTCCCTATGTAGACGAGCTCGAACAGCTGCTCCACCTCGGGGATATGCATGCGGATACACCCGTGCGAAGCGGCGGTGCCTATCGACGAGTCGTTGGGTGTGCCGTGGATGCCCACATGGGGCGCCGAAAGCCCCATCCAACGAGTGCCGAGCGGGTTGTCCGGGCCAGGGGGCACGGGCTCGAGCCCATCCGCCCAGGGAGACGGCGGCGGGCTCCAGGTGGGGTTGTAGGCCTTGCTGATGATCCTGTAGTGACCCGTGGGCGTCGGATACCGGGGCTGACCCACGGCGACGCCGTAGGTCTTCACCAGTTTGCCCTCGTCGTAGAAGTAGATCTTGCGCTCGGAGATGTCGATCTTAAGGGCACCCAACAGGCTCGACGCGGTGGCTTTGTCGAGCACCGGCGTGTCGCCCAACTTCCGGGACTGCTTGTACTGGAGCACGGCGGCCGTCGTCTGTTCATCGAAGACCCCGGTGGATTCCCCTTTCAGCAGCCCTTTACGCTTGAGGATGGTCTGCAGTGCAGTGACGTCGCGCCCACGGGCTCCGGCGCCCATGTCCCGCTCTCCCAACTGCTCGGTCGAGTCCACCAACACCGTCTGAGAGAGTTTCGTCACATGACCGCCGCGGTCGGTGACCTTCACTTCTACAGCGTGGGTACCTTCGGTCAGCGATCCACTGGCGAACGAGAAGCGCTGTTGGCCGGGTACGGTGATAGCACCCGCCTTCACCTTCGCTTCCGCGCCATCCACCGTGGCCTGCAGTAGGATGCCCTCCATCTGATTATCGCGGGCCTCGACCACGATCCGGGCCGAGGGCGTCTTCCAGGGATCGCCCGGCCAGAAAACGAGCCCCAGCGTCGGAGCAGTGTAGTCCGCGTACGCGTCCCACTCCTTGGTGGTCGCGTTCCCGGCCCTGTCTGTCGCCACGACCGCCAGCCGGTGCGCGCCCTCTTTGACCGCGAGCGCGGCCGTAGCAGTGGTACCGTCCACCGTGAGAGGGGTGTCGACACCGTCGATCGCGAAGGAAGCGTCCACGGGCTCACGGAACGCGAGTCTCAATTCCGAAGCCGGCTTGGAGATGGCGTCGGCGGGATTCGGGGAGACCACCTCGACCGACGGCTTCACCGTGTCCACGGTGAACTCCCAAGAACGGACGATCTTCCGGGAGAACAGGTTGTTCGAGATCACGGTGACCCGCGCCCAGTGTCGCCCGTCGCGGAGCGTGACCTTCGTGCTCACGGACTCGCGGGTCCGATCGATGGACTCAGCCGGAACCGGAGTGGCGTCGACCAGGAACTCCACCTGATCGAGATCGGGCGTGTGATCCGGGAGGCTCACCGCCACGACGACGTCGGAGGTGGGCACGTAGGCCCCGTCGGCCGGCGACGCCTCGCCGAACGACAACGCAGTCGCGTATTGCACTCCCAGAAACGCCCCGCTGCCCAGCAACAGCACGCCCACCACGATGACCGCGCGCCAGAACCAACTCAGATGTTTTGCCCATACGACCATGCTACCGGCATCATAGCAAACCGGATTGGCTCGTGGCGTCTGCCGTCGCGTCGGAGAGAGCCGCCCGGAGAGCGGGGTCGGCGGTCAAGAACCCGAGACCTACGTCTCCGGCGGAACGTGCCGCCTGTCGCGCCACAACAGGTAGCCCAGGAACGGGAGATAGGCAAGAAGGTCGACCATGAAGATGCCCGCCATGGCCACGAACATGGGCATGAACCCCATGCGCCGCCTGGAGCACTGGTAGTAAACCAGTCCCATCAGGCCGATGATCGCCGCCGAATGGACGTAGGCCACCCATGACGGAGGTTCCGGCATGACGAAGAGATATAGGATCCGGAACACCGACTTCCTCCTGAAGACATCATCACGACGACGCCCTGCCGCGCCGGACGGAGCCGAGTCAGTATACGCGAGACACGCCGGCCGCTGAGAACGCCAAACGGAACCGACTCACAGGTTCTTCGCCATGCCGAGGAAGTCGTGGAGAAAATGGTGTTCGAGCAGCGCATACTCGCGGTGGAATCCGCGTTGCCGGTAGAACCCTTCCGCCCGGGACCCCAGGGGTGTGCGCAGCACCACCTTGTGACAACCGGCGTCCCGCGCCCTCGCTTCGAATGCTGCGAGTAGGTTGGAGCCCACTCCCCGACCACGCCACGCTTCGGCCACGAGCAGCTCCTGCACCGTCCCCACACCGCCGAGCAGGTGACCACGGAGAGCCCCTACGGTACGCCGCCCGTCCTTGGCCGCGATCACGACCGCGTCGCTGCGCCAATCATAAGCGTGGCCCAGCAGCTCCTCGTCGGCGCGCGGCCACTCGGAGCGCAGGAACCGCACGACATCACGCGCCTCCCGATCGCCGCCGGTCAAGCGCAGGCCACCCGGCAGCGGCGGAGCCGGCGTCGGCCCCGAGACCCCTCGACCGCTTACCGGGAGACCACCGCCCCGTCCTCCGCCGCGTTGCGGCCGCAGGCGACGAACGGCACGCTCACTCACAAGCGGAACGCGGTCTCCCCACCGGTCGCCCCGCTGGAAGATGACGGCACGCGCCTCCTCCTCAGCGGCCGTCGCGGCTGCGGGCTCGTCCCACGCCCTCAGGAACACTCCGACGATCACCGGGATGGAGCGCACCGACCCGTCTTCGACCTTGACGCAGCAGCCCACCGCTTCCTCCCGCGAGGCGGCGGCCGGGGGCAGCGCCAGCCCCTGGACACCCTCCGCGCCCATCTTGGCGAGTACGGCACCCGGAGCCGCCTCCATGACCCGGGTATCGAGACACCCCCGGCCGGCGACCAACTCCGGTTGAGCAACCATGGCGTCGCGGATGCCGGCGAGACTTGGATCGGCCCCCGCGGCCAGCCGAGCGTAGAGGGTGGCCGCCTGCCGCGCGCTCACCCGCAGCACCGGCACGCCGCAACCGTCGACGCCGCTGAAAAGCCCACGCGTCTCCATGTCGAGCGCACGGCCTACTGCTGCGGCGATCTCCCGCTGCACCGGGTGCGACAGACGCTCGTAGCCTTCGGTCGGCACGCCCAGGAACAGGGCAAGAGCCAGCATGCCGGCATGTGTGCCGGAACAGCCGTTGTGCAGGGCGGACTGCGGCCCATCGCTCGCTACGGCCCTGTCGCGTGCGACGGCACCCGTCGGGAGTCGCGCCCCACAGACCAGGTCGGACACCGAGAGACCCAGCCGCTCGAGGAGTCCGGCGACAACGCGCACGTGCCTCTCCTCACCGGCATGAGATCCACACACGACGGCCAGTTCCTCCTCGGAGAATGCCATCTCCCCAGCGGCCCCCAAGGCCACCAGAGCCAACGCCTGGAACGGCTTGGCGGCGGAGCGCAGGTATATCGGGAGATCGGGATCACCCACGCCCCCCAGAAGACGACCCCGCTCGTCACAAACGGCAACCACACCCCGGTGGACGCTCTCCACCGCTCCTCCCCGTGTCGCCGCCACGAGCGGCTCGCATCCCGCATCCCAGGCGAGGGCGGCGCGGCGGATGTCACCGAGGAGGTGGGTCACCCGGCCGACTCATCGTCGAGGGCGCCGCGCGCCTCGGGCAGGTCGCCCGCGCGCACCAGCACTTCCGACCTGCCCGCCCCGTCGACGGTTAGGCCGTAGACCACAGAGAGCGCGTCATGCCGGACCATGGATTCGATCCCGGCGCTTCTGAGCTTCCCGACGATTATCTCCGCTTCCATGGGGTCGTAGACGACGGCGAGTACCGCGATGCCGTCCTCCGCCTGAGCCCCAGCCTCGGCTTCCGCAGCGACGGCCAGGAGCCGGGCACTCAAGAGCTCTCCGGCCACGGCCAGGTCCTCCACATGTTGCACGAACCCCGCCCGGCGGGGGAAGACGATGACGCACTCCGCCGGCATGTCGTCTTCCGCCAGGCCCAGACGGACACCTAATGGCAGGCAGGGCAGGAACGGGATGCTCCACATCACTTCGGCGCCGTCCTCCGGGACCCCACCTGCAGACCCGCCCCGAGCACCCGCCGGCGCCCCTCCGAGCGCACGGACCGCCCTCACGAACGCCCGACCGTCATCGCCGTAGCGGCGTATCAGCGGCACCTCTGCGTGGCTGCGGAAAGCGGCCACATATGCCCCGGACCCGGGAAGACCCTGGAAACGCACGGGATCGGAGAGATCGAGCCCTCCGGCGGCTCGGACAAGGTAGTGGAGAACGATCACGGTCTCGGCCACGGTCGCCTTGTCGGCGACCTCATGCTCGACGACCTCCACTCCCCCTTCGGGGTAGGTGACCCGGAACGACCGGTCCAGGTAGGGCACCTGGAACACGCCGACGCGGGCCCCACGGCCGACGTCGTTCAAGCCGGGCCCGGCCGGCCCGGCGCCTTCAGCCGCGAACTCGACCCCCGCGGAGCGCGCCATCACGTCGGGCGTCCCCGAGGCGAACTCCCCGCGCGCCTCCTCCAGCGCCCGCGCGTACGCACCGCCTTCCACTGAGCCACCGTCCTCCCGTGGACAATCCTCTTCTCCACACAAGGATACCGCGCGCGGCCTTCGCACGTCGCATGTCCGGACACCGACCACGACGGGTGACTGCTACAATCGCCGGGGCCTCGACTCCGTTCCGAGACGGCCACGCGAGAGGAACCTCCATGCGCTACGAAGGCCAGATCTATCGACCTCCGTGCGAGGCGAACAGCCTCATCATCCAGGCCTCCGTCGGTTGCCCCTGGAACCGGTGCACCTTCTGCGGCATGTACAAGGACCGGCGGTTCCGCGCCCGTCCCTTGGATGACGTGCTGGCCGATCTGGAGACCGCCCGCAGAGCGTATCCGCACGTACCGTCCCTCTTCTTGGCCGACGGGAACGCCATCGCCCTGCCCGCCGCTCAACTGCTCTTCATCCTCGCGTACGCCCGCAACTTGTTCCCCGAACTCGCGCACGTCGGCATGTATGGCGGAGCCCGCTACCTGGCCCCCGGAACCCGGCCGGGCCTCGGTGAGCCGAAATCGCCGGCCGAACTCAGGGCTCTGTTGGCCGCGGGCCTTTCAGTTATCTACCTGGGCCTGGAGAGCGGCGACGACGAGACCCTGCGCCGGGTCAAGAAGGGTGTCACCGCCGACCAGATGATCGCCGCCGGTCGCGCGCTCAAAGACGCCGGCTTCCCCGTGAGCCTCTACGTGCTGATCGGGCTGGGCGGCCGCGAACGCTCCCAGACCCACGCCCGAGCCACCGCCGCCGTCATCAACGCGATCGGGCCGGACATCGTCCGGCCCCGCACCCTCTACATCCAAGAAGACACCCCGCTCTGGCACCAGCGCCGCCGCGGCGACTTTGTGGAGGTCGGCCCGCGAGAAGCATTGCTGGAGGTCCGCACGTTGCTCGAACAGATCGACGTCCCGGTGACCCTCCTGTCGGATCACATCACGAACTACCTGCCCCTGCACGGCGGGCTGCCGGCCGACCGCGACGCCTTGATCACAAGCATCGACCGCACCCTGGCCCACGACGACCTCTCGGGGCTGAGACCCGACCACTTCGTCCACCTGTAGAAAAGCGGCTACGACCTCGCGCCGGCCGTCAGAGCACACGCGCCCCGTTCCACCACCGGGTCTTCCAGCCAACGGCGCAGATTGCCGCCCAGGATCAGCTCAAGCGACTCCTGGCTCAGGTCGGCCTCCTCGGCCACTTCCAGCAGGAGCGCCAACTCCCGCCCGAGATGACTGAAAGGTATGTCGGAACCGTAGGTGATCTTTCGGGGATCGGTGCCGACGAAGAGTTCGCGCAACTGATCGCGGTCGAGCGTAGAGGTATCGAACAAGATCCAGTCGCAATTGCGGCACTGCGCGCAACACTCGGGAAGATCGTGCAAAGCCGAATGGCCCAAGATCAGCCTGAGACAGGGATGAGCGTCGACCACCCGCCGGACCTCTTTCACCACGTCCCCCGCTCCCCGACCGGTATGGAGCAGCACCGGCAGGCCGTCCGCCTCCGCCCACGTATAGATCTCCATGGCCTCGGGTTGGGAGATACGGAACGACTGAGAGCGAGGATGCAGTTTGATGCCCCGGAACCCCTGTTCCACCCGGCGCTCGTACTCTTCCCGCGAAGGAAAGTTGGGGTTCAACCTAAAGAAGGGGATCAGTCGCCCCGGGAACCGCTGGAAGGCCGCCCAGACGAGATCGTTGGGATGCTGGAAGCAGAACCCCTGGCGCGGGTCGTTCATCGGGAACACGACGGCCTTCTCCACCCCCAGCAGATCCAACCACTCCACCACCTGGGCGGCGGAGAGTCGGGTGGCGTCGATGTCACAGCCCACGTGGGCGTGGGCGTCCCAGACGCGCAGGCCGGCAAGGAGATCCCGATAGGGAGCAAGAGACGCCGATTCGGCGTGGAGTCTCTCGATGTCTTCCCGCGACGCCGCCAGGTCGATGACCTCACACTCGAGGTCGCAGCGCTCGAGATGCTCCAAGGTCGGTTCCACCGGCCTCAGAGTCCGATCTCCGAAGCGATGCCCTTCATGGCCTCGAGACCGAGGGCCAAGAACTCGTCGAGCGGGATGTCGAGCGCCTCACACGTGGCGATGTCCTCTCGACGCGCGCCTCGGGCGAACGAGGGTTCCTTGAATCGTTTCTTCAGGCTCTTCAGCTGCACCAGGGCGAGCTGCCTCTCGGGACGGATGAGGGCGGCGGCGGTGATCAGGCCGGTCAACGGGTCGGCCGAGAACAACGCCCGATCGAAGCGAGACTCGATCGTGGATCCGTTCGCCGGGTTGTGGGCCCGGATCGCCTGCAGGATCTCCGGGTCTTCGAGACCCGCGCTCTGCAGCCACTCCACCGTGCGCAGGCCGTGGACCTCCATCATCCCTGTGGTCAATTCCGCATCGAGGTCGTGGACCAGACCGGCCAGGCTCCAGGTCTCCCGGTCTCCCCCCAGACGGTCGGCCAGCGCCCCCATGATGGCCTCCGTCGCCAGCATGTGATTGACGAGATTCTCGTTGGAAACATGTTCCCTGACCAGGCCCAAGGCCCTCTCTCGATCCACTCTCTCCTCCTCGTGACGGCCGCGGCCGTGACTCCCGGTCGGCCTGGATTCCAGCCGATATCCAACGTTCAAGCGATCTGCAACGACGCGCCCGCGAGGGTGGTCACCCGCACTACATCATCAGGATCCCACGGCGTGAGACCGGCGTGCGCCATCTGCACCCATTCCTCGGCTGTCACCCACCGATGATCCATCGCTTCCGCCGGCTCCAAGCGCACCGACGGCGCGGGACCCGTCGCGCGACAGGCCATGTGCACTCCCACCGTGCGCTCGCCTTTGTGCATGGTGACGTAGGCGAAGCACGGCCCGGCCGTCAGCACCCGCAGACCGACTTCCTCCATGAGTTCACGGTGCAGGGCGTCCGCGAGACTCTCGCCTCGTTCCACCCGCCCGCCCGGCGGGCCCCAGGACTCCAATTCACGGGGAGCGCGGATCAGCAACCAGCGCCCCTCGGCCGGCTCGCGGACGATGGCGACCACGGCCAGACGGACATAAGGAGCCTCTGGATCGGCCGCGGGCCCCCCTCCTACGGTCGCCGCGACCTCAGTCATGCCGATCGCCGGTCACCGAGGGCCGACAACACACGTACGGCCGTATCGGCCGCTCGAGCCACCTGTTGTTCGTTCACGTCCAAGTGCGTCACGAAGCGGACCCGAGTGGCGTCGGCCGCTATCGCGAGCACTCCCGCCTCGGACAACACCGGGACCGCCTCGGCTGCGGTGACTCCGAGGCCGGAGAGTTCCACGATCACGATGTTCGATTGCACCGGATGGGGTATCTCGAGTCCTTCCACCGCCCGCAACCGCTCGGCCAGAAGAGCGGCTGCGGCATGATCGTCGGCCAATCGCGGCACGTGGTGGTCGAGGGCATACAGACACGCGGCGCCCAGGATCCCCACCTGACGCATGCCGCCCCCGTATTTCTTCCGGTTGAAGCGGGCTTCGCCGATGAACCCACGCGTGCCGGCGATCACTGAGCCTACCGGTGCGCCCAAGCCTTTGGAGAAGCACACCGACACCGAATCGACCGGCGCCGCGTACGCCGCAAGCGGGACGCCGGTAGCCACGTGGGCGTTCCAGAGCCGTGCGCCGTCGAGATGGACCAGCAGCCCCGCCTCGTGGGCCACGGCCGCGACGGCCGCCACCGCCTCCAGCGGCCAGACGGTCCCTCCGGCGCGGTTGTGCGTATTCTCAAGCACCAGCAGCCGGGAACGGGCAAAGGATTCCTGGCGGGGCCACACCGCCCGCCGAATGTCGTCGGGGGCAAGAACGCCGTGGACGCCCGGCAACGCCCTGAGCTGCACCCCCGAAAGCGCCGCCGCCGATCCGCCCTCGTAGTTCAGCACGTGCCCACCCTCGTGGATAAGAACCTCGTCACCCGGCCGGGTGTGGGTGCGCACGCAGAGTTGGTTGGCCATGGTGCCCGACGCCACGAAAAGGGCGGCCTCCTTGCCCAGAAGGTCGGCCACCCGTTCCTGCAGCAGATTGATGGTGGGGTCTTCCCCGAAGACGTCGTCCCCGACCTCGGCTTCGGCCATGGCCCGGCGCATGGCGGGTGTGGGTCTCGTCACCGTATCGCTTCGTAGATCAATCGCGCCGCCGATTCCGGCCACGGACGCCTCCTTCACCACTCGCCGCATTCTTTGCCGTCCCACAGGAACTCGATGGATGCGATATCGGCCTGCCTGTTGATTCTACCAAAGGCCCCCGGACCGCGGACGCACCCCCTCCGCCTCCGCTCCTGTGCCGAAGCCATCGTGGGCCGACAGAATGATTCCGACTCGGCGCGGCGAACTCAGGTGTACGACCATGAACACGCTGCCACCAGTCACCTGCCGCGTCTGCGGGACTGAGAACCGTCCCACGCGCCTCTTCTGCTCGAACTGCGGGAGCTACCTGCAGGCCCAAGGCGAAGACACCTGGGAAGAACTTCCTCCACGCAACGCGGTGACGCCTGTCGACGCACAACCGCCGCCGCTATTCGATCAACCTGCGATCGCGGACAGTCGCCAGTCATCGATATGGAACGAGGGCCGCGAGCCGAACCCGACGAGGAAGCCTCCGAAAGGCGGCCGCAACCACATCGTCGGCGTGGCGTTGCTGCTGCTACTGCTCGCTGTTGCGGGGGCGCTGGGGGCGCTGGTCTATGCCACGCTGTTCTCCGGCGGCGGCGCGAATGGAGACGGCGGCGTCAACACATCCGCCACATCCGGTACGCCGACGACGTCCGCCACCTCATCACCCACCACGAGCGGCGCGGGTGTCGACACCACGACCTCTGAGGTCTCAGCCACCACAGGGACGCGGGGACAGTCGATCTCGCCCGCGTACGTCGACGCGTCGTCGGTACTGCCCCCCGAGAACGGCCTCACCTACGAACCCGAGAACCTGTTCGACGGCTCGCTCGAGACCGCCTGGCAAGAAGGTGCCGATGGTGGCGGGGAAGGCGAATGGGTACGGTTCGACTTCGACGGCACGCTCACCCTCTCGGCCGTGGAGATCGCCAACGGGTATCAGAAGGACGAGGCTCGTTTCTTTGGCAACCCTCGCATCGAGACGCTTCAGTTGGAGTATTCCGATGGGACCGCCCAGCAGGTGCGCCTCTACGACGACACCGGCTTCCAGGAGATCACCCCGGCCGCCAAGCCGACCGAGTGGATTCGCCTGACCATCCTGTCGGTCTATCCGGGAGATACCTGGGATGACGCCGGCTTCTCCGAGGTGCACTTGTATGGAGCCGCCCAGTGAACGACATCTACCAGCGCATCATCGACTCCCTGGAAAGTGGTTCGTCCGTCGCCGTCGCCACGCTCATCAGCCGCCGAGGCTCGTCTCCCGGGTCCTTAGGCGCGAAGATGCTGGTGTTCCCCGACGGACAGACCGAAGGGTCCATCGGTGGCGGCTGCGTCGAGGCCGAGGTCTGGGACGGGGCGAAGGAGGCTCTGCGGGACGGCCTCTCACGGGTGCTGGCCTTCCGCCTCAGCGCCAAGGACATGGCCGAGAGCGGCCTCATCTGCGGTGGATCGATCGAGATCCTCATCGAACCCCTGGGCCCCGAGTCTCTGCCCTTGTACCACCAGATCCTCGCCCTGCGGGGACGGGGAGCGCGGGGACTGCTCGCCACCGAAGTACCCGTTGCGGCCGAGCCAAGCGCGCCCTCCTTCAAGGTCCTGTACCTCGAATCCGCTGAGGTGGTGGGTCTGGGCGCTGCGGCGGCCCCGGTCGAGAGCCTCGCCGCCCTGGGGAAGAGCCTAAGCCCGGGGGCCACTCGGGTCGTCACGTCCGCGGCGGCAGAGGATGAGGCCGCCGGGCCCCGTGTCCTCCTCGAGTCTCTCGCCCAGCAGTCGACCGTCTACATCTTCGGAGCGGGCCATCTCTCCATGGAACTCACCCCCATCGCCAAGCGCGTCCACTTTCGTGTGGTGGTGATCGACGACCGCGCCTTCTTCGCCGACCCCGAGCGTTTCCCCGAAGCCGACGAGGTGCTCGCCGTCCCTTTCGAGACCGCGTTCGATGGACTCGGCGTCGACGAGAACAGCTTCATCGTCATCGTCACCCGCGGCCACCTGCACGACGGCGTCGTGCTCGAACAGGCTGTGGCGACTCCCGCGGCCTACGTGGGCATGATCGGATCGCGGGCGAAGATCACCGCCGTCTATCGCGACCTGGCGTCCAGAGGTATCACCCGGGAGCAACTCGATCGAGTCCGCGCGCCCATCGGACTGCACATCAAGGCGCGGCTCCCAGAGGAGATCGCCGTATCGATTCTCGCGGAACTCATCTTGGTGCGGAACGAGCATCTGGGGTAAGCGGACCGATACGACATCTACGAGCGCCCCCGTCGGCAGAGGCCCGTCTCTGGTTTCATTGGTTCTGTCGCCCCGCGACGCACCGCATCCCTTCCGTACTTGTGCCGGATGGCGTCGATCTTCAGATCGAGATCACGCAGCAGGGGCAACTCCTGATCGAAGAGATCGTCCTGCCAACAACGGGGCGCCAGGTTCGTCAGCCCCATGCCTACCAGGCGGATGCGGTAGCGTCGCTGCCGGGCCTCCCGGAAGAGGGCGAGTACCTCGACGAAGAAGACCTCGTCGACGTCGAGAGGACGGCGCAGGGTGCGCGAACGGGTGTGGGTAATGAAGTCGGAGTAGCGGATCTTTACCGTGATCGTGCGGGCTTCGAGCTTCTGGCGGCGCAGGCGGCCGCAGACATCTTCGGTGAGGCGCAGGAGCGTCGACTCGAGCAGACCGGTGTCGGAGGTGTCGTCGTCGAAGGTGGTCTCTCGGGAGATCGACTTCACCGTCTCCCGAGGCGTCACCGCACGGGTGTCGTCGCCCCGAGCCCGATGGGCCAGCATCTCCCCCACCTCTCCGAAGGAGAGTCGCAGCAGGTTGGGCGGCACTCGAGCCAGATCGCCGATGGTGCCTACCCCCCGATCGTGCAGTTGCCCCAGCATGGCCGGACCCACTCCGGGCAGACGCTCCACCGGAAGAGACTCGAGGAACACCGCTTCCTCCCCCGGTCGCACCACGGTAAAACCGTGGGGCTTCTCCAGATCGGAGGCCACCTTGGCCACCAGCTTGTTGGTGGCAAGGCCCACGGAGATGCCCAACGAGAGCTCTTCCTGCACCCGTCGTTGAATGGCCCGGGCCGTGCGGATCACCGGGCCGAAGAGCTGCTCGGTGCCGGTGAGGTCGACGTAGGCCTCGTCGAGACTCACCTGCTCCACCAGCGGAGAATACTCACTGAGAAGGACCATCAGCCGCCGGGAATATTCCCGGTACAGACGATGGTTGCCGGGCAGGTAGACCCCGTGGGGACAGAGGCGCCGGGCGGTGCGCAGCGGCATGGCCGAGTGCACCCCATACCGGCGGGCGATGTAGTTGGCGGTGGCCACGACGCCGCGCTCACCGCCCCCCACGATGACCGGCTTGTCACGCAGAGAGGGGTCGAGATTCTCCTCTACACTGGCGTAGAAGGCGTCGAGATCCAGGTGGGCGATGACCCGGTAGGCTGCCCGAGGAGGCTGTCGGAGACCGGCGGTCATCAACCCATCGTATACGAACATTCGTTCGCATACAAGGTCATGCCTCTACGCCAGGACGGGACGCCCCCCAGAACATGGTGGACCGCGGAGCTACCCGCGCCGGCGACCGCCGAACCGCCGCAGGACCGCCATGCCCATCCCCAGACCGACACCGGCGCCCGCCGAGATCCCCAAGACGGCCGCCAGACGGGGCGTCAAGAGCACCCGTGCCCCATCCTCCAGCACCGTGGACGCCGACATCAGCAGGCCGACGAAGCCCCGGCCCACGCGCGCGTTCTTGGCCACAAGTACCGCGCCGCCGCCCCGATCCACCGTCAGATCGCCCGCTGCCAGCACATACTGTGCCCCTCCCATGGCGACCGAGATGTCGCCTCTCGCCGCGATGATCGCCGCGCCGCCCATCGACAGGGTGACGTCATGGGCGGCGGCGATCACGGATGCTCCGGCCGCCGACGCATGCACGTCTCTCCGAGCCAGCACCGCGCCGGCCGCCGCCTGACTCAAGGCGGCGTCGTTGCCGGCAAGCACGACACCGGCAGCTCCTTGTCTGACGGAAGCGTCTTCAGCCTTGACCATCCCCACGAGGCTTTGTCGCACGTCTCCGTTCTCGGTCGTCAACTTCACATCGACCATCGCCGGCCTCCTCCATTCGCTCGGCCCGCCCGCGTCAGACGTACGCTTCCAGGTTCGGGGCGAGGCCAAACACCGAGATCATCGGTGCATCAGTGTGCGGCGAGCCAGGTGGCTATGTCGGCTATGACCGGGGCGGCCACGTGGCCGACAGCCTCGTACTCGGCCGGGGTACTCTTCCCGGAACCCGCCATGAACAGGTGATTCAGATCCGTATACAGTCTGAATTCAGCCCTCCCCAGTCCCGCGAGCGCAGTCTGCCAGAGCCCATAGTCGTCGGTGGTTACCTGATAGTCATGGCCGCCCTGCAGGACCAGCACCGGCTTGGCAAGATCGGCGGCGGCGGCCGGAGGGTCGTAGCCGCGCAGGTCGAGCCAGTACGCGGCGGGGATGCCCAGGGGCAACTCAGCGGCAGGAGTGTTTACCGAGAGTGAGGGGTCCTTGACCTTCGCCACCTGACGACGCACTTCGTCGATCTGCGCCGCCCGCTCAGCGTCCGAGAGCCCGGTCTGCAGGCCGAGCAGGTAGGTGGTCTGGTCTAGGATGACGTCCTCGAGAGGTCGGGCTGCCCCGGCTACGACCACGAGTCCCGCGACGTCGGAGGAAGCCCCACCTATCCGCGGGGCGAGCGAGCCCCCCAGACTGTGGCCGAGCACGAAGATGCGGCGCGGATCGATGTCCGGCCTGTCTCGCAGCAGGCGCACGGCCTCCACGGCATCGTCGATGGTCTCTTCTTTCGTGGTGACCTGATCGGCGGAGCCGGCCATCTTCTGGGAGTGTACCTTGGTGCGCTTCTCGTAGCGCAACACAGCCACACCCTGGGAGGCCAGACCGCCGGCCAGGTCTCGAAACGGCTTGTTCGGACCGATAGATTCGTCCCTGTCCTGAGGGCCCGAGCCGTGCACCAACACGACGGCGGGAAACGGTCCGGTCCTTTTGGGCAGACTCAAGGTGCCGGGCAGCGCCCAGGCGCCCGTTCCCACCGTGACGTCTTGCTCGGTGAATGCGTCGGCGACGACGTAGGGCGGCGCCCGGTAGGAGGTCGACGTCCCGGTGGCGCCCGTCGCGGCGGGGACGAAGAACAGCCCCGCCACCCTCCCCGCAGTGTCGTAGACCACTTTCACATCGAGGGCCTGCGTCCCGAACTCGGTGGTCACGTACACGATAGTATATGCGCCGCTCTCTTCGGCTCGAGTGGCCTGCACCTGGCGGAACGCTCCCGCCTGCGACTCCACGGCCTGCCATACTTCGGCCAGCTTCTCTTGCGGAAGAGCCGTTCTCATAGTCTCGTCCATCCGGGCTTCCGCATCCGCGAATCTCCCCGACGCCAGCAGGCCCACGAAGTCTCGGGCCTCTTGTTCCGCCTCGCCGGCAGGCGACTCATCGCCGAGAGCAGTGGAGGAGGGTCCCGCCGACGCAGACGTAGACGGAGCGGCCACGGTCGAGGAGGTGGCCCCTCCTCCGCCGCAGGACGCCCCCGCAGTCACGGCCGCCGCGACGAGGAGCGCCGCCGGCACCGCCGTCCGGACAAGGAGCCGGAAGCCTTCTCGCGTGCGGCCGCGGATGGCGCCCACCATGTTACGCGACGAGGTATCGCTTGCGCTCGCGCGGCTCGGCGGGTCCGGAGGACTCAGCGCCCTCGGGCCCTTCACCGGCGGCCGCTCCCGAGCGTATCTCGGCGGCCAGGTCTTCGAAACCCACGCGACCCATCAAGGCGTAGGTGGCCTCTTTACCGAGCTCCACACCCGGCTGGTCGAACGCGTTGATGTCGTAGAGTTCGCCGGTCACCGCCGTCGCCGTCTCCAGCAACATGAAGAACTGCCCCAACGAGGGCGCGTCGACCGCAGGCAGATGGATGGTGACCGACGGCCGCTTACGCCTCGCGAGCGCCCACGCAGTGGCCTTCTGCTCAGCGTTGAGCAGTTCGCCCAGTGAGTGGCCGCCCAGATACGCAAGCGGGTCCTCATCGTCCTGCAGGGCCGGGACCACGACCTCCTGCTCGAAGCGCTTCACACGCAGGAACGTGACCACCTTGTCATCGGGGCCTTCGACGTAGAGTTGCACCTGCGAATGCTGGTCGGTGACTCCCAGCGCCCGGATGGGCGTCAGTCCGGCGTGGACGGTGCGCCCCTGCCTGTCGATGGCCTTACCCAGGCTCTCCGCCCACAGCTGCCTGTACCAGCCGGCCACATCCCGCAGACGGTTCGAGTACGGCATCATCACATTAATGCGTCGATGGAACCGCGTGTCCTCGAGAAAGTGCAATGCGGCGTACACGTATGCCGGGTTGGCCACTACGTCCGCTTCCTCGAAGCGGGACAACATCGCGGCCGCGCCCGCCAAGAGGCCGCGCACGTCGATTCCCAGCAGAGCGGCCGGCAGCAGGCCGACCGGGCTGAGAACGGAGAATCGGCCCCCCACCCCCGCCGGTATCTCGAACAGACGGATCTTGTCGAGCCGCCCGATCTTCCTCAACACTCCGCTATAGGGGTCGGTGGTGAACACCAGGTGGTCGGCCACCTCACCCGCAGGCACCTGCTGCTCGAGCAAACGTCGGACGATCAGGTAGGCGGCCATCGTCTCGGCGGTCGACCCCGACTTCGACACCACGTTCACCAGAGTGCTGCGCATGTCCATGTACTGGAACAGACCGGCTATGTCGTCCGGATCGACGTTGTCGACCACGAAGAGCCGGGGAGCACCCGAGCGTTCAGCCTTCGGCAGCATGTTGTGATAGGGATGGAGAAGAGCCGTCGCCAGAGCGGTCGTGCCCAGAGCGGACCCGCCGATGCCCAGCACCACCAGCGTGTCGAAGCGTGAGCGCACTTCGTCCGCGTAGGCAAGCAGTTCCGTGGGATCGCGATGGGGCAGCTCCAACCAGGCCAGGCCGCCGCTGCGGCGATGCTCGATCAGGTTCTTCCTGATCTTCTCAAGGGGAAGCCGGACCGCCTCCAAGAGGTAGGGCGACAGGCCGTTCCGGCTACCCAGGACGTCCTCCATGCAGTTGGTGTAGTCGATAGACAGCAGGTCCATACGCGCTCCCTCCTACTCTTGCCGCCCTCCAGCCCTGCGCCGTTGGGCGGCTATCCCTCCGGTCTATCCCCTGCTATCTCTCTTCGCGAACCCCCGTTCTCCCAACACGACCAGATCTCTTGATCGTACCGCTGGGCCATACATCCCCAATCATATGGGGTGACCCAGGTGCGTTGCCAATCGGTTGACCACGCATGCGGTACCGTCATGGCCTCTCTCAACAGCGGCACAAGGCTCCCCTTATCGTACAGGACCCGGTCGTGGACTTCCTCCGGCACGAGTTCCGGATAGCTAAGGCGTCGGGGCAGCACCGGCCGGCAACCGCAGTAGAGCGCTTCCACCACTGCCACACCGAAGAACTCGTGGAGGGCCGTAGACACGACGATGTCGGCGCGCCACAGGAGGTCCGCGTAGTCCGAGAACCGATCCAGGCGCCCCCACTGCACAATATGCTCCGCGAGCCTCGTTTGAGCTTCGACGAACTCCGCGGTGGGCAGTCCTTGATTCGCTCCCGCCACCGCCACCCGGAACGCAACCCCGGCTTCCTGAAGCGTGTACAGCGCACGGAAGAACTCACCTGGGGCCTTGTCGTACTCCCACCGCTGGTTCCAGAGTATCAAAGGGCCCCGCTTCGGATTCCCCCACCGATCCCCCAGTGCCGCGTGGTCCCGTTCGCCCGGACCGCCACCGCCGGAGGTACCAGGCGCGTACGCGTCGAACCGGCGCAGATCGCATCCCAGAGGCAGCACGCGAGAGCGGGCGGCCACGTCTTCCACCAGCCATTCGCAGCGTTCATCAGGCATCGCGGCCAGCAACTCGGCGGCGGCGGCCAGGAACTCACCCCGGTGGAAGGCACTGTTGAAATACACGGCGTCGGCCGCCGCCGCACTCACGAGCTGTCGTAGTCCGTATCCCAGATCACGGTCCACGCCTGGTGGAAGCGGGTAGGTCAGCTGGTTCTCGTGGAAGTAGAGCATGGCCGGCGCCCAACCCACAGGGGCAGGCGCCAGGGAGCGATACGTCGGCAGATCGAGCATACCCGACGCGAACAAGACGTGGGGAAGGTCGTCGGACCCAGCGCCGGCCGCCGACCGTGCCAGGCCGACCGCCCCTCCGTGCATGCGCCACTTCCAGTGGCGTCCCGGCAGCCCTTGGACCGAGACCTGGTGGCCCGAATAGGAGCGCAGACCCTCCAGGAACTGGCGGTGCGACCCCCCCAAGTACGGCTCGAGGGCCCACACGCGGAGCCCCGGAGCTGAGGCGCCCAGCCAAGCGGACGCCCACGGGCGCGGATTCACGCTACGACAGGGGAGGACGCTCCGTGGGCTCCTCCAAGGGCACGAGGATGTCGATGGCATCCAAGCGGACGAGCAGGAACGGCAACCGGCCCACGATCTCACCGGACTGCGGGTCGAGCACCTCGACGTCGGACAGAGGAAGGAACCGGCGGACGGGCTCGTTCATCAGGTCGCTCACCCGCGACCGGAAATCGACCTCCAAGAGGCTGATATAGCCCACGTAGACGCGCTGACCTAGTTCCACGCGAACGCGGGCCGGCGGCAACGTAGGCTTGCGCCCCAGGGTGTCGGTGAGCTCCATGATGCTCGATTCTAGCCGAGATCGCTCACGTATGCGAGAGCTGTGAGAGCGCCTCGGCCAATCGCGACGCCTTGGCGCCGAGAAAAGTCATCTCATCTTGCAGTTCCGCCTGGTCCGGCGTCGGTTGCATCAAGAGGTTGATCGCCCGGCTGCAGGCGGTGCCGACCAAGAACTTCAGCTCCTCGATCTCGCGCTCCAGTCGATCGTCCACTCCGCCCCGGGCTTCAACGCTCATCCTCCGAACCTCCGCTACCGACGGACTACACACGTCAACGGTATCATGCGATCCATGACGTTGGTCTCGCCATCCCGGGTCTCTCTTCCACGTATCGGAGCGCAGGTCTCGGCCGCCGGGGGCCTCCTGAACGCGGTGGCACGCGCCATCGACATCGGCGCCGAGGTCGTGCAGGTGTTCTCCGGCAATCCCCGCCAATGGCGCGGGTACGTCTACTCCGAGGAGCAGCTCGAAGCCTTCAGGCTCGCACTCCGAGAGTCCGGACTTCTCCTCTTCGTTCACACCATCTACTTGATCAATCTGGCCGGCCCCGACCCCACCCTGCGAGAACGTTCGACCCAAGCGTTGGCGGGATCCTTGGTGTTCGCTTCCCGAACCGGGGCCGCCGGGGTGGTAACCCACGTGGGCTCCCATCGGGGTGACGGCATCGATGCGGCCCTGCCCCGCGTCCGGGAAGGGGTGCTTCGCGCCCAGGAGACCGCCGCCGCTCTGTGCGGAACCGCCGACCTGCCGCCCTCGCTGCTGGAATCGAGCGCCGGCGGTGGCCACACGGTGGGGCGAGACCCGACCGAACTGGGCCTGATGATGGAGAGTCTTGCGGGTTCCTCTGCGCCGGTCGGCCTGTGCCTTGACACCGCGCATCTCTTTGCGGCCGGGGTGGCGCTGAACACATCCGACGGCCTCGGGTCGCTCATAGCAGCCCTCACCACCACGGGCTGCCTGGATGCCGTCAGACTCATCCATCTGAACGACAGCCGCACACCCCTGGGTTCGCACGCCGACCGTCACGAGAATCTCGGCGAAGGTGAACTGGGCCTGGCCGGTTTGGCGGCGGTCGTTCAACACCCGGCGTTCCGCTGCTCACCATTTGTGCTCGAGGTACCCGGACTCGACGGTCACGGCCCCGACGCCGAGAACATCCGCCGAGCCCAAGCCATGCGCTACGGATCGGCTCTGCCGTCTACGCCGATTCCTTGAGTCTGCGGATAAGACCGTTGTAGCTCAGACGCTCCAACGCCTTGGCCTCGATCTGCCGCACCCGCTCCCGGCTGATCTGGAAATGATCACCGATCTGCCCCAACGTCCACGGGTCGCGGCCGTCGAGTCCATAGCGCAGTACGAGTATCGACCGCTCCCTCTCGGGAAGGTCGCAGATGGCTTCAGCGATGCTTCGCAACCGCAGACGCTCGTACACCACATCGAAGGGAGACGCCTGGAGCGGATCGCTCACCAGTGCCATGAGATCCCCGGAGTCGCTGTCTGTGTCGAGGGCTGCGTCAAGGCTCAAGGGGGTCTCGGCCACGTCGAGCAGAGCGTGAAGCTCATCTTCGGTGATACCGATCGCGGCGGCCACCTCGACCCGGTCCGGCTCGCGGCCGAGATCCTGCCGCAGCTCATGGATCGTCCGTTTGATGGCCGAGAGACGCTCCACGACATGCACCGGCAGGCGCACCGTACGGCCTTTGTCGGCCAGCGCCCGGGTTATCGATTGTCGTATCCACCACGTGGCGTATGTGGAGAACTTGTTCCCTCGGCGATAGTCGAACTTCTGCGTGGCCCGCATCAGCCCGAAATTGCCTTCCTGCACCAGGTCGGAGAAACTCAGACCCCGGCCGATGTACCGCCGGGCGATCGACACCACCAGGCGAAGATTGGCCTCGATCATGTGCCGCCTCGCGGCATCATCGCCTTCTTCGATGCGGCGGGCTAGTTCAGTCTCCTCCGCAGCCGTGAGCAGAGGCACGCGGCCGATATCGTTCAGGTAGGTGCGCACGGAAGACTCATCGTGCACCGATTCCCTGGTTCTCGAGCTGTCGGCGGCGCGCCCCACCCTTCGATTATCCCCTGCGTCGGACGTCGAACCCTCATCACGACCGTCTTCAGACTCGACCCACCGCGACTGATCGGAAGCCATGCGACCACCTCCCCACGCGTCCGGTCCCCTTTTTTTAGTATACACGGTCGCTTTATTCCCAGGGTTGAGGCCGGTTATTCCTTGAAGGGACGCAGAAGAGGAGCGGGCGCCGGCAACCCCACCTGCGCGGCGACATCGGCCCGCAAAGCGTCGGCCAGGCGAAGGGTCACGGGTCCCGGCCGACCGTCGGAGACCGGCCGCCCGGCGATGCGGACCGCCGGCATGACTTCCACCCCGGTCGACGTCAAGAACACCTCGTCGGCAGCGATGAGTTCCGCGAAGTCGACGGCAGTCTCCTCGACCGGGAGTCCGAGAATGCGGGCGATACGCAGGACGTGATGCCGCGTGACGCCCGGCAGGATACGCCGGTCGAGCGGGTGGGTCCGCAGCGTGCCGTCGACCACGGCGAACACGTTCGAGGAGCCACCCTCTCGGACGGACTGGGCAGGTCCGAGAAAGACCACCTCGTCGGCCCCTTCCCGCCGTGCCTCCTCCTTTGCCATGACCGCCCCCAACAGATTGGTGGACTTGATGTCGCACCGGGCCCAACGCGGATCGTCCACTCCGTAGAGCTCCACACCCGCCAGGATGCCCGCGTCGTCTGGGTAGCCATACGGACGTGTGTAGGCAAGCACCGTCGCCCGGGTGTCCGACGGCAGCGCGTAGTCGCGGGGCGCCATGCCGCGGGTGACCTGCATGTACACGTAGCCGGTCTCCAGTCCCGCTCGGGTGACGAGATCGGGGACCACGATGGCGAACCGATGTTCCTCGATGGCGGACGAAAGATCGATCTCCCCCAGACTGCGCCGAAGACGTTCGAGATGGTCTGCGAGGTAGACCAAGCGGCCGCCCATGACCTTGATCACCTCGTAAATGCCGTCGCCGAACTGGAAGCCGCGGTCTTCGACCGACACGGTGCCCTCGGCCAACGGCATGATCGTCCCATTCAGATAGAGCAACTCGCCGTCTCGATCCATGTGCCCCCCTCTCCCCGGCCGTGCCCTCGCACGCAGCCGAGTACCTAGTGGATGTACCTGTTACCCTACCGTCATGGCCAATGACGGACCCGCAACATGCCGACCCGCGCTACCGTCGGACATTCCGGCTCTCGTCGGTCTGCTCGAAGAGATCATGACCCACCACGGCGTGGCCCTCCCCGCGCGCAAGAACCTCGCGCACACCCTCGCCGAGATGCTCGCCGAAGCGGAGACCTCGAGGCGGCCACGATACCTGTTCCTGGTCGCCGAAGTCCGAGGCCGTGTCGTAGGAGCGTGCTCGCTCATCTTCTCCCTCAGCACCTGGTCGACGGGAGAAGTGTGCGAGTTGCAGGACGTAGTGGTCACGGCGCACGAGCGGCGATCCGGTGTGGGTCGCCTCCTGTTGCTGAACGCCATCGCGCACGCTCGGTCGCGGGGATGCGCGCGGGTGTTCCTTCAGGCCGAGGCGGCGAATCTGGACGCGCACGCGTTCTACCGCTCTCACGGATTCGATGAGAAGACCGCGCTGCATTTCGAATGCGATCTGAGACGGCCGGCCGAGCCGCCTACCTCTGGGTCAGCCGCAACGTGCAGGTAGAACCATCCACCACCTCGCCGGCTTCGAACCCGGCGTCGCGCAGTTGGCATTGGATGTCGGTGAGAGCGAGATCGTTGAGATCCTGGAACATATCGAACTCCACTATCTGACTCTCGAGATCCGCACCGACGAACACCGCGCCGGTGATGCCGCAGATGAGTTCCTTGAGTTGGTCCACCTGCTCGGGCCTGCTCAGGTTGATGATCTTGAGTTCTTCACGTCTCATGGTCTCCTGTTCCTCCTTTCCCGGGGCCGCTCACGTGGTGCGGCCGGGTCGTATCCACCGCCCGTCGACGCTCGTATCCGTGCGGCGCGCGATTCCGCAGCGCCGGCAGCGATGCGCGCACCTGTTCAAGACGTGCCATGTCCAGATCGGCCACTGCCACCCCTTCTCCATCGGGCGTCTGGGCGAGAACCACCCCCCACGGATCGACGATGATACTCCGACCATACGACTCGAGACCGGGACCGTGGCACCCCGATTGGTTGGCCGCCACCATGTATGCCTGGTTCTCGATCGCTCGAGCGCGCACCAGCGCATGCCAATGGTCGCGGCCGGTCGTCATGGTGAACGCCGCTGGCACGGTGACGATTCGAGCGCCCATGTCGGCCAAAGCTCGGTACAGTTCGGGGAAGCGCAGGTCGTAGCAGACCGTCAGGCCGAGGACGATCCCCCCGGCCGCGCCGGGGCTCGGCTCGTCCGACGCGGCGCCCGTCCCCGCATCGGCCGCGAAACTGCCGGCCGTGGCGTCGGCCCCTCTCCAGTCCGACGGTACGGTCACCGCGACTACTTCATCTCCCGGCAGACAGACGTCGCTCTCTCGGTAGCTGTAGCCGCCCACGTCTACGTCGAACATATGCATCTTGCGGTAGGCCGCCAACCGAGTACCGTCGGGACCTAGCAAGACCGTGGTGTTATAGGCGCGGTCGTCGCCCACCACGGCCTCCCAGATGCTGCCGGCTACCACATAAACACCGTGGCGCACCGCCGCCTCCGCCAGGCACGCAAGCAGAGGGCCGTCGAGGGGCTCCTTGGCTCCCGCGACCCCTTCCACCGCCCCTAGATAGTGGAACTTCTCGGGCAAGACCAGCAGGTGCGCGCCACGGGCCGCCGCCTCATCCACCAAACGCAACGCGGTGGCAGTGTTGGTTGCCACGTCTTCGGTAGTCGTCATCTGCAGCACGGCCGCCCGAACCCGACCATGCAGGTCGACCAACGGTCTCATCGCATCGTACCTCCAGGGATCTACGCGGTTGGGCGTGAGCGGGGTTTGCAGGTTTCAGGACCACCAAACCCTGGGCATCTGCTATGGTAAGAAGATACAACACCGACGTGGAACACACCAAAGGAGTGAACAGAGATGTGCATGGCAGTCGTACGTAGTTGCGCCTGCGGGAACCAAGCCTCGCTGCACCACCTGAATTCGGTTTTACCCGAGGAGGTAGTCGTGGCGGTTCATTGCCCGAATTGCGGTCCGGAAGTGCCGTTCGACGCCGCAACCATGGTTCGCGACAACGGCTGGATGATCGAGTACGACATGGAACTGGCCACGTATCACCTGAGGCGCTATGGCATCGAGGCGGAGAAGGTGACGCCGGAGTTCATCTTCGACCAAGGCTACTCCAGCTGGAACGGCCTCACGCCCACCGACAGCTTCGACAAAGCCATGGAGATGCACGAACTCCTCGTGCAGAGCGGTGGCGACAAACGCCGATACTTCGAAGAGATGAAGACCTGGACCAAGGACCGGACGTCCAAACTGGCCGCCAAAGGTTGGCGGAAGGCGCAGGCCGCGCTCTGACCTAGGAGGCTGCCGAAAAACGAGGTCCCGGCGGCCGAAGCGCACTGGGAGGCGCGATACGTCGTCCTC
>Ga0172370_10000515_pt1 | contig 60409 bp, 63 predicted proteins | sample LakKiv5m_FD_114538 | JGI IMG/M metagenome (GOLD analysis project Ga0172370, IMG submission 114538) | Freshwater microbial communities from Kabuno Bay, South-Kivu, Congo - kab_022012_11.5m | ecosystem: Environmental > Aquatic > Freshwater > Lake | place: Democratic Republic of the Congo... | reverse complement strand
GGAACTACACCCGGCCCTACCGGGTCCGCCGGCGGGAGCCGGTGGTCCGCTTCGAGACGCCGCCCGGCCACCAAGCCCAGGTCGACTGGGCGCACCTGGGCACCCATGTCCTTGCCGGTGTTCCCACACCGCTCTATCTCTTCGTCTTCGTCCTCGGCTTCTCCCGGGCGCTCTATGCCGAGGTGACCACCTCCACCGACCTTCCCACGCTCATAAGCTGCCACCTGCACGCCTTCGCCACCCTCGGGGGGATGCCGGAGGAGATCCTCTATGACAACCAGAAGCAGGTGGTCCTCGGGCGAACGGCTGATGGCCCTCGCTTTCATCCGGAGTTCCTCGCCTTCTGCGGCCAGTTCGGACTGCGGCCCCGACTGTGTCGGCCCTATCGGGCCAAGACCAAGGGCAAGGTGGAGCGCTCCATCGGATACCTCAAGGACCGCTTCTTCTGCGGCCGGACCTTCGTCGATGTTGCTGATATGAACTTCCAGCTCGAACGGTGGATCAGCGAGGTAGCCAACGAGCGGGAACATGCGACCACCGGCGAAGTCCCCAAGGTCCGCCTGCTGCGCGAGGGTCTTCGGCCATTGAGCGCGACCCGGCCGTGGCACACCGGCCTTCCTCCTTCCCCGCGTCCCAAAGCCCCGCTGTTCAAAGTGGTCCCGCCCAAAGTGGAGGAGCGGTCCCTCTCGGTCTATGAGGAGGTGGCGGTGTGAACCTGGAGCTTGAACGCATCACCAGTCACGCCGCCCGGCTGCGGCTGCCCCATATCGCGGATAACCTCCCCGGCTTGGCCGAGGAGGCGGCCAAGAAAGAGTGGAGCTATACCGAGTTGGTCGAGCGCGTCCTGGCTGAGGAGGTGGCGGCGCTTGATCGCAGAACCGTGGAGATGCTCGCCAAGGTGGCGACGCTCCCCTTCGGGCGCAGCTTGGAGGAGTTCGACTTCGCCTTCCAACCCTCGGTCAAGGAACGACAACTCCGGGAGCTGGCGAGCTGCGCCTTCATCGAACGCAAAGAGAACGTGATCTTTCTGGGGCCGCCCGGGGTGGGCAAGACCCACCTGGCCGTGGCCTTGGCCACCGAAGCGCTGAGGAGACGCCAGAAGGTCAAGTTCACCACCGCGGCCGCCCTGGTGTCCTCACTCGCTGATGCCGAGCGGATCGGCACGCTCTCCCGGCGCTTGGCCGTCTTCACCGGCCCCAGCCTGCTCGTCGTCGACGAGATCGGCTTTCTGCCACTCGACGCTCACCAGGCCAACCTGCTCTTCCAAGTCGTCTCTCGGCGCTACGAACAGGGCTCAATCATCCTCACGAGCAACAAGAGCTACGGGGAGTGGGCCGAGGTGTTTGCCGGGGACGCCGTGATCGCCGCTGCCATCCTCGATCGCCTGCTTCATCACTCGACCACCATCACCATCAAGGGCGAGAGCTACCGCCTCAAAGACAAACGGCGGGCCGGGCTCACGAGAAAGGAGGAAAGCGTCAGCAACTAGGAACGGGGGGGTCCGTTTCAGACCGCTGGAAAGGGGTTCACTTCAAAGCGCTGTTGGCACGCGCAGCCCCGGCATGAGCACGTTGTTCTCCAAGTGAACGTGGCGGTGCACGTCGGCTTCAAGGGCTTGGAGTCCACGGTAGAGACTGCTGTAGGTGAAGCAGGCATCGGCCGGAGTCCGGTAGTTCGAGGTGATGCCTCGTATCGAGTGCAGTGCGGCGCCGACGGCGTCGTGTTCCGATTCCATCTCCTCCAGCAGATCGAGCAAATCGGCCGGCGGTGCGGCGTGCGTGTCGAGCGACTTCAAGAGGGGGAATACCTGCACTTCCTCTTTGCGCAGATGACCTTCGAGATCGGCGCGCAGCAGTCCATACGTCCGGCCCAGTTCCATGAGTTCGGGATGGTTCGGGCCGTGCACTGAGATTACCTTCGCGAGATCGGCGCCGACCCTGGGCAGCTCCCGCTCGAGGAACGCGTGGTGCGTCTCGACGATGTGATCGACTAACGCCGCGGGGGATTCGGCCGTCCAGTCAACGTACACGCGTTCTTCGTCGAGCTCTGCCTGTTCGGCCCTCTCGATCTCAGCCAGTATGTCGTCTGCCGAGATGCCGGTACCGGCGAGGGCCTCCACGAGGGGGCGATCACCGTTGCAGCAGAAATCGACTCCGTAGCGCTCGAAGACCTCGATCGAGGAAGGGAGTCTGGCGGATATCTCGCCCACTCGTGTGGCGCTGTTGACGTCCATGGAGCCTCCTGTTACGTGCGTTAATACGCACTAATCCTACTCCACACAGGAGATGTTAGCAACATATACGCAGTGAAAACTCGCATGAAACCCGCGCCGTAGGTCCCAGGGGTCCAAGCCGATACTGATAGAGGTGCATCGCCGGCTGGAGCGGCAACATCGAGCGATCCAGGTTGGACGTCTACAGCCCTGCAAGCCGCCCTATCGCCGGCATCAGCACGTCGTCCTCCAGTTCGAAATGCCGCTTGATGTCCGCCTCTAGGGCTGCCAACTCCTGGTACAGGCCGGCGCACTCGAGGCACGCACCCTCAGCGGCATCATAGTCCGAAGCCAATTCACGCATGACGCGCAACGACTCAAGGGTCTCACCGTGCTCACGTGCCAGCCGGTCCAATGTGGCGGCCAGAGAATCCCTGCCTTCGGCGAGGTCGTCCGCAGGCAGACCTCGACCGACGGTCCCGGTCAGACGTCCGAGTTGGGGAAAGACATCGCGCTCCTCCTCATCGAGGTGCGATTCCAGGCCGCTGCGCAGACGCTGGAACTCACGGGCGATCCCGTACAGTTCGTCGTGTTCGTCGCCCTGAGCGAGCAGGGTACCGACCAACTTTTCGGCCACCAGAGGGAGCTGGGAGCGCACGTAGTCATGGTGGGTCTCGCGGATGTGGTCCGCCAAGGTGGCCGGGGCGTTCTCGGCCCACTCGGCGTGCAGGAGGTCCTCTTCGCGGCGGGCCTCGAGGGCGCGCTCGATCTCAACGAGAATGTCCCCTACCGAGAGTCCCGCTTCCTTCAGGGCATCCTCGAGGGGACGGTCTGCATTATTGTAGAAATCGACGCCGTAGCGTTCGAATACTGCGATAGACACCGGGAAAAGGGTGGCTATGTCGCCAATCCTTGTATCCCTCGTAATATGCATGATCGCCTCTTTAGTCATAGTTGATACTCTAATCCTACGCCTGAGAGCGCTCTCTGACAACATGTCGCCCTTGACTGTACGGCCAGTTTATGAAGACAATAGTAGACCGTCCGGCTGAGGGGCCGGCGGCTATCGGTGGAACACACAGCGAAAGTGGGGGTTCGGCCCATGTTCACCAAGGCGTACATCCCGTACGGCGGTTACTATTCCTCTCCCTTCGTGCGTTGGCAGGGGAGCATCAGCGCCCTGCATTCCCTTCCACTGGGTGCGGCGACGACCAAGAGATGGTTGGCTGCGAAGGGTTGGGACCCGGCCATGTTCGACTACGTCAACTTCGGCTGCACGGTGGCACAACCTCATTCATTCTACAGCGGACCGTGGGCGGCCGCTCTGGTGGGAGCCGAGAACACTCCGGGCGTGTGGATCAGTCAGGCCTGCAGCACCTCGACCACGTGCGTCTACCAAGCCTCTATGGCCGTGGAGATCGGCTCGGCTACAACCGTGTTGAACTTCATGGCCGACCGTACCTCGAACGGTCCGCATACTGTCTGGCCGAATCCCGGCGGCCCCGGCGGACAGGTGGATGTCGAGAACTGGATCATGGACAATTTCGCGTCCGACCCCTGGGTAGGCCAGGCAATGATCCAGACAGCTGAGAACGTGTCCGCCGAGGTGGGTGCTACCCGCGAGGAGTGTGACGCCGTGGCTGTGCGTCGCTACGAGCAGTACCTCGACAGCATGGCGGACGATCGCGCGTTCCAGAAACGGTACATGTTCCCGATCGAGGCCCAGGTGAGCAAGAAGAAGACCATCACCGTGACCGAAGACGAGGGCATCACCCCGACTACCGCCGAGGGACTGGCGAAACTGGCGCCCGTGCTCCCCGGCGGCACGCACACGTTCGGCGCTCAGACGCACCCGGCCGACGGTAGTGCTGCGGTCATCGTGGCAACGAGGGACACAGCTCGCGCGCTTGCCGGCACCGATGCACCTGAAGTACAGATGATCTCCTACGGCTTCAGCCGGGCCAAGAAAGGCTTCATGCCCGCGGCGCCGGTGCCGGCTGCGGCCATGGCGGTGGAGCGCGCCGGTCTGACGCTCAAGGACATGAAGGCGATCAAGACACACAACCCGTTCGCCGCCAACGACGTCTACTTCTCCCGCCAGACCGGTGTGGACATGATGAGTCTGAACAACTACGGCAGTCCGCTGGTCTTCGGCCACCCCCAAGGTCCCACGGCCGCCCGGTGCATGATGGAGCTAATCGAAGAGATCGCCATCCTCGGCGGAGGCTACGGGCTCTTCACCGGGTGTGCCGCCGGCGACACGGGGGCGGCGGTTGTGCTGAAGGTAGGTTAGCCGCTCCGACCTTGGTGTTGCGAGGCGCGCCTACCGGGTGGGAGATCGACTGATGGCCGGTCCGGTCTATCTCGACAACAACGCGACCACACCCATCCACCCGCTGGTAGCTGCCGCCATCCAGCCGTACCTGTACGGCCATCTCGGAAACCCGTCGAGCAGTCACGCCTTCGGTCATGAGGCGGCGGCAGCCGTCCGCATAGCGCGGGAGCAGGTCGCTGCTCTCCTGGGGTGTTCGGCCGCAGAGATCGTCTTCACGGGGGGTGGGTCGGAGGCCGACAATCTGGCCCTCAAGGGGGCGGCATGGGCCCACCGAGACCGCGGGCGTCACCTCGTGGTGTCGGTGGTGGAGCATCCGGCTGTGCTGGAATCGGCCCGCTTTCTTGAACGTGAGGGTTGGGACGTGACCCCGGTGGGCGTCGATCGGACCGGTCGCGTGGATCCTGAAGCTGTGGCCGCCGCCATGCGGAGCGACACGGTGCTGGTATCGGTCATGCACTCGAACAACGAGACCGGCACCGTCAACCCGATCGCGGGCATCGCCGCGGTGGCTCATGCCGGAGGAGCCCTCGTTCACACGGATGCCGCCCAGAGTACCGGCAAGGTGCGGACCCGGGTAGACGAACTGGGCGTCGATCTGCTCACGGTGGCCGGGCACAAGTTGCACGCGCCCAAAGGCATCGGCGCTTTGTACGTCCGGAATGGGGTGAACCTCGAGTCCCTTGTGCACGGTGCCGGGCATGAGGGTGGCCGTCGGGCCGGAACCGAGAACGTGCCCTGGATCGTGGGACTGGGGGCCGCCTGTGCATTGGCGACGTCGGAAGGTCTGCGCGACTACGCTACTCGGGTACGGCCGCTGCGCGACAGGCTGCACGAGGTGCTCGCAGCGGCGATTCCGGGGCTTGTTCTGAATGGACACGCTGAACACCGCCTGCCGAACACGCTGAATGTCAGCGTCCCCGGCCGGCTCGGCAGCCGGATTCTGGAGGCCTGTCCAGAAGTGGCGGCGTCCACGGGTTCCGCCTGTCATGAGGGCGAGGACCGTGTCTCTGGAGTGCTCGGAGCCATGTGGGTGCCACCTGAGGTCGCCCGAGGGGCACTGCGCCTGACGCTGGGTCTTCTGACCACCGCCGAGGAGATCGAGGCGGCCGGTGCGGCGCTGGTGCGGGCGGTGGCGCAGGTTCCGTCGGCGACGGCTGTCCGGTAGGCACGCGGCGGCTCGGTAGCTGCCTTCTCGCTGGTTGCGTCCTTGTCTTGCGGGTGTCCATCGCGCCCGGACGCCCGATCTGCACCGGCCGGCCGGGCCGACACTACCGGCCGCCGCCGCCCATGAATCCTGATATCTGCTTGACCGACCTCACTCCTTTCGGTCCGCTCTAAAACTGACCAGTCAGACAATAGAAGTACTTGCGCCCCTTTGCCATACTGATATACTGGCGGTGCTCATCTATTGGAACGCTGGCCAGTATGTGGCCAGGCGAGGCGTAATGAGCCCGCCGACGGTAGTCGCGGGACGGAGCAGGCGGAGTGACATGAGACGGCACGGCCCCATCGAGTACGAGATCTATATGATCGGTATCGACGAAGCCTTGTGTCTCGGCTGTGGTCACTGCAAGGACATCTGTCCCACCGACGTGTTCCGTATGGTGCAGCGGCCCGAGGACTCTCCCCGTCCGGCGCCAAGTCCCGGCCGGCCCCCGGCGGACCGGCTTGCGGTGGCCGAGCGGTCGGAGAATTGCCTCTACTGCCAGGGCTGCGAGGGCATCTGCCCCACGGCAGCCATCACCATCACCGAGATTTGAACTCCGAGGTAGGTCATAGTGGGGTCGCAGGCGCGAACCACGGGCGCGAGGTAGGTCATGTCTGATTCGGTACTCATTGTCGGCGGAGGGATCGCCGGCATTACGGCGGCGCTCAACATCGCCGACTACGGTCGCCACGTCTATCTGGTCGACGATACCCCCAGCATCGGGGGCACGATGGCTCGACTGGACAAGACGTTTCCCACCAATGATTGTTCCATCTGCATTGAGGCTCCCAAGATGTACGAGGTGAACACCCACCCAGACATCGAGATCCTCACGCTCACCGAGGTTCGCAAGGTCTCCCCGGTGGACGGCGGTTTCAACGTGCGACTGATCAAGAAGGCCAAGTTCGTCGACGAGGACAAATGCACCGGCTGCGGCAAGTGCGTGGAAGCATGCCCGGTGAGCGTGCCCGATGATATCGACGGCAAGATCGGGGGCATGCGGAAGCTTATCTCCATCGCTTTTCCTCAGGCGGTGCCCAACGCGAACTATCTGGATATCAGTTGCCGTAATGGCAGCATGCGGGAGAAGGGCGCGTGCATCGGCGGCTGCGTGGTCGATTGCAGCCAGTGCCGAGAATGTCCCATCGCCCACTGCGTAAAGGCCTGCAACAACGAGGGTAAGAATGCCGTGGTGCTGTGGCAGAAAGACGAGCCCATGGACATCGAGGTGAGCAGCATCATCGTGGCCACGGGGGTCAAGACCCACGAGCCGCCCGAAGGGCTCTTCGGCTACGACCTCTATCCCAACGTGATCAGCTACATGCACTTCGAGCGCCTGATGAACGCCGGCGGACCGACGGAAGGCGAGATCGTTCGTCCGTCCGACAGGAAGCACCCCCACAAGATCGCTTGGATCCAGTGCGCCGACCGTGGCGACAAAGGCCTGCCCTACTGCTCGAAGGTGTGCTGCATGGTGGCCGCCAAGCAGACCATCATCACCAAGGAGCACGACCCGTCCATGGAGTGCACGGTCTTCTACAACAACATGACCAGCTACGGCAAGGGCTTCGAGGAGTTCTACCACAAGGCCGCCGGATTGGGCGTGCGCTACATGGTGGGCCGGCCGTTCGACGCCGTGGGAGACCCCGAGACGGGCGATGTCACGCTGCGGTACGAGGACATCCTGAACGGCACGATCGTCAACGAACGTTTCGACATGGTGGTGCTGTCGAGCGGCCTGGAGCCGAACGGTCGCAACGCCAGGTTGGCCAAGGCCCTGAAGATCGAACTCGAGGAGAACGGCTTCTTCAGGGAGATCGATCCGCTGTTCGCCCCCCTGGAGACCGTGGTGCCGGGTATCTATCTCTGCGGCGGGGCCACCGGGCCCATCGATATCTCGGAGTCGGTCGTGCAGGCGACCGCGGCCGGCATGAAGGCGGTGAGTGGCCGATGAGCGCGGACGCCGAGCAGGACCCGCGCGTGGGCGTGTTCGTCTGCGACTGTGGCACCAACATCGCCGCCACCGTCGATTGTCCCAGCGTCACCGAGTATGCCGGTGGTCTGGGCGACGTGGTCTTCGCCGAGGAAGGTAAGTGGATCTGTTCGGTCGACTACCTCACGCGCATTCAGGAAGCGGTGAAGGAGAACAACCTCAACCGGGCGGTGGTGGCCTGCTGCACGCCGCGCACGCACGAGAAGCTGTTCAAGAACACCGTCGGCGCGGCGGGCATGAACCCGTACCAGCTGGAGTTCGTAAGCATCCGCGAGCAGTGCTCCTGGATACACAAGACCGACATCGACGTGGCCACCGCCAAAGCCAAGGACCTGGTGAAGATGGGAGTGGCCAAGGCTCGGCTGCTCGAGCCGGGCGAGGAGATCCGCCTTCCGGTGCAGACCGACTGCCTGGTCATCGGCGGCGGGGCCGCGGGCATGACGGCGGCACTTGCCGTGGCCGCCCAGGGCTACCAAGTTCACCTGCTCGAGAAGCAGGCCGGGCTCGGGGGCATCCTGAAGGGCGTGGACACCATCGCCCCCGACGGCGTTCCCGCAGCCGACCTGCTGGCCCGCCTGATAGACCAGGTGACCGAGAACGAGAACATCGATGTGGTCACCTCGGCCGAGTTGACCAAGCTGGACGGCTACATCGGCAACTACACGGTCACGGTGACCCGCGCCGGGGTCGACGCCATCTTCGCCGCCTCCACCATCATTGTGGCCACGGGCATGCGCGAGTTGGACGCCACCGGCCACTACGGCTACGGCTCCGGCCCCGAGGTGGTCACCCAGCTCGAACTCGAGGGCATGCTCAAGGAAGGCCGGCTGAACGGGGACAGCGTTGGCGGCGCCGACGACGGTCTCGGCGGCGGGCTCCTCGGGAAGAAGAACGTGGTGTTCATCCAGTGCGTGCGCTCGCGCAACGAGGAGCGGGGCTGCTGCCACATCGGCTGCACGGTGGCCCTGAAGAACGCCTTGGAGTTGAAGCACCGCGATCCGCAGGCCAACGTCTACGTGCTGTACAAGGACCTCATCACCGTCAAAGACGAGTACGCCCACATGAAAGAGGCGCTTCGCGAAGGCATCACCACGGTGCGGTTCGGCGACACGCTTCCCCCCGAGGTGGTGCGGGCCGAGAATGGCACGCTGTCGGTGAAGGTCTTCGACGTGCTGCTGGGCGGGGAGATCACCCTGCCCGCCGATCTGGTGGTGCTGAGCGTGGGCTTCCAGGGTGACGAGAGCGTGAACGCCCTCCGGGGACTGCTCAAGGTCTCGGCGAGTGACGACGGCTTCTTCACCGAGGCGCACGTCAAGCTGGGCCCCCTCGACTTCGCTTCCAGCGGCCTCTATCTGGCCGGCTCGGCCCGTTCGCCGAAACCGCTCCACGACGTGCGCGAGGAAGCGCTCGGCGCGGCCATGCGGGCCAGTATCCCCATGACAAAGGGCTTCGTGGAAGCCGAGGGCATCGTGGCCAAGGTAGACCTCGATGCGTGTTCGGGGTGCGCGCGCTGCTGGAAGGAGTGCCCGTTCCAGGCCATCGAAGAGGTCGACAAGAAGCCGCACATCATCGAAGCGCTCTGCAAGGGTTGCGGCCTCTGTGCGGCCGATTGCCCGAAGGAATGCATCCAGATCGTGCACTACGGCGACGACCAGATCGCCGCGCAGATCGCCGCCGCCCTGGAGGACGATCCGCAGGACAAGATCATCGCCTTCGTCTGCCATTGGTGTGCCCTGGGAGCGGTGGACATCGCCGGCGTAGGTCGTTCGGAGTATCCCCCGAACGTACGCATCGTGCGGGTGATGTGTTCGGCTCGAGTGGCCCAGAAGTACGTGATCGATTGCTTCGACCGCGGCGCAGGCGGCGTGCTGGTGGCCGGGTGTGAGTTCCCCACCTGCCACTACATCACCGGCAACTACAAATGCTCCGACCGTCTGGTGAAGTTGCGTAAGAAGATGGAGAGGAAGGGCTACGACACCAGCAGGTTGTGGGAGGTCTGGCTCTCGGCCTCGATGGGACCCAAGTGGGTGGCCACTATCAAGGACATGACCGAGGCGCTGGGCATGACCCCGGCGTGCAAGCTGTGAGCGTCGTGGAGACGGGTCTCGGCACCACGGTCGGCGCCGCGAGTGCCTCCGAAGGGGTTTGGCAGGCCAAAGAACCCATCATCGCCTGCGAGCAGTGTGGCATGTGCAGTTCAGCGTGTCCCATCACCGGGGTGGACGGATTCAACATCCGCCGCATCGAGCGGGCGGTGCAGCTGAACGTGGTCGACGACCTGCTCCGTTCGGGCCTGCCCTGGCAATGCACCACCTGCGGCCGCTGCGAGACCGCCTGCCCCAACGGCTACCGGATCATGACTGCCACGCGCACCTTGCGCCGCATGATGCAGCCGGAACTCACGCCCCCCATGGCTGCCTGCCGCACGGCCTGCCCGGCGGGCATGGATGCGCCGCGCTACATCCGTATGATCGCCGAGGGGAACTTCGACGCGGCCTACGCGGTCATCCGGGAGACGGCACCCTTGCCGGGCATCTTGGGCCGCGTGTGCGCGCACCCCTGCGAGGAACGGTGTCGCCGCGCCGCGGTGAACCAGCCCATCTCCATCTGCACGCTCAAGCGGTTCGCGGCCGACCAGGCGGGGGCGGATTTCCCGCCGGTGGCTACCGCATCCGACACGGGCAAGAGTGTGGCTGTGGTGGGCTCAGGCCCGGCCGGCCTCACGGCGGCCTTCTACCTGCGCAAAAAAGGGCACGCCGTTACGCTGGTGGAGGCCCGCGAGCAGGCCGGCGGCATGCTGCGCTACGGCATCCCCGCGTACCGTCTGCCTCTGGAGGTGCTGGACAAGGAGATCGGGGACATCCTCGACATGGGCATCGACTTCCGTGCCAACACCGCGCTGGGCGAGCAGACCACCATCGAGCACCTGCAGGCCGAACATGACGCTGTGCTTCTGGCCGTGGGAGCCCAGGTGAGTCGCAAGGTCAAGCTGGAGGGCGCCGACCATCCCGACGTGCTCTGGGGCGTGGAATACCTGGCCGACGTGCGTGCCGGACGCGAGGTGGTATTGAAAGACCGGGTGGCCGTGGTGGGCGGCGGCAACGTGGCGGTTGACGTGGCTCTGAGCGCGCTGCGCACCGGCGCCAAGAGCGTGAGCATGGTCTGCCTGGAGGGCCGTGACGAGATGCCGGCCTTCTCGTGGGAAATCGAAGAGGCGCTACAGGAAGGCGTCGACGTCATACCCTCGTGGGGTCCCGGGCGCGTGATCGTGGGCGACAGCGGCGTGACCGGGCTGGAACTGGTGCAGTGCACCTCGGTGTTCGACGATTCCGGCGCCTTCTGTCCCATGTTCGGCGACGAGCAGCGGGAGTTGGCCGTGGACCAGGTGATCCTGGCCATCGGACAGGCTACGGACCTCTCGTTCCTCGACCCCAAGGGTCCGGTGCAGACGATGGGTGGGCTGATCGACGTCGACTTGGTTACCCAGGCCACTGCATTGGACGGCGTCTTTGCCGCCGGCGACGCGGCCGTGAGAGCTCCCGGGCATCCGGGCACCATCATCAGCGCCATTGCCGCCGGCCGCCGGGCGGCGGCGGCCATCGATCGTCACCTGGGCGGCGACGGCGACATCGGGGAGACGTTGTATGAGGGCAACGGTGCCGAGGACTACACCGGAGAACGCGGCGAGGGCTTCGCCGGCCGCCGCCGGGCGACTGCGACATCGGTAAGCGTTGCCGACCGCGCCGGCAGTTTCGTCGAGGTGCACTGCGGTTTCGACGCCGAGACCGCCATGACGGAGGCACAACGGTGCCTCAACTGTGACCTGGAGATCGCGTTGGCTCGGAGCGGCGGTCCGTCCGCCTGAGCCGCCAAACGGGCGGGCCCCCGAGGCACGCCGGCACGAGGGTGAAAGGAGGTGGTCGGGTTAGGCGGCTGCTGAGGGAATGAAGCGTTGGCCGCCGGAACGCACTGACCGGCAATCATGAGGGATATCGTCCGACGGAGAAGGAAACGGGGTTATGGCTCGACAGATCTTTGAATGGGACTACTCGCAGTATCCGGGGGCCACGACGTACCCCCACGTGTTCTCGCCGATCCAGATCGGGGACCTCGTCATCCCCAATCGGATCAAGTATGCGGCGACCGAAGACAACCTCAACACGCATGACGGCTACGTCACCGATGAAGACGTGGCCTACATCACTTCCCGCGCCAAGGGCGTGGCGGGAGGCATCTGCACCATGCAGGGCGTCTATATGGACGAACGGCGGTACGGCCAGGGATACGTAGGCCAGGCGGCTGCCTGGGACGACAAGTTTATTCCCGGGCTTAAGCGTCTCGCCGACGCAATCCACGGCGAACGGGCCGTGGCCAACTACCAGTTGATGCACTGCGGCCGCGTGGGCGGCGTCGAGACTCCGGTCTGCGAAGGTCCCTCCTACCTGCCGCAGCGGCTGCGCCTCTTCAAGCCCGTCCACGAGATGAGCCACGAAGAGGTGGAACTCTCCATCCAGCAGCACATCGACGCCGCCCGCCGCGGCATCGAAGCCGGGTTCGACATGATGGAGATATCGGGCATCGTGGGCTACCTGATCTCGAACTTCCTCTCCAGCTACACGAACCGGCGCAGCGATGAGTACGGCGGCGACATCCACGCGCGCTGCAAGTTCATGACCGACATCATCAAGGGCGTGCGCAAGGAGATCGGTCCGGACATCCCCCTGATCATCCGCATCTGCGCCTGGGAGCAGCTTGACGACGTGGGCGGCAACACCCAGGAAGAGTCGATGATCGTCTATCAGGAAGCCGAGAAGGCGGGCGTCGACTCGATCAGCGTGACGGTAGGCTGGCAGGAGTCGATTGTACCGGTCATCAGCCGCGACATCGACTTCGGGTCCTGGCTCTATCAGGCGGAGCGGGCCAAGCAGCACATTACCATCCCTGTGTCGATGGCCTACCGCCTGTTCCACGCCGACATGGCCGACCAGGCGATCGCCGACGGCAAGATCGACTATTGGGAAAACTGTCGTCCCCAGATCGCCGATCCGCTGATGCCGCTGAAGCATCTTGAGGGCCGCGAAGAGGACATCCGCTGGTGCGTGGCGTGCAACGTGTGCTTGGCCCGTCTTTTCCGGGATGCGCCCATGACCTGCTACATCAACCCGCTGTGCGCGCACGAGCACGACCCCGAGTACTACCCGCAACCCGCGAAGACCAAGAAGACGGTCTTCGTCGCCGGCGGCGGGCCCGCCGGTCTGGAGTGCGCGTGGGTGGCGGCCGATCGCGGCCACGAGGTGCACGTCTACGAGAGGCGGGACAAGCTGGGCGGCACCATCATCGATGCCGGCAAGGCTCCCTACAACGACGACGAGCTTTATCACATCATCGAGTTCCACAAGGCGCAGTGCGACAAGCGTGGGGTGGAGTTCCATCTGGGTGAAGAGGTCACGGCGGAGCTGTTGGAAGAGGAGCTTCCCGATACGCTGGTCGTGGCCGCGGGTTCCACGGTGCGCACGCCCACCTTCTTCGGCGGCGACCGTGACAACGTGATCACTCTGCATGACGCGCTCTACGAGACCAAGCCCGTGGGCGATCATGTGGTGGTGTGGGGCAACAGGAAGCCGGCCATCGGCACCGCTTTGGCACTCGCGAAACGGGGCAAGAAGGTCACGCTGGTGGGCAAGGACCGGACGGTCGGCAAGGATATCAACCCCTCCTTCCGCTGGCGCTACAACATCTTCCTGCGCCAGAATGGCGTGGTCAGCTACAACGACTGCGACATCGAGCAGGTGCTCGACGGGCAGGCGATCTTGGTGACCTACGACGGCCATCGCGTGCCGGTGAAGTGCGACACGGTGGTGCTCGGCGAGCGCGATCCCAACCCGACGCTCAAGGCCGCCGCCCAGGACAACTCGATCGAGCTGTACGTCATCGGCGACGCCGTCGTGCCCCGCGGCCTCTCGGGCGCGGTTCACGACGGCTACAAGACCGGCCTGCGTATCTGACGGCCGGCCCAGGGAGAAAGGACACACCAGTGGCACAGGTGCAAGACAAGGCCGTCGAGGGCGTGAAGCAACCCAAGCCCTTCGACGCCGAGATGGAGATCGCCAAGCTGTGGGCAAAATGCCAGGCGGCTCAAGACGAGATCCGGCGTGCGTTTTATTGTTCTCGCGAAGCGGGCATCCAGCGCGCCGGCGACGACGCCGACCCCACTGCCATCGCCCTCAAGGCCTGGGAGGTCCGGGGCAAGGACGCCGCCAAGACGTTCTTCCCCCGCATTAACCTGGCCAAGGGCAACCTGGTCGAGGAGATCGGCAAACTGTACGTGAACGCCTGGCGCAACCAGGGCGCGGTCGTGAAGCTCAAAAAAAGCGAGAATCCCGACGAGGTGTTCATCGTCTGGGAACGATGCCCATGGCCGACCGCCGCGAAGAACTACGGCGCGCCCATGGCGGAAGACGTGGCCGGATGCGACCTCATGCTGCAGACGACCATCGCCGACGTGGCTCTGTTCATCAACCGGCGCTTGAAGATCGAGACCCTCAAGGCCATCCCGCGCGGAGAGGGCACGTGTGTCCGCCGGCTCTGGCTCGAGCACTAGCAGAAGGAGAGACTGTGGCTGCACAAGTAGACTACAACAAGTGCACCATGTGCGGGGGCCTGACCCAGCCGCGGTGCGTCGAGATCTGCCCCGATTCCGCCGTGCGGGTTCAGGACGGCCGGGTCGTGGTGACCGAGTTCCTGTGCGAAGACTGCAACGAGTGCGGCATCGTGTGCCCGGCCGACCGGGCCATCTGGGTGCCGCTCGCGGCGGTGACATTCTAGGAGCGTTACGCACCGCCTCCATCGCGACCGGACTGGGGCTCCCCCCACCATGCGCCCGTCCGGTCGTGAGTGTGAGGCACAACTCGGTGGCATGCCTCCCCCACTCCCCAGGGGGAGGCGCCCGCCCTATCGTTCAGGCTCGCCGGGTAATCTACGTGACATCGGCATGGTCCCGGCGCATCCAAACGGGATGCGCGGAGAGGGGCCAGGGAGGATCCTCATGAAAGTCAACAAGATCGACCATCTCTGCATCGCGGTCAAGGACCTCGAGGCGGCCCAGAAGGTGTGGGAACCCATCCTGGGCAAGGACGGCCCCGACGACCCCTATGTCGACGAGCTGGAGAAGATCAAGGTCGCCCGCTATTGGCTGGGTGGCGTGGGCTTCGAACTTATGCAATCGACCTCGCCCGACGGCGACGTGGCCAAGTGGATCGAGAAGCGCGGCGAGGGCATCATGCTGGTGGGCCTGAACGTGGACAGCACCCAGGAAGCCATCGACGAGCTGACCACCAAGGGCCTGCCCTTCATCGGCGGCGCTCGACCGTTTCGCGACTGCGAGTTCGCCTTCGTACACCCCAAAGCGGTGAACGGCGTGTTGCTCGAGCTGATCGACTACAAGTGGACTGAGCTCGAAGACCGGTAGGCCGCCGGCTCGGGTTGCACAGTCAGGACGGCCCCCCGTCTATCATCAGACGTCTGTTTATCAATAGACTGTTGACAGAAGGCGCCTCATCTGGGAGAGTCACGGTATCTGCCCGGCCGACGGCTCAGGGGCGAGCTTACGGGCAGAGACGGGCGCAAGCCAAAAGTTCACCACGGGGGGTTCCACATGAAGATGCCAGGTCGCTATCTACTGTTGTGTGTCGCTCTTCTCCTGCTCGCGTCCGTCGCTGTTCTGGCCGCGGCGTGTGGAGGCGGCACGACCACGACTACTGCGGCGGTTACGGGTAGCACCGCGTCGGGTGGCAGCACAGAGACTACCATCGACCCCGCACTGGCTTCCAAGGACAAGATCGTCATCGGGGCCGCGCGTCCGGTTTCCGGCCCCCTGTCGTTCTTTGAGCAGAACGCGTTCGGTCCCGCCTACAAGCTGTGGGTCGAAGACGTCAACAAAGCGGGCGGCATCAACGTGGGCGGTAAGAAGCTGCTGGTGGAGATGAAGGTCTACGACGACCAGAGTGACCTCGACACCAGCATGCGCCTCATGACCAAGCTGATGGAAGAAGACAAGGTCGACTTCATGTTCGCGCCTACGAGCACGGCCTTCCTCTTTGCCGCGGCTGGGGTAGCCAACGCGCACAAGTACATCTTGATGAGCGCCGAAGGTGGGGCCACGACTCTCGAGAAGGAGATGCAGAAGGGTGATATGCCCTACTTCTTCCAGGCGCTGAGCTACTCCAACCACGACCAGATGCCTGCTTTCGCTGAGATCTGTAAGGAGGAGGGCGTGAAGACGGCGGCGGTCGTCTACCTGGATGACCTGCACGGGATCGAGTACCAAGCGCAGGCGGCGGTGTTCCTAGCAGGCGCAGGGGTCGATATCGTGTCGAACACCGCCATCCCGGCCGATATCAAGGACATGTCGACCATCATCAAGCAGATTCAAGCGGAGAACCCCGACGTGGTGGCCTTCTTCGCCTACCCGGACCAAAACATCTTGGCCATGCAGACGATGATGCAGCTCAACTACAACCCCAAGGCAGTGTTGCTCGGTCCGGGCGGCAGCTTCCAGTTCTTTGCGAACATCTTTGGCCCCGCGATGGAAGGGGTCATGTTCGAGGGTGCTTGGAGTGTCCACAGCTCGCCGGACGCGCAGGCTTATTACGACAAGCTCAAAGCCTACATGGGCAGCGGGGACAACATCGACTTCTGGGGTGCCATCATCTACCGGGCTGAGCTGGAATTCTTCCAGCAGGCTATCGAGAAGGCCGGCACTCTTGACCAGGACAAGATCCTCGAAGTCATGAAGACCGAGCACTTCAAGACGGTCATGGGCGACACCTTCTTCACCAACCAGATCCTCGACGTCTCCTCCTACTACGGCCAGATCGGCCAGTGGCAGAATGGCGTAGGCGAGGTCATCGACGTGGGCGATAAGCGGACCGCCACCCCCATCTATCCCAAACCGCCATGGCCCGCTGCTACTGAGACGACTGTCGCTCAGTGATCGACGCCCTGACGTAGTAGCGAGTTGATCGGTAGCTGAACCTATCAGGCCATCGGGCGCGCCCCGTCCGGGCGTCCCGATGGCCTGATCGCATTGGGGGGGTACGCAAGCGTTCGATGACTGCATTCAGGGATATCTTTATCACTGGGCTCCTGCTCGGTGGCATCTTCGCCCTCGTCTCCGTCGGGCTGAGCCTGCAGTATGGGGTGGCGCGGGTCCTCAACGTCGCGCACGGCGAGTTCATCATGGTCGGCGCGTTCATCACCTTCTTCTTGCTCGGCAGCTTCAACCTCAACCCGCTCATGTCCGTCGTGATAACGGGGCCCGCAATCTTCATCGTAGGCTTCATTCTTCACAAGACTCTCTTCCGCCGCCTTATGGACTCTTCGCCTTCGCTGGACGTCTTCGAGGGCAAGTCGATGCTGGCTTCGTTCGGCCTGCTCTATGTGGTCCAGAACCTGGCTAGGATCATCTGGGGCTCCGACGTCGAGGGCTACAATTTCCTGAATACCACCGTCACCTCGGCGCAGATCCCGCTCAACCGCCTGGTGGCGCTGGGTTTCGTGATCGTCATCGGAGTGGGCTTCTACTTCTTCTTGGCCCGCACCCGTTTGGGGAAGGCCATCCGGGCCTCGGCCCAGGATCCGACCACGGCAGAACTGATGGGTGTAAACATCCACAATGTGCTGGCCATCTGCTTTGGGCTGGGTCTGGGGATGGCGGGCATCGCCGGTAGCCTTCTGAGTACGCTGTTCGCCATCCAGACAAGCATCGGCTTGGGCTATACGGTCATCGCCATGATCGTGGTGGTTCTGGGGGGCCTGGGGAGCATCACGGGGGCCATGATCGGGGGGATCATCCTGGGGCTGGTATCCAGCACCGTGACCTACTTCCAACCGTCGCTCACCATGATCGCCTACTACGTCATCTTCATCGTGCTGCTCCTGTCAAGGCCTAAAGGCATCATGGGCAAGTAGATGAAGACTATGGGACTCACAACAAATAAGGTCATCGCGCCGGCGCTTCTGGGCGTCGCGTTCGTGATCCTGGCGGTGCTGCCTCAGATCACTGAGGGGTACATCCTCACCTTGCTCATCGACATCCTCAAGTTCGTCATTCTCACGGTCGCCTGGGTGCTCTTCTCCGGACCCACGGGCTACATGTCCCTGGCGTCGGCGGCCTTCTACGGTCTCGGCTTCTACATCGCCGCCGTGTTCAGCGGCGACCTCCCCTTTGCCGTGCTCGTCGTCATGGCGGGGGCGGTGGCCTTCCTGGTGGCGTTGGGAGTGGGTGCGCTCACCTTGAGGCTCAGAGGAGTCTACTTCGCCATCTTCACCTTCGCCCTGGTGTTGCTCGTCCAGAACGTCGTCCTGGAAGTCGAGCGGCTGGTGACCGAGACCCGCGGCCGTTTTGTCGAGACGGTGAGCACCGAGGGCGTCTACTACGCCCTCTTCATCGTCGCGGTCCTGACTCTGGTCAGCGGGACGCTCATCCGCCGTTCCCGGTACGGTCTGGCTCTGCAGACCATCGGCGAACATGAGGAAGCTGCTGCCCACAGCGGTATCAACGTGGTCTGGACGAAGGTGCTCATCTTCGCAGTAAGCGCGATCTTCATGGGCATGGCCGGTGCCATTATTGCGACGCGCCGTACCTACATCGATCCATATATCGCCTTTAACTTGAACAATTCTTTCCTACCAGTACTCATGGCAATGTTCGGCGGCATGGGCAGTCTGGTCGGTCCGGTACTGGGAGCCGCCGTGTTCACGTACATCGGGGAACTTCTGCTCACACGGTTCCCAGATCTGTACATGCTTATCTTCGGCGTGGTGCTGATCGTGGCCATACTCTTCATGCCGAACGGTGTCCTGGGGCTGCTACAGGGAATCTGGCGCAGGATCAGAGGAGGTCGGCGTGCCTCTGCTTGAAGGTATGGGAGTGACCCGACATTTCGGCGGCCTGGCTGCGGTCGCCGAGGTCGATTTCTATGCGGACCAGGGTGAGATCCTGGGGCTTATCGGTCCGAACGGGGCCGGCAAGACCACGCTCTTCAACCTAATCTCCGCGGCGCTCAAGCCGACCTCCGGGAAGATCTCCTACAAGGGCAAAGACATCACGGGGCTTCCTCCCTACAAGATCTGCCGACTTGGCGTCGCCCGCACGTTCCAGACGGTGAAGGTGTTTCCGCACGTGCCGGTCCTGCGGAACGTGATGGTCGGCTCCCTGTTCGGGACCGGCAGGCGCATCAGCGAAGCACAGGCTCTGCTCAAGGCGGAGGAGGCCCTCGAGTTCGTGGACCTGTCGCACCTGAAGGACGTCCCCGCCGGAGACCTGACCCTGGCTAACCAGAAGCGCCTGGAGGTTGCCCGCGCGCTGGCCACGGAGCCTGATCTGCTTCTCCTCGACGAGCTGATGGCCGGTCTCACTCATACCGAGATCGCCGAAGCCATGGAGGATATCAGCACGATCCGAACACGCGGTGTCACCGTCATCATGATCGAGCACGTGATGCACGCCATCATGGGCATCTGCGACCGTATCATGGTGCTCGACTATGGACGGAAGATAGCTGAGGGAACGCCACATGAGGTGGCAAGCAACGAGAAGGTCATCGAAGTCTACCTGGGGCAGGAATGCTGATGCTTGAAGTCGACTCCCTTTGCGCATCCTACGGCAATGTCCAGGCTCTCTGGGACGTCAGCATCGACGTTCGCGAGGGAGAGTTCGTCGCTCTTATCGGCGCGAACGGCGCTGGCAAGACCACGCTTCTCAATGCGATCACCGGCGTCATGAAGCCACGGTCCGGCCGTGTCACATTTATGGGGAACAGGATCGAGAGCAGCGCCTCCCACGTTATCGCGGATCTGGGGCTCGCCCACATCCCGGAGAGCCGGCATCTGTTCGCCGACATGTCCGTGCGCGAGAACCTCGAGATGGGAGCCTATCCTAGTCGCTCCTGGAAGAACCGGGGGGATACGCTTGACGAGGTTTTCGGACTCTTCCCGCGCTTGAAGGAGAGGAGAGGGCAGCTGGCACGGACCCTTAGCGGGGGCGAGCAGCAGATGCTGGCCATGGGACGCGGCCTGATGAGCAATCCCAAGATGGTCTTGGTCGATGAGCCCTCCAACGGCCTGGCTCCGAAAGTGGTCGAGGAGGTGTTCCAGGTGCTGAAGTCCCTGCATGAGAGGGGCATCACCATCCTCTTGGTAGAGCAGAACGTGCGTCAGACCCTCGCCGCCGCCGATAGGGCCTACGTGCTGGAGAACGGACATCTGGTACTGGAAGGCGTGTGCGAGTTCCTTCAGGAGAGCGAGCACGTCCGCAAGGCCTATCTGGGGCTTTGATCTTCCGCGCCAGGGGTACACGCTGGCCGTAACCCGGATTACCACCAATCGCCAGGGAGGGTGACATGCAGGCAGACGAGCGTTCATGGTCCGAGCTGTCGCCGGCCGAGAAGCTTGAGCGTCGCTGGGCGGGTTTCGTAGGGGCTCCGTTCGATTTCGTCAGCCCTGAGGCTGAGGCTGACTACCGTGCCCGAGCGACCCGCTTGAGGAAGGCTGTGCTCTTGGAGGGGTCTCCCGACCGGGTGCCGGTGTGCGTGTTGGGGCATTTCTTCCCCGCACGCAGAAAAGGGCTGACCCCCCACGACGCGATGTACGACTACCAGAGGGCGGCCGACGCCTGGTTGGACTTTCACCTCGAACTCCAGCCGGATGCGCAGACCACCGCCCTGTTCGCCGCTATCCCCGGCAAGGCGTACGACATCCTCGACGTGAACATCCTCAGCTGGCCCGGGCACGGCGTTCCCGAGGACTCAGCGTTCCAGTACAACGAACAGGAGTACATGCGCGAGGACGAATACGACCTTCTCATCGACGATCCCACCGATTTCTTACTTCACGTGTACATGCCGCGGGTCGCGGGCGGGCTCGAGGGATTGGCGGGCCTGGTCTCACCCATGGACATGCTGGAGATCGTCACCGCCCCCGCCTACTGGATGCGCTGGGCCAGTCCCGAGGTGCAGGCGACCTTGGAGAAGCTTGCGGCTGCCGGCCGCGAGTGTGGGGCGTGGGGCGGCGCGATGTTCCCCCTCATCGGCCGGCTGCTCGCAGAGGGTTTCCCCGGCACGGCGGGCGCGATGTCGAAGGCGCCCTTCGACATCATCGGCGACACCCTGAGGGGCACACGAGGCATCATGATGGACATGTTCCGTCAGCCTGAGGCGGTGCTCGAGGCCTGTGACCGGGTGGCGAACATCGCCGTCAAGTGGGTAACGAGACGCGCTACTCCGCAAAGCCCGCCGATGGTCTTCATGCCCCTGCATAAGGGGGCCGACGGCTTCATGAGCGACGAGCAGTTCAGGACGTTCTACTGGCCCAGCCTGCGCAAAGTGATCGACGGGTTGGTAGCCGATGGCTTCGTGCCCTATCTGTTCGCTGAGGGTGGCTATGGGTCGCGACTCGAGGTCATCCGCGACGTGCCCGTCGGCCGGACCGTGTGGCAGTTCGACCACACCGACATGCGGCGGGCCAAGGAGATACTGGGGGGCGTGGCCTGCATCCAGGGCAATGTACCCTCTTCGCTGCTGAACCTCGCCGCGCCCGAGGACGTGACGGCATACTGCCGCGACCTGATAGAGGCGGTTGGTCCGGGGGGCGGCTTCATTCTGGACGGGGGCGGGGTCATCGATGACGCCAAAGATGAGAACGTGAGGGCGATGATCCAGGCGGCCAAGGACTTCGGCGCGGTGTAGGGTCGGCGGTTCTTCGCCCGCCGACACCACGCACGGCTATGGCGAACACACTACGAGGGGGATTGCGATCATGGGACATCGGTTGCAGGAGAAAGTGGCCGTCATCACCGGCGGGGGCAGTGGTATCGGCGCCGCGGCGGCCCGCCGGTTCGCAGCCTCTGGAGCGAAGGTGGTGGTGACCGGGCGGCGGGCCGACATGATCGAACGCGTTGCTGAGGAGATAGGAGGCCTGGCTATCGTAGGCGACATCAGCCGGGAGGCCGACTGCCAGAAGGTGATCGATGCCGCCGTAGCCGAGTACGGAGGCTTGGATATCCTCGTCGCGAACGCGGGCATCGAGACATTCGGCTCGGCCACCGATGTCGACTTGGCTCATTTTGGCGAGGTCTTGCGTGTCAACCTCGAAGGCGTTCTTCTTTCGGCCCGGGCAGCCATACCGGCTATGCGCCGCCGTGGGGGCGGAGCCATTGTGGTGCTCGGGTCGGTGGCATCCCTGTTCAGCCCGCCTCAGTTCACCGCCTACGTCACCACCAAGCACGCGGTGATCGGCCTGACCCGCTCGTTGGCCGTTGACTACGGCCCCGAGGGCATCCGGGTGAACGCCGTCTGTCCATCTTGGACACGGACAGAGATGGGCGATCGCACCCTCGCAACTCTGGGCGGTATGCACGGATTGGACCTCGAAGAAGCGGTCCGCTGGGGTACCTGCAACTATCCCCTCCGGCGGGCGGCCGACCCCTCCGAGATTGCCAGCGTCATCGAGTTCCTCGCTTCAGAGGACGCTTCGTTCGTGACCGGGGTCGCGCTGCCCGTCGACGGCGGGGCCTCGATCGTCGACCTGGGGATGGTGGAGTTCACCACAGGATCGGGGCACTAAGAGGCTGCTGAAAAACGAAGTCCCGGCGGCCGAAGCGCACTGGGAACGCGCGATACGTCGTCCTCGGTCGCGCACATAGCGCTGCTATTCGCGCTTTCTGCGTCCTTGTCTGGCGCGTTCCCAGCGCACCTCCGCCGCGAGAAGTCATATTTCAGCAGCCTGCTAAGGGGACGGGGCATAAGCCCGCGAAGCGGCCTCACGTTCCGCGGCCTAGGTGATAGCCACGACCGCGCCTCCACCCGGTTGCCACGCCGGTACACCGACCCTATGCCTGGAGCCTTGTAGGACCACGGCGCTTAGTGCGTCGCGCGTCGGGCGCGATGGCGGTGCCCGGTTGGGAACTCCACTCCCTGGGCCAGAGGTAGCTCGTAGCCATAGTTGACCGCCGACGTCAGGCGGCGGGCGTAGGCCTTCCAGGCGTCGCTACCGCTTTCACGGCCTCCGCCGGTCTCCTTCTCACCGCCGAAGGCCCCGCCGATCTCGGCTCCCGCCGTGCTGGTGTTGACGTTGGCCATGCCGCAGTCCGACCCGAACGCCGACGTGAAAAGTTCCGCTTCGCGCAGGTCGGTAGTGAAGATGGCCGAGGAGAGCCCCTGCGGTACGGAGTTGTGCAGGGCGATAGCCTCCTCCAGGGTGTCGTAGCGGTAGCAATAGAGGATGGGCGCAAAGGTCTCTTCTCCGGGCACGGCCAGGCCTGCGTCCACCTCCACGATGGTAGGTTGTACATAGTGCCCGCCCTCGAGACCGGGCACAGCGATGGCGGCGCCGCCGCACACCGCCCGGCCGCCCTCAGCCTGCACGCGGGTGAGCGCATCGAGGTATGCGTCCACCGCTGCTCGGTCGATCAGCGGTCCCACCAGTGTCCCCGGCTGCAGCGGGTCGCCCACTCTCGCCGTCCGGTACACGTCGGCAAGCATGTCCAGGAAGCGGTCGTACACCTGGGTCTGTAAGATCAGACGCCGGGTGGAGGTGCAGCGCTGGCCCGCGGTGGCAAGGGCTCCGAAGGCCACGCCCTTGAGGGCGAGATCGAGGTCGGCGCGCGCGGTGACGATGGCTCCGTTGTTGCCGCCCAGCTCCAGGATGGTACGTCCGAACCGCTCGGCCACCGTCTGGGCGACATGCCGCCCCGTGGGGATGGAGCCCGTGAAGGAGACGAGGGGCACCCGTTCGTCGTGCAGCAGGCGCTCCCCGATGACGCTGCCGGAACCCACGAGCAACGAGAAGACCGGTGGCGCTCCGTGAGCGTCGAGCACCGAGGCGGCGATCCGGGTGACCGCGACGGCCGTCAGCGGTGCCTCAGACGACGGTTTCCAGATGATGGCGTCACCCACCACCGCTCCCACCAGGGCGTTCCAGGCCCACACCGCGGCGGGGAAGTTGAAAGCCGTCACCACGCCCACCGGACCCAGGGGGTGCCAGTACTCACGCACCGAATGGGCGGGACGCTCGCTGGCGATGGTGAGCCCATAGAGTTGACGTCCGAGCCCGGTGGCGAAGTGGCCGATGTCGAGCGCTTCCTGGATCTCGCCCTGGCCTTCGCTGATGGTCTTGCCTACTTCGAGCGAAACCAGCAGGCCGAGGTCCACCTTATTGGCGGCCAGCTCGGCGCCTACGTCGGCGATGATCTCGCCCCGCTTGGGGGCGGGCAGGCGTATCCACTCGCGGTAGGCGGCCACTGAAGCGGCGAGCACCTGCTCGCAGTCGTCGTCGGTGGCCAGGGCCACGCGGCCTAAGAGTCCGCCATCGATGGGCGAGCGGCATTCGAGGGTGGCGCGGCCGTGAGTGGGCAGCCACTCGCCGCAATAGCTGCCCGAGTGCACGTCCCCCAGGCGGAACGCTTCGGTTACGCGTTTCTTGGCCTGCTGCAGGTCCACGTTCATGCCTCCCTGGGGCTTCCGTGTCACGGGAGCAGGTCCTCCGGCCGGGTGATGAGGCGCAGTCCCTCGATCTCGCGGAAATGGGCGTCGTAGGTAACGAGGGCCAACCCGTGCTGGAGTGCCGTGGCTGCTATCCACAGGTCATTGGTAGGAATGGGACGTCCCTTGTGCTTGAGCAGTGCGAAGACGGTTGCGTAGAAGGAGGCCGTCTCCTGCGTGAGGTCGAGTACGTCGACCCGCGGCGAATCCAAGAACTCGGCGAGTTCGCTGCGGTTGACGGCCTCGCGCGACCCGACTGAGAAGCCCGCCAGCAGCTCTCCGACAACCACGGCGTTCAGCCGGATTTCAACTGCGATGCGGAGCACATCGATCGTGTTCGGGTCGCCGCCCTTGAAGGCCACGTAGGCGTTGGTGTCGAGCAGGACGCGCACGGGCGTGTCAGCGCCAGAGCGCGTCGTCGACCCGCTCGAAGTCGGCCGCGGCCTCGGTGAACTCCGAGACTTCGTCCGCGCTCCAGGTTCCTGCGAGCGCATCGAGGTCATGGCGAAGCGAGCGTCGCTCCGCAAGGCCCAGACCTTGGCGCACCAGCGCCAGGACCAGAGCATTCATGCTGACCTTGCGGCGGTGGGCTTCTTCGCGCAGCGCGGCGGCCAGGCTGTCGTCCATGCCACGAAGGGTCAGAATCGGCATGTCGTGTCCCCAATCTGCTATCAGGATTAAGAATACAAAGATAGCAAACTGAAGCAGTCGTTACCGGACGCACTGTGCCCGGGCAAGGCCGGCGGGGACGCTGGCGCACCGTGTACGGCCTGCGATATGCTCAATCAGTATGATTGGCATGAGTGCACCTACTGGTAGAGGAGGTGACCGAGTGATGGATTCCCGCAGAACCTGAGGCCGTGAGGTGGGACGCACGGGATGCGTCCCAGCCATCATCAGCTCCACCTCGGTCGCCGGTTCCTCCGTCTTCTAGGAGTTCGCTGCTCCTCTGAACGCAGGCCGCATCCGGGGCGGCCTACCCATCGTCGGGACCCCGCGGGTCCCCTGTTCAGAGGAGATATCCATGACGCCGGAAGTCGTCGATTACCATCCTATGTGGGCCAAACTCGGTCTGAACCTCGAAGCCCACGACATGCTGTTGGCAGCGATCCCGCAGCTCTATCAGCTGGCATATCTCACCCAGGAGCACCGTCCGGAAGGCATGGCCTACTTCGATTTCGTCATGAGCGAGATCCACGGCCTGCGCATCAAAGAACTGCAGGATCACAAAGCGGCGGGCGGGACCGTCATCGGCACCTTCTGTCTCTACGTCCCCGAGGAGATCATCCGGGCGATGGGCGGGCTCTGTGTGGGCCTCTGCGCCGGCGCCGAGTGGGCCTACGACGAGGTCGAGAGGCTTCTTCCCACCAACACCTGCGCGCTGATCAAGTCGTTCATGGGTTTCAAGATAGGGAAGGTGTGTCCCTACGTGGAGTCGGCCGACCTCATCATCGGCGAGACTACCTGCGACGGCAAGAAGAAGGCGTACGAGTTGTTCGGGGAAATGGCTCCCCTGCATGTCATGGAGCTTCCGCAGATGAAGCGACCCCAGGATCGGCAGCTCTGGCGTGGTGAACTCGACCGCCTGGTCGAGAAGCTCACGGAAGTCACGGGCCGGGAACTCACCGCTGACAATCTGATGCGGGCCATCAAAGAGGTCAATGCAAAACGCCGCGCTCTACAGCGTCTGAACGCGACCCGCGCGGCGGCGCCGGCGCCCATATCGGGCAAAGACGCACTCCTGGCGACGCAGGTCGCCTTTTATGACGATGTTCCGCGCTTCACCGAGATGGTGAACAAGATCGCCGACGAACTCGAAGCCCGCATGGCGGCCGGAGAGGGCGTTGCTCCCAAGGACGCACCCCGGGTATTGGTGACCGGTAGCCCTATGTCGATCCCCAACTGGAAGCTACACGACGTCATCGAGAAGGCGGGCGGCGTTGTGGTCGCGGAAGAACTCTGCACCGGTTCACGGTACTACGACAGGTTGGTTTGCGAAGGCGGCGCGACCGTTGAGGCCATGCTGGACGACATCGCCGGCAAGTACCTGGACATCAACTGTGCCTGCTTCACGCCGAATCCAGGGCGCATCGAGGACGTGCTGCGCCTGGCCGACGAGTACAAGGTGGACGGAATCCTCCACTACTCTCTGCAGTTCTGCGCGCCCTACACTATCGAGGCGACCTCGGTGGAGCGCGCCGTCCGTGACGCCGGGTACCGGTTCCTGCGTATCGACACCGACTACTCCATGAACGACATCGGTCAGCTGCAGACCCGGGTGGAAGCCTTCCTCGAGATGCTGGCCGACTAGCGAACGCCTCGCTCGGACGGGCGTCCACGAGCGGGCGCCCGTCCACCAGCGGCTTCTTGGACGACAAGGGGATCTACATGAAAGACACACTCGCCATGATGCGGGCGTTCTTCTCCGACCTTTGGCGCAACCGGAGTCACCCATGAACCTCTTTCTGCGGCAAAACATCGTCGGTCTCCTGCGTCATGCGGCCGAGTGCATTCCCGCCGTGCGCAGGCCGGCCCTGTTGGCGGCCGAGGAGCTTCAACGGAGGCCGAGCCGACCGTGGCTCGAAGCCGCGGCGGCATTGTTCGAGGAAGCCGTTCTGCTCTCGGGCGATTCGATCTACTCGACCGGGGCGCATTGGGCTGCGCGTGCCCTGGCGGAGGCAGACGTTTCAGGCCTTCGCGCTGTGGCGGAGGCCGAGTTGGGAGGCGTGGCGCCCCCGTCGTTTCCGGTATCCCCGCCGTGTCTCCGACCGCGGGAGACCCAGGATGAGATCTGGGAGGAAGCAGCGATCGGGCTGCTGGAACTCCTCGACCGGCTTCGTCGAGGGGCGAGCCTGGAAGAGGCGCTGGCGCTGTTCCCGTCGTGGGGAGAGGAGTGTGTGCCGAAGGAGTAGCGTCTCGTCCTCTCAATCTTACTCTGTGCCGCGTGGACGCTCGGGTGCAACTGTCGGGTGGCCGAGCCGTACGCGCAGGTCCGCATGTGTGAAGCGTGACGAGTTCCGCGCCGACCACAGTGACGTCGATCTACTGATGGATTTCGGCGAGATGGACTCCTTTGATCGGACCGGCGCCTCTTTCGACATCCTCGATCAGTTTGCGCCCTGTCTGGCGTCGACGTTGATCTCGTGATGGTTGGCATTGTGAAGAATCGCGCCATTGCGGCGGGATGCGTCGCCTCGTGTGCCGAGATCGAGCCCACGGCCGGAGTTGATCAGCAAGCGGAATCGAGTCGGTTGGAGGTCCGGCCGGCGACAAGATGCGCCCGCAGGACCGTACCCAGCTCGTCTCGCGTCCGCGGCATGGCGTCAGCGGGTAGAAGAGCGCATTCCGTGAGCAATTCGGAGACCTCGACGATCCACGGTATGCGCAACCCATAGTGCGCGAGTTCCGCGGGGTCGGTCATGAGGCCACGCGGCGGTCCCTGGGCCACCATGACTCCACCACTCAGGATGGCCACTTCCTGCGCCCACTCGTAGGCGAAGCTCATGTCGTGTGTGGCGACGACCAGCGACGTCCCGGCATCGTTCAGCCGCCTGAGGAGACCCAGCAGGTGCCACGCGCCGCTCGGATCCAGGCCGGCCATAGGCTCGTCCAGAATGAGGACCTTGGGGCGCATCGCTACGGCGCCGGCGATTGCCACGCGCTTCTTTTGGCCGTAGCTCAACATGTGCGTGGGCCGGTGACGCAGATCGGCGATGTCCAGGGCTTCGAGAGCCTGCTCGACCCGCTCTCGGACCTCGTCCTCATCCAGTTCGAGGTTCAGCGGGCCGAAGGACACGTCCTGGTACACGGCGCCGGCGAACAACTGGTCGTCGGGATTCTGCAGGACGACGCCCACCGTCTCGCGGAGCCGCCTCAGCCAGAGACGGTCGTAGCCGACCGGCTCGCCGTCGACGAAGAGCGTGCCCGAGGTCGGCTTCAGGGTGCCGTTGAGGTGCAGGAGCAGGGTGGTCTTGCCGGCGCCGTTGGCACCGACCAGGGCGATGCGTCGGCCGTGCCCGACGTCGAGATCGACGCCGCACAGGGCCTCCTGCCCCCCGCTGTACCGGTAGCACAACTGCTCGGCCCGCAGCACGGGCACAGGTAGGTTCTCTGGTTCTACAGCGCTATCCATGCCACCGTCACTCCCAGGACGGCCGCTTCGAGCGTCACGATCAGGGCGAGCGTCGAGGCGGAGGCGGCGGGGGCATCGTCCAAGACACGGAACTCGCCCTGCCAGTTGCGGGCGTCCAGACCGTGCTCAAGTGCGCGCCCGCGTTGCAGCGCCTGGCCGAAGAGGGCGCCGGCAAGCATGGCGAGCGAACGGTACGATCGTCCCAGATTGCTGTAGCCGAGACGGGCCTCCTGTGCCCGCCGGATGGATTGAACGGTGCTGACGAACACCCACGTGTAGCGGTACACGAGGAGAGAGATCTCAGTCACGACCGGGGGAACGTGACACCGGTGCATGACGCCGAGGATCTGCGGCACCGGCGTCGTGAGGATCAAGAAGAAGAGGCAGTTGACGCCCGCCAGCGCCCGCAGCGTGACCCCGAATGCGAGCTGGGGCCCACCCGGTGCAGGGCCGATGTGGAGCAGACCGGGCCCGCTAAAGTTCAGGGTGAGAAGCAGCGGCACCATGCTCACCGCCATGAAAAGTGCCGGCCCCGCAATCAACCCAAGGTAGGCGCGCACGGGCACGCGCGCGACCCCCAGAATGGCTACCAGCACGACGACGAGAACCACGGCCGCGCCCGGCCAGGGCGGGAGCGTCACGGCAAGAACCAACATGCCCATCGAGAAGAGCATCTTCTCGGCCGCACTCGCCCTGGCCAGGCGATTGTTGTGTGCCAACCGGTCGATGGTGTTCATGAGTCTCCGGGGCCCGCGGTCAGAAGGGTCTCGGCCTGGGCATCCGTGCCCCGTTGGTCCCGTGCGCTCTGCTCGCTCCCCTTACGCCGCCCGACCCAGTAGCCGAAACCGAAGGCCAGCAGGCCCGCGCCGATAGCCGCCTGGACGGAGAAGATCATGGTCGCCGTCTCACTGTTTGGCTCCCACAGAGGCGTGAACCAGGGCACGTAGTCGGGGTTGACCTTGGCGATGACTTCCCCCGCCTTGCCGTCGGCACCGGCGAAATCACCCCCTCTCGCGACCACGAAGGGCAGGACCATGAGCACGATGACTGCACCCAGGAGTATCAGCGGCGTCCAACGCCCGGTCGTCTTCATGCCCACTGCTCCCCCGTCTTCAGCACGCCCAACGAGCCCATCTCAGAGCGCTGGTACTTCAGGAGGTAGACCAAGACCAAGGACGTCAGCAGCCCCTCGGCGATGGCCAACGGGATCTGCGTAACGGCGAAGACGCCCATGAACTTGACCCACGAGCCCCAGAAGCCGCTGACCTTGTCAGGATAGGCAATGGCCAGCTGGGTGGCGGTGGTGCAATAGGTGACGAGGTCGCTGATCGCGGCCGCGCAGAAGCCCGCTACCGGGATCGACGCGCCCAGCCGACGCACGATCTTGAACACGCCAAAGGCCACGAACGCACCCACGATGGCCATCGAGAAGCAATTGGCCCCCCACGTCGTGATGCCGCCATGGGCAAGCAGAAGTGCTTGGAATAGAAGCACGATAGAGCCGACGAGCACCATGGGCCACGGGCCGAACAGGATCGATCCGAGTCCCATGCCGGTCGGGTGCGAACTGCTGCCGGTGACCGACGGCATCTTCAAAGCCGAGAAATCCTCGGCAGTGGCCTCAGCCCTCTTCCGGCACGGCCCCGAACTGGATCTCCAGGCCCCGGTCGCGGAAGGCCGCCTGCAGCTCCTCGACAAGAACACCCGCGCCGGCGACGTCCACCGCAACGGGCGGCTCGGTCAACCTACCGATATCGCCGCCCGCATAGCCTTCGCACGTGCGGTCCACGCCGCAGGTGGGGCTGCCGTCAACACCCCAGACGCCCACCACCTTGCAGCCGTCGGCCACCAGCGACGCTACCGTGTCGGCCACGGGTTCGGCCAGGCGCCGACACAGCCCCCGGTAGGCCGGCACGTCGTACTGGTCGCGGGTCATGCCCCAGCGCTTCATGCCCAGGTGGGCCGTCTCGGGGCAGGGCAGTTGCACCAGGCCGACTCCTTCGTCCAGCAGCAGACGCACCTGAGGGTGCACGGCGCCGTAGCGTGCCAGCCCGTGCACTTTTGTGTTGACGTTCAGCAGGCAGTGGGCCACCACCGCTATCCTGTTGGTCCGCGCTGTCATGTGCGCTCCTTGTGGACGATGGCGTGTCTGCCGGTTCTGCTGTTCCGATGGCGACGGCATGAATCCACGATCTCCTGGATGGCCGTCTTGGCTTCGTCGGTGGAGGAGAACCGGGGTAGGGCTATCAAGAGTCCGTCCGGCCCCAGCTCCCGCGCGACGAAACAGGCTTCACGGGTGTCGGCCGCCATGACTTCCACCACGAGACCTCGACGGCGGATGTCGCGCAGGGTCTCCACCCAAGCATACAGGCCCGCCTGCCCCGGCTCCGGGTTCCAGAAGACGCCGTCCAGACCCGGCAGAGCAGCGATACTGTCCAGAAAACGCACCATGCAGGTGCTGTCCATGTTGAACAGGGAGTGGTCCAGGTAGTCGGTCTGAAGCCGGAGTCCAGGTACGGCGAACGCCTCGAACATGGTCGGCGAAAGCATCACGGCGGCGTCGCACCGCACGCAATCGAATCGACCTTCAGCCATGCAGTGGAACCAGGCGCTCGACTCACCGTGACCAAGCCGAAGCAGCAGTCGGTAGATGTGCTCGTAGAAGTCGGTGATGAGGTGGGTGATCGCCTCGGTACGGCAAACCACCCAGTAAGGACGGCGCGCGAGTCCTCGGCAGAAATCCAGCGGCCCCGCCAGTTGTGACATGGTGGTGAGCGCGTCGAGCGTCATGGGCGTGTTGACGTAGGCGCGTCGTCCCACGTGGTCGGCCACCCTCTCGTAGATCGTCTCCACGCCCCGCACGAACGGATGAGCCGGATCGAACTCCGGAACCGGCCTCTCCAGCACGCCGGGGTCTCGGCGTATGATTGCTTCGCCGTGCAGATAGTCGTAGTCGCCGCCCAGCAGCACGGCGGTGTCGGTGACATCGGTGCCGATCATGATGCTCGCCGCCGGCATGGCGTCGGCAAGGTAGACGGTGTCCTGCAGTTCCGCGTCTATGCGGGTGATGTGCCACAAGGGGTCGAGGTCGGCCTGCTTGCGCGCGGCCGCGTCACGGCCGGTGCCCGCTCGGACCTCAGGCGCTGCGTCATGTGCGACGCCCTCTCCGACGTCCGCGACCACGTACAGTGCAGGTCGATCGCCCAGGCTCTCCCCGGCGAAGAAGGCCCGGTGGCGTTCCCGTGCTTCGGCCTCGTTCTGCTTGAGCCCGAGCGGGGAGAACGCGGACCGGTTCACGTGTTCTCGCGGAGACGGGCGAGGAACCGTGTGAGGCGCGGATCGGTGTTCTCGACCAGTATCTCGTGCGGTGTGCCGTCGGCCGTCAGCCGGCCATCGGCCATGAAGACGATGCGGTGCGCGAAGCTGCTGATGAAATTCACCTGATGGGTGGCCAGGATCATCGCCAGACCCAGGTCGGCAAGGTCGCGGATGGTATCCAGCACCTCGGCGGCGATCTCCGGGTCGAGGGCCGATGTCGGCTCGTCGAACAGCATGATCTCCGGGTCCATGGCCAGGGCGCGGGCGATGGCGACCCGCTGTTTCTGTCCACCGGAGAGCTGTGCCGGGTAGCTGTGCAGCTTGTCAGAGAGCTGGACCCGCGCCAGCTCTCGAAGGGCCCGCTCACCTGCCTCCGGTTTGTTCATCTTGCGAACGACTCGCAGCGGGTTGGCGACGTTCTCGAGCACGGTGAGATGGGGGAAGACGTTCAGGTGCTGAAACACGGTCCCCACGCTCTTCCGAGCCCGACGTGCCTCCCGAGCGTTGCCCTGCAGCGTCTCACTCTTGATCCGGACGTCTCCCGAGTCGACCTTCTCGAGCCCGTTGATGCAGCGGAGCAGGGTGCTCTTCCCGCAGCCGCTCGACCCGATCAGCATGACGATCTCCCCGGGGTCGAGGGACATCGAGACGCCGTCGAGAACCAGGAGGTTCCCGAACGACTTGCGTACGTCTGTGACCTCTAGGAAGCCGCCCATGCCCGACTCGTCCTTTCGAGCCGTCGGGATACCACCGACACGACGGCCGTCATGAGCAGGTAGAGGAACGCGACCGTGAGGTAGATCTCGAAGGGGGCCATCGTGCGGGAGTAGATGATGTTGCCCACGCGGGTGAGTTCGGTGATGGCGATGATCGACACCAAGGAGCTTTCTTTGAGAAGGGAGGCCAGCGAGTTGGTGAGGGGCGGCAGCGCGATCTTCGTTGCCTGGGGCAAGACTATGTGCCGCAGCGCTTGGAGGCGTCCATATCCCAATGCCTCGGCGGCCTCAGCCTGGCCTCGGTCCACGGCGAGGAGAGATGCCCGTACGATCTCAGACATATAGGCGCCGCTATTCAACGCTAGGCCCAGGACGCCGGCGGTCCAGGCGCCCATGACGATGCCGATTTGCGGAAGCCCGTAGTAGATCAGGAACAACTGCACCAACAGCGGGGTCCCGCGAAAGAGCTCGACGTATGCTCTCAGGGGGAATGCCAGCCACCTCGGGATGTGCTTCGCCCTGGCGATCCCCACCGCGTATGCGATGAGGAGCGCCAGAGCGAATGCCATCACGCTGATCTCTACGGTGCGGGCGGCTCCTTCAAGGATAAAGGGGAACGCCTGCCGTACATAGCTGAAGTCGAGCCCCACTGGACTAGGCGCCCCGTCGGACTGTGAGGATGCTGAAGATCGAAGCCTCGGCCGCCAGAACGCTCTGGACGGCACGAATGCGGCGTCCCCGGTCGTGCCAGGAGCCTTCGGCTACGGGCACTCCCTGTGTCCTTGTCTCGCGTTCGCCCATCGCGCCCTGGCAGCGAAGTATCACTCGTCGCAGCCGGCTAGTTGAGCGCCAGCCATTTCTGCACGATTGCGTCGTATGTGCCGTCGGCCTTGAGTTGAGCGAGAGCTTCGTTCAGCTTGACCGTGAGTTCGTCGCCACCGGCCTTCGACACGAATACCAGGGAGTTGGTTGCTACGGGCGCGTTGGGCACGATCTTGACATCGCCGTCGTTCTTCGCCTCCGTGGCGGCGTACGCCTCGCCGACCACGACCGCCTCCACGCGCCCGTTCTTCAGGTCGAGCAGCGCTTCCGGGTTCCGGTTGTAACGCTTGACTTCTTTCAGGCCGGTGAGACGATCGACAGCCTTCTCGGCACTGCAGGCGCTCTGCACCCCCACTACTTTGCCCTGCAGATCGTCAACGCTGTTGATGGTGGTGTTGTCCTTTCCGACGACGATGACCTCGGCGAGGTCGTAATAGGTGTCGCTCGTGTTGACGTTCTCCGCGGCCGCCTCTTCCTTGGACATGGCCGTGATGAGCACGTCGGAGTCGCCCTTGAGGATGCCGCCGAGCAGACCTTCCCAAGCCGTGTCGAGCAGCGCGACCTTGACACCCAGCTTCTCGCCCAGGGCGTTCGCCAGGTCGACGTCGAAGCCCATGGGCTTGTTGTCGTCGCCCCGGGATTCGAAGGGCGGGTACTCAGCGCACATGCCCACGATCATCTCGCCGCGGTCTTGGACGGTCTTCCATGAGGCGTCGGTGGCCGCGGAGGATCCGGCCGTGGTCGCGGTGTCGGCGGAGACGGTGGTGTCTGCGGCGGGCGCCGCCGTCGTAGCGGTTGTGTCATCGGCCGAACCGCATCCGGTCAGGAACAGGCCGATCGCGAGTGTAAGGGTCAGGGCCAGAATGGCCCCCATGATGGACTTCTTCACAGCGCTGCTCTCCAATGCTGAAGGGTTGGCGCCGTGGCCGAGCCTGCGCGTCCGGGGCCGAACGCCGGCCGGACCTTGAGCAGGAGGAGGCTCTAGGAAGAGGGGTGGGCGCTCACCCGGGCGGGAAGGCCGCCACGGCCGAGTTCGTAGTGCCACGGTGCACAACGTGCGCCGTGACCGGGGCCTCAGGTTCTGCGGTTCAGAACCACGGTGGCTGCCTCCTTTCCTGGTGCGGGTGACCTACAAAGCGTGCCGGACAGATTACAGGGAGACGGCGGCGTGTCAAGGGTCCGAGTTGCCTCACCAGAAAAGTACACGAACGGGAATCGTTGCCTCAAATAGAAAGGTACTCGAGTACCCACCCGAGAATCACCGCGTCCGAGTGTCGGGCGCCGAGGAGACGGGCGGGGAGCGGTGGCACTTACCATGCAGGAGAGACAGGCAGTCGCAAGGGAACTGGAGTTGCCCCGATTTGGCGGACAGCATTGTTAGGCTGCATGGCACTGTAGCTGATGGTGCGCTTCGTATGCTATCGGAGCCAGCATGCCGAGGGAGCTGTGTCGGCGCTTGCGGTTGTAGACGGCTTCGATCCAATGGACGATCGCACTTCTTGCTTCCTGCTTTGTCGGCCAGGAACGCAGAAAGAGAAGCTCGCACTTGAGCGTGGCGAAGAAGGACTCTGCGAGGGCATTATCAAAGCAATCGGCCACCCGGCCCATGGACTGCCGGATGCCTCTTAAGCGGGCAAGCTCCTCGTAGGAGTGGGCTCCGTATTGGGCGCCCCGGTCGGAATGGAATATCACCCCCGCCACCTGCCCGTGGCGATTGGTGATGGCCATGCGAAGAGCGTCCGAGACGAGTTCGGAGCGCATATGAGGGGCGATGGCCCAGCCGATCACCCGGCGGCTGTAGACATCGATCACCGAGGCCAGGTAGAGGAAGCCCTCACCGGTGGGTACGTACGTAAGATCGCCGCACCACAGCTCGTTGGGCCCCGCCGCTTTGAAATGGCGTTTGACCAGGTCGCCAAAGGGTGCAGGCTTCTTGGCCGGGATGGTAGTGCGCACCCGCCGCCGGCCCCGGCGGCCGACGATACCGGAGGCGGCCATGAGCCGGGCGATGCGGCCGCGGCTCCCTCGTAGGCCCTGGTCTTTGAGTTCGGCATGTATACGCGGCGAGCCGTATGTGCCACCGGAGTCCGCGTGTGCCTTTCGGATATGCCCGAGCAGCACGAGGTTGGCGGCGGCCTGAGGCGAGAGGGGCTGCTTCTTCGGAGCGGTAGTAGGCGGCGCGGGAGACCTCGAGCACCCGGCAGACCAGGCTGACTGCGTGGTGCTCTTTCTCCGCCTCGATGAACCGGTACTGGCTCATCGGGTCTCCTGGGCGAAGAAACGGGCGGCCTTCTTCAGGATCTCGCGCTCCTCTTCGAGCACCCGCACCCGCTTGCGCAAGGCAACGATCTCCTCGTGCTCGGAGCTTGTCATACCCGGCCGCTTACCCTCGTTGATCTCGGCCTGGGCCATCCAGCGCCGAAGGACCGATTCCACCAGATCCATGTCCCGGCAGATTTCGGTAATGCTCCGATCGCCCCGTCTTGCGAGGGCCACTACCTCGGCCTTGAACTCCGGGGTAAATGATCGTCTCACCCGCATGTGAACCTCCTTGTCGAGAAGCCAATCTTCTCATCTCGGCTGTCCATCATCTTGGGGCAAGTCCACTCGCCGAGATACGAGGCGAAGGTCCCGGGCTGGTTCGGGCGACGCCCACTCGCCTGCGCTCGACTCTGCGTACGCTTCGCCGCGCGGCTTCTCAGGAATTCATGGACAAGGGCCTGCAAAGCCTGTATGTCGCCTTCGGCCTGCTTCAGTGGGTCGAATCGCCTGATGATCGCCCCTGCTACGCGCCCCTACTCCTTTTGCCGGTCGAGCTGCGGAACGATGATACGTCTAAGCCGGACACCCTGCACCGAATCGTGGAAGAGGACCCCATCATCAATCCGGCGCTCGCGATCAAGCTCGAGGCGGATTTCAGGATCACCTTGCCCGGGGTTGAGGACTATGAGGACTTGGATGTGGTTGAGTTCCTGAGCGATGTGGCGGCGGCCGTCTCGCGGCAGCCAGGGTGGGAGGTGCAGCACCGGGTGGTCCTGGGGCGGTTCGCGTTCCACAAAGACGTGATGTATCGGGATCTGCTGGAGAATCAGGAACGAATCGTAAATCACCCGTTCGTCCGCTCGTTGGTGGATGACGTCGCCCCCGTGGTCGACTACGCATTCGACGAGCCGGAGGACGAACGCCTCGACGAGATAGCCGCACCTGAGCTGATGCACAGCATCCTCGATGCTGACTCGTCGCAGAGGAAGTGCATATGGGCGGCCGCCGAGGGCAAGACCTTCGTCATGGACGGCCCACCGGGCACCGGCAAGAGCCAAACCATCGCCAACATGATTGCCGAGCTCATGGCCGCTGGGAGAAGCGTACTATTCGTCAGTCTCGGGCCCCCCACTCCCAAGGTTGCCGACGGGCCATACTCTATTCTGGGGCCTGCGTCCCGCATGCCGGTGCACCATGCCTGGCTGCCCACTCAAGCTGCAGGCGTTCGTTCGCGGAGTGAGTGTGAGAAGAGACTGCGACCCGGACCAGGAGCGGATCTCGGGACTGAATCGCAGCGAGTATTGCAGTATGTTCGGGGACACCCTCGAGTTGGCTCTGCACACTCCAGGCTTCTGAGTAGGTAGCCACCATTATTCGAGTCAGGATGGTATCCAGATGCTCGACCAGCGCTTCGTTGCCGCACGCCTCAAGGATGGTCTGGTGAAAGGCTAGGTCCGCCTTCATGGCTCCCCTAGCATCACCAGTCTCGTATGCACGGACGAACTGACCGTGAATCTCCACAAGCTTTTCGATTGTCTCGGGGGTCAGATGTGGTACCGCCAACTCGGCCGCTCGTCCCTCGAGTAGCTCGCGAACCTCCAGCGAGTCGAACAACATCTTGGGTTTGATCTCGGAGACAACGAATCCGGCGCCGGCTCTTTCTAGTAACCCCTCAGACACGATGCGCCCGATTGCAGCTCGAACCGGACTCCGACTCATCTCAAGCGATTGGGCGAGCGAAACTACGCTGACGGGCTGTGACGGCACCAGTTCGCTATCGAGGATGGCTCCGCGGATCTTCTGATAGGCGCTTTCTGTGAGAGACGTCGGTCGTGGCTCTGCCCGTAGTTGGGACATGTGCTCCTCCCCTTGTGTGTATGCAGCATACACATCTCAGAAGCATAGAGCAAATGCTTGCTGCATGCTGCATGCACTGATAGACTGCGTTATCGACTTGAGGGGCGGCTTTCTTTGCGCTGTTGTGCGGATTAATTGACGAGATGCCTCTCCCGGCCCCCTTGCCGACTGGTGCGTGGTCCCGCCCGACCCCCTGCGGTCGGGACCACGCACCAGACATCGACGTGGTCTCCTAGCCGTTTTTGAAGGAAAAATCCTGGATTCACCTAGCCAAGAACGAACGTTGTCACGCCGCCAGTCAGGTTGCACTGGCGGCCCACTTCAGCTGTATGTGCGTGGCTCGGGCGAACTGTACTATGCAGGCATCAAAAAGGTACTTGACTGCATGCTGCATGCAGTGTTAGCATTCGGTATCGGTATGAGCGGGCCAACCGGCTTCCGGTAGAGCAGCTGGTTTGAGTGCGAAGCACCGCACTCGAGGCGATCCTCAGAGGCAACTGGGGGGGGTCCCATGGTGGAGGGGGTTTGATGACAACTCGACGAGTACCGCGGCCATCGGAGATTGGTGCGCTGATCGGACCGCGCAATCTCAGCTTGAGTTCAACGCAACGTCGATTGAGGCGCGCCGCGAGCGTCGAAGACATCAGGCTGATCGCTCGCAGGACGGTCCCGAGAGCCGTGTTTGACTACACTGACGGTGGCTCTGAACGGGAACTGAGCATGGAGCGCTCCCGGGAACTCTTTCGATGCGTCGAGTTCAAGCCGCGCGTCCTGCGAGACGTCTCGACTATCGATACCACGGTCACCATACTTGGCCGGAAGTCACCCCTCCCGCTTGTACTGGCGCCAACGGGCTACACCCGGATAATGCATCACACGGGGGAGTCGGCGGTTGCGCGAGCCGCCGGCAGGGCCGGCGTGCCGTACTGTCTGTCGACTATGGGGACGACCTCGATCGAAAGACTGGCCGAGACCGCGCAGGAAACCCGTCGCTGGTTCCAACTCTACATCTGGCGAGACAGAGACATCAGCATGGATTTTGTCGAGCGGGCTGGCAAGAGCGGGTACGATACCCTCGTGCTGACCGTGGATGTGCCGGTGGCGGCGAGACGCCTCCGCGATATCCGTAACGGTCTGACCATACCTCCCAGCTTGACTCTACGAACACTCCTGGGCGCCGCCCGACGGCCCGGGTGGTGGTTGAATCTTCTGACCACGGAACCCCTCGAGTTCGCCTGTTTGTCGTCGTGGAAAGGCACAGTCGCCGAGTTGACCAACAGCATGTTCGATCCGTCGGTGACTCTGGACGAGTTCCGAGTGATGCGCGATCAATGGAACGGTTCTTTGGTCGTCAAGGGAGTCCTGGGGGTCGACGATGCGCTGGCTCTGGTCGAGGCGGGCGCAGATGGCGTCGTGGTCTCCAATCACGGGGGTCGACAGCTGGATGCGGCCGCCACGCCTCTTCTGCAGTTGCCGGCGATAGTGGCCGCGGTGGGGGACCGTGCCCAGGTCTTCGTGGATGGATCAGTGATGTCTGGGTCGGACATGGTGGCCGCCGTGACGATGGGCGCCGATGCAGTGATGGTCGGCCGTGCGTATCTGTACGGGCTCATGGCCGGGGGGGAGCGAGGGGTTGATCGAGTCCTGGAGATACTGAGTCAGCAGTTCTCGACGACCATGCGGCTTCTGGGAGTGGACACGGTGGCGGGCTTGAAGACACTGGGTTCAGCCGTTTGCGACGTTTCGTCGACGCTCGGGGTCAGGCCACCCGTGCGGGACGAACGGCGGATGAGAGGAGGTCTGCCATAGGAGAAGCGCGCGAGTCGACCCGCGTGACTGGGGTAGCGGCCTCAGGACCCGGCCACTGAGCGGCACCTGGCCTTCGGGCCACCCGGACAGCCGGGAAACGACAAGGCCCAAGACGTCCGTAGAGGGGGACTAGACCAAATGGACAACGAGCACAAACCGGATTCAGTCTCAGAAGAAATCAAGACGATCGCCGACCGGGTGGTGTCCCGGCGGGCGTTCATCACGAAGGGATCGCTGCTGGTCGCCATGGGAGTCACGGCGGTTCCCACGCTGTTGAGCGGGTGTTCAACGACCGCCGCCACCACCACTGGCGCCACCACGGCCACCACGGCTGCAGTCGATACGACGGCCAGCACCGCCGCTACGACAGTCACGACCGCTGCGGCCGCCGGGGAGCTCACCGTGAAGGCGTTCAAGAACGAGCCCATGAAGCGGTTCAAGTTTGCCGGGCAGCCCCACATCCGCGACGTCCCATACTTCAATGCGGTCGAAGAGGGCTGGAAGACGGCCGCGACCGACCTCGGGGTGGACGTCGAGATCAACGGCCCCTCCGGGGAGGTCAACACCGCGGTCCAGGTCCAGCAGATCGATGCGTGGACCCTGCAGGGGGTCGACTGCATCGTCGTGTCGGCCGCGGACGCCGAGGCCCTGACGCCGAGCATCAACAAGGCTGTCGAAGCCGGCATCCTCGTTATCACGCTCGATTCGGACGCTCCGAGCTCCAAGCGCCAGGTGTTCGATCTTCAGGCGAGTGCGGACGCGCTGGCCGAGGCTCAGATCGACTCGCTTGCCCGGCAGATGGGCGAGGAAGGCGAGTGGGCGTTCATCGTCGGGAACCTGACGCAGGCGGAGAAGATGTACGAGTTCGAGGCCATGAAGGCTCGTGCCACGGAGAAGTACCCGAAGATGAAGTTCGCCTCCATCCAGGAGTGCAAGGACGACGTGCAAAAAGCTGCCGACCTTGCGCAGCAGCTGATCGTCGGGAACCCGAACCTCACCGGGATCATCTCCAACTCAGGAGCTGGGCTTCCCGGCACGTGCCAGGGTATCGAGGCGGCGGGGAAGTCGGGCACGGTGAAGGTCACTGGCCTCACGGCTCCCTCTTCGGCCCAGAGCTTCATCGACTCTGGCACGCTCGTGGAGTACTTCCTGTGGGATCCCCGGTACCTCGGGTACCGGTCGATCGCGCTCGGCATCAACCTCCTCACGGGCAAGGATGTCGTCAACGGGTCCATGCTCCCGATCTGGACGGGCAAGGAGGATACGGCGCAAGTCGCGGCTAACGTGGTCAACCCCGCGCTGCTCGACGTCGTCCTCGGCCCCCCGCTCAAGCTCGACAAGTCGAACAACGCCGAGTATGCCAAGTTCATCTAGTACCCCCTACCCCCTACCCCCTGTCCCCGGGCCGACCGGACGGGCGTTGCCCGTCCGGTCGGCCACCGGGATCCAATAGTACGTAAACTGGTGGCGGGTTCGCGGAGAGCTATCCGAGGTACGCGCGGGAAGAGCACACCAGCACTGGCCAGTCGAGAGAGGTGAGGGATGTTGAGCACCGACCAGGATGTTGCAGTCAAGCGGGATCTCTTGCGGCGGATGATGCTCATCCGTGAGTTCGAGACCGTCGTGAGCAAGAACTTCGCCAAGGGAGAGATCCCTGGGTTCACTCACATGTCCCTCGGCCAGGAAGGCGTAGCCGCCGGAGTGTGTGCTGCGCTCGAGCCGCGTGACATGTTGACGTCGACCCATCGGGGTCACGGTCACTGCATCGGTAAAGGGTCCGACCCCGCTCGGGTCATGGCCGAGATCTACGGCCGCGTCGACGGGGTGTGCGGTGGGCGTGCCGGTTCGATGCACATCTACGACTTCGAGAACGGCGTGTTGGGGATGAACGGGATCATAGGCTCCGGCGGCGGGCTCGCCTGCGGCGCCGCGCTTGCGGCTCGGCACCGCAGGTCGGACGCGGTGGTGGTCGTCTTCATGGGCGACGGCGCCACGGATCATGGCGCCACGCACGAAGCGATGAACCTCGCCGCCGTGTGGAAGCTGCCGGTCGTGTTCGTGATCGAGAACAACGGGTACAGCGAAGGCACGCCGCTGGCCTCGCACACGACGATCGAGCGACTCGCAGACCGCGCCGCCGCGTACGGCATGCCGGGCGAGCGGGTGGACGGTCAGGATGTCGTGGCCGTGCTGAATGCGGCCTCTCGGGCCGTAGGCCGAGCCAGGGCCGGGGAAGGGCCGTCCGTCCTCGAGGCGATCACGACCAGGTACCACGGCCACTTCGAGGGCGACGCCAAGAAGTACACACTGCCCGAGTCGTGGCCTGCCACCGGGCGGGATCCCATCGACCTGCTCCGCCGCGCCCTCCTGGAAGAGGACGGGGTCGCGGAGCCAGACCTCGACGACGACAACGCCCGCATCTGTCAGCAGATCCAGGACGCCCTGGACTTCGCGCGCAACTCGCCATGGCCAGCCGCCGAGTGCCTGCTTGACCATCTGTTCGCGACCCCTGAGGAGTGACAGCCGTGGCGCACGTAGCTAAACAAGAGCAGATGGACATGCGAGATGGGATCAGTCGCGCCCTTATCGAGGCGATGGAGAGCGACCCGGCTGTGATCGTCCTCGGGGAAGACGTGGCCGGAGGGGCCGGGACGGAGGAGTACGATGTTGTCGGCAGCTGGGGGGGCGTCTTCGGCGTGACCGCGGGTCTTGCCGAACGGTTCGGACGTGATCGCGTCCTGGACACGCCACTGGCAGAGAGCGCATTCATGGGTGCCGCAGTCGGCGCGGCGATCGGGGGCATGCGGCCCGTCGCCGAACTCATGTTCGTCGACTTCTTCGGAGTGTGCCTCGATCCGATTATGAACCAAGCGTCAAAAGTCCGCTACATGTCCGGCGGGCAGGTCAAGGTGCCGATGGTCATCCGGACCGCCTTTGGTGCCGGCCTGTGCGCGAGTTCGCAGCACTCCGGCTCCTACTACTCGATTTTCGCGCACCTGCCCGGTGTCAAGGTGGTCGTGCCGTCGAACCCCGCAGACGCCCAAGGACTCATGATCTCGTCGATTCGTGACGACGACCTGGTCATCTTCTTCGAGCACAAGGCCCTGTACTATCAGAAGGGCCCGGCGGCCGAGCCGGGACACGTCGTGCCTTTGGGCAAGTGCGCCGTCGCGCGTGAAGGCGCCGACGTCACTCTCGTGGGCGTTGGGCGGACCGTGCTCACTGGGCTCGAGGCGGCCGGGAGTCTGGCAGACCAGGGCGTCGAGTGCGAGGTGGTCGACCTTCGGACCATCGTCCCGCTGGACCTCGACGGCGTCCTCGCCTCGGTGCGCAAGACCGGCCGGCTGCTGGTCGTCGACGAAGACAACTCCCGGTGCTCGGTGGCGACCGACCTCGTGGCGCAGGTGTGCGAGCGCGCCTTCGCGGAATTGAAGGCCGCGCCGGCGATGGTGCTTCCGCCCAACGTGCCCGTGCCGTTCGGGCCAGGTCTCGAGGCGGCCTATATGCCCACGGCGGCCACCGTGACCGATCGTGTCCTCAATATGCTTGCTTGACGGCACGCGACCAGCGCCTGAACAGGCAGAGGGGCGCGTTCCGCCGAACTGCCCGCCAACTCATGGAAAGCGAGGCAAGCTGCACAATGGATATCATCATTCCAAAAACCGGTTTGGGGGAAGAGGGCGTTGAGATCAGGGAGATCTTCGTGTCGGTGGGCGATCAGGTCTTGGCGGAGCAGGTCCTCTTGCAGGTCGAAAGCGGGAAGGCCGTCTTCGAAGTCACATCCGAGAGCGCCGGCACGGTCGTCGAAGTCCTCGTCGAGGTGGGCGACGAGTGCGACCCGGGCACGGTGGTCGTTCGGATCGCTCCCTGAGCCGCGGTCGACCGTCAGGCGCTGTTTCGAAGGAGAGAGTAGATGAGCGCAGAACACATCGTTCCCGACCTGAGTGAGCTTCTTCAGGGGTCTAGGCGCAACTGGGGCATGTGGGGCCCGGACGACGAGGTGGGGTCTTTGAACTACCTCACCGCCGAAGAGGTGCTAACGGGCATCCGGCAGGTGAGGCAGGGCAAGGTCTTCACGCTGCAGGTTCCGATGGGCCACCCCCACGGCGATCTCACCTTCCCGGGCCGCGAGCCCATGGAGAAGGTGATGAACTTCGACGAGAGCTCGTGGAAGGACGGCGGTGGGCCCCAGTTCCCCGGGGGCCTGCACTATGCCGACGACTCCATCACGATCAATACCCAGGGGTCGACCCAGTACGATGCGCTGGGGCATCTCTGGTACGGCGGTGAGATCTACAACGGCTACAGCGCGGACACCACCGTCGGTGGTCTGTCTCACGCCAGTGTCGCCGCTATCGCCAATCGCGGGGTCGTAGGCCGCGGAATCCTCATCGACATGGCCCGGTCCCGGGACAAGGACTACCTGGAGCCGGGAGAGACCTTCGACCACCGCGATCTGGTGGCTGCCGCCGAGCGGGAGGGTGTGGAGATCAGGAAGCGCGACATCGTCCTCATCAGGACCGGGTGGATCGACTACTTCTACGCCACGCCGGTCGAGGAGTTCTACGCCGACTTCCGCGAACCGGGCCTAACGTACTCGCCCGAACTCGTTGAGTGGTTCGCCGGCATGGAGATACCCAACCTGGTCACCGACACGGTGGGCAACGAGGTGACCACGGATCCGGTGAGCGGAGTCTCGCTTCCGCTCCACAACGCGCTGATGCGGAACCTCGGTGTCACCTTCACGGAGATCTGCCGGCTTGGGCCTCTCGCGGAGGATTGCGCGAAAGATGGCCAGTGGGACTTCCTATACACCGCGGCACCCCTGCATCTGCTGGGGGGGACGGGTGCACCGGTGAACCCGGTCGTTGTAAAGTGAATGTAGCGTTCTCGAAACCGTTGTTGGAGGCGCACGACGTCTCTAAATCGTACGGTCCCGTCTGGGTCCTTTCCGGCGTGTCTATGACCGTTCACCCCGGCGAAGTCCATGCTTTGATCGGTGAGAATGGCGCCGGGAAATCCACGCTGATACGAATCCTCTCAGGCCTGATTGGCTCTGATGGAGGCACGCTCAAGATGAGAGGCGAGCACGTCGCACTCAGCAGTCCGCATGACGCACTCCTTCGCGGGATCGGCACCGTGCATCAGGAGTTCAATCAGTGCCCGCAACTGAGCGTGACGGAGAACCTGTTCCTAGGGCGGCCTCTTCCGAAGACCCGCTTCGGTCTAGTCGATTGGGGCCGGGCAGAGAACGAAGCGAACGGCATCCTGGACACCTTGGGGGTAACGATCGACGTTCGGCGCCCGATCTCGGACTTGAGCACCGCAACCTGCAAGCTGGTCGAGATTGCGCGCGTGTTGGTCCACAACTCGGACATCCTGATCCTCGACGAGCCTACCGCGGCCCTGGACATGGAGGAATCCGACCGCCTGTTCGACGTGATCGACAGGCTCCGGCAACGCGGTGTCGGCGTGGTCTACGTCAGTCATCGCCTGCAGGAGGTCGAGCAGATAGCGGATCGGGTCAGTGTGTTGCGGGACGGCGAGATGGTGGCTACTCGCCGGAGAGAGGACACCACCATCGACGAGATGGTCGCTCTCATGGTCGGTCGCCCCGTGTCGACGGTCTACCCAACCCGGACGGCGCCGATGGGAGAGGAAGTGGGGCTCGAGGTGCGCGACCTCACCGTGCCCGGGCACTTCGCCGGCGTCTCGTTCTCAGTCCGGGAGGGCGAGGTCTTCGGCATCGCCGGCTTGGACGGCTCGGGACGATCGGGGGTCGCTCAGGCCATTGGAGGGGGCCTGCGGGCCACCTCGGGTTCGGTCTGGCGTGCGGAGCGGCAGGTAGGCCCGGCCAACGGCGTGCTCGAGGGCATGAAGGCGGGCATCGCCTACGTCCCCCCCGACAGGCAGGGTCTCGGTCTGCATCTGTCGATGGCCATCTCGCACAACATCGCCATGCCTCAGCTCCGCAGTCTTCGGCACGGCCCGTTCCTGGACCGGGGCGGTGAAACCGCCCTCGCCGAGAAGGGCGTGGCAAGCCTGCAGATACGTTGCGAGAGCGTGCGTCAGCCTTGCGCCTCCCTCAGTGGCGGGAACCAACAGAAGGTGCTCCTCGCCAAGTGGATCTCGACCGAACCCGAGGTCCTTGTCCTCGACGAGCCGACGCGAGGCGTCGATGTCGGCGCCAAGGCGGAGATCCACAAGATCATCCGCGACCTTGCGGCGAACGGGCTCGTGACCGTTCTAGCCTCGAGCGAGCTTCCCGAGCTTCTTGGCATGTGTGACCGCATCCTCGTCATGCGGGCCGGCGAGCCTGCGGGCATCTTCGACGCAGCCACGTCGACGGCCGAGACGATCGGCCGCGCAGCGGCGGTGCACACCTCGGACGGCGGGGACGCATCATGAACACCTCACCATCTGCAGCGAGCCCAGTGATCGCCCGCCGACCTCGGCTACGCTTCCGGCTCTCGCGCGAGAACACGCTTGTGGCGGTCTTGATCGTCTTCTCCATCCTGGTGGGCGCCGTCCGACCGACCTTCCTCACGTGGACCAACGTCAGCCTGATCCTCGCGGCGTCGGCCGTGCTGGGTGTGGCGGCGCTGGGCGAGTTCCTCGTGATCGTCACCGGTGCGATTGATATCTCCATCGGCGCGATCGTTGGGATCAGCGCCGTGACCCTTTCGTACTGTCTCCAAGCAGGGGTCCCGACCGTCGTCTCCGTCCTGCTGGGTCTGGCCGCGGCGGTCATCGCGGGAGCCATCAACGGAGTCCTTGCGGGTTGGGTGAAAATCCCCAGCATTGTCGTCACTCTTGCGACGGCGAGCATCTTCCTCTGGGTCATGCAGGCCTTCACCGGAGGTCACATCTCCAGTGCGGCCCGGAAGTCCCTGCCGTGGCTCAGCGAGCGGGGAGCGGTCGGTGTCCCGTTGAGCGTCCTCGTCTTCGTCGGCCTTGCGGTCCTTGTGTCCTTTCTCATGTACCGCACCCGGTTCGGCCGTGACATGTATGCAGTCGGCGACAACGAGGCAGCGGCGCGTGTCGCTGGGGTGGTAGTCGTTCGCGTCCGGATACTGACGTTCGTCGTGGCGGCGTTGTTGGCGGGCGTGGCCGGCGTCATCGCAGCGTCGCAGCTCGCGTACGTCACCGCGACCACGGGGACCGGCCTGGTTTTTCTCACGATTGGCGCTGTCGTGCTGGGCGGCACGAATCTCTTCGGGGGGTCGGGACGAGTCCGTGGTGTCGTCACCGGAGTGCTCCTTCTCTACGCGATCTACAACGCGATGGTGCTCCTTCGGGTCGCCGCAGCCTGGCAGGATGCAGTCGCGGGCCTGCTGATCCTCGTGGCAGTGATCATCGACACCCTGGGGAGGCGGCCGAAATGAGACGGACCATCGGCCCGAGGACTGAAGAGGCGAGCGCGCTGCTCCGGCTCTTCGTCGTCTTTGCCCTCGCGCTCGTCGTGTGCGCCATCGTGGCGCCGGAGCTGCTATCGCACAATGGGGTGATCCTTATCCTGGTGTCCTTCACTGTGGAGGTAGCCCTGGTCACCTTGGGCCAGTCGCTGGTCATCATCACGGGGGGTGTGGACCTCTCCATCTCGGGTGTCGTCAGCCTTACGGGCGTCACCGTGGGTGCACTGGCGCACCATGGTCTTCCAACGGCAGCCCTTGTCCCGCTCGGGATCCTCGTTGGCCTGACGTGTGGCCTGTTAGTGGGGATCGTCGTCGCCTACGTCGGGGCGCCTCCGATCATGGCGACGCTTGGTGCCGGCATCCTCTTCGCTGGGATAGCCCTTGGGCTGACCGGGGGGTCGGCCTTCAGCGTGTTTCCGAAGACGTTCTCTCTGTTAGGCCAAGGCAAGGCGGGCATCCCGAATCAGATCCTGCTCCTCGCCGTCGTTGCCGTCGCTGTGATCGTCATAGCGGATCGGACCCGATTCGGAAGGTGGGCGTACGCCACTGGAGCCAATCTGCCCGCAGCACGACTCTCCGGGATCCCCGTAAGGGGCGTCCTTGTGGGCGTGTACATGGCCAGCGGGCTGCTCGCCTCGCTTGCCGGGATGATCATGGCGGCCAGAGTGAACAGTGCTGTCGCGACGATGGGAGCCGGCCTGGTCCTTGCGTCTATCACGGCGGCGGTCATCGGGGGCATCAGCGTCTTCGGGGGAAAGGGCTCCTTGTTCGGCGCTTTGCTCGGGGTCCTCACTATCTCGATGCTACAAGGCGCGATGACGCTCAACGGCGTGGGGACCGAGGACCAGAGCATGGCCATCGCGTTCCTTCTGCTGTGTGTCCTACTTCTTGGACGCGTGAGCCTCCCCGCCCTAGCGCGGAGGCTCACTGCGGGCAGCCCCGATGTGGTAGGCCCAGCAGCCGCCGCCTCCAGCCGGGTGGGTCGCGATGATGTTGTTCGGTAGTGATCTGGGTCCAGCTGATTCTCCAGGACCCACCATTCTAGGGCGCTCAGGGGCAACTCCGCCGCCGGTCACGACAGCCATTGTCAAAAAGGAGGATGCAATGACGGATCAAGAGCCGACAATCGACTACAGCTTCGGGCTGGAAGGCAAGCGGGCGCTCGTCGTCGGGGGGGCTTCCGGGATAGGTGCGGCGATCACCGAGGTCTTCGTGGCCAAAGGCGCCCGCGTCGCGGTGCTCGACATCAACGAGGAAGGAGCAGCGCGCGAGGCCGCATCGGTAGGAGGCGGCAGCATCGGCCTGGGATGCGATATCACCGACAAGGGCAAGGTCGAAGCGGCTGTGGCGCAGGTGGTCGACTCGTTCGGAGGGATCGACATCCTGATCAACAGCGCCGGCGTGGCGACCCTGCTGCCCGCCGAGGACCTGCCCGAGGAAGACTGGGACCGCATGCTCGACGTCAACCTGAAGGGGTCCTTCCTCGTAGCGCAGGCAGTGGGACGGCACATGCTGGCCGCGGGTAGCGGTAGGATCGTCAGCATCGCCTCGATAGCCGGTAACGTGGCCATGGACAAGCACGTGGGCTACTGCGCGTCCAAGTTCGGGATGATCGGCATGACCAAGGTCCTGGCCAAGGAATGGGGCGGGCGCGGGGTGACGGTGAACACGATCTCTCCGACTGTCGTGCTGACCGAGTTGGGCAAGAGCTTCTGGCACGGCCCGCCCGCCGAAGCGATGATGGCGCTGATGCCGACGGGTCGTTTCGCGTACCCCAACGAGATCGCCGCGGCTGCTCTCTTCCTCGTGTCCGACGGCGCGGCCATGATCAACGGTGTCGACCTTCTTGTCGACGGCGGCTTCACGATCTACTAGTGGAGCTTCGCGGAACCACACAACGGATGTCCCGCATGCGTCGCACCATCGCCGCACGCATGGTGGAATCGCTGCGCGTATCGGCTCAGCTGACCACCGTGGTCGAGGCGGACGTCACGAAGTTGGTCGCTCTCCGGCGGGACATGGACGACCGTGTCCGCGAGACGCATGGTGTCAGGCTCACCATGCTCGCCTTCCTCAGTGTGGCGGCACTGGACGCTCTGCAGCGGCACCCGGTCATCAACGCCTCGGTCGATGACACGACGGCGACGATCACCTACCACGACCGCGAGAGCCTCGCCATCGCGGTGGAGACCCCTGGGGGCCTGACTGTACCCGTCATCCACGATGCGGGCGCGCTCGACGTCGTCGCCATGGCTGCGGCCATAGCGAACGCCGCCGAGCGCGCCCGCGCCAGCAGCCTTCGTCCCGAAGACCTGATGGGCGGCACCTTCACCATCTCTAACACCGGCAGTCGCGGTGCCCTCTTCGACACGCCCATCATCAACCAACCCCAGGTGGCGATACTGGGGACCGGCGCGATCGTCGAGCGTCCGGTGGTCCTGCGTCTGCAGGGCGATCCCACGTATTCGATCGTGCCCCGCTCCATGATGTACCTCGCGCTGTCGTACGACCATCGGATCGTCGACGGCAGCGACGCCGCCCGTTACTTGGGCGATCTCAAGGACCTCCTCGAGACGCCAGGCTCTTCGGGTCTTTGGGACCTCCCGGCGGCTCGCGCCGCACATGCCCCGCGAGCCGACGACTAGGGGCGACGAGGTGTTGCACACGAACTTCGTCAAAGCCACGCTCGATCGTGGCGATCCGGCTATCGGCACGTGGGCGATCATGCCCTCTCTGGTGGTCGCCGATGCGATCGCGGCGACCGGCATCGACTTCTTGGTGATCGACGGAGAGCACGGCCCGATCGGGTTCGAGACTGCGCAAGGGATGGCGATCGCGTGCGAGAGCAGGGGAGTCTCGCCGATCATCCGGGTCGGCGGAGTCATCGAGGCCGAGATCCTGCGCGCCCTCGACGTTGGGGCGCATGGGATTCACGTACCGAACGTCACCACTGCGGAGGACGCACGGCGCGTTGTCGGATTCGCGAAGTACGCACCAGATGGGGAGCGCGGGTTCTCACCGTTCACGCGTGCGGGTGGTTACTCTGCCGCTAACGCGCAACGGCTCACTCGCGAGGCGAACCAGAACACGTTGATCTGCATACACGTCGAGGGTGAGGAAGCGGTTGAGCACGTCGATTCCTTCATCGAGATCGATGGGATCGACATCGTGTTCGTGGGTCTGTACGACCTATCCAAGGCGATGGGCCTTCCGGGTCAAGTGGATCACCCCGAGGTACTTGCCAGACTCGAGAATTGCATTGGTGCGATCCGCTCGGCAGGCAAGGTTCCAGGGACCATCGCGAACACGCCCGCCCAGATGCGGACCATGCTCGGATATGGCGTCCGCTATCTCACGTATTCGGTCGATTGCGAGATGCTCAGCAGACCCTATCGTGAGGCCGCGATGAGGTTCTTCGAGGCCACAGGAAGATCATCCGAAGACGCTGTTGTCGATGCACGAGCGGGCTTTGAACGGATGCCGGACGAGAATCGGAGAGAGGGAGACGGAATGAGCACGTTGGAGCGGAGCCTCCGGCCGTGAGCGGGTCTGCACCGCGGGTAGGGGCAGCGATCATCGGTCCGGGCAACATCGGAACGGACCTGATGTACAAGATCCTCACGAAGAGCTTGTACCTCGACCTCCGCATGATGGCGGGGATAGTCCGTTCGGAAGGCATCGCAAGAGCGGAGCGCGAAGGCATCGAGACCACGACCGCCGGGATAGGGCCGATCCTCGAGGACGACGACATCAAGCTGGTCTTCGATGCGACCGGGGCGCGCTCGCACCTGCGCCACGCGCCGTTGCTCGAGGACGCCGCGAAGGTCGCGATCGACCTGACGCCGGCGGCTGTCGGGCCCTTCACGGTCCCCGCCGTCAACCTCGCGGACCTCTACGAGGCCCCCAACCTGAACCTGGTGACCTGTGGGGGGCAGGCGACCGTCCCCATCGTGTATGCGGTGGCGCGTGCCGCCGGGGCGAGGTACGCAGAGATCGTCTCCTGCATCGCGAGCAAGAGCGCCGGCCCCGGCACCAGGCAGAACATCGACGAGTTCACCCAGACCACCGCGAAAGCCATATGCACCGTCGGCGGAGCCAAGCGGGGCAAGGCCATCATCATCCTGAACCCCGCCGAACCGTCGCTCGTCATGACGGACACCATCTATGTAGACGTCGAGACGCCCGACAGGGAGGCCATCGAGGCTTCGATCGAGGCGATGGTCCAGCGTGTGCAGGAGTACGTGCCGGGCTACAGGCTTCGGGTGCCCCCGCTCGTGGACGGGCACAAGGTGACCGTCATCGTGGAGGTCGAGGGCGCGGGCGACTTCCTCCCCAAGTACTCCGGCAATCTGGACATCATGACTTCGGCGGCCATGCGGGTGGGCGACGAGTTGGCTCGCCGAATGCGAACACGGGAGAAATAGGATGACAGCGAGTCGCGTACACCTTGTCGATACGACGCTCAGGGACGGCAGCCACGCAGTGAGCCACAGCTACAGTCCGGAGCAGGTCCGGGCCATCGCAGCCGGGCTGGAGAGAGCCCGCATCGAGTATGTCGAGGTGTCACACGGGGACGGCCTGGCGGGGTCGTCGTTCAACTACGGGTTCTCCGCGTTCCCGGAAGAGGAACTGCTGGCCGCAGCGTCTTCTGAGCTGCGCGCGGCCAAGCTCACCGTGCTGCTGCTGCCGGGGATCGGGACGCAGGAAGACCTCTCGATGGCCGCTCACTACGGCGCCAAGGTCGCCAGGATCGCGACGCATGTAACTGAGGCCGACATCGGCGAACAGCACATCGGTCTCGCCAGGAGCTTGGACATGCTGGCGTGTGGGGTGCTGATGATGACCCACATGGTCCCCGCGGAGAAGGTCGCCGAACAAGCGGCCTTGCTCGAGTCGTACGGCGCCGAACTCGTGTACCTTATGGACTCCGCGGGCGCCATGTTGCCGGGGGACGTCACCACACGGGTCGCCGCGGTCCGGGGTGCGCTGTCGATTCCCGTCGGCTTTCACGCGCACAACAACCTCGGTATGGCGATCGGCAACACGCTGGCGGCGGTCGAAGCCGGGGCCAGCTTCGTCGATGGATGTTGCCGGGGGTTGGGCGCGGGCGCCGGCAACGCTCAGACCGAGGTCCTCGTGGCCGCCCTCGACAGGGCGGGCCACGAGACCGGTATCGACCTCTACGCGATCATGGATGTCGCCGAGGGCGTCGTCGAGCCGATCATGCACCGGCCTCAGGTCATCGGGAACACGCCGTTGATGTTGGGCTACGCCGGGGTCTACTCCAGCTTCCTCCTCCACAGCTACCGTGCTGCCGAGAAGTTCGGCCTTGATCCACGAGACGTCGTGATGGAGCTGGGCCGCCGGCAAATGGTCGGTGGTCAGGAAGACATGATCATCGACGTCGCCTATCAAATCGCGCGCGAGAAGCGGGGCGACGGCGCCCACGCCGAGCTAACGCCGCGCGAGTCGGCCGCCTAGGTTTGTCGGTGCCGGGTTCCAAGGCCAGGCGCTGGCGAATACTTGTCGAAGGGCTACCGGGCGCTATCGGAGTCGACGCCGGACCATGACCGCGGTGAGCGCTGAACCCGTCTCCATCGACCGCCTGCACACGTTTTGCACGCAGGCCCTTTTGCAGATCGGTGTGAGCGAGCGCGACGCTAGCATCACCGTCGACGCGCTCGTGACAACCGACGGTCGGATCAATGAGCCCAAGCGGCTGGCGCCACGATGTCGTCATTGTGCCTATTCGGCAGGGTCAGTGCGTGCCTGGGGCTGACCCCTCTCGGGATGAATCTGTGCCAACGCTTTGCCAACGCCGGGGTTGTCCGCTCTTGGACGCGCCTGACCCGCGTTGACCTGAGAATGCGCCCACGTGCAGCCACATCTGGTCGTCTCTGACCTTCCTTGACCTCCCCCGACCTGGCGGCATCATCCCTGAAAATCATGGTGTCCCCGGTTCAAATCCGGGTCCCGCCACCTAGAAAGCTCCTGGAAACGGGGGCTTTTTCTTTTTGAATCTTTGACGCGAGGACCTGTGTCCGGGCCTGTTTGCCAACGAAATGCCAACGCTGGTGTTGGCCGAGGTTGGACGTGGATGGACGTTGCTGACCAGAACGGCTCTCGATATCCAGATTGGCGAGCGTCCGCCGGCTCCTGAGTGGTTTGCAGATCTCGGCAGGGTCCGAACATGGCTTGCCTCGATGCGAAGACAAACTCGGCTGTGACTCTACCCCCAGGTCTTGGGTCGAGCGATCTGTCCGGTGGACGTTTCGACTGGATCAGGAAACTGGTGGACCTCGTAATGGCGAGGTTTGATCTTAAAATGCCTGTCTGCTACCGCTGCCACCGCGCCGTTGTAACGACGATAGGGAAAGAGGACGTGCACTGGCTTTGCCGACAACTTGCGAGCTGTCTTGATCGCGGGGACAAGGTCAGTGTCGCCGGAAACGACCACGACTGTGTCCACCGTGTCGCCTATTGCCAATTCAATTAGCTTGGACGCGACTGCGACATCGGTCTCTTTCTCCTCGTGCCTCGTCAACGTACCGCGGTGACCGCAATTGGCGCATTTGTAGTCAATAGACTTTGGCTTGAAGCTCGCCAAAGACGTAATGACTCCCGTCGATTCGAGTGCCGAAATGAACGCTTTGTGGCGTGCAACCGTGCCAGGCCCCTGCTGCTCGCAGTGATAGGCGAGCGCCGAGAAGTAGTAGACCGCGTCGGTAGACGCTTGGTCGCCGATCGCGGACAGAAAGGAATCGCAAAGCGATCGAATATCCAGCCAGCGGCATTCGACGCCGGTATGCTTCTGAGCGTCCTTCACCGAGTGATACAGGTTGAACCCGTCTACGACGAAGCAGACCCTGTTTCTCAATCTCGCCCCCACAAAGAAAAACCCCAGGCCCGCGAGCCCGGGGTGCCCGAGAGTCTTGCTCCCGGGGATGATGCAAACAGTCTACCCTTGATCGGGGGCCGCGTCAAACTCGCCGCTTCATGGGCACGGACGGCTGAACTACCCCGTGACGAGCGCCGCGATCCTCGACATGCTTGTCCGCGAGAAAAGTAATGGGGATCTGCGTCCCAGCTAGTCGGATGCTCTCGAATCTCGCGTACTCAAGGGTGACCACGTGGTCGTCGGCGACGAGGCTCTTGAACTCGTCGTTCATGCGCAGGTTGGTCTGCTGTGATGGCCCGGGATTCAGGTAGCCGTAGATTCGACGCCCGAGGTTGTCGGTCTCGCCTACGTAGATGGACTCAACCGTTCCGTCGAAGCGTCGAGATACCCACCGGTACACGGCAGCACCCCGATGCCGCGCGCGAAGATGGCCGACTGGCACAGGGAACTGGTACGGGTTGCGGTGGTCATCGGTCACCGGTACCCACTCGTAGTTCGCATCGAAGACTAGGTGCTCCACCGGTTTCCCCTTCGCCTACTCGCTGCTCACGGCGCCCTTCAGGTGCTCGAGTCTCATCGGCTGATCGTGTCCGTGCACGCAGCATGACACTGGAGCGGTAGTGGGTACTAGAGCTTTCGCCGGCAGCTACCCCGTCACCTACGCCGCGATCCGGACCACCGCCTCCTCCTCAAGCGAGGGCACGGCGTGGGAGTGCACATCCAACGTCAGCGCCACCGTCGAGTGCCCCAGGCGATCCGACACCACCCTCGGGTGCACCCCGGCGGCAAGGGCGGGGGTCGCATGCGTGTGCCGCAAGCCATGCAAGCTGATCGCCGGCACCTCGACCTTCTTAACGAGCGAAGCGAAGATCTGCGTCACCCGCTCGGGCCGCCAAGCGGTCCCATCTTCTCTCGTGAACATGAGGCCCGTGTTCGTCCAGGCCGGTCCCCAGGCCAGGCGCTCCTCGGTCTGGTTCTGACGCCAGGTCTTTAGGGCAGTGACGGTGACCGGACCCAGGGACACGGAGCGATGCCCTCGAGCCGGCGCCAGATCACGGGTCTTGCCACCGCTCTCCGCTCACGTTAACGTGGCCATTGGGCCGGCGCTCGACAGAAGCTGAAGAAGAGAGGACCACAAGTGCCATCCTTCGGCGACAGGTCGGACGAATCTGCCCTGCAGGCGGCAGCTTCGTCAGCAGGGCGACAGAAGCGGAATCAAGAGGGGGAGTCGTGAACGATGCACATCGCCTAAGGTACCTTCGGATCGCGCTATTAGTGATCGGCGTGCTCTCTGTCGTCGGGATCTATCCCCTCATGCGCATCTGGCCGTCCGGCTTTGCATGGCATACCGGCTCGTACTCGGACTATGCCCTCATGATTGTCGGGATCTACGCGACCCTGGGCGTGTTTCTGATTCAGGCTGCCCGAGACCCCCTGGCCAACCTCAGTCTCATTTGGTTCGCGGTCTGGTCAAGCGTCGTACATGGCTGCCTCATGGCGGTACAGGCGTTCGCGCACCCCGGCAACCTCGACCACCTTGCGGGCGACGTTCCCCTCCTCTTCATCGTGGCGGCCGTGCTGGCCGTTCTCACCCCGCGAGGTGCCAAGGCCCGAGTCCTGCGGGAAAGGGAGTAGTGGGTCCACTCCCAACGCGTGTTCGCGGGCGAATTCGCGCAGCCGTTGACATGACCACCCCGACTTGGTCTTCCGGGGCAGGCTCGGCAACTTCAGCCCGGCCCCTCAGGAGGCCATGCGCACCGCCGAATACGACGGTCTTCTGGCGGGCCTGCGGGGCTTCGGGGCTTCCTGGAACCCGTGGTTGCCGGCGGCCCGAGGCGAGGCTGCTGTCCTGCTCTGGCGAGTGACGGAGAAGTGAGGGGAAGGCTGGTCGGGTAGGGTCGGGGGAGCTCGACTCTACCCCGTCACTAACGCCGCGATCCGCACCGCCGCCTCTTCCTCCATCGGAGGGATGGCATGGGAATACACGTCCAAGGTCAGCGCCACCGTCGAATGCCCGAGGCGATCTGACACCACCTTGGGGTGGATGCCGGCCGCGAGAGCGAGCGTCGCGTAGGTGTGCCGCAGCCTAGAGCGTCATGGCTGGCACCCCTCAGCCTGCCCCTTTTGATTATGCTCAGGACCCGGGTGGTCCGCCAGGTCGGTTGACGGTTGCTCGTTTTGAGATTCCGTATGTATGTAGACACGCGGCCAAAGTGGGTAAACAAGAAGCAAGTGGGGCGGTCCGTGAGGACCTTGAGCCGCGTTTCGCGCACGCAATCTTCCCACCACGAGACCTGCCGTCGAACGGCCAGAGCGATCAATCGGGGTGGAGACACGTATGGCCCCCTCAGAACCCAACCTGAGCAACTGGGCGCTCGTACAGCGTCGCTTGGAGATTCTCAACAACGGCGATTTCGCCAACCTGATGGAGGTTCTAGACGAGGACTACGTCAACACATGGCCTCAGTCCGACGAGATAGTTCGCGGGATTGAAAACATGCGTCACCTGCTTGAGGGCCATCCGTACGCCGAAGGAGGCGCGCCGGGCTTGATCGTCGACGCCCACCTCGTTGAACCGGGGTCGCACGACACCCTTGGTCGCGCTACGAAGGGTGAGGACCCCCCGTTTGGCGCCGTGCGTGGCGTACTTAGGACCCTCCTGCTCATGCTCGAGGGCGGAGCCACCCACGTGGGCGTGGCCACCGATCACGTCATCGAGTCCTTCCGGAATGAACTCTGGCCGGGCTACAAGACCGGGGCCGGTGTGGAGCGGGCCCTGCTCGCGCAGTTCCAGCCCCTCGAAGATGCGCTGACCGCCATGGGCGTGACGGTCTGGCCCATGGTCGAGCTGGAAGCCGACGATGCCTTGGCCTCGGCCGCCTGTCTCGCCGCGGCCGACCGGCGGGTAGAGAAGGTCTGCATCTGGACCCAGGACAAAGACCTGGCGCAGTGCGTTCGCGGCGAGCGGGTGGTGCAGGTCAACAGCAGGCACGGTACGATCCGTGACGCGGACGCGGTGCGCGAGAAGTTCGGCGTTCCGCCCCACCGTATCCCCGACTACCTCGCACTGGTGGGTGACGCGGCTGACGGGTACCCGGGCATTCGTGGCATCGGCCCGGTGACCGCCGCCAGACTGGTGAACCGGCACGGTGGCGTCGAGGAGTTTCCGCCCGAACTATTGGGCGACAGGCGTCCCCTCGCCCTTCTGTTCAAGGATCTGGCGACTCTGAGGACCAACGCCGCCGTATTCACCAACGTGGACGAACTCGAGTGGTCTGGCCCCACCTTGGAGTTGGGCCCCTGGGCAGAGCGCATGGGCGAAGCTGGTCTCGTGGAGCGATGCCGCAGTGTCCGAGCCGAGGCACGTGAACGACGGGGTCTGGATATCGGCCGCGAGTTCTGTTGACAAACACATCTGGCGGGCATCCAATGGAAGTAGGTCCACGATGCGGCCCGCGATCCTCACGGTTGGGCCACCTGGTACGCCGGACTGGGGGAGGCGGAGGAGGTGCAGGGCGACGGCGGCCAGGGCACGGAATGTTTGCACAATTTGACGGGCACGATCGCGGGAGGGTGTGTACGTCGCGGTGATGGCGTCGACGACTGTTCCTATCGGAGTTGTCCTGACGCAGCCCGCAGATCACTGGTATTGGATTGAGTTCGGGGGTCGGCTCACATACGAGCCGACGCTCAGGGCATGTAGGAGAGCGCTCGTCGCATCGCGCCGGGCCGAGGGGTCGCAGGGTCCGGGACAGGGATGTGTGCTCAAGGGCACCGGCAGCATCGTGACCTCGGGGGAGGAGATGAATCGCGTGAAGGCCAAATTCCCCTGAGCGCGTTGGAGTACTCGCCGTCCCCCCGGGAGTTGCGGACGTCTGACCGTGGCTCGTTGCCATGGCGGCTCGGTTGACGGACTCGCCGCAAAGGACTAGTCTCCCCGGCTGTCCGCAGTCCCCATCGAAGGGTCGCCATGATCTTGACTCCAGCGCGGTGGAGGGTGGTCTCTGCCTTCGCCGCCGTCTACATCATCTGGGGAACCACGTATCTCGCCATCCGCTTCGCGGTAGAGACCATCCCTCCCTTCCTCATGGGCGGCCTCCGCTTCATCCTCGCCGGTCTGCTGCTCGATGGGTGGACGCGGTTGCGCGGCGTCGGGCGCCCAGAACGATCGCACTGGAAGCCCGCGATCCTCTCCGGGGTCCTCATGGTAGCCGTCGCACAAGGGACTGTGGTGTGGGCGGAGCAGTACATCGCGTCGGGGTTGGCCGCGGTCCTGGTGAGCATGACGCCGATCTGGATGATGACCCTCGACTGGGCGCGTCCAGGCGGACAGCGACCCGACCGGATGCTTCTCGCCGGTGTCTTCACCGGCTTCGTGGGCGTGGTGATACTGCTGGCCCCCTGGCAATCGGGCCGACGCGACGCGCTTCTTGCCGGCGCAATCGCGGTGATCATCGGCTCGATATCTTGGACGGCGGGGTCTCTGTACGTCCGGACTCTGCGGCACTCTGCCTCCCATCTCCAAGCCACCGCGTTGCAGATGACGTGTGGGGGGGCCTTGCTGGTGGGGCTGCCCGGCAGTTGAAGGTCCAGAATCACGACGTCGCTCGGAGACCAGGCGTAATGCGTCATGGCTACTGCCTGCCTCGCCAACCACCTCAAAGCGCGAATCGGGTTCCAGGATGGCACGAAGACCGGTGGCGGCCATGACGACCCGTCTTGCCGCCCGTGTCGATACCGTCAATACCGACTGCGGTTCCGGCGCGTGCGTCGCCGGCGGCGGTCGCGGCGCCGGGGGCCGCGGAGCGGGGTGCGTGAGGGCCACCCAGTAGTACCCCCACACCCACCAGCAGTCTGTCGACTGAGAGCAGGGCGGACGCCACTAGGCGCCGCCCTGCTCGCATGACCGCTGCTCTGCCCGCTCGACCGAGATGGACTCGACCGGGTTCTGCAAGAAGTGCTCGTCGCCACGGGGCATCGCGGGAGAGCTATGATGACTGCGGTGGCGCGCGGCTCGTGGCGCTGTGGTGGATTCAGCACTGAGGGGGAGCAGATGATCTGGCCGGGGTTGGTTCTTCTCGGGTTGGTGGCAGGCGCTGTTAGCGGCCTGGTCGGTATCGGTGGTGGAATCATCATCGTTCCTGCGCTTGTCATGCTCTTCGGTTTCAGCCAGAAGCTTGCACAGGGCACCACGCTGGCGCTGCTGGTACCTCCCATCGGCCTACTCGCAGCCCTCGCCTACTATCAGCAAGGTCTTGTGGATATCCGCGCGGCCGCCCTTATTATCGTGGGATTCGTGGTCGGCAGTCTTCTCGGTGCCCGCTATGTAGCCCACTTGTCTAATGCTACAGTGACCCGCATCTTTGCGGTCTTTCTTATTCTCGTGGCCATCAGGATGCTCATTAGCGCCAAGGCCTAGCTTCGGCATCGGGCATGGTGGTTCTCCTCGGTGTAGGTGTCGCGCTCTGCCGGCCGGCCAATGATGGTGGGATGCCCCGACAGGGCGCCGGTGTCGATTACGCGGACCTCGACCCCGTCGTCCGCGGTCTGGACCTCGATCGTGACCGAGCCGTGCTGTGTGTGCCGCACCGCGTTGCTGAGGAGGTTGCGCAGCAATCCTTTCACAGGGCAAGGGGAATAGGGACCCGCACGCCTTGGGTCGGGTTGAACTGCAAGAGGAAGGCCGATTCGTATGATTGGAGTGGCCGGCCCTGGAGGTATTCCGCGCAACTCGGCGATGCCCGGCTTGGCCACAGTTCATCGGGCCGACGTGGTCATCGTGGGCGCCGGTCCTGCCGGGTGTGCCGCCGCCACATTTCTCGCCCGCGAGGGAGTCGACGTGCTGGCAGTCGACCGGGCGACGTTCCCGCGTGACAAGGTGTGCGGCGACGGCCTGGCTCCGCGCAGCGTGTCGATGCTCCGCAGTATGGGCGTGGAACAGAAGCTGCGCACTCTCTCCTACCGGCCGATCCACCGCTACCGCATCGTCAGCACCTGGGGGGACGCGGTGAAGGCCGACGTGCCCGCCTTCGGCAAAGGGGCCGGTTACTCTCTCGTGGTGCCGCGCAGGGATCTTGATATGCTTCTCGTCGACGCGGCCCGCGAAGCCGGGGCCCGCATCTGGGATGGGGTACACGCGTTGCGGGGAACCGAGGCCGGCGGCGGGCCATCCGTGGAAGCACGCGGGCCGGACGGCGCGCCCTTACTCCTTCGCAGCCGGGTGGTGGTGGGAGCCGACGGCTCAAGAGGATCATTCTCGCGCACCGTGATCCCGGTTCCCCGCTCGGAGCCCTACGCGATCGGCATGCGGGCTTATGTTGAGGGTGTGGAAGGCTTGGACGGGGCTCTCAACTTCTTTCTGGACCGTGATCTGTTGCCCGGTTGTGGGTGGATGTTCCCCAGTGGAAGAGACGGTGGGCCCGCCAACGTCGGGGTGGGTCTTCCGACGCGGGCGCTGCGTCGCCGGCCCGAGCACCTTCGAGATGTGTTCGATCGGTTCCTGGGGCCTACGTCCCTGGCGGGACCTCATCTGCGGGGTGCGCGCCTTGTGACGTCGCCCGCTCCGTTCCCCTTGCGCAGCGGTCTTCTGCGCGGGACCCGCCGAGTGGGGAGTGTGCTACTCGCCGGCGACGCAGCCGGCCTGATAGACCCGTTCTCCGGGGAAGGTATCGCGTACGCGCTGGACAGCGGGCGCATGGCTGCGCTCGCGATCGTTCGCTCGCTGAGGTCAGGCCACCTGAGCGAGTTGGCCCGCTACGATGCAGCCGTGTGGAAGGAGCTATCATTCGAGTTTCTTGGCGCCTACTTTCTGCGCCAGATCTTGGCGAGACCGTGGGGCAACGGGCTCATGGTTCGCCTTCTGCAGCGCGATGCCGGACTGGCGCGGGGGGGCATC